>JACXTT010006079.1_pt1 | contig 17342 bp, 14 predicted proteins | sample 9270951 | NCBI WGS metagenome assembly JACXTT01 (sample SAMN15532306, study PRJNA645909) | rock metagenome | isolation source: weathered quartz diorite | place: Puerto Rico | collected 2017-06-21 | reverse complement strand
GTCGCGGGGGGTTGATACCACAGTCGTATGAGTGACTTTCGCAACATGGCCCGTGACCCCAAGCATCGCCGCAGGGCCAACGTCCAGCGACGATCTCATCAGCGTCCCGCAAGGCAAACAAGCTACCGCAGGCGGCTGTACTCTCGCGGAATTCTTGCGGGACCTGGAAAGTAATCCAACCGGCTCACTGAATTGGCGACATCCCTTCTTTTCAACCGGCCCTTATTGAACCCGCGCCAGTACCCCCAGCACAAAGTTCAACCCCGCCATTACGAACATGCATGCCCCGCCGAGCCGAAAACGCCGATGGACTGCCGGCAGCTCGGACTCCATCGCGAATAGCCGGGCCGGCCACCAGTGCCACGAAACGCGCCAGAACAGGATTGCACTAACGATCAAGAGCGCCGTCTTCGCGCCGATCATGGCCAACCAGGTAGCCGTCATTTCACTGCGCGGCATCAGCGCGATGGCGGCGCCGCTCAGGCCGACCAGCGTCATCGCGGCGATCATGTGCCAGCGGGCGCCGTGGCTCAGGGCGAGCAGCAAGCGCTCGCGCTCGACGATCTTCTCAATATTGCCGGCCAGACGCGGATAGAGCACGAACAGGCTGTAGAACATCGAGCCGAACCAGGAGGCACCGGCCAGCACGTGTAGCAGCATCAGCGCGGCATGCAGCGTGTCGGCTACCATCGTCCGTCACTCCTCAACAAACCCGTGCGCAGATTGCGGCGCGCGAATAACGCGCGCGCGATCGATGGTCCGCATGGCGGCGGCGTTTCCAGCGGCAACGCATGCTGTTCGAGATGATCGAGCGCCGCCCGGCCGGCTTTCAGTTGCAGGCGGCGAACCACCGGATACGCCAGCGTCGCGATCCACAATCCCCGCCTCGACCAGGAACGCAACGCGACCGACACCTGGCCGGTCTGCAAGTCCTTCGCAACGACGAAATCTTCCTGGCCGCATTCCGGGTGGCCGGCCAGCGTGCGATAGGTGAAGCCGCTGCGCCATTGGCGGTCGTCCTGCGTTTCGAAGCGATCAATGACGCGGGCGGCGAAGAACAGATCGAGGCCAGGCACGAAATGATACCGCACGCCGACCGTATCGTCGATCTCGACGGGCGTTCGCCGCAGCACGCTCGTTACCATGCTCGGCGGAAAGATGTCGAAACGCAAGATCGCATCGACAAGCCTTCGAGCCGTCGCGCGCGGCGGCCCCGGCTCTTCAGATGCGACGACGCGCTCGTGAAGGTCGCGATTTTCGTGTGGCCGCGGGCCTTTCTCGACGTCGGTCGAGAATGGGCGTTGTTCCCAGCGGGCGAGATCGGCAGCGGACCAGCGGGTTAGCCATTGCATGTGTGTTTCCTCCGCTGCCGCTTGCGGCGTAGCACCTGCGGCCACAAGCGGCCAACCTGAAAACCGTATTCACAAGCCGAATATAACATGCTGCTTGCACATCGATGCGAATCACGATAAGATTTCTGCGTCGCATCGTAGGGACAAGCTGCCAGCTTGTCCCTTTTCGCCGTAAGGGACAAGCTGGCAGCTTGTCCCCACGAATACCTGGAGACGACTTCCCATGCTGGATTCCTTACGTCGCTGCTCGATGTTCTGTGTCAGTCTCTTGCTCGCGTCCTCCCCTGCCCTTGCCGGCGATAAAGCCTCGCCCCCCGCGGTCCCCGGCTTCATGCGCTTCCACGCAGACGAGAAGGCGAACGCCGCCGAGGGGGGACGCCTGCTCATCGCCACCTTGAAGTGCCGGCAATGCCATCTGCCTGATCTCACAATTGAGAAAGTAAACCTCAAGTCGGCGCCGATTCTCGACGGCATCGGCTCGCGCGTCAAAACCAACTACCTGCGCGAATTCCTCAACGACCCACACAAGACCAAGCCGGGCACAACGATGCCAAACTTGTTCGCCGGCCTCGATGAACAGGACAAGAAGGCGAAGGTCGAAGCGCTCGTTCACTTGCTCGCATCGACGGGGACAGCCACCCAGGTTCGCCCCGACGGCAAGGGTATCGCCGCCGGCCGCGATCTGTATAGCAAGGTCGGCTGCATCGCCTGCCACGGCACCCGTGACGCCAAGGGAGACCAGGATAAGCTGTTCGCGACCTCCGTGCCCCTCGGCAATCTCAAGGCGAAGTACCATCTCGCCAGCTTGAAGACCTTCTTAGAGAACCCGCACCAGACGCGCCCGCATGGCCGGATGCCGGGGCTGTTGAATGCCAAGGAAGCGGGCGATGTCGCGAACTACTTGATGCAAGGCAGCGTCGCCGGCGTGTCGGCGTTCAACATGAATTATGCCTATTACGAGGACTCCTGGCAGAGCCTGCCTGATTTCACCAAGCTCAAGCCCAAGGCGACAGGCCAGGCAGCGGACTTCGATCTCGGCGTCGCCCGGCGCGTCAACGAATGCGCCCTCAAGTTCGACGGCTTCCTCAAGATCGACAAGGAAGGGACCTACAACTTCCATCTCACCAGCGACGACGGCAGCAAGCTGTGGATCGACGACAAGCTCGTCGTCAACAACGACGGCATCCATCCGCCGCAGCTCAAGTCGGGAAAGACCAAGCTCACCAAGGGCGTACACAAGCTGACCGTGGGCGTCTTCAACGCGGGGGGCGGCTTCGAGTTGACCGCCGAAGTTGATGGTCCGGGCATCGCCCGCCAGCCGCTCGCATCGATGGTGTACCTCACGGACAAGGCGGAGGCTGCGGTTGTCAAGGACAAGATCGGGCCCGCAGTGTTCGTTCTTAACGCGGACCTGGTCGCCAAGGGCAAGGAATTGTTCGTGTCGCTGGGCTGCGCCAACTGCCATCAATTGCAGAACGAGAAGATACGTCTCGATGCGCCGGCGCTGGCGAGCTTGAAGCCTGATGCCGGCTGCTTGCAAGCGACTCCGAAGAAGGGAACCGCGTGGTACGGCCTGAGCGGCGCTCAGAAGTCGGCCTTGCAAGCCGCCCTGCGTTCGCCACGGCAGGAGAAGCTCGCCGACAAGGAATCGGTCGTGCAGACGATGGTACGCTTCAATTGCTACGCCTGCCACGAGCGCGACAAAATCGGCGGCGTCGAGGCGGATCTCAACCAGCAGTTCCAGACCGTGATGCCGGAGATGGGGGACGAAGGCCGGCTGCCGCCGTCGCTCACCGGCGTCGGCGCCAAGTTGAATGCCGCGTATCTCAAGAAGATTCTCGAACAAGGTTCGCATGATCGGGCCTACATGCACACGCGCATGCCGAAGTACGGGGCCACCGTCAGCCAGCTCGTCGGCCAGCTCGCGAAGCTCGATGACGCGTCTCCGGAAGCCAAGATCAACTTCCCGGACCCGGTGACCAAGGTGAAATCGGCCGGCCGGCAGATGGTCGGGCCGGCGTTCGGCTGCGTCAAGTGCCACACGTTCGCGGGGGCCAAGGCGGAAGGGGTGCAGGCCATCGACCTGACCATCATGACCGAACGCCTCAAGAAGGAATGGTTCCACAGCTATATGCTCAATCCGACGAAATATCGGCCCGGCACGCGCATGCCGGCGTCCTTCCCCGACGGCAAGACGCCTTTGACCAAGCTGCTCGACGGCCAGGCCCATACGCAGATCGAGGCGATCTGGGTCTATCTGGCTGACGGCAAGGCGGCGACGGCCCCGCTCGGCATTAACAAGGCGTCGATCCCGCTCGTGCCGGTCACCGAAGCGATCATCTATCGCAACTTCATCCAGGGGGCCGGCGCGCGCGCCATCGGCGTCGGCTTCCCCGAACGCGCCCATCTGGCGTTCGATGCCAACGACATGCGCCTGGCGATGATCTGGCAGGGCGCGTTCATCGACGCCCGCCGCCACTGGACCGGACGCGGCGAAGGCTTCGAGCCGCCGATGGGGGACAATCTTCTGCACCTGCCTGCCGGCGTGAGCTTTTTCGTGCTTGCCAAGAATGACGAAGCGTGGCCGACCGCCAAGGCAAAGGCACTCGGTTACAAATTCAAGGGTTATCGCCTCACCGAAGATCAGCGGCCGACGTTCCTGTACAACTTCAACGAAATCAAGATCGAAGACACGCCGAACGCAATCGAGACGAAAGGCAATCCACAGATTCGCCGAACACTCACGCTGACGACGGATAATCCGATCGACAAGTTGTACTACCGCGCGGCGGTCGCGGACAAGATCGGCGTTGACCCGCAAGGTTACTTTGTGATCAACGATTGGCGCGTGCGAATCGAATCGGACGCGCCGCCGATCATACGAACCTTGGGCAACAAGATGGAACTGTTGGTCCCCGTTCGCTTCAAGGGCAATAGCGCTAAAATAGTTCAGTTGTATGCGTGGTGATTTTCATGGGATAGGGTTCTGATCCCGGCCCGTAAGGACCGATGTCGGAGATTGATCGATGAAGTACCTATTCGTTCTTCTTTGCTGCGCTGGCGTCCTGCTGGCGCCGGCATCATACGTTTCGGCTCAGCCCAAGCCGCCGACGGAGGACGACTACTACAAACTCCACCAGTTCGTCCTCCCCGAAGGCGAAGTCCTCGAAGGCGGCGCCCTCGAGGTGCTGCCCGACGGCAAGATCGCCCTCGGCACTCGCCGCGGCGAGATCTGGATCATCGAGAAAGGCCTGACCGACAACCCGAAGGACGCCGTCTTCACGCGCTTCGCTCACGGCATGCACGAGATCCTCGGCCTCGCTTACGACAAGAAGGACGGCTGGCTCTATGTCACCCATCGGCCCGATGTCACGCGCATCAAGGACTCCAAGGGCAAAGGCAAGGCCGACACGTTCGAGATTGTCACCGACGGCTGGGAGATCAACGGCGATTATCACGAATACGCCTTCGGCAGCCGTTTCGACAAGGACGGCAATATCTGGATCACGCTGTGCCTGACCGGCTCGTTCAACTCCAACAGCAAGTTTCGCGGCTGGGGCGGCAAGGTCACGCGCGACGGCAAGTTCATCCCCACTACCAGCGGCGTCCGCTCTCCCGGCGGCGTCGGCTTCAATGCCGAGGGGGACGCCTTCTACACCGACAATCAAGGCCCGTGGAACGGCCCGTGCGGCCTCAAGCACCTGGCGGTCGGCGGCTTCGTCGGCCATCCCGATAGCTTCAAGTGGTACAAGGAACCCGAAGCGAAATACCTCGGCCCCGCCCCTTTGGTCCCCAAGAGCAACAGCCGCATGATGGTCGAAGCAAAGAAGATCCCGCAGCTCTACCCCACCTGCGTGATGTTCCCGTACAGCAAGATGGGCCAGTCGGCAGCCGGCATCGATTGCGATCTCTCCGGCGGCAAGTTCGGCCCGTTCGAAAAGCAACTGTTCGTCGGCGATCAGACGCACAGCACCGTCATGCGCGTCACGCTCGAAAAAGTAAACGGTAAATATCAGGGCGCCTGCTACCCGTTCCGCCAGGGCCACGCCTGCGGGATTGTCCCGGTCCGCTTCGCGGCCGACGGTTCGCTCTTTGTCGGCGGCACCAATCGCGGCTGGGGCTCGCGCGGCAACAAGCCGTTCTCGGTCGAGCGACTGGCATGGACCGGCAAGGTTCCCTTCGAGATCCATGAGATGAAAGCTCAGCCCGACGGCTTCACGCTCAACTTCACGAAGCCGGTCGATCCGAAGACCGCAAGCGAAATTGCGTCCTACAAGGTCGAGACCTTCACGTACGTCTATCGCGCCGACTACGGCAGTCCCGAGGTCGATCAGACGAAGCCGGCGATCACGAGCGTGACGCTCGCGCCGGACAACAAGAGCGTGCGCATCCGCCTGAGCAAGCTAGAAGAAGGTCACATCCACACGCTGACCGCGGCGGGCGTGCGCTCCGCGGACGGCTTGCCGCTGTTGCACAATTTTGCGTATTACACGTTGAATTACATTCCGGCGCCGTAGCGACGAGCTGCTTGCTTGTCTCGCAGTGAACACGGAACGATTTGGCGTCCAAGGGACAAGCAAGCTGCTTGTCCCTACGTTACAACTTTCCCACCTTCACCCCCGCCCCGACATTCGCCATCCCCGGCCCGTAGTACTCGCGCGGCCGATTCAACGGCAGTATCATCGGCTCCTCGAACGGGCGGAACGGCACCAGCGCCGCGATCCCATCGAGCCTCGCCAGGACGTCGCCCGGCAACGGTCCCTTGTCCACCGCACGCACCGAGTCCTCGACCTGTTTCGCCGTCTTCGGTCCAATCAAGACCGTGTGCGCGTCCGGATTCGAAATGGCGAACCGCAAGCACAGCTCGACGATCGACATGCCGAGATCATCGAGCAATTGGTAGAACGCGAGGAATTGTTGTTGCCGCGGTTTCGATAGCCACGCGGGTTTGGCGCGGACGACATCGTCATAGCGCCGCCCCAGGCCGCCTTGCTGCAAGACAGAGCCGAGCACAACTCCCATGCTTTGCGCCTTTGCTGCGGGGAGGACCTCGTGCGTCGCCTCTCGAAAAAGGGCGCTGGAGTTGAACGCTGTCAGGACAACGTCGAATCGCCCGGAGCGCATGCGATGGGCCATCTCGGTCGTCGTCGTACCGCCCAGACCAGTGTAGCGGATCACGCCTTCCTTCTTTAGTCGATCGAACACGTCGATGACGGGACCGTAGACCGCCTCCGGATCGCTCCACCAGTCGTATTGCAGCGGCCGGTCGGGCTCGTGGACGAATAGAATGTCGATTACTTCACGATGCAGGAGCCGCAGGCTTTCCTTGGCGGATTCAAGCAGTTGCTTCGCATTCTGCGGCTCGAATGGGAGCGGCCGGCCGCCGAGCTTGGTGGTAAGGACGAACGGCATCTTGACATCGGCGATGATCTTGCCAAGGACTTCCTCGCTGTTGGCATATGCTGGCGCCGTATCGAAATAGTTGATGCCGAAATCGAGCGCTTTGTTTACCGCGGCCCTGCTCTCCTCGAAACCAAGCCCAAGGGACGAAGTAAACAGGCTGCCGAAGCCCAGCTCGCTGACTTCGATGCCGGTCTTGCCTAGAATGCGTTTACGCATGATGTCCCCGCCGAGTATTGATTTTCCGATTTTTTTCGTCGTTCCGTCGCTTGTGCACCTGGCTATCCATCACGATACGAAATCTGGATTGGAAAATGAAAATCGCTACCTCATTTGCCTTGTTGATTCTCATCAGCCTCGGTTTGCGCGCCGACGCCCAGCCGGCCAAGGACCCGAAGACGCCGCCCGGCAAGCTCTCTCCCGCGGAATCTGCGAAGGCATTCAAGGTTGCCGACGACCTGCGTTTCGATCAGGTGCTTGCCGAGCCGAACGTCAAGCAGCCTTTGTCGTTGAGCTTCGACGAGCGCGGCCGTCTGTGGGTCGTGCAATACCTCCAGTATCCGCATCCCGCGGGGCTGAAGATCATGAGCCGCGACATCCACTGGCGCATCGTCTACGACAAAGTCCCGCCCCCGCCGCCTCACCGCGCCGGGAGCGAGTTTCGCGGCCAGGACATCGTCTCGATCCATGAGGACACCAATGGCACCGGCGTCTTTGACAAGCACACCACGTTTCTCGACGGCATGAACATCGTCACCTCGATCGCGCATGGCCGCGGCGGCGTCTGGGTGCTCAATCCGCCGTACTTGCTTTTTTACAAGACGAAGGACGATGTCGCCGTCGGCGATCCAGTCGTCCACCTGCAAGGCTTTGGCCTCGAGGACACGCACTCCTGCGCCAACAGCCTCCGCTGGGGTCCGGACGGCTGGCTTTACGGCGCCCACGGCAGCACCGTCTCCGCACACATCACCAGGCCCGGCGTCAAGCAGGCGCCGATTCAGATGATCGGCCAGCATATGTGGCGCTATCATCCCGAGAAGAAGCGTTTCGAGATCTATGCCGAAGGCGGCGGAAATGCTTTCGGCGTCGAGATCGACGAGAAGGGTCGTGTCTACTCCGGCCATAACGGCGGCGATACGCGCGGCTTTCATTACGTACAGGGCGCATCCTATCGCAAGGGCTTCGAGAAGCACGGCGTGCTCGCCAATCCGTTCTCCTTCGGCTTCTTCGAGGCGATGAGGGCGAACAAGTCGCAGCGTTTCAGCCATACCTGGGTGCTCAATGAAGCCGACAGTTTGCCCGCCCAATATCGCGGCAAAATCTTCGCCGTCGAGCCCCTCGCCAGCCGCGTGATGCTCAGTGAAGTGAAAGCAGATCGCTCGTCATTCGAGACCAAGGATCTCGGCGGCGTGGTCACCTCGAGCGACACGTGGTTCCGCCCCGTCGATATCAAGGCAGGGCCAGACGGGTCGCTCTTCGTTGCCGACTTTTACGAGGCGAAGATCGCGCACATCGGCCACAACGACGGGGTCATCGACCGCGATACGGGCCGCGTCTATCGCCTCGCCGCCAGGGACGCCAAGCCGCGCCAGCCGTTCGATTTGAGCAAGAAAACGTCGGCGGAACTTGTTGAGCTATTGAAGAGCGACAACCGCTGGGATCGTCATACCGCGCTGCGCTTGCTGGGCGACCGCAAGGACCGCTCTATCATTCCGATGTTGACCAAGCAGCTTTTCGACTCCACAGGGCAGCTCGCCCTGGAATCATTGTGGGCGCTGAATCTGACCGGCGGCTTCGACCAAAGTCTCGCGGAGAAGTCCATTCAGCATTCGGAGCCGCACGTGCGCCTTTGGACGGTACGCTTGCTCGGCGACGATCATCAGCTCGGCGCCAAGATTACCGGCAAACTCGCGGACCTGGCGCGGACCGAGCCCAATGTTCATGCGCGCAGTCAATTTGCCGCGAGCGCCAAACGTCTATCGGCGTCCGAAGGATTGCCCGTCGCGCAAAGCTTGCTGATGCGCGACGAGGATGCGGGCGACATTCACGTGCCGCTGTTGCTCTGGTGGGCGATCGAAGTCCACTGCGCCAAGGATCGCGACAAAGTGCTCGATATGTTGCGTGAATCGTCGATGTGGCGGGCCAAGATCGTCGAGGAGACGATTCTCACGCGCCTCATGAAACGCTTTGCGCTGGCCGGCTCGCAGAAGGATTACCAGGCGTGCGTCGAACTTTTTCGCCTGGCGCCGGAGAAGAAGCATGGACAAATCCTGCTCAAGGGCTTCGAGGAAGCGTTCAAGGGGCGCTCCAGCACCGGCTTACCCAGCGAATTGCTCGCGGAGATCGCCAAGCTCGGCGGCGGGTCGGTTGCGTTCGGCGTGCGCCAAGGCAAGGAAGATGCGGTCGTCAAGGCGCTGGCCCTGATTCAAAATCCCAAGACGCCGCCGCAAGACCGGCTCGATCTGATCGATATCTTCGGCGAGGCGAAGCAGCCACGCTGTGTCGAGCCGATGCTCAGGCTTCTGTCAGACAAAGAATCCGCGCTGCTGCAAAAGACGGCCCTCGGTGCGCTTCAATCGTACAAGGATGACAAGATCGGCGCCGAAGTCGTCAAGCTATTGCCCGGCATGACCGGCGAGGTGCGTGAAGTCGCCGAATCGCTTCTGGTGGGTCGGCGCGAATGGAGCCGACAACTCGTCAGCGCAGTAGATGCCGGCAAGGTCTCACCTAAGTCGATCCCGCTGGCGACGCTGCGCAAGCTAATCTTGCACCGCGACGACGACATTGCCAGGCTGGTCAAGAAGCACTGGGGCGAGGTCAAGGGCGCCACCACCGAGCAGATGCGCAAGGACATCGACCGCCTCGCCGCGGTCGTCAGTACCGGCAAGGGCGATCCGTATCCGGGCAAGAAGTTCTTCACCGCCAAGTGCGCCACCTGCCACACGTTTCACGGCGTCGGCGGCATCGTCGGCCCCGACCTGACGCCGTTCAAGCGCGACGATGTGCCGAACCTGCTCCTGCACATCATCAACCCCAGTGCCGAGATTCGCGAAGGCTACGAAAGCTCCATCGTCATCACCGAGAGCGGCCGCACGCTTACCGGCATCGTCGTTGAGAAGGACGCCCGCGTCGTCGTCTTGCGAACCTCGGAGGGCCAGCGCCTTGTGTTGCCGAAGGACGACATCGAGTCGATGGCAGTCTCCGGCATCTCGCTGATGCCGGAGGGCTTGCTCGATGGGTTGAGCGATCAAGAGGTACGCGATCTGTTCGCGTATCTGCGTTCGGGCCAGCCGCTCAATGAACGCAAGTAAGTTCAGCGAGCCGAGCCGCGTAAGCGGCCGGTTGAGGAGCGCAGAAATGGGTGTCGATCCCAATGCCGCCGCCGCATTCATCGCGCAGGGCGATTCCTATGTCCTTCAGGGCGACCTTGTGCGCGCCGTCGCCGCCTACACCGAGGCAATCCGGCATTTCCCTCATGCGGTCGCCTACAAGTGCCGCGCAGTGTGCTTCATTCAGAGAGAAGATCTGGACAAGGCCATCGCTGACTGCACTGAAGCGATCCAGCTTGATCCCGCATTCTATCCCGCCTATTCGACCCGTGCGGTGGCCGTTTATCTCCGAGGCGACGTGGACGGCGCCATCGCCGACAACACGGAGGCGATTCGGCTCAACCCCAATGATGCGCTGGTCTACCGCAATCGCGGCCGCGAATACGGCGAGAAGGGAATGCACGATCTGGCCATCGCCGACTACACCGCCGCGCTGCGCCTGGAGCCGAAGAATGCCGACGCCCATTCGGACCGCGGCTGGGCTTACGCTCAACGAGGAGAGTTCGATGAGGCGCTCGCCGACCTCACGGAGGCGATCCGGCTCGACCCAACTCTCGGCGTGGCCTATGCCAATCGCGCGCACGTCTATCGAAAGCTCGGCAACCAAGAGAAGGCCGCCGCGGATGATCGCATGAACATCACCCTAGGGCAGGCGTTTGTGCCGCCGTCATGGACCGTCGCGTTGATTTGGTGGATTGGCATTTTCACGATAGCGGCGGGAATCGTGTACATGGTGATTTGGCTCGGGGGCAGGTAATCCACGAATGTGCGGTGCGTGGCCCTATCAAGTCCAGCGAAACCACAGATCGAACAACCACTTCACCGCCGGCGTCAAGCGCGTCCTGTTGTGCGCGTCGCCAATCTTCTTCAACGCTTCGCCGTGCGTCGGATACGGCACGATTGTCTTGGCAAGCGTCTTGAGTCCAATCTTCGCAGTCATTGCCAGCGACACGGTCGCGATCATTTCGCCGGCGTGCTGCCCGACGATGGTTGCGCCGACGATCTTGTCCGAGCCCGCAGCAACGTGAATCTTGACGAAGCCATCCGTCTCACCGTCGAGAATCGCGCGATCGACGTGCCGAAATTCCTGCACGTAAGTCTGGATTGCGATACTCTGCGTGCGCGCGTCTTTCTCGCTCAGGCCGACATGAGCGATCTCCGGGTCGGTGTAGGTACACCATGGGATCACCAACGCACTCGCCTTCGCACGTCCATGGAAGAGCGCATTCTGGACGGCAATCCGTGCGTAGACGTCAGCGGCGTGCGTGAACTTGAATCGCGAACAGATATCGCCGGCCGCGAAGATGCGCCCGTTGCTCGTTTGCAGCCGATCGCTGACTTCCACCCCCTTCGCATCGAACCGCACCTGCGCGGCATCAAGGCCAAGGCTTTCGACGTTTGGCGTGCGCCCGGCGGCGACCAGTATCGCCTCCGCCTCGATCAAGCGCGTTTGTTCCCTCTGCCGCACCGTGAGGGATTTGGAATCGACGCGCACCACCTGACAGTCAAGCAACAGCTCAACGCCATCGCGCCTTAATTGGGCAACAACCAACGCGGCAGCATCCGCATCCTCGCGCGGCAAAATCTGGTCGTGATTGCCCATCAGCGTGACGCGCGAACCGAAACGTGCGAACGCCTGGGCCAGTTCGCAGCCGATAGGCCCGGCACCAATGACGGCGAGGCGAGATGGCAACGACGCTAGCGAGAAAACAGATTCATTCGTGAGATAGCCAGCTTCGGACAGCCCTGGTATGGAGGGAACCGCTGGCCGTGTCCCGGTTCCAATAATTGCACGGCGAAAATGTAATACTTTTTCGCCGACCGCAACGCGATCGGTTCCGACGAAATGCGCGTGGCCAAAAAACACATCCACGCCGAGGTCGCGAAAGCGTTGGGCCGAGTCGTTTGGGCTGATGTCGGCCCGCAAACGGCGCATGCGTTCCATGACGGCGGGAAAGTTGACGAGCACGTCGCCGGCCGTCTCGACGCCGAACTCGGCCGCGCGTCGAACCTCGGCCGCGACGTGCGCTGCCCGCAAGAGCGCCTTGGATGGCACGCAGCCGACGTTAAGGCAGTCGCCGCCCATGAACTGGCGCTCGACGAGTGCGACTTTCGCCCCCAGCCCCGCCGCTCCTGCCGCACTGACGAGGCCCGCTGTGCCGGCGCCGATGACCAGGAGATGGTAGCGCGCCTTAGGTTCGGGGTTGACCCATTCCGGGGGATGGACGCGCTCGACCAGGCGCTGGTCATGTTTGTCGCCGGGCAACAAGATCATTTCTCCTGCACGACAGGATTGCTCAGCACGCCGAGCCCTTCGATCTCGACTTCGACGACGTCGCCGTCCTTCAAATACACGGGAGGCTTGCGCGCGACGCCAACGCCCGGCGGCGTGCCAGTGTAAATCAGATCGCCCGGTTCCAGCGTGACGACCTGCGAGATGTATGCGAGCAGGTCCTCGACGCCGAAGATCATCTGGTTGGTGTTACTGTTCTGCATCACTTGGGCGTTGAGCTTCAAGCGGATCGGCAGCGCGTGCGGGTTCGGCACCTCGTCCTTGGTGACGAGCATTGGGCCGACCGGGGCAAAGGTGTCGAACGTCTTACCGACCATCCATTGCTTGCCGTCTTTCTTCAGTTGCCAGTCGCGTGCCGATATGTCATGTCCAACGGAATAGCCGGCAACGTAATCGAGCGCGTTGCTCTTGGCGATGTGCCGGCCTTTCTTGCCAATGACGATGACGAACTCCGCCTCGTAATCGACCTCCTGACTGACCTTGGGCAGCACGATGGCCTGGCCGTGGCCGATGAGCGCCGTCGGGTATTTGCTGAAAAGAACGGGATCCTTGGGGATCGGCGCGCCACTCTCCGCTGCGTGATCCTTATAGTTCAGTCCGACGCAGATGATCTTGCGCGGATCGACGATGGGTGCATGGAATTTCGCCTGGCCGACGGGCACCTTGGCGGCATTGGCCCGACTTGCCAAGCCCGCGACAGCCTGGAGAACGTCCGACCCGCCTTCGAGGAGTTGCCGCAGGTTGCCGGGCAAGTTCGGCTCCGTGGCATGGATGTCGAGAAAAAAGTCGCCGACCTGAAGCGCCGCCCGCGCGCCCGCCCAGGTCTCAATGGAAGCTAAACGCATGATGCCTCAAAGGGTTAAGAGGAGGCGAACCTTCGCCGATTGGTCAACGTCAATAGAGTATCGGAGCGCGAAAACACGGCAAGTTTTTTCCGTTTTCGAGCCGATCAATATTGCGTGAGCTCTGCGATTCCAGTAAGAAATTGGTGTGCCTTGGAGCGGTGGGTCTTTATTCCCCGATAGCTCAATGGTAGAGCGAGCGGCTGTTAACCGCTAGGTTCTAGGTTCGAGTCCTAGTCGGGGAGCTTTTCAACGACATTCATGACAAAGAGTTACGTCAACTCGCAAACCGACTTCTGCAATTTTGCTGCACTTCTCGGGGCCACATTGCCGTGATGTTGGGAATTGGCCACCCGGCATTCCAGTTTCAGTCGAACACGCCTTGGATCGCCGCCTGTTGGGTCGAAGGGTACAAATGCCGGTAGCGGCGTCGCTGTTCTTCGGTCTGATGACCGACGAAATCATCAATTATTCGCTGGTCTACACCGCGGCTCGCAAGGGCAGAAATGAAACTGTGCCGTAGCACGTGCCATCCTCGCATCGCTTTCCATTTGCTGTTTTTCACCGCCCGTTCAAACGACGTGTGTGTCACCCGCGGCGATAACATCTCGCTTCCGTGGCCGAACAAGAAGGTTGCTGCCTCGCGTTGGCTTAACCAGGAACTCAATGCCTCTGTGAGGCGGACACTCAATGGCACGCGCCGCGTGGTTCGGCGTCCCTTAACGCGTTTTTTCTCACGGATTGTGATGGTGCCGTTGGCAAAGTCCACGTCCTCCGGCATGGCGCGAATGATCTCACTGCGGCGCGCGCCGCCGTGGGCCGCCAGCACAATAGCGGGATAGATCCATGACTCAATCTCACAGCGTTTCACGTGGTCGAGAAGCTCGGTGATTTCCGCATGTGTGAGGTAGAGACACTCCCAAAGATCATCCGAGTTGCCGCCAGCCTTGATTCGTCGTTCGATTTCTTCCGACGTCATGAACGGCAACTTGTCGTCGCCCTTCGGGTAAACCAAGCCAGCACACGGATAGACGCCGTGTGCAAATCCCATGCGACATGCCCAATTCCACGCAGCTCGAAGTGTATCAATCTCCTTTTTGATCGTGGTTCCGGCGACTTCCTTTTGTCGACGAGAGATGTGGCGCTGCAAATCGGCATGCCCGAGCTGGTCCATCTTGAAACTCTCGCCAATCGTTTCAGCGAGATGGTTCAAGTGAATTCTGGCCGTGTAAAGTGTGTTGCTTTCGAGCGCCCCGTTGCCGAACGTTTCCAGGTAGCGTTGGCGGAGTTCTGAAAAGATTGTACTTTGACTCGCAATTACGGCGGCAGGCGGCGGTTTGCCATCGTGTTCGATGAACGTGAGGATGCTCATCCCGGCCGGCACTTCAAGCAAGCGCTGCCGGATTCGCATCAGGATGTAATCGACCCTTGCCGCCGTCGCCTTGGCCTCGGATTCCTTCACCTTCCCAACGGCGAGCGTGTGCCGTTGGCGTTGGTACAGGAACTGGCAGTACCAGCTGTCGCCTTTTTTCTGGAGTGAAGCCATGACGATCTTCGTGGAAAATGCTGTCGAGGTAAGATCATGCCACACCGTTGTGCCGCAACGGTAGAAGTCCTTCACGTTGATAGCGGAGCAATTCCTGGTGGCTGATGACCCATGCCGGAAACGCGCCACGGCCGGAAATGCGTTTCTCGGCGTGCATTCGCCCCAGACGACACCATTCGCGCACCGTAAATTCAGCTTTGCGAACCATGCGCGCAACTTCATCGGTCGTGTACCAGTCCTTCACCGACTGCTTTTCAGCCAGGAGCGATAGCGTGGATTCAATTCTTTCAAGCCGATCAAGAACGAGTTGCATTGAGTCCATTTTGGTCTCCAAGAAAGAAGGCCGTCCGTGGCCGAACCACCGTCCTTGTTCGCGAACTACACGGTGACAGCCTCTTGGCGGTTTGTCGCCAGCGGCACGTTTTGCGCAGGCTTGCTCGGTGTCAGCTTCATTGCCAGCAACTGGCGAAACGCCTTCCAGCTCAAGAACTGGTTTTTGACGGTGCCGTCGTCAAAGGTGAGGCTGATCCCCTCGCTTTCTTTGCCGGTGAGCGAGCAGAGCCCGCTGCCGGCTTGGTGAATCGTGACGTTCAACATGATGACCCCTTTCAGAAACGGTGACGTTGTTTGAGTGCATCCTGCAATTTGTGAAGCAGCTCCTTCTCGCTCCACGGTGGTTCGCATTGGTCGTTCCATTCGAGGAACAGCGGCCAGGCTTGCTCCAGCGTCAGTCCGAATTTGATTGTGAGCACGCAGGCGACCCTAAACGTCCGGTCGTGTCCGCGCATCCCGGCGATGGCTCCCTCAATGCGAGCCAGATATCCCCTCGCTCGCCACACCGCGTTCTCGGCGTTCGTGGCCGGAACAACTGGCCTTACGACGCGCTTTGGCTTTCGTTCGCGGAGCCACGACACTTTGAGCGGCGGCAAGTCATTGACGTGGATCAGACTCCCAACCCACTGATAGGGCACGCCTTGTTGATTCTTTGACCACGGGCATACGACGTAGGCACCCTCGCATCGTAGGTCGATGGCGTTCCCATTGATTCGCACTGCATTGCCATAGTGGACGCGCGGACTCATCGCATAGTACAGGTGCAGCCCCCCGCTCGGCGTTTGACAGCGCATCGGCGTGTCGCCGCAACGTGCGATCACGACGTCGAGAAGGTCGGGATCATCCACGTCCACGACGACGAGACCGTTCCCGGTGACGAGTGCGATGTCGCGTTCTCCGGCCGAAAACCATTTGGTAATATCCCGCTCGGTCGGCGATTTGCGTTGCCACGCCTTCCACTTAATCACGGCGCGCTTCTGCCCCGCGACGATGGGAATGGGGCGATATCCGAGAGCCAGGTAACGCCGAGCCGTTTCGATCATGGGCGTGGTTCGGTCGAGATTTTCGTTGGAGTTCGCCATATGGAGAATCGAATGAAACAAAACGCCTGCAGTGCAGGCTTGCCTATCCCCAGCAATGCCGTCCGCGATGTGTCCAGAGTAGGGGCCGAGAACTCTGGACACGAGCAGGCATTGCTACGCTGCAAAAGCCTGCACGCTGCGCATCCAAACGCGAAAATATTTCAAAGAGGTGCGGAACTGCCGGAGATTGTGGCAGTCCGCAAAGAGAATTGGGACTTTCCCGCAACCGATGTAGCACTTGCGCGTCTGCTCGGGCCATCGGGAAAGAGCGATCACCGGCGTCTGTAGCGAAGAGCAGGTTGCAAATCTGCCGATCAGCCATGTAGCGAGCCGCAAGAACGGCCTTGCGGTGACCCCACGGCGGCGCCTCCGTTCGACGCCGCCCAATCGCTACAGACGCCGATCATCATGGGCCGTCAGGGAGCGGCCCCGCTTCGTCAGTTAGTCCTCGGTGACCGCCATTTCAGTCACTGTGTCGTTGAGGATTTCCTCTTCGGCGACATGACAGATTGAGCGGATGTCATCGAGGTCCTTCCTGTCGAAGTAATGCACGTTCTTCCATTTGTCATCTTCCTTGTCCTTGTAGGACCGGGAAACGGAAATGGTGTACCGTGTTTTCCCGTCTTCCTGGAGATGCCTCCACGCCGCACCTTGGATGCGGCCGTGTTGCGCCTTCCAGAACGGGACAGTCGATTCGTTCGACTGTTCCTGCCGCGCAGGAGATTTCACCGGCCTCTTGCCGGCAACTTCCGTGTTCTTCGTGAGAGTTTTCGTCATAAAAACGTGGGGAACAAAATGCGCCAAACGGCGCGAATTCAACCGAGCCGAACGAACTCCCTGAAGCACGAATGGCCCGGTTGACTGCTTGAAAACAAACGGACGCGAGCTCGCGAAAAACTGTGCGGGCCGCGTGAAAAAAATCCGCGCAAGCGGATCGAGCTGAGTCGCCGTCAGGATCGGCGGCTCAGGAATCCGTTCAACGTGAAAATTGCATGACGCATCCGATAAGGAACAGGTACACCACGGCGTCGAGAAAAATCGGCGACGTGTGCCTCGATGGTCCGATGGAAAACCAACATTTCTTGAAGGTTTGCAGCCACGTGGCTGGCTCTTTCTTGATGTCCATATGCCGAAAGAGAAAGAAATAATAGCGCCTGACGGCGCA
>JACXTT010006078.1_pt1 | contig 17343 bp, 14 predicted proteins | sample 9270951 | NCBI WGS metagenome assembly JACXTT01 (sample SAMN15532306, study PRJNA645909) | rock metagenome | isolation source: weathered quartz diorite | place: Puerto Rico | collected 2017-06-21 | reverse complement strand
GTCGACGCCGACCGTGTCGAGCGCGCGCGGATTCTCGCCGGCCGCACGCAGGCGCAGGCCGAGCGGCGTCAGCACGAGGAAGCCCGCGAGCGCCGGCACGAGCAGCAGCGCCAGATAGACGAGCGCGTTCTGCGTGAAGAGCACCGTCCCGAAGAACGGCAGGCCGCCGAGCCCGGGAATCGCCAGTGAGGGCAAGGTGCGCGTCGTGGGTGTCACGGTCGTCACGCCGATGACGACCCGGTAGAGCAAGGACGCGAGGCCGGTGCCGAGGACGAAGATCGAGAGCCCGACGGTGAGCTGGGACGACGCCAGCGCGACCGCGTAGAGCGCGAGGATGAGCGCCAGCGCGATTCCGGCGACCACGGCGGTCGCAGCGGCGACGGTGAGCGATCCGGTCTTCAGCATCGTCAGGAACGCGCACGCCGCGGCGACGGCCATCATGCCCTCGACGCCGACGTTGAGGAGGCCGCTGCGCTCCATGATCAGCTCGCCGAGGCCGGCCAGGACGAGAGGCGCCGCCATCGTCAGCATCAATCGCAGGAGCTCGGGATCGACGAAGAGAGTCACGACGGGCGTACCGCCCGACGCGCGTCGACAAAGAGGACCGATAGGACGATAAGCGCCTGGAAGACGAGGGCGGCGCTCGCAGGCAATCCGATGCTCCGCTGGAGCGAATCCGAGCCGACCAGCAGCACTGCCATCGCGAACGACACGACGAGGATACCGGCCGGCCGGCTCTGGCCCAGGACGGCGATGAGGATCGCCATCACGCCGTACCCGGGTGTCAGGCCGAGGATGAGGCGATGATGGAGCGCCGTCACCTCGATCGCGCCGGCCAGCCCCGCAAGCGCGCCGCTCGCCACCAGCACCGCGAACGTGATCCGAGCCGTCGGAATGCCGGCGACGCGGGCCGCCCGGGCGTTGTCCCCGAGCGCACGGACCTCGAAGCCCCACCGGGTCCGCTCGATGAGCAGCCAGACGACCCCCACCATCGCGAGCGCGATGAAGATGCCAACGTGCGAGCCGGCGCGCACGGACAGCATCGGCAAGGTCGCCGCATCGGGAATGAGTCGCGTGATCGCCTCGCCGGCCATCACGTCGTTCCATGGCCCGGTGGTGAGGTACTCGGTGAGGAACGCGGCGACGAAGTTGAGCATCACGGTCACGAAGATCTCGTTGACGGACCACCACGCGCGGAGCGCTCCGGGGATCGCCGCAAAGAGCCCGCCGCCGATCACGCCGACGGCGATGACCAGCACGGCGAGCGCGGGCGTCGCCGCACGCTCGAGCGCCAGCGCCACGGCGGTGGCCGCGATCGCGCCTGCGTAGATCTGGCCGTCGACGCCGATGTTGAAGTAGCCCGCGCGGCGGGCCACGCCGACCGCGAGTCCTCCGAGCAGGAGGGGGCACATCTTGTTCAAGGTCTGCGCGAAACCGCCGGCCGTGCCGAGCGAGCTCCAGAGAAACGACCGATAGGCACTGAGGACGTCGCCCCCCATGAGGGCGATGACGAGGGCGCCGGCCACGGCGGCGACCGCCGCGGCGACGACGTACTTGGTCGCGTCGGCGAGCCGGCGGCGCACGACGGCCGTCATTCAGATCGACCCGCCCGTCATCAACCGGCCGATACAGTACGGGTCGAACTCGCCCGCCCGGATATCGGCCACGATGCGGCCGCGGAAGATGACGAGCAGACGATGGGAGAGCTGCATCAGCTCGTCGAGGTCGCTCGACACGAGCAGCACCCCGCCACCCGCGCGCGTGACGCCGACCAGGCAGCCGGACACGAACTCGGTGGTGCGGACGTCGAGCCCGCGCGTCGGATTGTGCGCGACGACGAGCTTGATCGTCCCGTGGCCGGCGATGGCGAGGGCGCGCGCCACGAGGACCTTCTGGATGTTGCCGCCGGAGAGCACGCCCACCGGTGTCGTCGCGTCGGCGGGAATCTTGTAGTCGGCGATCGGCGCCACAGCGCGAGCCCGGATCGCCGCGGGGCGGTAGGCGAAGACGCCGTGCATCACGAACCGGTGCAGGCCGACGACGAGGTTCTCGGCCAGGCTCATCGACGGCATGACGCCGTCGCCCATACGATCTTCGGGAATGTAGGTGAGCCCCCCCGCAAGACGCTCGCCGACGGTGGCGGACGTCACGTCGCGCCCACCGACTTCGATGCGGCCCGCGGTGGTGCGGCGTAGGCCGACGATCGCCTCGACCAGCTCCCGCTGCCCGTTGCCGTCCACGCCGGCGAGTCCGACGACCTCGCCGCGGCCCACCGAGAAGCGAGCGCCGTCGACCGAGGCCGCCGCGCCGCGGCCCGCGACGTTGACGTCCTCGACGCGCAGGAGCGCCGTGTCGTCCGAGGCGCGCGGGGGAGGGGTCGCCAGCCGAACCAGCCGCTCGCCGATCATCATCTCGACCAGCTCGCGCTCGCCGGTCGCGGACGTCTTCACCGTGGCGACCGTCCGGCCCGCGCGCATCACCGTCACGCGGTGGGAGTGGCCGAGCACCTCCGCGATTTTGTGGCTGATGAAGACCACGGAGAGCCCTTGCGCCGCCATCGTGCGCAAGGTGCGGAGCAGGACGTCGGCTTCCGCGGGTGTCAGGACCGTGGTCGGCTCGTCCAGGATCAACACGTCGACCCCTCGGTAGATCGCTTTCACGATCTCGACCTTCTGGCGATCGGCCATGGGCAGCGAGGCCACCCGCGCGCCCAGGTCGAGCTCGAAACCGAAGCGTCGGGCGAGCTCCGCCACCGCGCGGGCCTGCCGATCGCGCCGGAGCTGGAGCCCGCCGCCCTCGTTGCCCACGATCACGTTCTCGAGCGCGGATAGAGGGCCGATCAGCTCGAAGTGCTGGTGGACCATGCCGATGCGGTGGCGGATGGCGTCGCGCGGTTCGTGGATGTCGACCGGCCGACCGTCGATCCAGACCCGGCCGCCGTCGGCGCGATAGAGACCGGAGAGGACGTTCATCAGCGTCGTCTTGCCGGCGCCGTTCTCGCCGAGCAGCGCGTGCAGCTCGCCCGCGCCGAGTTCGAGCTCCGCGTGGTCGAGGGCGATCGTGGCGCCGAAGCGCTTGTCGATCGCCTCCATGCGGAGGCGCGCCGGCGCGGACATGCGGTCCCGGGCTACGGCACGATGATCTTGTCGATGATCTCCGTGACCGGCTTGCCGTTCGCGATGTCCTTGTAGACCGCTTCGACCTTCTTGGCGACGTCCGGCGGCACGTTGTGGATCGGTGCCAAGGACATCGCGTGCCCCGGCCGCATCGCGTACTGGCCGGTTCGCTGTTCCTTGAGAATCGCGCCGACGACCTCGCGGTACGTCATGTTGAAGTCGAGGAGCAGCGATGTCGCGTAGATGGTGGGAGCGCTCTGGGCCTTATCGGTGTAGAACGTCGTGACCAGGACGGGCTTGCCGGAGGCCTTCACCGCCTCGGTCACGCCGATGACGCCGAGGTTGAGCTGCGAGATGATCACGTCGGCGCCGTCACTGATCGCGGCCTGCGCCGACTGACGCGCCTTCAACGGGTCGTTCTGGTCCCCGACGAAGGCGTACGTGAGCTGGGCCTTCGGATTCGTCTCTTTGATCGCGGCGTAGACGGCGTTCAGCGAAGCGATGAAGTCGGGCAGCTTGATGCCGGCGATGTAGGCGATCTTGTTCGTCTTCGTCGTGAGCGCGGCCAGCACGCCCAGCGGATAGAAGCCCTCGTAGAAGTGCCGGTTGATGTTCCAGACGTTCGCCGGCACTTGCTTGATCTGCGTCTCGATGATGAAGCTCGCGTCGGGAAACTGCGGCGCCAGCTTCTGCGCCGCGCTGAGGAACTGGCCGCCGTGGAACGAGATGATCGTGAACCCGGAGTTGAGGTATTCCCGCGCGACGCGCTCGGCGTCGGCGACGGCCACCTTCTCCGAGTGCGAGACCTCGAGCTTGTGCGTCTGCGCGACGGCCTTGAGCGCGTTGTAGCCGAGCGCGTTGAAGTCACCGTCCTCGACAGGGCCGGGAAGGATCATCGCCATCTTCGGCCCTGCGAACGCCTGGGGCGCGAGGCTCCCGGCGAGCACGAGCCCCAGCAGAAACGCCATCACACCCACGGTCAACGCCACTCGACGCATCGCTTGCCTCCCAGGGCGAGAATCAAATCCGGCCGATCATAAGCGACTTTGCGCAGCGTGACCATCCCGTCCGGGCACCGACGTTCGCTCCGGATCAGGTCGCCAACTTTGGCGAAATCAACCCCGGACGTTGACCATGATGAAGCGTGCCCGCGCGGCCGGGCTGTCCTTCGGGACCGTCACGATCTCATAGCCCAGCCCCTCGTAGATACGCCGGACGTCCTCGCCGAAGGCCTCCGCCATCTCGAAGGTCATCTTGCGTTCGTCGTCCGTCGCGTAGATCTCGCGCCACGCTGGGAGCACGAACACGCGGCCGTCGTAACGGTGGTCGTCCACACGCGGCGGCTCGAGACCAAAGAGGTGTGCGTAGCCGACGAGATCAGGGATCCCGCGGTCGTAGAAGGCGCTCGGATGTTCGTCGTAGTCGGACTTCATCCGCTCCAGCATGAGCTCGCAGAAGCGCTGTGAGCTCCGCTCCGGGACGCCGTGACCGCCGGCTGCGCGCTGCGCCGCGAGCACGATGCGCGCGGGCTCCGGAACCACGGCGAAGCCGCGCTGGCGCAACTGGGCGAGCAGCGTCGATTTCCCGCTCCCCATCGCGCCCGTGATAACAATCCTCTTCAAGGAAGGCCGAATCCATTAGCGGACACGGACAGAAACGTGCGCCGGTTCATCATTGGACGATCTCGGACGCATGTATTCGTGGCCAGCCGGCATCACGCCCTGGCGCTAATCCGCCGCTTCCAGCGATCCTCCGCTACCGTCCAGCCCCGCTGCTTCACCGCCGCGTCCGCAACATCAAGAGCGATTGGGGGATCGTCAGCTACGTCCACTAGGCAAATTGGACAGGCCGCCGGCAAGAGTCGTCGAGATCATCAAGTCCGGGTCAGGCCCAGAAGCAATGAGTTCGCGACCTGTTCGAGCCGTCTTACGCGACGTGACAACACGCTAAGGATGCGCCTGACCAGGTCGGGCGCCTCATCCAGCAACCGCCAGAAGTGCGATTGCTCCACGATGAGCAAGCGCACGTCGGTCGTCGCAGTGATGGTTGCCGACCGCGGTTCTCCATCGAGCAAGCTCATCTCGCCGAAGAAGTCACCCGGTCGTAAGGGATCAGCGGATCCGAGTTGAGTTTGCACTGACACCCGGCCATCGATAATGAAGAAGAAGGCATCGCCCGCTGCGCCGGTCTCAGTCAGGATCGTGCCAACCGGCAGCTCCACGATCTTGGAGATGTGAGCGATCCGACGAAGCTCGTCATTCGTGCACCCACTGAACAGAGGAACTCGCGCGAGATGCTGAGTTCGAGCGTCAACAGAGTGCGCGCCGGCGACACCTTCCGCCTGCTCCGCCTGCTCAGGACCATGGAGCCCGGAGGCATCCTTGGGACGCTGAAGGAACTCCATGATTCCCTCCTCGGGCCGCGATGCGGCTCCGACGGCTTACGCATTCGCACAGTCATCTCGGGGTATGGTCGGCCGCGGCCCGATGCCGTGTGCCGTCTTCTGACCGATTCTGCGCGAGTAGTCTAACTAATACTGGTTGGGGGAAGTCTAGCAGACATGGACTACATGCAGGAGCCGGCCGCGTTGGTCGAGTAGGCCGGGCTCTCAAGGTCGCGGTCAGCGATCAGCGGACCGAGCCGAGAGCCAGTGAATGATACTGACGCATCAACCGCGTCCCGCGCGTGATACTGCACACGCACTGGAGCGCGAAGGCGTGGCCTCAAGTGAGGACCGAGTTCAACGCGAGATTCGGGCGCGCGGGGTGGTTTGTAACGGTCGGTGAGACCGAGTGTGGGCGTCGCCCGACATCGGAGACAGTTGCTAACGCGACCGATGGGAGCGCACGCCGTGGCGCGCGACGCAGCGGGCGGCGTGGGAGGCGCTGAGGACAGCGTGAGGTACGAGTTCGCGCAAGCCGTTGCCCACTTAGGGGCCGTCTTCGTTGCGCTCGGCATTCTCGCCGGATGCGCAGCAGGACGAGAGGGGGTTTTGCTTGTCTCTTGGATGCCACCGACTACGAACGCAGACGGGAGTCGACTAACGGATCTGGTGTCTTATCAGATCTATTTCAACACGGTAGGCTCTCCGTGTCCCGGCGGTCTCTCTGTCAAAGTCGATGCCACCGCGGTAGGCCGAGCTCCCGATGGCCGCGTCTCCGTCATTCTGAGCAACTTCGTGGTAGGGCAGGTCTACCATGTAGCCCTCACTGCCGTAAATTCGCGTGGTGTGGCGAGTGCTTGCTCGGAGAACGCAAGCGCTCCGGCCCGTCTTCCTGACAAAAAATGATGATTCAAGCCGCCGCGACGTGTCGCAGTGAAGCGGCGTCGTCGGTCCAGGCCGGTGAGCCGTTCCGGCGCCCGTCCAAGCCGGAGCGTCCGTCCCGACGAGGCCTTGGCAGCAGGGCATCGCCCAGCAGCTGAGGACTACGTCCCAAATTTTTCCTGGCCTCGATCGCCCGATGCGTTACGGCCACGTCCGATCACGCATCGAATAGACACAGCACTTGAGACTCCGCGGTTGTCAGCGTCCTCGGGCGCCGACGGGAGGATTCCGTCATGAAGGCACCGACCATGGTGTTTCTGGTTCTGCTCAGTGTCGCGGCCGCCGGATGCGCGCTGGAACGAGCAGAGATGGCCGAGCGGAACGCGCCGACTGCCCAGCTGGCCGGCGAGTGGACGGGAAGCGCTGGGACGGGCGGGCAGTTTGTCCCCATAACGATGATGCTGACCCAGACCGGTACCGCCGTGAAGGGCACCATCGAAGTCGGCGGACGGCCGGACTACTCGGGAGACGTCGCTGGGTCGGTGCAGGGCGAGCTTCTCAAGCTGACGCTACAAGAACGGACGACGCTGGCTGAGCTCCGGGTGCAGAAGGGCACGATGACGGGCGAGCCGTTTCCCGGACTCCCAGTGAATCTTCGCCGCTCGAACTAGACGCCGAGTGGCCTGAGCTACCGCCAGAGCACGCTCAGGCCCGTGCGAACGACGTAGTCCGGCGCCTGCCCCACCAGCGAGGTCTGGAGCCCGACATCGACGGCGACCTCGCGGGTCAGTCGGTAGAGGAGACCGATCTGCACGGAGAGCGGCTCGCGGCCGTCCCGCTCCTCGCGCGTGCTGAAGAGCAGCTCGAGGAACCCCAGCAGCGACGGCACCAGATCGCGTGAGAGCGATGCCGTGGCGATGCCCTTGGCGAGAAAGCCGTTCGGCCGCGTCTGGCCGACGGCCGCGGCGCCCAGGTTGACCTCTAGCTCGAACTCGTACGGCAGATCGAAGCTCGCCAGGAGGAGCGCGCCGAAGTCGGGCCGGCCGGTGCCGAGTGGCTCCTCGGCCGCCGGCAGCTTAGTAAAGACTTTCACCGCGAGGTGAGGCGGCCACGGCACATCCTCGAAGCCCTCGACGAAGCGATACCGCACTCCAACGGTGACGTCGCCGATGCCAGTGTCGTCCTCGGCGCCTCTCGCACCCGGACCAGCGGATCCCAACCGAGGTTCAGCTCGACGCTCCGGGTCACTCCGATGCGGAAATCCGCACCGGCCTCGAAGGTTTTCTCCGTTGCGCGCCCGGCCCGGCGCTCGCGCGAGTACGCCACCCCGGACTCCATCTGCACCGCCCCGCGCGGCACAAGCTTCGCGCTCTCGGTGAGCTCGGGACGATCCGATTCGATCTCGGCGGCTAGCGCGGGCGTGGCACCCGGGATGACGAAAAGGAGGGCGGCGATGAGCCACCTCGCGCCCGCGGCCCGATACGATCGCCCAAAACGCTCACCGGTCAAACTGAGCTTCTTCGGCCATATCACTCTCCCTTGGCGCGGAGCCCTCCGGGGGCCTTCGATACGCGGGTGGTAGCGTACGACGACGGCGTGACCATCGAGCACGCTATAGTCGCGGAGCCATGCCAGGTGCGTCGATTGTTCGCGGCATCGTAGGTCAAGCGCGGCCTATCCTGGTGGGCCAGTTCGCCGGGATGGCGTTCGCGGTGGTCGATACGGTGCTCTGCGGCCGCGCCTCCCCCGTGGACCTGGCCACGATGGGCCTCGGGCTCAGCGTCTACTTTACCGTGTTCGTCGGGCTCATGGGCGCGACCAGCGCGCTGAATCCCATCGTCGCCCAGCACTTCGGCGCCGGGCGGCTCGGCGCGATCGGCACGACCTACGTGCAAGGGCTGTGGATGGCGCTTTTCCTGTCCGCCCTTGGCGTGGTCCCGCTACTGTTCGCCGGTCTCTGGCTGCCTTGGCTGCATGCGCCGCCCGAGGTCGAGGCGCACGTGGCGCGCTATCTTCGCGTGCTCTCGATGGCCCTGCCGGGAGGCCTCATGTTCCGCGCGATCTACGCGGTCAACACCGCGGTGTCGCGTCCTCACGTCGTGATGGCGCTGCAGCTCGCGGGGCTCGCGCTCAAGGTCGGCCTCAGCTCCCTGCTCATCTTCGGTGGTCTCGGCCTGCCCCGGCTGGGCGCCGAGGGCGCCGCGCTGTCCTCGGTGATCGTGTTCTGGGCGCTCTTCGCGCTGGGCTTCGGCTACATGCACAAGAGCCCGTTCTATCGTCGCTTCGTCATCCATTGGGCATGGCCGCGCTGGCCGGTGCTGCGCGAGATCCTCCAGCTCGGTGTCCCGATGAGCCTGTCCTACGCGCTCGAGGCGACGTCGTTCACGGCCATGACGCTCCTCGCCGCCCGTCTGGGTACGACGGTGATGGGCGGGCATCAGGTGGTCGCCAACCTCGCGGCGCTGTGCTTCATGTTCCCTCTCTCACTCTCGGTGGCCACCGCAACCTTGACGGCCCAGGCCATCGGCGCGGGGGATCCAGGGCGAGCGCGGGAGACGGCGCTGACGGGGCTACGGATCGGCGCGTTCGTCGCCGCCGCCACCGTACTCACGGTGTGGACGCTGCGCGGTGGCATCGTCGGCCTCTACACACGAGACCCCGCGGTCGCGGCGGCGGCGCTGACCTTGGTGCCCTATCTCGCCGCCTTCCACTTCTTCGACGCCGTGCAGGCGGTCGCGACCTTCGTGCTCCGCGCCTACAAGCTCGCGATCGCGCCCACTGCGATCCACGCCATGGCGCTGTGGGGAGTGGGCGTGACCGGCGGCTACTTCGTCGCCTTCGTCGGCCTGTGGGGACCACCGTGGGGCATCACGGGCATGTGGCTCATGCAGTCGATCGCGCTGGCGCTGGCCGCGCTGCTCCTGGTCGCCGTCTACCTCGGGCTGCCGCAGCTCTACGCATGGAGGAGCTCGACCGCCTCCTCGTAGACCTCGCGCAGACGTCGTTTGACGGGCGGCGAGCGTAATATCGGGCGCCGACGCCTCGCGCGCGGCCGCGCTATACTCGCGGCTCACACGTCCCCGGGAGCACAGGAGGCACGATGATGACGATATCGGGGATCGCGGACGCTGCCACCAACGACTTCAAAGTCGGTCTCCGCGGCCGTCTCCTCGGCTCGTACGACGACGGCTACGACGAGGCGCGCCGGATCTGGAACGGGATGTTCGACCGTCGGCCCGCTCTGATCGCCCGGTGCGCGGGCGTAGCCGATGTCATGAGAGCGGTGAGTTTCGGCCGGGACCACCGCCTGCCGATCGCCGTGCGCGGGGGAGGTCACAGCTTCCCCGGCCACTCGGTCTGCGACGGCGGCCTCGTTATCGACCTCTCGGCGATGAAGGGCATCCGCGTCGATCCTGCGGCGCGCCTCGCGCGCGCCGAAGCAGGCGTGAAGTGGCTCGACTTCGACGCGGAGACCCAAGCGTTCGGGCTCGCGACGACAGGTGGCACGGCCTCCGACACCGGGATCGCGGGACTGACGCTCGGGGGCGGTCTAGGTTGGCTCTCCAGCAAGCACGGCCTGACCGTGGACAACCTCGTCTCGGCGGATGTCGTCCTCGGCGACGGGCGCTTCGTCACTGCGAGCGCGACAGAGCACCCCGACCTCTTCTGGGGTCTGCGCGGTGGCGGCGGCAACTTCGGAGTTGTGACCTCGTTCGAGTACCGGCTGCACCCCGTCGGCCCGATGATCGTGGGCGGGATCGTCGCCTATCCTTTGCCGCAGACGAAGGCGGTGTTGCGCTTCTACCGGGACTTCAACCGGACAGCGCCGGACGAGCTGACTACGTACGCCGTCGTCATCACGCCTCCTGGCGGTCAGACGGTCGTTGCGTTGGTCTGCTGCTACAGCGGGCCCGTCGACAAGGGCGAGGACATCGTGCGACCGCTGAAAGCACTCGGATCCCCGGTGCTGGCCCAGCTGGGACCAATGCAGTACATGGCGCAGCAGCGGCTGTTCGACGAGGGTTTTCCCGCCGGATCCTCCTACTACACGAAGGGGGACTTCCTTACCGATCTCAGCGACGCGGCCATCGACGTCTTCGAGACGTACGCGGCGAGCAAGCCCTCGCCGCTCTCCGGGGTGATGCTACAAACGGTGCGGGGCGCGGCCGCGCGCGTGCCGCCGGACGCCACGGCGTTCCCCCATCGCGGACTCCCGTACGCGCCCGTCATCGTCTCGCAGTGGCTGGAAGCCGCCGACACCGACAAGAACGTCGCGTGGGCGCGCGACTTCGGCAAGGCGTTGCAGAAGTTCGCCGGCGGCGCCTACGTGAACGATCTCAGTTACGACGACGCCGACAGGGTCCGTAGCGCATACGGAACAAACTACGAGCGGCTGGCGGCGCTGAAGAAGACGTATGACCCGGACAACCTCTTCCGCCTGAATCCGAACGTCAAGCCGGCGCCGTGAGCGCGTCGGCGGCGCCGCGATCAGCCTCGCGCCGGACGGCATAGAGGCCCCACTGGCCGGGCACACCCTTGAGCCCGTGCGAGCCACGGTCGGTGAGGCTGAGACCCGAGCCGACCATGAGGTCCCGGACCGTCTGTGACACGAGGACCTCGGAGGGCGCGGCCAGCGCCGCGACGCGCGCGCCGATGTTGACGGCCAGGCCACCAACCTTCTCGCCGATTCGCTCCACCTCCCCGGTGTGCAAGCCCGCGCGTACCTCGATCCCGAGCGGCCGCACGGCCTCGACGATCGCCATGGCGCAGCGCACCGCGCGCGCGGGTCCGTCGAACGACGCGAAGAAGCCGTCGCCGGCGGTGTCGATCTCGAGGCCCCGGTAGCGCGCAAGCAACGAGCGCACGGTCGCGTGGTGCTGTAGGACCAGCTCGCGCCAGCGGCGATCGCCGAGGTCGGCGGCTCGCCTCGTCGAGTCGACGATGTCGGTGAAGAGAACGGTGGCGAGGATGCGGTCGAAGGACGCCTCCTCCTCGCCGATCTCCGCGAGGAAGCGGCGCACCTCGCTGAGAATGGCCTCGCCGCGCCCGTACCAATGGAAGTGTGGCCCGCCACGGCTCGAGTGCTCGACGACCCGCGCCGCCGGGATCTTGCTGGCCACCAGGTGGCCGGTCTCCGGGAGCACCTCGTAGAAGCGATCGGTGTCGACGAGGACCAGAGTCGGGACGTGGATGGAGGGGAGCACCGAGCGGATGTCGGTGTGCAGGTAGCTGGTGAGCTCTGCCGCGAGGCCCCCGGGTGTCACCGAGGCTCGCGCGTAGCGCGCGAACCACTCGCGCTCCGGGCCGTCGTGCGGCGCGTCCCACCAGTCCGTCGTGCCCCACGTGTCGCGGACGGACCGTATCTGCTCCTGCCAGCGGGCGAGCGACGGCATCCACGGCGTCTCCTCAGTCGGCAGGTAGGTAATCTGCGGATCGATCAGGATTAGGGCTCTCGTCCGCTCGGGGTAGGTGGCCGCGAACAGCGACGCCACGATCGCCGATTCGTACGTGGCGATGATCGAGGCGCGCTCCGATCGCGCCGCCTTCATGACAGCGATTATGTCGTCGGTGAGCGTGTCGACGTCCGGCACGTGCCCGGGGGTGAACCGCTCGGAGCACCCCCAGCCGCGCCGGTCGGTCACGATCAAGCGGGCGTGGGCGGCGAGACCGCGTAGGAAGCGGGCCAGGTAGGCGCTCTCCCAGTTCATGTCGACGTTCGAGCAGTAGCCCTGAAGATAGATGAGGTCGCTGGCACCAGCTCCGCATACCTGGTAGGCGAGCGAGACAGCGCCGTTCCATGCGAACCGAGTCGGTGGTCGGTCCATGGCGGGGACAGGGTAACACCAGGCGACGTCTGGAGATTCTCGCGTGTCTGCAGCGTGCCCGACGGGCTGGCGTCATCGAGCGATCGTCGCGGCGTGAGCCGATTCCAGACTCGTTGACAGGCGGCGCGACCAGGGCTATCTGTTCGTCGGACACTGATCGAACGGACGACGCCGAGGAGACCCATCATGCTCGATCTGCTCATCCGCGGAGGGCTCATCATCGACGGCTCGGGCAACCCGGGCTTCTACGGCGCCGTCGCCGTCGAGGACGAGCGCGTGCGCATCCTGCGCGGCGACACAGCGGGCATCGAGGCCCGGCGCGTCCTCGACGCCACCAACCGCGTGGTCTGCCCCGGGTTCATCGACATGCACGCGCACTCCGGGCTCGTGATCCTCGCCGAGCCGCAGCACGAGCCGAAGGTCCGTCAGGGCATCACCACGGAGCTGATCGGCATCGACGGCAATTCCTACGCTCCGTTTCACTCCCACGATGACTTCCTGAAGTTCGTGCAGATCAACTCCGGCCTCGACGGCAACCCGCGGCTTCCCGGCCGGTGGTCCACCGTCGAGCAGTACCTCGACATGTTCACGCGGCGCGTGGCGGTGAACATCGCCTACATCGTCGGCAACTCGCCGCTGCGCATCGGCGCGGTCGGCTGGGACGACCGGCCCGCCACGCGCGACGAGATGGCGAATCAGAAGGCGCTGCTGCGGACCTCCATGGAGGAGGGTGCCTGGGGGATGTCGACCGGGCTCGATTACCCGCCCGGCAGCTACGCCGACACGGCGGAGCTCACCGAGCTCTCCCGCGAGGCGGCCCGCCTCGGCGGCATCTATCACACCCACGTGCGCTACAGCCTCGGCGACAAGTTCCTCGATCCCTTCCGCGAGGCGCTCGACATCGGCCTGGGCAGCGACATCCCCGTGCACATCACGCACTTCTACCACCGCACGACCTCGCCCGGCGGCGCCAGCCGCATGCTCGGTCTGGTGGAGGACGCGCGCGACGCCGGCCTGGACGTCACGTTCGACAGCTACCCGTACAACCTGTCGTCGACCCGGCTGACGATCCTGCTGCCGCAGTGGACCCACGACGGCGGCTATACGCGGCTGATAGACGTGCTCCGCGATCAGAAGCTGCGCGCCCGGCTCCGCTCGGAGATGGGCCCGCGCGCCAGCTCCTGGGGTGACATGTGGCTCACCAACTTCCGGAAGCCGGCCAACCACCGCTTCGAGGGCCGGTCGATCCTCCAGGTCGCCGACTTGCTCGACAAGGATCCGATCGACGTCGTCTGCGACCTGCTCGTCGAGGAAGATCTTGAGACTTGCTACGTGTCAGCAGGCGGCAACCTCGCCACGCTGCCGAAGTTCGTGAGCCACCCGCTGTCGATGGTGGGCAGCGACGCCGTGCTGATCGGCGACTACCCGAGCCCACGCACGTACGGCTGCTTCCCCGTCATCCTCGCCGAGTTCGTGCGCGAGGAGCGGTTCCTGGCGCTGCCCGACGCCATCCGGAAGATGACATCGTTCCCGGCCCAGCGTCTCGGACTACCCGACCGCGGCCTGCTGCGCGACGGCTTCAAGGCCGACGTCGTGGTCTTCGACGCCAAGACGGTCAAGGCGCCGGCGACGCGGACGCAGCCGAAGCAGTTCCCGATCGGGATCGAGTACGTGATCGTCAACGGCCAGATCGTCGTGGACAGCGGCAAGCACACGGGGATGCTGGCCGGCCGGGCGCTGCGGAGGGGCAGGGCCTCGACGTAGGAGAGGATCAACCGCCTCGAACTGCACCACCCGCGGTAGCATAGCCGCATGAGGCCAACACGGCGGGACACGCCATTTCGCGAGGCGATGCGCTCGCTCCTGGTCTTCGACGGCGCCATGGGCTCGCTGCTCTACGAGCGCGGCATCTTCGTCATGCAGAACTTCGAGCAGCTCAACGTCACCCGGCCAGATGTGGTTGCGAAGATCCACGAGGACTACGTCAGCGCCGGCGCCAACATCATCGAGACCAACACGTACGGCGCGAACTCCTTCCGGCTCGACCGCCACGGCCTCGGCGACCAGGTGCGCGCGTTCAACCTCGCGGGCGCGCGGCTCGCGCGCAAAGCCGCCGGCGAGGACGTGTGGGTTGGCGGCTCCATCGGACCCACCGGGCTCGTCCCCGGCGTGGCAACGCAGGCCGAGCTCGACCTGGCCGCCGCCAGCTTCGCCGAGCAGGCCGCGGCGCTCGTCGAGGGCGGTGCGGACGTGCTGGTGCTCGAGACCTTCCGGCACCTCGAGGAGATCCGCATCGCGATCGAAGCGGTGCGGCGCAGCGCGCCCGACGCGCCGATCATCGCGACCATGACCTTCGATCCCAGCGAGACGGTCGCCGATGGGTCGGGGCCCGAGCGCGTCGCAACGACGTTGCGCGACTGGGGCGCGGACGGGCTCGGCGTGAACTGCGGCGACGGCCCGCAGATCGCGCTCGTTATCGCCGAGCGCATGCGCGTGGTGGATCTGCCGCTCTGCGTGCAGCCGAACGCCGGGCTGCCGCGTACGGTGGACGGCCGCCTCCTCTATATGGCGACGCCCGAGTACTTCGACGTCTTCGCGCGCCGCACGATCCAGATCGGCGCCACGATGGTGGGTGGCTGCTGCGGCACCACGCCCGAGCACGTCCGCTGGATGGCGAAGTCCGCGCGCATGCTCGGCGACCAGCGCACTGACATCGGGCCGGCGCGCGTGGTGAAGACCGTGCAGCCGGCGATCGTCCTCGCGCCGACGCCGCTGGCCGAGCGGAGCGCCTTCGCCGCGAAGATCGCCGCTGGTAAATTCGTGGTCTCGGTCGAGGTGAACCCGGCGCCCGGCCTCGACCCGTCGAAGGCGCTCGCGGGCGCGAAGATGCTGCTCGACAGTGGCGTCGACATCGTGAACGTCGCCGACGCGCCGCGCGCGATGGCGCGCATGTCGAACATCGCGTTTTGCGCGCTGCTGCTAGAGCGCTACGGTATCCAGCCGATCCTCCATGTCTGCGGCCGCGACCGGAACCTGCTCGGGCAGATGGCGCACCTCCTCGGCGCGCATGCGATCGGCATCCGCAACTTGGTCATCATCACCGGCGACCCGCCGAAGGTCGGCGACTACCCGGAGGCAACCGCGGTCTACGACCTCGACGCGATCGGACTCCTGCAGATGGCGTCGAACATGAACCGCGGCGTGGATCCCGCCGGCAAGCCGTTGCCGGGCGGCCAAACGTCGTTCCTCCTCGCGACGGGCCTCGAGCCGGGCGCGGCCGATCTCGACAAGGAGCTCGCCCGCCTCGAGAAGAAGCGGGAGGCCGGCGCCGAGCTCATCATGACGCAGCCGATCTTTCAGACGGACTTGCTCGAGACGGTACTTCGGCGCATCGAGCATCTGGCGATGCCGGTGCTGGTCGGCGTGCTCCCGCTGGTGAGCTACAAGAATGCCGAGTTTCTTCATCACGAAGTTCCCGGCATGCAGATCCCCGAAGCGATCCGCGAGCGGATGCGCAAGACGCCGGGCGGCGAGGCCGCGCGCAAGGAAGGCATCAAGATCGCGCGCGAGATGCTGTTCGCGGTGCGCGAGCGCGTCCAGGGCGCGTATCTGATGCCGCCGCTCGGCCGCTACGAGCTGGCGCTGGAGGTGCTGGACGGCCTGAAGCGATAATGGTGCGCCGAGGGGCAGCGGTTCACGATGCCGGGCTCGAAGGAGAGGGGCCGTCATGGGAAACGAGAGCCGGAGTTCAAATTGGCCCAGAGCCCGCAAGGCCTTGGAGTCGACGCTTCACCAGTTGAGGTTGATGCGCTGGGATGAGCCGTCGCGGTTGCTGATCGTGGCGTGCATGGTAGCCGCCGTCGTCGGAGTCGGCGTCATCCTCGTCGGTATCGGTCGGCACGCGGGCTACAACGTGGCGGCCGCGCTTCTGACTCTGCTCTCCGCGCTGTTGGGATATCGCGCATGGGAGCTCGCGACCCATCGCCGGCTGGAGGAGCTTCAACGCGTCCAGCTTCTCGCTCGACTGCGTCAATTGCCGGCCGCCGACGTCAGGATCGTCGCAGTGCCATCTGAAGAAGCCGTGCTCTTCGCCCGCGAGCTCCTCAACGTGTTCATTGAAGCAGGATGGCCTGCGCGAGGGGTCTACCGCGCGTCTCAGGGAAACGCAGCCGACAGCGGACTCTTTCTTGCCGTGAAGGACCGCGACTACCCGCCCGATGACGCGAACGGGCTGTTACTCGCGCTCAGTGAGTTCGGCTTACAAACAACGAAATCCACAAAGGCCAACCTGCCGCACGCCGGTGCCCTCGAACTGCTCGTCGGGCGACGTGAGACGTGATGCTCGCCCCGGTCATCCTTTAGGATACTGGCGGACCCACAACTCGTCGGGGATACGCCCCTTCATTCCAGGTCGCCGCCCTGAGTCTTGTTTGACGAAGAGGGGTACGCCTGCTTCCCGGCACTGCTGGACCGTGTTGGCGAGCCACGACACGTCCATCGGCCTGAAGCCCGGCCCGCTCTCGCCGCCCACGATGAGCCAGCTCAAGCCCTGCTCGAACCACGGACGCCAGTCCACGGCGGCAAGCATCGGCTCATAGGAAACCCACCGCACGCGCGCCCGCGTCCGCACGAGATGCCGCAGCCGCTGATCTTGCGGGCTCGTGATCGATGTCCCGCACCAGACGTTCCTCGGCAGCTCATGACGAAGGGAGAACGCCCGCTGCCGATCGGGCCGTTTTGTCAGGAGTATCCAATGATGAGGACTCGCGGCCATCACCGGCAACTCCGGCGCAAGCCAGTCGTCGGGAAGGGACGCGGTGAACGTGTCGCCCATGTCGTTCACGAAGATCACGCGCGGCATTCCGTCGAGCCACGGCTTCTCCGGCCGCGCGGTACCTGTGAGATCACGCCGGCGCGCCGCCTTGGAGATCCTGCCCGGAAAGATCGTCGGCCGATCGAACGCGGCTGGCCATCCTTTGAGCGGCCCCTTCGACAGCATCCGTGTAGTCTGCTGCCCGGCATAGCAGATACGGACGCGGTTCTTGGCGTCCCAGAGCTCACAGCCGTCGCACCCCATTTCGGCATTGACGGTGTCGTCGCACCACTCGATCTTGGTTCCCTCCGCCATGCGAGAAAC
>JACXTT010006077.1_pt1 | contig 17343 bp, 11 predicted proteins | sample 9270951 | NCBI WGS metagenome assembly JACXTT01 (sample SAMN15532306, study PRJNA645909) | rock metagenome | isolation source: weathered quartz diorite | place: Puerto Rico | collected 2017-06-21 | reverse complement strand
GACTTCGGATAGTTGGAGTTGTCGTTTTGGTGGGCGACCTCGCCGCTTTGATGAGTTCATACGGAGAGTAAAGCCGACCCCGCTGTATTATGCAAGTTATTTGTGACTCAGTAGACTAGCATCGGTGGGATCAGACCGTAGAAATCCCCCAGCCTTATCGGGCCGCTCCATAAGTTCATATTTGAACTTCACACGCCAACCATAGCGCCGACCGTGCCAATAAGTTTTTAGAGCGCCGGAACAGCTTCTCGGCTACGAACGCTTCACCAATGGAAGCAAAGCTCGCCTACGTCAAACTGAACATCCCAGCACCATGCCCGCCTCGAAGTGTTGTCCTGGTCCACCAGGGGCGTTGTTCACGAGTCTGTTTCACCTCAACACGCCCGGTTCGCTTCCCCGAAAGCGTTCGGGGCTGCCCAGCTATGTCAGATTGACGATCCTCAAAGCCAGGCTCGTTTTCAAGCCGCATCGAAGTCGTCCGGAAAGCGAAAAGGCGAAAGGGAGCCTGGAATTGTGAAAAACTCCGCCGATCGGCCGGTCAAACCTACCGACAGGACCCCTCGTTTCCTTCGAGGCCTTCTGTCGAGAATGGGTGAAGGCATTCCTATTTCACAGCCGCCTCGGTAATCACCAGGTCGCCGTTGATGCCATCCAGCGTCGCTCGAATGCCGATGGGAAGCGTGGCGTTATGGGGGACATGTCCGAACGGCAAGCCGACGACGACCGGCACCTTGAGCGGCAGCAGCCGTTCCTTGAGCACGTCGAGCACGGTCTGCCGGTACTCCCTGGCCCGCCTGGCTCTTGGGTCCACGCAATTCTTGTTGATGCCAACCGCCACACCCGCTGCTTGCCGCAACACTCCCGCGTTCAGCAAGTGGGTCAGCATCCGATCGATTCGATAGGGCGGTTCGTCCAGGTCCTCGAAGAACAGGATTTTGCGCTTGAACGAAGGCTGATATTCCGTTCCCAGCGTTGTGCACAGCACTGAGAGATTTCCGCCCACCAATTGACCGGAGGCGATGCCGCGGCGCAGGACAGATACCGTCTTGCCGCGGTAACCCTGGCAGATGCTGCCGGCGGGGGATGAATGCAGCAGTGTTCTTTGGAAGCTCCGCAGGGTGAAATCCGGGAGGCGCGCGTTGACTAAATCGGAATTGAGCATCGGCCCGTGGAATGAAACAAGATCGGCCTTCGCCAGCAGGGCGCAATGCAGCGAGGCGATGTCGCTGTATCCAACGAATATCTTCGGGTTCGCGCGAATTGCCGGGTAGTCGAGGAGAGGCAGGAGCCGGGCCGTTCCGTAACCGCCACGGACGCACACGATGGCCCTTACGTTCCTTTCCTGGAACATGCGCATGAGATCGCCGGCGCGCTCGCGGTCGTTGCCGGCCAGAAAGCCCCAGCGCTTTCTTAGATTGGGCGCGAGGCTGGTTTTGAACCCAAATCCCTTCAGCGCTTCGACCGCGCGGTCGATACTCTCAGGATCAGGTGGCGCACTGGCTGGCGCGACGATTCCGACGGTGTCGCCAGGACTGAGCCGGTCAGGTTTGATGGGCATGATCTGAACTGAGGTTCACAATCGTGAGCGTGATCGAAATGCCGCGCCGGGCTTCGGATGGCAAGCGAATACCGCTCGGTTCGCGAAGACTCAGTGATCGCGCAGGGGCAAAAGGTGGGCCTTGGTCTGGCTGAAGGTCGATTCGAGTTCCTTGAGCAAGGGCCGGGCGTCAGCGACATTTCCGGCGCGGCCCATTTCCTCGAGTTGCTGAGTGATTTCGACGATGCGTTTGGCGCCGAGGTTGAGGCTCATGCTTTTGAGCGCGTGCGCGTAGAAGGCAAGGTTGGGCGGATCGTCGATGGCCCGGCCGATCTGGGCGATGCGCTGAGGCGCGCCATCGAGGAAGAGATCGATCAGTTCCTGAAGCATACTGATGCCATCGGAGGGCGGCATCTCGCGCAGCTCGGCGATGATCGTTTGATCGAGCAAGGCATCAACCGGAGGCAGTTTCTGGCGGCTGAAGAATGTCGTTTCCGATGTGCGGCCGCGTACCGGCCCCCAGCGTTCGAGGGCCGCCTGGAGCTCGCCGATGCGAACCGGTTTGGAGATGTAATCATCCATTCCGGCGCGCAGACATTTTTCGCGGTCGCCCATCAATGCATTGCCGGTCATGGCAATGATGCGCGGGCGCTTCTCGGGCGGCCAACGCTCGCCGATTTTTCGCGCGGTTTCGAGGCCATCCATTTCCGGCATCTGCACATCCAGGAAGAGGATGTCGTACGCCTTTTGCTCGAGCGCTTTGAGGACTTCCAGGCCGTTCTGGGCCACGTCGGCGCGGTAACCCAATTTGTTGAGCACACTCAAGCCGACCTTTTGGTTGATCGGATTATCGTCGGCGAGCAGCAGTCGCAAAGGCAGGCGTCGGGCAAAAGCGGTGTCGAGCGAGGGCGCGCTGGGGGCCTTTTTTTCGCGCTGCAATTGGATGCTCATGGCACGGCAAAGGGCATCCAGCAGTTGAGCGGGCCGAACCGGTTTGTGGACGAAACCGGCGATGTTCGCCTGGGCGGGCCGGTTATCTTCGGCGCGCGGCCGCACCGATGAGAATAGCAGCATCGGCAGTTGGTGGCCTTGAGGCTGCCGGCGAATTTCCTCGGCCAGAGCCATGCCTTCCATGTCAGGCAATTGCAGATCGACAATCGCGGCCTGGAACGGCGGACTCTGCGCCAGGAACCGCAGGGCGTCCCGGCTGTTGACCGCCTGCTCCACCACCATCCCCCATTGTTCCGCGCGATGTTTGATAATGCGCCGATTGGTCGCATTGTCCTCAATCAGGAGCAGACGCCGACCAGCCAATTGCGGCTGGGCGCTTTGCCACGAGGGCGGCGAGGTGGCAGCGGCGGCGGTGGCCAAAATGGTAAAATGGAAAGTAGCGCCTTTGCCGGCAGCGCTTTCCACCCAGATTTTTCCACCCATCAACTCGGCGAGCCGCTTGCAGATGGCCAGGCCCAGGCCCGTCCCGCCGTAATGGCGCGTCGTCGAGGCATCGACCTGCTGAAAGGACTTGAAGAGGCGGCTCTGTCGGTCCAATGGAATCCCGATCCCCGTGTCGCGCACCGAGAAATGAAGCAACCACTGCTCCGGGTGCCGGATGAAATCCGTATCATGTTCGTGGCCGGCTTCGAGGATGCGAGCGCCTCGCGCCGCCGGTGTCACCTCGATGACCACTTCGCCCTGGTGCGTGAATTTCACCGCGTTGCCGATCAAATTCACCAGGATTTGCCGCAGCCGGGTGACGTCGCTGACCAAAATCTTCGGGATGGCGTCTTCGACAAAATAAGCCAGATCGAGGTGCTTCTCGGCAGCCTTGGGCGCCAGCAAATCGAGCGCTTCTTCGATGCAGGTGTGCAACTCGAAGGGATGACGTTCCAACTCGAGTTTGCCCGATTCGATTTTGGAAAAATCCAGAATGTCGTTGATGATCGTGAGGAGGGCGTCGGCACTACTCCGGGTGGCTTCCACATACTCGCGTTGCTCGTCGGTCAATTCCGTGTCGAGCAACAGGGCGGTCATGCCGATGACGCCATTCATTGGTGTGCGGATTTCGTGGCTCATGTTGGCCAGGAACTCGGACTTGGCGAGGGTGGCTTCTTCGAGTTTCTGGTTGAGCGAGATCAGGGCTGAATTGCTCTCGATGAGTTGCTGCTGGCTTTCGCGCAGCGCCCGGTAAGCGGCATCGCGCTGGACCAGGTTGAGGTAAGCCTTCGAGTGATAGCGAATGCGCGCCGCGATTTCGATCTTGTCAGGGAGTTTGACCAGATAATCGTTGGCGCCCATGGCAAAGGCCTGGCCTTTCACTTGCGGATTTTCATTCGTGGAAAGCACGATGATCGGGGTATCCTTGGTCGCCGGATTGGCGCGAAACTGACTGACGAGCGTCAGTCCGTCGATGCCGGGCATGACCAGGTCTTGGAGGATCACCGTGGGTTTGATTTGGTTGGCCAAAGGAATGGCCTCGCGCGCATCGGAACAGTAATGGAGATCGATGTCGGGTTGATTGGCCAACGCGCGCCGAACGGCTTCGCAGACCATGGCCTGATCATCGACCAGCAGCACCATGACGTGGTAGTCCGGCGGATGCCCCGAGCGATCCGCGCCGGACGGCGGCTGGAAATGGCTCCGTTCGTCAGGCATTTGCTTTGGCCGTCTGTGTCAAAAGGTTCATCAGCCGCGGCCCGATTCTATCTAGGCCCAAAATCTCGCTCGCGGCGTCCAATTCGGCGGCAGCCTTGGGCATGCCATAGACTGCGCTGCTAGCGCGGTCCTGCGCGATCGTCTGATGGCCGCTGTGGCGCAAAGCCAGCAGCCCCTCGGCCCCGTCCCGCCCCATGCCGGTGAGAACAACGCCGATGATGTCTCCCGGCCAATGCCGATTCGCACTCTTGAAAAAAACATCCACTGAAGGCCGGTAAGTATAATCCACCGGATCCCGAGTGTAGGCAAGTCGAGTTGGGCTGGCGAACACCAGGTGATCCTCGCCTCCGGCCAGCAGCGCTGTCCCCGGTACCGGCCGGTCGCCTTCGCGGGCCAGACGAATCTGCAGGTGAGTGTGGTCAGCCAGCCAGTCGGCCAGCCCCTGGGCGAACAGCACATCGACGTGCTGCACGATCACGAGCGGCGCGGCAAATTCGGCGGGCAGGTCTCCAAGCACCTTCGCCAGGGCTGCCGGCCCGCCGGCCGAGGCCCCAATCGCGACCAGGAGCCCTTCGCCGTGTGCCGCCGGACGCGCCACGTGGTTGGCGGCAGTGAACTGCTTGCGCGCGCCGCCACCGATCAATTTGCGGATCGTTTCAATCTTGGCCAGCAGGGCGCGGGCGCCTTCCGAGGCGCCGCTGGTATCCAGCACCGGCGTATTGACCGCGTCAAGCGCTCCAGCCCCGAGCGCATCGAACACGAGCGAGGACGAGCTGCTGACATTGGCCGTGACCACAACGATTGCGCAGGGCGTGCGGGCCATGATTTGCCGCGTCGCTTCAACCCCGTCCATTTTGGGCATGATCAAATCCATCAGGATCAGATCTGGGGTGTCTTCGGCGCAGCGCTCGACGGCTTCAGCGCCGTCGCGGGCGATCCAGGCCACCTGATGTCCCGGCGCGCCGGCAATGAGGCGTCGCATCGCTTCGACGGCCAGCAGGACATCATTGACGATGGCAATCCTCATGAATCGGGTTCGCCGATCAGGTCCACAACGGCTTGAAGGAGTGTTTCGTCATGAAAGCTGCCTTTTGTCAAGTAATAATCTGCTCCCGCTTCCAGGCCGCGCAGGCGGTCTTCGTCGCGATCTTTGTAGGAAACAATCATGACGGGGAGTGATTTGAGCAGTGGATCCCTCTTAATCAACGTGGCCAGCTCGATTCCATCCATGCGCGGCATATCCACGTCCGTGATGACCAGGTCGTAGTGGCCCGTGCGAACGGCGTTCCACCCGTCCATGCCGTCCACGGCCACATCCGCGGCATAACCGCGGCCGGCCAGGAGCTTGCGCTCGAGCTCGCGCACGGTCAGCGAATCGTCCACCGCCAGCACGCGTTTTTGTTTGCGTTCCCCGGCCTCGGGGCCCTCGCGTTGCACCGGCGCCAGCATTCCACCAGTCACCAGTTTCTCGATCGAGCGCACCATGTCGTCCACGTCCACGATCAACACCGGCGAGCCATCCTCCATCAGGGCGGCGGCGCTGATGTCCTTGACCTTGCCCAGTCGGCCGTCGAGGGGTTGCACGACCAGCTCGCGCTCGCCGAGAAACGCGTCCACGACCAGACCGTAGCGGCTCTGCCGGTCGCCGAGCACGACGATGGGCAGTTCGTGGCCGGCGGGCTTTGGCTGTCCGCAATCCAGCACCTGCTGAGCGGCGAGCAAACCGACCGGCTGCTCACCGAGTCGAAAATGGTGACGCCCCTCGAGGGACTCGATCTTCTCACGCGGCAGTTTCAATGTTCGTGTGATCTGCGAAAGCGGGATGGCGTACGGCTCGCCGGCGATTTCGACCAGCAACGTGCGCAGGACCGAGAGCGTCAAGGGCAACTGCAGTTGGAAGCGCATCCCCCGGCCCGGTTGCGTGCTGGCCCGAATGGACCCGCGCACGTTTTTGACCATGTTTTGAACCACGTCCAGGCCGACGCCACGACCAGAAATCTCCGTAACGTTGGTCTTGAGACTGAATCCGGGCAGAAACAGGAATTGCAACAGCTCGGACTCGGTGAGTTTCTGGGCCACCGCTGGCGTGGTGAGTTTCTTTTCGACGACGGCGGTGCGGACGCGCTCCGGGTCCACGCCGGCGCCGTCGTCGGTGATCGTCAGCAGCAACATGCCGGCGCTGTGCCGGGCTTCGAGTTGGATGAGGCCTTCGGCGGGTTTGCCGGCGCTGCGGCGTTTCTCCGGTGTTTCGCAGCCGTGATCGACTGCATTGCGCAACAGATGCGCCAGAGGTGTTTCCAGCCGCTCGAGGATGTCCCGGTCCACTTGAGTGTTTTCGCCGGCGATTTCCAATCGCATTTCTTTGCCGAGCGACCGCGCCAAATCCCGCACCATGCGCGGGAACCGGCTCACGCCATCTCCGAAGGGCCGCATTCGCGTCCGCAGAACCTCGAGATAAAGCCGATGTGAGAGATGGGCCGAGCGGCGGTCGAAGCGATCCAACTCTTCGAGACGTTCAGCCAGGAATTGCTGGCAATCCTTGACCCGTTGCGTGAGCTCGGCCAACGGGACGTTTGCGCGGTCGGACAGCGTTTCTCCGTTGAAGGCGTCGCGAAGTTCATCCACTTTTTCGGACAGCTCGATCTGGTGCCGTTTGAGCCGTTGCAAGGAGTCGGCGAACGGCCTGAGCCATCGCGATTCGACCAACGACTCGCCCGCCAAACCGAGCAGGCGGTTCAGGCTCTCCGCGGTGAGGCGCAGGACACGCTCCGCGCTTTCCGCTTTGCGCGCCGGCGCGGGCGCGCGCGTCGCTTCGGGAGCGACTGCGACGGCAGGCGCCACAGCGGGCGCTGACTCTGCGGCCTTGACCGGAGCAAGCACGGGTGCTGCGGGGGCCGGATTGGCGGCCGGTTTGCTCGAAGGAGACGCCGACGGCTTGGGATCCGTCGTCATCTTGCGAAGCCCCTCGATCAACTCGCGGACTTCCGCCGCGTGCTCGGTTTCCCATTGGCCGATGTCCGCCTCCGTTCGTTTGGAAATGTGCAGCAACAAGTCCACGCCGCGAAACAGCACGTCGATCTCCGCCTGTCGCAAGATGATTTTGCCGTGCTGCGCGGCGACGAAACAATCCTCCATGGCGTGGGCGATGGTCACGGCGGGCTGAAGATTGACGATTCGTGCGGCGCCTTTCAACGAATGCGCCGCGCGCATGAGTGTTTCCAGAAGGCCGGCCGGTGCCGAGCCGCGCTCCAGTTCGAGCAAGCCATTCGTCATCACCGCGGCCTGATTTTCCGCCTCGACGCGAAAGAGCTCGAGCATCGAGAAATTGCTCAGATCATCCAGCTTTTTCGGGTTCACGTCAGGCTCCGGTTCAGGGTGGAAAACAACACTTCCGTATCGAGATACCCGACGGTTCGCTCCTGCCAGTGCAAAATCCCGCGTGTGCAGGTCTGGTTCGACAGGGAAATCGTCGCCGGCGGGGACTTGAGCTGGTGAGGCTCGAAACGGTAAATGCCATGGACTTCGTCCACGGGAAAGGCCAGCCGCTGTCCGTCCCAGTTGGCGACGAGCAGGCGGTCATAGACCGTACGGAGCGTTTTGCGGGGCGCAATTTTCTCGATGCCCAGCAATCGCCCGAGTGACACGCAGACGACCAGTTCGCCGCGGACGTTCGCCAGGCCCAGGACCATTCCCTGCCGACGGTGCGGCAACGAATGGATCAGCCGCCGCTCGGCCACTTCCTCGAACGCTTTGGTCGGCAGAGCCAGCCACTCATCGCCGATCCGGAAAAGCAGCGCCGAGGTTTTGGCGGGCGCGGCGAGCCTTTTTTCGCGCGCAAAATGCTCGGTCCATTCCCGGCGATATTCCGGCGGCAATGCCCGGTTTAACAACTCGACTCCGGCGCGAGAATAAACCGGGCAGTTGCGGCAATGAACAAATTCCCGCAACTCAGGGCAACTGCCATTGCCGTAGACGCCGATCTGATTCCAGCACACGTAATTGCCGACGGCAGTACTGGCCGGCGTCTCAGTTTCGGGACGGAGGAGCGCCGCGGCGGCTGGCGATGGCAGACGAGTTTCCACAGCTCAAATATCAGGTCGCGGGTTTCAATCGTTGTGCTCGGCTCCTGAGGCTCTTGGCGCGCGCGGTGTCGCCGTTCTTCTGCGACCAAACCGCCAATTGCACCAGGCTTTCGTAATGGTTCGGCTCCAGGTACAGGGCCTTGCGATAGTACTCCGCTGCGCTGGCATCCGCTAACGCGTCACGCAGCAGGCCCATCAGATAATAGGCCTGCGCCGAGGCGCCGGATTCGCGCAAATGCGCTTCACAAATCGCCGCCGCTTCCTGCAGGCGCCCTGCGTCGGCCAGTCGCCGGGCTTCTTCCAGATCCGTTCGCTTGTTGACATTGGAGGCTGGCCGAACGCTTGGGGTTCCATGCCGAGGCGAGGCTGGAGCGGCATCTGGCTGCGGTGCCGGCGTGAGCAGAGAGAGTTTCGTAGTCTTGCCTGGTCGCGGCCGGTGGCCTGGGTGGCCGACTCCGTTCGTGTTTCTGCGACACGCAAAGGCCATCGGGATGTCAGCCGAGACAAAACCTTGCTCGAGGGTGAGCGGCAGTTCAGCGGGACCGACGAAGAGCGCGCCGTCGGGCGCGAGCAAGCTCGCGAGCTTGCGCAGTGCCCGTTCCTGTGTGGCACGATCGAAGTAGATGAGCAGGTTGCGGCAAAAGATGAATTCGTAGGTTCTATGCGGTGTGCGAAAATCCTCGCTCAGCAGGTTGCCATGGTTGAAGCGCACACATCGGCGAATGGCAGGGCTGAGCATGTAGCCTTCGCGGGTGGCACGAAAATGCCGCCCGCGATAATCGAGGTCTTTGCCGCGAAATGAATTTTTGCCATAAGTAGCTCGCGCCGCGCGCGCCAGCGCCCGGGCGCTGATATCGACGGCATCGATGACAAAGCGATCGGCGGAGACACCGGCATCCAGCAGCGTCATCGCCAGCGAATAGGGCTCTTCTCCCGAGGAACACGGCAGGCTCAACAAGCGCACTTTGCCGGCGGCATTTGCCGGCAGCCATCGCTCCACCACTAGCCGCGCCAGGGCGGCGAACGGCTCACGATCGCGGAAGAACCACGTTTCAGCCACCACTACCGCTTCGACCAGCTCCACCCACGCTGCCTCGGAAGTCGCCAACAGCCGTGCGTACTCCTCGACCCCCTTCAGTCCGTGACTTTTCATCCGCATGCGGACACTGCGCTGGATCAGCGTCGAGCCGATGGAAGCCGCGTCCAGCCCGATCTTTTCGCGCAGTGCTCGTTCAATTTCTTTCATCGGCTCTTTGTTCGCGCGTGCCGGCGACCGGATGTCGGCGGTTTTCTGACGAGCGGATTCAACCGGGTCGGATTCAAGAACCGTAGCCGCCGACGTGAGGAGGCGGGACTCGACTGCCGGCAGAAATCCGCCTCCTCACGTCGGCGGCTACGGCCTTTTTCGCGCGTCCTTGAATCCTCTGCGGACAGCCGTTCTCGCCGAGATTCATGTGACGCCGCAACTTCGGTTGATTCATTCGTCCCGCCCGCCCGCGAAACGCTTTCACGCGCCAGTCTCATCATGCAGCTAAGTGTTTGGCAGTGGCCGCCAGGCCAGTGGCTTCCGTGAACAGCAATTCGCACAACTGCGCCGTGAGTAGTCGCTGCTCGTGGACCCATTGAATCGGGCCTTCAGCGTCCATCAGCACGGGACCCAGATACGGCGCGGCGCCAATGGTGATGCCGGAATCGACGAATTCCGAAGCGTCCTTGCGCAGCATACCAGTGGCATTCTCCGCAATCAGACCCAGCAAATGCCCAGCCCCGTTATCGGGCCGGTAGTTGACGACGATGATCCGCGTGCTCAGCCGTTCGCTTGCCGGCTTCCCGGTGGCCAGCTCGCACAAATCCACCGCCGGCACCGGATGTCCCCGATAATTGAATATCCCGGCCACGCCTTTGGGCGCCTGCGGCAGCCGTTTTAGTTCCAGCATCGGCGCCACCTCGACGACTCGGCTGGCCTCCAGCGCGTATCGGTCTTTTCCCAGTTGAAATAGGAGGAATAGCATAGGACTCGTGGTGCTCACGGCCCATTTCCCAGCTTAAACTTTGCCACACTGGTTTGCAGTCCGCGGGCGGCTCCGTTGAGTTGCTCGATTGCCAGGTTGGATTGCCGCAGCGATTCAGCGGTTTGATTGGCCGCTTCGCTCAACTGGGTGAGCGTCTCGCTAATCTGTTGAGCCCCAGTCGCTTGCGCATTCATCCCTTCATTAACTGTCTGAAATCGCGGCGTGAGCGTCTGCACTTGGTGGATGATCTGAGCCAGTTGCGTGCTTACCTGCCGGATTTCTTCGACGCCGCGCCGGGCCTCCTCCGAAAACTTGTCCATCCCCATCACGCCCGCCGAAACCGCTGATTGCATCTCCTTGACCATCTTTTCAATGTCGTAGGTTGCCACGGCCGTCTGATCCGCCAGGCGCCGAATCTCCATTGCTACGACGGCAAAGCCCAAGCCATATTCGCCAGCTTTCTCCGCCTCGATTGCAGCGTTGAGCGAGAGCAAATTGGTTTGATCAGCCACCTTGGTAATCGTGGTGACGACGGAATTGATGTTCGTCGTCTTTTCGTTCAGCACCGCCAGTTTGGCCGTAATCGACCCGGCGGCTTCCGTGATCTGCCGCATGGTGGCTTCCATGCGAGCTATGGCAGCCTGGCCGCTGCCCGCCACATTCGCCGTCTCCTCCGCCACCGAGCTGACCTCGTTCATGGTCTTGACCAGTTCTTTCGAAGTGGCCGAAATCTCCTTTGAGGTCGCACCGATTTGGGCGGTAGTGGCCGCTATTTCGTTTGCCGTGCTCTGTTGCTCGCGCGCGGTTGCCGCAATCTCTGTCGCGGCCGTATTCGCCTGGATGCCGGAACGTTGCACCTGTCCGACCAAGTCGGACAAATCGTCCGCAAGCCGATTCAATCCGTCGCTCAGGATCCCGAACTCATCCTGCCGGTTCAGCGCCAGCCGCTCCGTAAAGTCTCCTCGCCGCATACGATCGAGCGAGGCGACAAGCCGGTTCAACGGAACGGTCACCGCCGAGGACTGGAATCCGGCGACAATGATACACGCCACGAGAATCAGCAGGATCACGATCGACAGCACCAGCGAGGTCGTCTGCGCCCGCACGGATTCAGCTCGGCTGACCCAACCGACTTGTTGCGCCAGGTCCAGAAGGAGATCTTCCCGCTGTTTGCGCACCGCCGTAATGGACTTGTTGTATTCGCTCAGGGCGGCGGCAGGATCGGCTTCCACTGCGGTGATGATGCGCCGGTGCAGCGGCAGCAACGTTTTTTGGGCAAAATCACCCAAACTATTGATCGAATGCATCAAATCTGCCCGGTCGGGAAAGGTGGCTTTAAAAAATTCGAGGTTGTCCTTCAGGTCCGCTTCCGCGTCGTGGTGCCGTTTCCTCTCAGCGTCATTTTTTGGGTCGAGCAGCAACCCGCGGATGGCGTCGCTCATGGAGACGAAATCCAAGTTTATGCGGTCCTTTCTGTAGGCCAGTTCCTGGTTACGGAGGTCCACAGCGGTCGCGGTCTTCTCGATCCAGAGGGCCAGACCGCCTCCCAGCAGCAGGAGCAGGACCAGCACGCCCAGCGCTACGTGCCGCCGTTGCAAGATGTTCATCGGTTTCATTTCTGCTTTCTAGTCGAGTCTCATCTTAAAACCCTTCCGGCCTCGAAAACAAGAAGGTTCTGGTAATGGATCATTGATGAGGGAGTGTCCCGGGCGCCAGAAATCCGGAGGCCGATATCCGAGAGAAATCCGAAACCCGAATGATGAATTCCGAATCGCTAATGCTCGGTTACTGAGAATCGGCGCTACCGATTCGGGGCCTCGGCTCGGGTTTTCGGGCTTCCTTCGTACGGTTTGACTTTCACAACGCCACACCCAAGACTGGGCACGGCTTTATTGGCAAGTCATGAAATATCGGCTCCTATTCGCACTCGCGGTACTGGTCGGCGGTCCCGTCCTGGCGGCAGAGCGTTCTCCCTCAGTGATTCATGAAACCGCGAACGAATTTTTCGGCAGTGGCGATTTTGATGGGGACGGTCGGGCTGACCTCGTGATCGTGGACAAAGAGAGCGGCAAATACCGCCTCGGCTACCAACTGACACCGGGGGTTTTTGCCTGGGTGGATAATCGCCCCAGTGGGATCAAGGCAATCGCCGGGTTCAGTATTGGTCACTTGCTCAGGACGAACCTCGACGCGCTGGCCTTCACTTCGCCGGACGCCAACCAAATCACCATGGTGGATGTCTCAAACCCGACTGCTGCGGCCCGCCCTGTCAATGTGCCCTTCACGGCGGCGTTGGGGCCGAATACGATCGTCGCGACTGATATCGGAGGTCCGGGCAATACGAGCCTGGACGATCTTTACGTCGCCAGCATTTACAATTCACCGGACGCTAACATGGCTAGTCTGCTCCGCAACGACGGACGCGAATTTCCCAAACTGGGCGAGTCCACACTGACTGGTGCGGCCGTGAGAGCAAATCGAATCGCGTTTCGGGCCGGGGCCCCGGAACTGGTCTGCTTGCTGATCAGCAGCGAGCAAGGGGATACCTTTCGAGCCGCGGACTTGAGAACCGGCAACATCCAAAACGCTGGCACAATCGCGGGCCTGCCATCTGGGGCGGACTATGTAATGGGACATTTTCGCGGCTCGGGAGCGCCCGATTTTATTTTTTACAAACCAGGCGAGAGCAAACTGTTCGTTCGGCCGGTCGAGGGGGCAGCTAGCGGGCCAAATCAGTTTGGGAAGGGCACTGAGTTTGATGTGGGCCAGGCGGTCAGGCGAGTCGTCGTTTTGAATCCGGAGGCCGGATCGAGACTTTTCGTTATTTTCGGCGAAGGCGAAAAGGCCGGAGTGTTCAACTTCGACGCCGCCAAGGCGCCCGAGCTGCTCCAAACCCTCGTGGCCACCAACGAACTGCTGACCTGCGCAGCCGGGTTGCCGGACGGTTTGCTCATGTTTTCCCGGACGGCCAGCAGCAAGTTTTCCAGCCGTTATTACGCTTACAAAGGGACTCCTGGCACTTACACGTTTGCCGCCTTCGGCGGTCTGCCTTCCCTGGCGGACAACGACAACATCACCATCCCGGAAATTCACACACGCGCCCTGGCCAATCTGACGGTGACCAACGAGGCCGCCATGAAACCCTACACCAACACCATCCCCGGCACGCGTGTCAATTACGTCATGCTGCCGATCCCCGGGGGCGAATTTGTCATGGGTAGTCCGGAGAGCGAGCCAAACCGCAAACCGGACGAAGGCCCGCAGCACAAGGTCAGAATTTCACCGTTTTGGATGGGCCGTTGCGAAGTGACTTGGAATGAATATGAATTGTTCATGTATCCGGATGAGGAACGGCGGATGCGGGCTGCCGAGCCAACGGACGAAAAGGGCGACAAATTGGCCGACGCTATAACCCATCCGTCCAAGCCCTACGTCGAAATGAGTTTCGGCATGGGCAAGGAGGGATTCCCAGCCATCGCCATGACTCAGCACGCCGCCAATAAGTATTGTCAATGGCTCTCGGCCAAGACTGGCCAATTCTATCGATTGCCGACCGAGGCGGAATGGGAGTACGCCTGCCGCGCCGGCACGACGAACACCTATTTTTTCGGTGACACGGCCAGCAAGCTGGGCGAATACGCCTGGTTCGAACAGAATAGCGATTTCAAGTACCAAAAGGTCGGTAGGAAAAGGCCCAATCCCTGGGGCCTTTACGATATGTACGGCAACGTCGTCGAATGGGTCCTCGACCAGTATGCCCCGGACTACTACCAGCAAAGCGCCAAATCTGGCACCGTGACGGATCCCTGGAACCGGGCGACCAAGCCCTACCCTCACTCAGTGCGCGGCGGTTCGTGGGATGATGAGGCGACGATGTGCCGCAGCGCGGCCCGTCGCGGCTCGGATCGTGCCTGGAAGATGCAGGATCCGCAATTGCCCAAGAGCATCTGGTATTTCTCGGATGCGCAGTGGGTCGGCTTCCGCGTGATACGGCCGCTGAAAGTGCCGCCACCGGAGCAGATGCAGAAATACTGGAGCAGCGGCGTGGAGCGGGATTAGAAGCCTGGCAGCGAACACGAACAGCCACTCGTTTTTTTGCGTTTCTTCGCACGGGGTCGAGTGCCGTTGGCAGCGAGCAAGGGGTCCGTGAAACACACGCGCATTATCGTCACTCATTACGGAGGGCCCGATGCACTTAGGGTGGTTGAAGAAGAATGCCCCGAGCCGAAGCACGGTCAAGCGCGGGTGCGAGTGCTGGCTGCGGGCGTCGCCTTGCCCGACATCATGGCGCGCGAGGGCGTTCATCCCGAAACGCCCCGAGTGCCCTACACGCCGGGGTGGGATCTGGTTGGCGTGGTGGATCGGCTCGGTGCCGGTGTCTCCGGAATCGAACCAGGCCAGATCGTTGCCGCGATGCCGATCAGCGGCGCCTATGCAGAGTTCGTCTGCCTGCCGCAATGGGAACTGGTCCCGGTGCCACCCCGATTGGATGCCGCCGAGGCGGTCAGCCTCATTCTGAACTACACCACCGCGTTCCAGATGCTGCATCGTTCCGCCAAGGTCAGACCAGGCCAGCGGGTGTTGATTCATGGCGCGGCCGGCGGAGTAGGCACGGCACTATTACAGCTTGGGCGACTGGCCGGGCTGCAGATGTATGGCACCTGTTCATCGCGTGGAGCGTCGGCGGTTGTCGATCTGGGCGCCATCTCGATTGATTACCGGCAGCTCGACTTCGTGAAAGAGATTCACCGCCTCACCGGCGAGGGCGTGGACGTTGTCTTTGACCCAATCGGCGGCGCCCATATCTGGCATTCGCGCAGGGCTCTCTGTTCTCGCGGGAGGGTCGTGGCCTATGGCAATGCGACTTCGCTTCGCGGGGCGGGATTGGCTTCAGGTCGTCCAGGTCGCCGTAACCGCCTTCATGGAATCCCCATTTTCGGGCTGTATATTGCTGGCGGTTGGCTTCTGCCGGGCCGGAAACAGGTGATCCCCTACAGCATCCAGTGGCTCAAACGACTTAGGCCGGCACTGTTTCGACAGGATTTGATCACCCTCTTCGACCTCCTTCAGCAAAAGAAGATCAAGCCGCTGATCGCGCAGCGCCTTCCTCTGGCCGAGGCTAAACAGGCGCACGAGTTGCTCGAGAAAGGAGGCGTCACAGGCAAGATCGTCCTCCTATGCAATGGGTCATCGCTTGAATCAGGAGCGGCGTAGCAAGGGCTTCGTCCCACTTCATCCCTTGTTTATCCCGCCCCATGTCCTGGGTTGTCACAGCAGGTTTGCGCCTTCGGTTCCATCGGAGGAGGTTTAGTGAAAAATGAGTGATTGAAGATGATGTGCTTCGTCGGCTACTAACCACGGATTGCAATTGGCGCCCAGAACACAAACCTTGACTCCGGACACAGCGCGCTCGCGCTCGCGGCGCTGGCTGCTGCCGTTGTTTTTCGGAGCGTGGACGTTATTCGCGGCCGGCGCGGCCTGGTGGTTGATTCACTCGGCCGGCGCAGAGCCCGTTCAGCCACGGTTGCTGTTCGACAGCAGCCAGACTGCCCAGATTCCCGTCGGCGAACAGATCCGGCGCTGGCTAAAAATTGCGGACCTCAATTTCCGCGGCGCTTATCCGTGGGTGCTGCTGGCGCCTTATGTCGTGTGGCTGGCCTCGCGGTTCCTTCTCGAACGCGGCCGTCTGCGCATGAGCCTTCCCGTTCATCTGCTCGCTTGCGCGCTTTTTGCGGCGTCGTCCTACAGTCTGACGACACGTGTGACCGAAAAAATGAACGTCATGGTCGTCGTTACCGACCGCAAGGAGAGTCTGCCATTTACCTTAGGCCTCTTGACCAACGGGCCTTTTTCGAAATTTGAAACCCCTGACGGCAAGAGTATGGTTGATATCCATACTTACAGCTCGCATGTAGATGGAGTGACCAGAAAAGTTGTGGTGACCTCCGGCGGAGAGGTGAAGAATTTCGAGCTCTCCCTGCCAACCAACGATGTCTCGAAGACGGGCAATCTCGGGCTGGTGCGCAGCTTCATTACAAATTGGAATTCGGGTCCAAGAGCGGCCTTCAGTCCGGCCCCCCGCGAACATGACGAAATTCTGGAAGGTCTGGCCGGTCCAGGGCGGTTTTCTTCGGTTCGTTCTTCCTGGCGATACGAGTCGCGGTTGTTTTCGCACGTGTTGAATGTGCTGGCGTACGGGTCGATGGCCGGCCTGGCCCACGCGGTTTACTTTTATCGCCGCTTTCGCGAGCGCGAGCGACGGGCCATTTTGCTGGAATCGCACCTGTCCCAGGCTCGGCTCCACGCGCTCCAGGCCCAGCTGCAGCCGCACTTCCTGTTCAACGCGCTCAACGCTGTTGCCACTCTGCTCCGGCGCGATGCCCGCGCCGCGCAGGAAGCGCTCACGTCCTTCAGCGAGCTATTGCGGCTGGCCTTGAGTCAGTCGGATCGGCAGGAAGTGCTGCTCAGTGAAGACTTGCGGTTTGTCGAGCGTTACGTCGAGATTCAACAAACGCGTCTAGGCGATCGCTTTCGATTCGAGCAGCAGGTCGAGCCCGCCGCGCTTGGTTGCCTGGTGCCTGCGCTTCTTTTGCAGCCTTTGGTGGAAAACGCGCTGCGCCATGGCATCGAGCCTTCGTCCAGACCTGGTACTCTACGCATTGAGGTGACGCGGCAGGACGCGCGTTTGCGGTTGAGCGTCGAGGACGACGGCGTCGGATTGGCGGAGGCAAAAGACCAGCCCGCGACGGGCATTGGCTTAGCGAATTTGCGCGCCCGTCTCGAGGCGCTGTATGGTAGCCAGCAAAAGGTGGAAATGGTTCCCCGGCTCGAGGGGGGCGTGGCGGTGCATGTAGAAATCCCACTGCGCGAAGCGGCGCCCGGCGACGCTCTCAATAGGTCCCAACCGGAAAGATAAAAAGCGAAACCACGAATTCGCACGAATGGACCCAGCGCGGCTGACGCCGCAACCACAGTCAATGAGATCCGCAGTGATCACAATAAGTAGTTCATTTCTGGAAGCTTACGTTTGCTTGCGGCTAATTCTTTGCCAAGAAAACAA
>JACXTT010006076.1_pt1 | contig 17347 bp, 19 predicted proteins | sample 9270951 | NCBI WGS metagenome assembly JACXTT01 (sample SAMN15532306, study PRJNA645909) | rock metagenome | isolation source: weathered quartz diorite | place: Puerto Rico | collected 2017-06-21 | reverse complement strand
ATCTTGACGATCTTCGCCCATTTGTCGATGTCGTCCCGCATGTATTTGGCGAATTGCTCGGGGCTCATGTTCATGGGCGTAGCGCCCTGTTTGGCCCAGCTGTCGCGAATATCGGGCCGGTTGATGATCTTGTTGATTTCCGCATTCAGTTTATCGACGATTGCTTTCGGCGTGCCTGTCGGGACCATGATGCCCAGCCAGATGGTGGCTTCGTAGCCTGGCACGGCTGCCTCGGCGACGGTCGGAACATCCGGCAGCACCGACGAGCGCGCCAGGCCGGTGGTCGCCATGGCGCGCAATTGCCCGGCCTTTACCATCGGCGCCATGGTTGTGACCGCGTCGAACATCATCTGCACCTGGCCGCCCATCACATCGGTGCGCGCCCCGGCGCTGCCCTTGTAGGGAACATGCGTGATCGCCACACCGGCCATGGCTTTGAACAATTCGCCGGCCATGTGATACGGCGTGCCGGGGCCGGAGGAAGCATAGTTGAGCGCGTTGGGTTGTGCTTTGGCGAGTGCCAGCAGCTCTTTCAGATTGTTGGCTGCCACCGAAGGATGCACCACCAGCACCAGATCGGAGGAATTGACCGGCGCCACCGGGATGAAATCGCGCATCAGCTCATAGGGCTTTTTGCGGAACAGGGATTCATTGACGGTGTGGGTGTTCGACATCATCAACAGGGTGTAGCCATCCGCCGGCGACTTGGCGGCCGCATCGGTGCCGACGATGGCACCGCCACCGGGGCGGTCATCGACGACGAAGGCCTGGCCGAGCGACTCCTGCAGCTTCTGCGCCAGCACACGCGCATAGTTGTCGGCAGGGCCACCGGCGGCGAAGGGCACGATGATTTTGACCGGCTTGTCGGGCCAGGTTTGCGCACTGGCGCCGAGCGCAAAGCACAGGGAAGCGACCGCAATCAATGCCGCAGGCAGGCGGGTACGGATGATGCGCATTTTGTTCTCCTCAAGGGTGCTTTTGCGGCGGAATTTCCTGCTTCCGTCTTGTCGATGCGAAGCATGCACGGCGGCACCGAAATTGCCATTGATTTTCATCATCCGGCCATGCGGGCGCAATATCTGCCAGACTGGGAGCCCGATTCTACGGAGAGGAACGATCATGGCAAATTATGGGTCTCGTTATGCCGCTTGGGCGCCGCGTTTTCTGGGAATGCTGCGCATCATCGTCGGCTTCCTGTTTTTGCAGCACGGTACCGCCAAGCTGTTCGCCGCACCGCATATTGCGATGTTCGATGGCCTGAAAATTCTATCCTTGATGGGCGCGGCCGGCATCCTCGAGCTGGTCGGTGGCACCTTGGTGCTGCTCGGCCTGTTCACGCGGCCGGCGGCCTTCATTCTCTCGGGCATGATGGCGGTCGCCTATTTCATGGCGCATGCACCGGGCGGCTTCCTGCCGATCCTGAACCAGGGCGAGCTGGCGGTGCTGTACTGCTTCGTGTTCCTGTATTTCTCCGCGGCCGGCGGCGGATCGTTCAGTCTTGATTCGGCATTGCGCAGGAAATAGGCGATTTTGCCTGCTGTAAAAGCCCCGCTCGCCGGGGCTTTTTTGTTGCTTGGCCTGCGGACACGGTTTATCGGATTGGGTCAAGCCAAGCCAGTCCGTTTTTTGCCGGTATCATCAAGCGCCGCGCAATTTTGCCCTGCCTACCCGCCCCGTTGGCCATGATCGATTCCCGCCGCCTGTGTTTCCGGGCCGTCCCATGAATGGCATGTCGAGCGCCCATCCGCAAATCCAATGGGAAGAGGGCGGTGAAAAACACCGGGCACGCTGGCGTTCCGAAGCTGGCGTGGCCGTTCCCGCGCGCGTGCTGCTGGTCGATGACACGCTCACCGCCGACGCCGCGTTTCGTCTCGCCAATGAAGGCACAGCACTGCTGTGGCGCGGCGATTTCCAGAATGCGCGGCAGCTGCTGAATGCGCTGGCGAGGCGCATCGATCAAAAGGCGGAGCGAACGGCTGGCAAGGCAAAGAAATCTACGGTCGGCGAGACCAGCATCAACGATGCCTTCAACCGCCATCGCATGGCCCAGGCACAACGTGCCCGTGTGCTGGGCATGCTGCTGATTCCGCTGGACGCCGATTACGCGATTCCATTGCGCCGCGCGCCCGATCTGCGCCAAGCTTGCCGCGAAGCTTACGGCCCTGGCGATGGCATTGCATCGGCAGCTTCGATGCGCGAACTGCTGGGCATTGTCGGCGCGCATGAGTGGCGCAAGAAGGGCGTGGAGGTCGCGGCGCTCAAGGCACGCGTGCATCCGCATTACGGCGTGTTCGCGCCGGTGCGCGGCGAATATGTGGGCCTGGTAGCGGAAGCGCCCCTGCCCGCGGCCCTCAAGGTAAATTCCCTGGCTTTCGACATCGGTACCGGCACCGGCGTGCTGGCCGCGGTGCTGGCCAAACGCGGCGTGCAGAAAATCATCGCTACCGACCAGGACCCGAGAGCGCTGGCCTGCGCGCACGAGAATATTTCGCGTCTGGGTTTCGCAGCCCAGGTCGAGGTGATCTCAGCCGATCTGTTTCCGCCCGGACGCGCACCGCTCATCATCTGCAACCCGCCGTGGATACCGGCCCGCCCCAGCGCGCCCATCGAGTACGCCATCTACGATCCGGACAGCCGCATGCTGCGCGGTTTCATCAGCGGCCTGCGCGAGCATCTGGACGCGGATGGCGAAGCCTGGCTGATTCTTTCCGATATTGCCGAGCATCTCGGCCTGCGCAGCCGCGAAGAGTTGCCGGCGATGTTTGCTGCCGGTGGCGTGAAGGTGTTGGCACGCAGCGATGTGCGCCCGCATCATCCGCGTGTCGCCGATACCAGCGACCCCCTGCATGCGGCGCGCGCAGCCGAGGTGACGTCGTTGTGGCGGCTGGCGCTGGTCTAAGGCCGCATCAGGCGCCTGCCGGTTTGACGATCATCACCGGCACTTTCGAAGCATGCAAGACCTCGTGAGAGACCGAGCCCAGCAGGGCATGGCGCATGGTGCCGACACCGCGTGAGCCCATCATGATGCTGTCGCAGCCGTAGCGTTCGACGATATCGATGATGCTGTGCGCCGGATCGCCGCTGACGATTTCCTCCTCGACCTCGATGCCCGCGACCTGCAGCAGGGCTGCGCCGGCTTCCAGGATGGTGGTGCCCGCCGAATTGCTGACCTGCTCCAGCACCTCCGGATCCGGCAGCATCACCATTTCGTAAAGATGCGCCGGTTCCTGCACATTGGCCAGCACCACGCTGGCTTCCAGCCCGTCCTTGCACAGGCGAATCGCAAAGCGCACCGCCTCCAGGGCGGCATCGGAACCATCGAGGGGAATCAGGATCTTGACCATGTCGTTCTCCGGTTTTGTCGCAGGTGACGACAATGAACTGAATGGTTTTACGATCACAGCTTATGCCCATTGCGCAGCGCCGTACAGGCGCGCTCATGCATGCGGCAGCACGCAGACTGTTGCCGCGTACTTACCTATTCTGTACAAATCGGTGAGTTGCAATTTGCGGCAAAACAAATTACTTAAGGAGATTTTTCGTGAAATGGGCAGGCATGTATCTGGTGGGTTTTATCATTCTGGTTGGCGGCCTGCTGGCGGCGCTGTGGACGCTGTGGAAAATGGGGATCCTGGAAAGCATCGGCACCTCCTGGACCTTGATCGGCTTGGCGATTGCAGTCGGCTTCGGCATCATGATTGCGGTGTCGAACAGCGGGACCAAGGAGAATATCGAGATTGAGCGGAAGTAGCTATCCAAGCTTTTCAATTGCTAGAATTGATGATCGTCAGGCGGGATATTCGTGGATAGATTCTGCTGGCGACATGAGGAAGTCTCCCCATAAACCCCAACTGGATTGGTCTGGAGCAACTGCACCAAACATCCAAAGGCCTGCGAGCGCTAGCCTTGGGAATTTGAGCGCACTAAAATTTAAACGCTCACGCCGATTCAAGTGAATCACTACCGTCAAATTCGTCGAATCCACGTATTTGCGATCTAGCGAGGAAATTAGCGCCTCAATCGATGTGCTTGAATTGAGTGTTGCGGGCACGAGTTCTTTAAGCTGTACTGGGGCAAAATGACGAATATCCTGATCAATCCACGACGCAACAAAATCGTAATCCTGATTTTCGCCTCGTGCTAAAAACACAGTGCGTCCCATGCGCTGTCCCATGAGATAGCAAAATATCGCGCCTGCTCGTGTTTCGCGCCATTCCTTGAGGCCGTTCGTTCGCAATGCTTTTAACTTCGGCGATGTCTCGGCGGTCTCCATTTTTTTTTCAAATTGGCGCAGCCCTAGCAGAAACGGCAAAGGATCTTTGTACTCCAACTGCACAAGCGTTCGAATTAAAGTTTGGTCCATTTCTGCAGCGAGCAAAGGATAGCAATTGCAACGGGCGAGTTTGCAATATGTGCTGAGGAGAAACTCATAATCGGGCGCAAAAACTACTGAACGAAAGGAGTGCTTAGAGTGCGTCTTCCCTCCTTCTCTTTCTGCTTTCTTAGCTCCATGTCGTTCATGCCGGAAAACATGGATTCGTCGTTTTCGAAAGCTTCCCGGCATCTTCGCTCGTCATCGAATTGTGAGTCAGTCTCATAAAGGTAATCCCTCAAGCCGTGAAAGTTTTCTAGCACTTTATCTAGCTTTTCATGAACTAGCTTTAGCCGTTCATTTAGATACCAGCCGTGCGCGAACCAAAGTGCAATTGCGGTCCCGATAATTGTTTTTTCCAGTCCTGATTCGAACATTTTATAGCCCCTCCTATTCGACAGTTGGTTCGATTGATGCGAAGCGAATTCGTTAACAGTATCCGTGTTTGTTCTATGCTTATATTGCACCAAATCAAATTGCTTGCCACCACGCTCGAAGCGCAGGAAATGGAATGGACATTTCTACCGATCATCTTGTTATCAAGAAGCTCGCCAGCATTTTTATTCCCGGTAAGCAAGCTTCACCACGTTTCCCGCCATGCGGCTCGCGTAAAATCTGTCAAGGGGGAGTTTATCTTCCCGCGACGCCGGGAACAATATCCCCGCTTGAAACCACAATAGCCAATACGGGGTGATTGCATGTCCACGATAAAAACAGCGAAGATTTCCCGCGCCCTGACGCTATTGACCGTCACCCTCACCATGCTGCCCATCGTCTCGGGCAATCCAGCCCAGGCGCAAGCCTTCCCCAGCAAGCCCGTAAAACTCGTCGTCCCCTTCGCCCCCGGCGGCGGCAACGACGCCTTTGCGCGCCTGCTGGGGCAGAAGCTGGGCGAGGCGTGGAAGCAGGCGGTCGTTATCGACAATCGCGCCGGCGCGGGGGGCAATATCGGTACCGAGTTCGTCACCAAGGCCGCGCCGGATGGTTATACCTTGCTGCTGGGCCATACCGGTACGCTGTCGATCAACCCGGCGCTGTATGCCAGGCTCTCGGTCGATCCGCAGAAGAATCTGGTGCCGGTGGCCTCGGTTGCCTCGGCACCCCTGGTGCTGGTGGTGGCGACGGAGCAACCCTTCCAAAACCTGGGCGACATCATCGGCTGGGCCAAGGTACATCCGGGCGAGCTGAGCTTTGCCTCCAGCGGCAGCGGCACCGGCTCGCATCTGACCGGGGAATTGCTGCAGATGATGGCGGGCATCAAGCTGACCCATGTGGCCTATAAGGGCACCAGTCCGGCAGTGACCGATGTGCTGGCCGGCCATGTGAAGATGATGTTCAGCGTGATCCCGACCGCACTGCCGCAGATTCGCGCCGGCAAGCTGCGCGCGATCGCGGTAACGAGCGCGCAGCCAATGCCGATGCTGCCCGGCGTGCAGACGGTGGCCGCCTCCGGCCTGCCCGGATTTGAAAGCAGCCTCAGCTACGGCATTCTGGCGCCGACCGGGACGCCTGCCAATATTGTCAATGCGATGCATGACGAGATCGGCAGAATCCTCGCGCTGTCGGATGTCAGGGAGCGCCTCGCGCTGGAAGGCGCCACGCCGCTGCTCACCACACCGGCGCAATACGCGGCCCTGATCAAGGCCGAATCCGAAAAATGGGCACGCGTCATCAAGGCCTCGGGCGCCACCGCCGAATAATCAATTTCCCGCAACCGACTGAAAAATCCAAATGACTCAAGCAAAAGCGATCCGCATCCATGAATTCGGCGGCCCCGAGGTCATGCGCCTTGAAACGATTGAACTGGCCGCACCCGCGGTCGGTGAAGTGCGCATCCGCCAGCACGCCATCGGCTTCAATTTCATCGATATCTATCAGCGTCGCGGCGTCTACCCCCTGCCGCTGCCCTCGGGGCTGGGTCATGAGGCGGCCGGCGTGGTGGAAGCGCTTGGTGAGGGCGTGACGGACCTGAAGGTTGGCGATCGCGTGGTCTACATGGGGGCGGGCATCGGCGCCTATGCGGAGGCGCGCAATGCGGCAGCGGCCAAGCTGGTGAAGCTGCCGGATGCGATTTCATTCGACGATGCGGCGGCGGTGTTTTTCAAGGGCATGACGGCGCAATACCTGCTGCGCAAAACCCATGTCGTCCAAAAGGGCGACATCGTGCTGGTGCATGCGGCCGCCGGCGGCGTGGGGCAGATTCTTTGCGGCTGGGCCAAGGCGCTGGGCGCATTCGTCGTGGGCACCGCGGGTTCGGCGGCCAAATGCGAGGTCGCGCGCGCAGCAGGGTGCGATGTGGCGCTCGACTATTCGCACGACGATTGGCCAGCGAAAATGCTCGAAGCCACCGGCGGCAAAAAGGCGCGCGTGGTCTACGACGCGGTCGGCCAGCATACCTTCATGAAATCGCTGGATTGCGCCGCACCGTTTGGTTTGGTGGTGGTCTACGGCGCGGCTTCCGGCCCGGCGCCGGCCATCGATCCGGAACTGCTGAACAAAAAAGGTTGCCTGTTCCTGACGCGGCCCTCGGTGTTTCCGCACAATGCCGACGTGAATACCTTCCGCGCCAATGCGGCCGAGGTGTTTGCCGCGATCGCCTCGGGCGCGGTGCGGGCGCAGATCGGCGCGCGCTTCGCGCTTGGCGATGCCGCCGCCGCGCATCGGATGGCGGAAAATCGCAGCAGCACCGGCGCCATTGTGCTGCGCCCTTGATCATCAAGCCTTGATGATGGCAACCTGTCGATCCTGTTTTTAACCACGCTTGGAGCATTCAACTTGAAAAAACAATTGTTGCCGATTTTTGCGTTGATGCTGTCCTTGCCGGTGCTGGCCGACCCCTTGCCGATCAAGCCCGGCAAGTATGAAGTCGTCAGCCAGGCCGGCATTCGCAGCGGCAAGACCAGCGAGCCGAAAAAAACCACGCGCTGCCTGCGCGCAGCCGAGATGGCGAATCCCGACTATGTGTTCAATGCGCGCGTCATCGATGCCTACAAGCCCGACGCGAGTTGCAAGGCCAGCGAGCCTGTCATTGCCGACGGCAAGATCAAATATGTATCGGACTGCCAGGTGGAAAAAGTGACGGTCGAGGGCGCGATATCCGAAACCGGCTATTCGGTGACGCGCACCGCCAAATCGAAATCGTCCGGCGGCGTATCCCTGATCTCGACCCTGGAAGGCAAACGCATCGCCGATTGCCAGTAGACGGCTGGCCTAGCGTACAACCGCTTTCACGCTGCGCCGCCAGCGCAGGATGCCGATGGCATAGGCAGTGAAGTAGGCCGCCAGCATGCCGAAAATCAGCAGGGTGACCGGGCTGTTGGAAAAATCCTCGGGACGCGGCTGGGCATTGATCTCGCCGGTGTCGTAAAGCTGGATGAAGCGGTACAGGATGCGCCCCGTAAAAAGCAGGGAGAGTGCAATGCCGATATGCGCGTTGGGGGTGTAGAACAGGCCCTCGGCCGTGGCCTCGTAGCGCGTCAGCTTCAATCCCCACAGCGCCAGGCCGATGCCGATCGACATTCCGCAGGCCAGGGCGCCCAGGGACAGCGGCTTGCCGAGGCTGGCGGTGACCAGCAGCACCAGCAACAGCGGGAAAAGAACGGCGGCCATCCAGCTGCGCCAGGCGCGTACCGGTTGGCGGCCGATGAGGCGGCGCATGCGGGAATAGAGTCGCCAGATCATGAGCGGGGCGGCGACGACGAGGGCGATGGCGGTCGGGGTCATTGAATTTTTCCGGATTGGCGGCATCTCTCGTGAAGATGCCGATTGCTGCTGCCAAGAAGTGCGCAAATGATAAGGGTGAAATCCTGCATTTAGCTTACGGCGCCCGGTATTTTTTGTCGGCAGCCATTCAATGCTTGCCGTCCATGCCCTTGAACCTCAACGCGGATAAATCCCATGTCCAACGATCCCATTGTCGCGGTCAAAAAACTCGGTTTCCCCTGGGAGACGATCGACCCCTTCCTGTTTTGCGTCTATCACGACGATGCCTATCCGGCCGGCAATGCGGCGCAGGGACCGGCGGCTTCATTGGCCGGACGCAATCTCGGTCAGGACTTCGCCGGCAAGGACGGCTGGCGCATGTATCACGGCCAGACGGTGCCGGGCTTTCCGGCGCATCCGCATCGCGGTTTTGAAACCGTGACCATCGTGCGGCGCGGCCTGATTGACCATTCCGATTCGCTCGGCGCCACGGCGCGCTTCGGCGGCGGCGATGTGCAGTGGCTGACGGCGGGCCAGGGCATCGTGCATTCGGAAATGTTTCCGCTGGTCCACCCCGACAAGCCCAATCCGCTGGAATTGTTCCAGATCTGGCTGAACCTGCCGGCGAAAAACAAGATGGTCGCGCCTTACTTCACCATGTTCTGGTCGCAGGATATTCCGCAGCAGCGCTTTACCGACGATCAGGGCGCCGCGACCGAATTGTCCTGCATCGCCGGCAAGCTGGCTGCCATGCAGCCGCTGGCGCCGCCGCCCAATTCCTGGGCCTCCCAGGCCGAGTCGGATCTCGCCATCTGGACCTTGAAAATGGAACCGGGTGCGCGCTGGACCTTGCCGGCCGCGGCAACCGGCACCCGGCGCGCGCTGTATTTTTTCAAGGGTCGCGGCATCAGCGTCGCCTCAAGACGGATCGAGGACGCGGCCATGATCGAGCTGCGCGGCGATGCCGAAGTGGAAATCGTCAACGGTGCGGAAACCGCCGAGTTCCTGCTGCTGCAGGGCCGACCCATCGGCGAGCCGGTGGCGCAGTACGGGCCATTCGTGATGAACACCCAGGCCGAGATCCAGCAGGCCTTCGCCGATTACCGCCGCACCCAGTTCGGCGGCTGGCCCTGGGCCGACGATGCGCCGGTGCATGCGCGCGAGCAGGGCCGTTTTGCGAAGCACGCGGATGGGCAGATCGAAGCGCAGGCCGCGGAATGAAACCTTGCCTCGCGTCCGGCGCGGCGTGAATCGCAGCGTAAGTTGGCGTTATAGTATCGATGTCGGCAGCAGGCATTCATCATTCAACGTTCACGACAAGGAGCGACGCCATGGGCAAGAGCCAGGACCAGAAAAAAACCACCAAAAAAGAACCCACCAAAACGCCCAAGGAAAAGAAAGAGGCGAAAAGATTGAAGAAAGAAGAGAAAAAGCGCGGGTGATCGCCGGGCGCCTAATCAGCGTTCACAGAAATACAAACCCCAGCATTGGCGCGGCTTTCAGGGCTTTTTTGCTCCGAAAGCCGCGCCAATGCTGGGGTTTCGTTTTTTTTAATTTACTGCGCCTAAACCTAGCGAGCGGCGAATTTGCCAAATGCGGGTCGCGCCGAAGCGCGGAAATGTACTTGTGTACATTGAGCACCGGAAGCGCGAGATTGGCTCGCGCAGTAGGCGGCGCCAAGATGCCCACGGGAATAAAAAAGCCCCCGTGGTTTAAAGACGGGGGCTAATCCACGCCGTATGAAGGCATGGAGGAGGAGACGTCAGCCTTACAGCCAGCGATGCGGCAGCACCACCGTAGGCAGGGATGCAGCGCTGGGATGCTTCAATGAGGCGAATCGTTTGCCGATCGACTTGAACAGCTTGCCGATGGCGATGTAGTAGTCGGCGGCGACGAGGCCGAGGATTTCGCCCTTGTCGGCGGTGTTCGTCAAATAATCGCGCCGGAGTTCGGTGGCAATTGCTTTGTACCCGTTCATTTTTGCACCTCTTTCTTGAGACCAGTTGCCGCTGTTGCAGGGCACGATGTCCTGTGCACAGCGGGCGCCCAAACCCGGGGCGCGCGGGATAAACCTAGTTGCTTAACAACATCCAAACCAGCGCAACTGCTGTTAGCACTGCTGCAGTCAGCCACGCACCGTTATAGTTGAGGGCGGAACCATCGTTGTTTAGCCCTCCGCCGGGCACGGCTGCTGTGAAGCGCTGTACCAAATCACGCTCCATCTGATCTGTTAATTTCATGTCTGTCTGCCTGATGTTCATTGAAGCCTGCCTTTCCGGTCCCGCGGTTGCTGATTCGGGCCACAAATGCTGCTTTGCACAAAACAGAAGATAGGCTTCAAGCCTTTGAATATCCAATCGCAAATTTGAATGTGTGCCATCGTTTTTTCTGATGACGCGCTAAGTGTTTGTTGCAACGCAACATTTGGGAATAGAATGCACCTTCAACACCATGTAAGAATTTTCTGATGGAGCTTTATCAACTGCGCAGTTTTGCCGCCATCGCCGAGCTCGGCCAGCTCACGCGCGCGGCCGAGAAACTGCATATCAGCCAGCCGGCGCTCTCGGCCCAGTTGCGGGCGCTGGAGGACGAGTTCGATCTGGTGCTGTTCGAGCGCAGCAGCGCCGGCATGGTGCTGACGGCCACCGGCCAGCGTTTCCTGCAGGAAGCCGAAAAAATCCTCGCTGCGGCCCAGGAGCTGAAGAACGTGGCGCGGGTGCTCAAGGGCGAGCTGGCCGGCAAGGTCAGCATCGGCACCCTCAGCGATCCGGGCCTGACGCGTGTCGGCGAGTTCATGAGTGCGGCGGTGATGCGCTTCCCCCTGCTGCAACTGGAATTGCACCAGGGCGTCACCGGCGTTTCCTTCGAGCAAGTGCGCGACGGCAGCCTCGATGGCAGTTTTTTCTACGGCGAGCTGCATCATCCCGCCGTCGCCGGTCTCCTGCTGCGCAAGCTGGTATTCCGCGTCGCCGCCCCGGTCGCCTGGCGCGAACGCCTTGTCGGCGCCGACTGGCCGCAAGTCGCGCGCATGCCCTGGGTGATTCCGCCCGAGGTCAGCACCCATCATCATCTGGCCCATGCCCTGTTCGATCGGCATGGCGTCAAGCCCGAGCGCGTGTTCGAGGCCGATCAGGAAGCGGTGATCGCCTCCCTGGTCACCTCGGGTATCGGCATGGCCCTGATGCGCGAGGAGATCGCGCTGGAAAAGGCCGCGCATGGCGAAGTCTGCCTGTGGGGCGAGGTGCGCGTCGAAACGCCGCTCTGGTTCATCTACCAGCGCGAGCGCGAAAACGATCCCGCGATCCGTGCGGTGCTCGATCTGCAGCGCGAAATCTGGGAGCTGCGCGAAGCACAGGAGACCGATGCTCCGGCCGCCGCCGTGAGACCGGCTTCCCGCGCCCGCGAATCGGCCTGATCGTCGCCTGCAGGGTTTCGTCGCCCTCAACAAGCGCCTCAAACTCCGCTACAGTACGCGCTGGAGATTTCACCCGATGCCCAGTGCATCGACTGAACCGAGGAGCGTGAGCAATGAAAAAAATATTCTCGCTGGCCCTATCGATGGCGATGGCCCTGTTGCTGATGGCGGTGTCCGCCCAAGCGGTACCGCCGTCAGCCGGACCGAAATATCACGACAATACCGGTCGCGACGATGTGCTCAGCGGCGGCGTGAAGATGATTCCGATCGCGACGCCGAAAGGCACCTTCAAGGTCTGGACCAAGCGCACCGGCAACAATCCCACCGTCAAGGTCCTGCTGCTGCACGGTGGTCCGGGCATGACCCATGAATACCTCGAGGCCTTTGACAGCTTCTTCCCCGGCGCCGGCGTCGAGTATTACTACTACGACCAGCTCGGCTCCTACTACAGCGACCAGCCCAAGGACCCGGAACTGGTCGATTTGCCGCGCTTTGTCGAGGAGGTCGAGCAGGTGCGCAAGGCGTTGAAGCTCGACAAGAACAATTTCTATCTCTTCGGCCAATCCTGGGGCGGCTTGTTGGCCATCGAGTATGCGCTCAAGTACCAGCAGAACCTGAAGGGGCTCATCATCTCCAATATGATGGCCAGCATCCCGGCGTACAACGAATACGCCGAAAAGGTGCTGATGCCGAAGATGGACCAGAAAGCGCTGGCGGAAATCAAGGCGATTGAAGCCAAAAACGATTTCGAGAATCCGCGCTATATGGAATTGTTGATTCCGAACCACTATGTGCATCATTTGCTGCGCATGCCACCGGATCAATGGCCGGACGGCGTCAACCGCGCCTTCAAGCATGTGAATCCACTCGTCTACATCCCGATGCAGGGCCCGAGTGAACTGGGCGCCAGCGGCAAGCTGCTGAAGTGGGATCGCAGCGCGGACCTGCCGAAAATCAAGGTGCCGACCCTGGTGATCGGCGCCGAGTTCGACACCATGGACCCGAAGCATATGAAGTGGATGGCCGGCGCGTTGCCGCGCGGACGCTATCTCTATTGCCCCAAGGGCAGCCATCTGGCGCTGTACGACGACCAGAAAATCTACATGGACGGCGTGCTGAAATTCCTGTTCGACGTCGATGCACATCGCTTCTAGTAAAAACGTTCAATCAAAATCAAAAAATTATTCGAGGAGAGCAATATGCAACGCAAGACCGCCAGCGATTTTGCACCGGAAGTCATGCAGCTGTTCGACCAGTTCGTGCACGGCATCATTGATCGTCGCGCCTTTCTCAACGGCGCCGCAAAATATGCAGTGGGCGGCGTCACCGCGGCCGGTCTGCTGGAAGCGCTGAGCCCGCAATTCGCCGCCGCCGAAGTGGTGGCCAAGGACGACAAGCGCATCGTCGGCAAATTTGTCGAATACGATTCACCCAACGGCAGCGGCAAGATGCGCGGCTATCTGGTGGCGCCGGCCAAGGCGGCGGGCAAGCTGCCGGCGGTGCTGGTGGTGCATGAAAATCGCGGCTTGAATCCGCATATCGAGGACATCGCCCGTCGCCTTGCGGTGGATGGATTTCTCGCCTTCGCACCCGATGCCCTGTTTCCACTGGGCGGCTACCCGGGAGACGAAGACAAGGCGCGCGAACTGTTCCCGAAACTGGATCAGACAAAATGCAAGGCCGACTTCATCGCCGGCGTCGGCTTCCTGAAATCCTTGCCGGAATCGAACGGCAAAGTCGGCGTTGTCGGCTTCTGCTACGGCGGCGGCATCGCCAATATGCTCGCGACCAAAATTCCCGATCTCGCGGCCGCTGTGCCGTTCTACGGCGCCGCGCCTGCCGTCGCCGACGTCGCCGCTATCAAGGCGCCGCTGCTGATCAATTACGCGGAAAACGATGAACGCATCAACGCTATGTGGCCCGCCTACGAAACCGCCTTGAAAGCCGCCGGCGTGAAATACGAAATGCACAAATACCCCGGCACCCAGCACGGCTTCAACAACGACACCACGCCGCGTTTCGATGCTGCACAGGCCAGGATTGCCTGGGATCGGACGGTGGCATTTTTCAGGAAACATCTGACGGTTTAGCCCGCAGATTTATGCGTAGAACGCCATTTGGCGCGCCTTTCGGGGCAAAAATGCCTGGAAAGGCGCGCCGATTCTGGACTTCGCAGTTTTAATTTGACGTCGCTAAGGCTTTCTCGCGAGCGTTTCCTTTCACGCCCGGCGCATACCAATCCACCCGCCGCGTCAGCACCATGATGGCCGCGAGTGCGCAGAACAGCAACAGCGAACCCAGCATCAGGGCGTTGTCCTCCGACAACAGCAGACCGTAGAGCACGGCATAGAGCAGGGCCAGCTTTGCCGCGAAGGCGAGGCCGCGTCGCCAGGCGCCGAGCACATGGGCGAGGTAATAGCCGATCAGGATGACGCAGGCGCCGGCCGCGACGAGATAGGCGTGGGCGAAGGCGATGTGTTCCGAGAGGCTCACCAGCAGCAGGAAAAACAGCGCGATCGCCATGCCCACCAGACCGTATTGCAGGGGGTGGATGCGCAGGTCCTTCAACAGCTCGAATAAAAAGAATGCAGCGAAGGTGAGGGCGATGAACAGGATGCCGTATTTCACCGCGCGCTCGGCCTGCTGGTAGATGTTGACCGGCTCGATGAAACTCACATCGAAGGTTTCCAGATCGGCCGGCTCTCGCGTCTTGGCGGTCGATGCCTGCCTGATCAAGTCCGCATTCTTGCTGGCCAGGCTCGATACTTCCCAGCGCGCGCTGAAGCCCTTGTCGTCGATCTGTTTGGTTTGCGGCAGGAAACGCCCGCCAAAATTCGGATGCGGCCATGATGCTTTCATCTGCACCGTGGTCAGCTTGCCGATGGGGGCGAAGGCCAGTGCACTGGTGCCGGCGTAACTGAGGTTCATGTCGAGCACATGCCTGCCGGCTTTCTTCGGATCCAACTGGGGCACGACAGCATTGAAACCGTCGCCGAGATTCTCAAGCTGTGTGCCATTGCCGATCAGCAAATCCTTCTGGTCCCACATCATGGCCGGCGAACCGCGCAGGCCGCGCACATCGCTGAGTCCCAGCGCCAGCCAGGGGCGGCCGACGCTGAAGGTGGCGGGATCGAGATCGAGGCCCAGATTGGCCGGTATCTCGAAGCGCGCCTGCAGCCTGGCCTGCGATTGAAACACCAGGGCCTTGTACAGGCCCTTGTAACGCGATTCCACGCCGGTGTTGACCTCGATCGTCACCTGCTCGCCCATGAACAGGGCGCGTCGCTCATATGACAGGACTTTTTTCGTCTCGCGACCCTTGTCGTCTGTTGAAGTGATGACTTCGCGGGCGACATACGGCACCACCAATACCGGCCCGGCCAAACGCTGGCGGCCCGCCAGGGTGGTGGCGATGGTGTTCTCGACCTGGAATTGCAGGCCCTGCCGTTCCGCGACCACGCCGTGAATCATGCCCAGCGGAATCATCAGCAACAGGATGAGGACGGCAATGGTCGCGGCGCGAAAGAATAGTTTTTTCTGCAAGGGGACTCCCGTGGGATTGTTGTTTGCATGGCCCAGAGGACGCCTGCGGCGGCGGGGAATTTGGCGGGGCGCCAGGCCGCAGGCGTCAAGCTCCGAGGTTGGTTTGCCGCCTAGGCTTCGCCGGCGCGGTAAGTGCTGTCGCCGCGCAGGGTGCCGACGTCCGGCATGGGGTCATTCACCTCGCCGATGCTGGCGACAATGAGGGCGAGGCCGGCGGCGACTACGCCGATGGCAAGGCCGAGGGCGATGGCGGCGGCCAGCATTTTCAGGAAATCGCGGGCGATCAGCTGCATCGGCGCAATGTTCGATTGGGGTTGGGTGGATGTTGACTGCCAGGCCCGGATGATCTTCATTGCCGCCTCCATGCTGTTGTCGATGAACAGCATTGGGCGCCGCAATCATGGCGGGCGGCGGGGCGAATTGTGGCGCAATGCTGATCGATTGTGGCTGCGGCACTGCATCCAGTCCGGGGTGCTGGCGCGTAAGAAGTTTGGCGTCGGGCGCAGCCAGCCCGTCGTCAAATCGTCATGTTTCCGCAACAGGGCATTCATATCGCCTTGTCAGACTGCGGCATGGACAGACAAAACCGAAAATCGAGAATCGCCACCATGCGCAATAAATTCAATCCCCGCCGATTCATCGATGCCCTGTTCGCCGACGACTGGCTTTCGCCCTGGCAGTTGCACTGAGCGCGCGCTGAAAACTCAGCCCTGGAAAATCTTCTCGATTTTCAGCAGGGTCAGCAAGCCCATGATCAGGAAAATCGCCGCGGCGATGCCGTGGACCAGCTTCATGGGAATTTTCGCGGCGAATTTGTTGCCGACGAACACCGCCGGCACATCGGCGATCAGCATGCCGAGGGTGGTGCCGGCAATCACCATCAGCGGCGTGCCGTAATGCGCCGCCAGCGCGACCGTCGCCAGCTGCGTCTTGTCGCCCATCTCGGCCAGAAAGAAAGTGATGAGGGTCGCGCCGAACACGCCGAGACGCTTGGCCACCAGCGTTTCCTCTTCCTCGATCTTGTCGGGAATCATGGTCCACACCGCCATGCCGATGAACGAAAGGCCCAGAAGCCAGCGCAGGATTTCCGGATTTGCCGCCGTGGTGATCCAGGCGCCCAGCGCACCGGCCAGCCCATGATTGACCAGGGTCGCGACCAAAATGCCGGCGATGATCGGCCAGGGTTTCTTGAAACGCGCGGCGAGGATGAAGGCCAGCAACTGCGTCTTGTCGCCGATTTCGGCCAGGGCCACCACGCCGGTGGATACGAGCAGGGATTCCATTTTGATCTCCATGGCCGGGCGAACGCGATGACCGCGCAGCACCCCGGCCATTCCGGTGTTTGCGCGGTCAACGGTCTTGCCAGGAAACCAAGTACCGCTTGCACCATGGCCGAACGGCCAAGTATGTTGATGCAAGCCTCTTCGTGCCGAGAGCGGCTACTCCCCGATGACGCAGGAATTTTAGCACCGGCCCGAGCGGCCTGATTGCAGCCCGCAGAAAATATCGCGGACCGCCATTTGGCGCGCCTTTCGGAGCAAAAATGCTCGGGAAGCCGCGCCAGTGCTGGAGTTTCAAAAAATAAAATCGGGCGCCGCGGCGCCCGATTTTTTCAAACGATGTTGCCCGTGCAGGCTAGAAGCGCTTCCACAGCCGGATGAAATACGCCGTCCCGTTGAGGCCGAATTGCACGCTGTCGTACTTGAAGCCGTTGTCGGTTTCGTTCGGGTCCTGCGGGGTGGGCTTGGCGTTGAAGATGTTGGTGCTGCCGACGGTCAGCTTGGTGTCCTTGCTGAAGCTGTAAGTGAAGCTCAGGTCGGCCGAGGTCTTGGGCTCATAATGGGCATTGGGCACGCCGTTGGCGGTGCCGGAGAAGGTGCCGAGGGTTTGCGCGCCGTAGTGGATGACCTTGAGATCGGTTTCCACCGGGCCGGTGAGGTAATCGAAGCCCAGCACCAGCTTGCTGCGCGGGCCGCCCTGCTCGATGAACAGGCGTTCGCGTTCCGACAGCAGGGTGTCTTCAAAGCCGCGCAGCGCCGGTGGCGCCTTGATCTTGGTGACCTCGGTCTTGCTGTAATTGGCGGCGAGGAAGGTGGTGAGCTTGCCGGGGCCGGCATCGCTGCGGTGCGACAGCGTCACATCCACGCCCGAGGTGCGGGTATCGACCGAGTTGACGAAGAACTGCGCCTGGCCGACACCGAGCGCGGCCAGGGTGGGGCCGAGGCCGGGGAAGGTCTGGTCGAAACGCCCCGACAGCACGATGCGGTCCTCGATATTGATCCGATACACATCGGTGGTGACGGCGAATTTATCGC
>JACXTT010006075.1_pt1 | contig 17348 bp, 23 predicted proteins | sample 9270951 | NCBI WGS metagenome assembly JACXTT01 (sample SAMN15532306, study PRJNA645909) | rock metagenome | isolation source: weathered quartz diorite | place: Puerto Rico | collected 2017-06-21 | reverse complement strand
TGGTTTTTTTCGCTTATTGTCCATTATGTTTCTATTGGGCAGTCAATCACTCCAATATCTGGGGGACTGATCCGCTTTACGAACGCTATACTGGTTGGGGTAATACGGGCACGGCATTAGCTTTCTTAAAGGCGCATGAAGCTCCGATTGGTAAGTATCTTGTCGGTGATATGCCGATTATGGGCACCAGCGATCATACAGTCCACATGGCGATCTGCCGTAAATCAGGCGACGCCAACACTGCTATCTTTTCCAATAACGGTCATGAATCTTTCAACTTCCCTTCTGACGCACCTAACCCCATGTCTCTTAATCAAATGAAAGTCCTACAATCCTTGGTTGGAGTTTACAGGCACCCAGCTCTGTTATGAAAGGTAACTGGTTCTAAGAATGCCAGCAACAATTGAACTAGTAGGTGGGCCAAAGGACGGGGAATTATTAGCTTTCCCAGAACCTTTGAATGAGCTTTTCTTCCCCGCTAGACCAGCTTTTTCTATCGCGTTCTATCAGGATGAGCCAATTATCTACAAGAAGTTAGTTTATAAAAGAACTCAAGAGTATAAATACATTAACGGCATCCAAGTATTGCACTACAATTATGTTGGTATTTTCTAACCACGATGAAAGAATACATAATTCAGAAGTTTGACCCTGTGTGTTCTCTTCATGGTATGAGATGGTCCGATCATGAGTTTGGCAGATGTATGTATTGCTGTCTTTGTTTTAAGACAATGGAACTATCGAACATGAATGAGTTCTATCGAGACAATAATGGACACTATCATGACATCTGTTTAGAATGTAAGAGAATGGAAGATGAATCCTAAATCACCTGGGGCTTTGTGCGATCAATGCCCTTTGGCTCATAAGCCTTGTGCAAAATCAGAGATCCCCGAAAGTCCTGTGGCCGCTCTTGTTGCGAGATCACCTGGTTACTATGAGGCAAAGGCAGGAAAGCCGTTCCAAGGTCCTTCGGGTAAAATTGTTGAATTCCTCTTAAATGAGCAAGGAATTAAGCGGGAACAAGTATTACTTACAAATGTTGTGCTTTGCGCGCCAGATGAGGGTAAAGTTCCTCCGGAGGCAATTAAGGCGTGTGCTCCTAGACTTGAGCGAGAGCTACGGGGAATTAAGCTCGTTATCGCCGCAGGAAGCGAAGCGGTTAATCTCATTATTGGTCGCGGAGCAATCGACCGACACCGTGGCTACAGGATTCAGCAAAACGGGCGAACTGTTGTGGCTACGAATAATCCTTTCTTGGTCATCCGAGATGACTCAGCCTTCCCAAATCTTAGAAAAGACTTCAAACGAGCATTTAATCCAATTCCGGAGCCAATCCTACCAACAGTGGAAGTGATCGAAGATGTCAGAGAAGCCAAAAGATTCCTACAAAGTAAAACCGCGCAGTTATCACGCAGAGTATCTTTTGACCTTGAAACCCGAGGGGGACTCACACACAAAGCAACTATTGTCTCAGGCCAATTCAGTTTTGACGGACGCGCTGCGTTCGTGTTCGGAGAACGGGAAGGACTTTGGACCGATCGAGATTTCATTGACAATCACCTGTCTCCCTATCTTGAATCCAGTGAACGAAGATTCATCTATCACAATGGCAAATATGATAGTAAGATACTTCGTTACGGCTATGGTATTAAAGCCAAAGTAGATCATGATTCGTTATTGATGTCCTATGCTTGTGACGAACGGAGTGGTGAAACAGCGAAAGAACACGGTGGTATCCACAAGCTAGAAGTGCTATTAGCTGAGGAATTTGGCTGGCCCGACTACGAACCTGCGAGTGTCAAGGAATTTAAGAAAACCGGAATAGTTAGTAACTACGATGAGCTTTATGAATATGCTGGAAGAGATGCGGCTGGTACGTATCAACTTTTTGAATTGCTGTCTGAGCGGGTTAAAAAGGAAAAGGTCGAAGAGATATATCGAGAGCTTCTTATTGAAGCTTCAGAATCCTTTTCAAGGATAGAAACAGTTGGAATGCGCTACGATGTTAGGGCAGCAGCAGATCTAATGGAAGAAGAAGTCAAGCCCGAGCTTGATATCAAAACCTCCAATCTTAGAAAGCTCATTGACGATCCGCTTTATAAGCCTCGGTCGCCAATCCGGACGGCTGCTCTGTTCTATGACAAGTGGGGCATCACCCACGAGATGCGCGCCCGTCCCGATAAAAACCGTTCCACAGACGAAGCTGCGCTTAATGAAATAGTTGCTGGGAGATTCGAAAGCAAATTCGAAAATCAAAAACTGATAGTTGGCTTTGCTAAGGAATTAAAGAGGTTCCGTGAGCTAACCAAACAGGCAGATACCTATATCATAGGTATGATCGAGCGGGCGATCGAGGATCCAGATCATCGGATTTATACAGATCTTCTCATCCATGGAACCACATCAGGCAGACCCTCTTCTCGGAATCCCAACCTATTAAATATCACCCGAACCAAAGAAGGCTTGCCAGATATTCGAAAGCTGTTTTTAGCTAGTCCTGGTAGATTGATCTGCGTTTCGGATTACAGTCAGGCCGAATTGAGAACGATATCTTGGTTATCGCAAGACCCGCAATTACTCAAGGTCTATAACGAAGACATCGATCTTCATTCATATGCAGCTGAGCATTTTTTTGGAAAGGGATTTTCTTCCGAACAACGTAGTATTTCAAAAAACTGCAATTTTGGAGTGTTCTATGGACAATCAGCAGATTCTTTCCAAGAAAAACATGGTGTACCTAAAGATCTTGCTCAGAAGTACATTAACTGGTGTTGGCAAAACTTCTCTGGAGTAAAGATCTGGAAAGATGAAATCATTAAAGAAATGCGCACTGGTAGGCTCGTTACTCCTTTTGGTAGGATACGTCGCTTCCATCTACTCACGCAAGAAAACTTCAACAAGTCAGTTAGGGAAGCAGTCAACTTCAAGCCACAATCTATCGCAGCCGATTTCACCCTATGCTCCCTTATCCGACTTGGAGGCGGTCTACGTACTAGACCTGAGATCGATGTCAAACGGGCGAATATGATCCTTACAGTCTATGATTCAATCCTAGCCGATGTGGAAGAGTCGTACATTGACGAGTATGAAACTATTTGTCGGCAAGTAATGGAATCGATTCCTAAAGAGAAATTGGGTTGGACAATTCCATTTCGTACGGATATAGGACATGGTAAAACATGGGCGGAAGCAAAGTGATTAAAGGAGAAAGATATGTTTTCACCATCGCCATTAATGCGCGCTTTTCTATGGCTACTCACAAAGCTTGGTTTCAAGGTAACACCTGATGCGTAAGCTTTTATATGCATTGGTCGGACACTATTCGCCTACGGATTCCACCCCATTTGTCGATCAAAAGGGCGAGGCTGGCAAGCTAGACATTTGGGTGGGCATTGAACTCTTCCACTCCCGTAAGGACGCTGAGGCCGCTCTCTCTTGGTACCCAGATGGTGTGATCGTGCAGGTGCTTGCTCCGTGATCTCTGACGCCGAGCAAAATAGCTAAGTATGAATTAGGAGAAGAATGAATACGATTCAAATCTTCAAGGGTAAGAGCAGTTGGCAACCTTGGTGGTGGCGAGTAGTCTCAGTTAACGGGCAAATTGTCGCTACCTCCGGAGAAGGCTACTTCTCCAAATGGAATGCTAAGCGCGCAGCCAAGAAGCTATATCCAGACATTCCAATACTTATTGTGCGGTGAAATGTTTTCCAGAATGCCAATGCGCAGGAGAAGGCTATATAGAACGAGGTCCCGCAGGCGCTACCTTCTCCTATCCATGTTATCCATGGGATTGCAAAGTTCAGGGTTGTCGTTGCAAAGGGATTGGTGATAGCGAAGAACGAATGAAACATGCTTTACAAAAAATAGGATTTTCAAAGCATACCAATTCACCAAGAAAAGGCCCGAAAGCCCAAATGGCGAGATGGGGATTAGGTCTTGACGAATATCCAGGAGAGTTACCAGGATGACAAAAGATTTTTCGCGCAGAGGCTCTCGATGAATAATGATAGAAATGACGAGGCGGTGCGGACACCTGATGAGATTCTCGCGGCAGGTGTGGCATGGATCAGCGAGGTTGAGCTTGAGATGCTGGTGGCCCGTCTCGACAAAGCCGAGGAAGCACTGAGGGTTGCGCGCTTGATTCCTTCGGAGTACGACCTCCTGACGAACGCTGTCGCGCGAGCCATGTACGAGATCGCGGGTCGCTACGAGGTCGCTCTCGCTGCTTCTGTGTCCCCCGGACAGGAGACAGACGCTCCTAGCAGTTAAGTCAGGAAGAAATAAAAATGAATGAATTGGATTATTTTGGCCCTGCACCACCGGGCAAGCTTTTCGCCATAATGGACGATAGCTATCAATACAAGGTACACAAATGTATCGATCCTGTTCACATCTTTTTAGATGTGGGCATGTTCTGTAAGTGTGGCAAGTATTTCCACAAGCCTCATGCTGAGCGCTCTTTCGCCTCGATGCCTCTTGTGGATCTACGCGGCCCAGAGGAGCGCTCCTAGTGCCGTGCCCGTCCTATCCCATGGCCCAAACCGCAGACGAGAAATTTAAGGAACTAAATGTCGATACGAGCTATAGCTTTTGATCCTGGACGAACAACAGGCTATGCATTTGGATTCATTGTTGAGGACTTGTATTATATAGCCTATGACCAGCTTACCTTAGACCACGGGAGACTTTGGAAATTTATCCCAGATTTCGCAGATATCATAATTTGTGAGAGTTTTGAGTTCCGACATCACGCCAAGAAGGACGCGATAGACCTTTATCCATGCGAGTTGATTGGGATCATCAAGCTTTGGGTTGGAAATCTTGCTGCCAACGAAGTCGAGTTATACTTCCAAAACCCTTCGATACAAGGGGCGAAGAAGGCTTACTACTCAGATGCCAGACTTAAGGAAATGAGTCTGTATCGAGAAGGCAAAGAGCACGGAAGATCAGCAGTTAAGCATCTTTTACATTTTTTCCACTTTGGGGCAGGCTTCAAGTATATTCAAAACCCCCCACAGGTGCCAAAATTGGTAGAAGAGAGCTGGCTAAGAAATTCGGGTCTATGAACTAACTCGATCAGATGTTCAGCATTTCTGCCTAGGCAATGAGACTAGAGATGATGACGAGTAAAGGAGAGTGATGCTCGTGGATGTGTATCCCACTATTCCACATGTGCCAGTAGGCAAGGAAAGGTAGGTGATGCACTATTGAGACTCCCGTAACGGAGCCTACGTAGCGGTGGGGGTGGATTATCGGAAGCCCAGGAGAGAGAAAGCTTCCGAATCCACCCCCACTTACTAGCAAACACTCTTGAAGGACAACCACCCTTCGCCGTGTGAGTGTGCTAGTCCTTTGAACCCCACCAAAGAGCATGCATTAAGCCCTTGAGCCCACGCTTCCCAACAAACAAGATAAAGGAAAGTATGATGCCTGCCAAGAATACAGCTTGGGTAGGATCAAAATGAACCCAAGGGTTGAGGTTAATGAGATAAACGATAAATGCAACAGGAGGCGTTGAAGCCAGAGTTAGTGTTGCATTCGGATGATTCTTGACAGGCTGTGGGGCTTGCATTTTAACCTCTTGGTCTAAAGCGCGCGTCACTCACGTCTACTGGCCCAACGATTCCCTCGGCGTTTACTTGATGCCAAGTGCCAGAATCAGTATATTGGGCATATCCTCCAGGTAGCACTTGTAACGGGCTAGTACAATGCCCCTTATAATCATAGGGGCCGGGGTGCCCCGGAATGAACCAACCTGGAAGGGCAAAGTCAGAACAAAGAATCGAAGGATAGCCTGTGATTGTAATATTGAATCCGAGGCTGTCGCTCTCGACTGGATCCCCAACTTCTAGTGCATATTCACGAGTGTTTGAGACCATCATGGTGGCACTAATCCAAGGATCGGCAATCATCTCAGATAGCTCATGGGTTAGTGTGACTGTCCAAGAATAGCCAAAATCAAGATCAGTCTTTGCAAATACCTTACTGATTGGCTTTCCAGTTGGTGTGTAATCGTGATAGCCTAGAGCGCCTGCTTGATCTGAGTTATCCAGAATGGTAATCTGCCATTCATCTTGTGTGGGGGGATTTCCTAGAACAAGTGAGGCTCCTCCCCAGGCCCCCCATTTTGAGGCGACGTAGCTCAGGTATCTCTTGAATGCTGGAAAGGCTGCTGCTACCTCAGCATCTGTTAATACCGTTGATTTATTGCTGAGATAGATCTTCATAGTCTAGGCGGGTGCCTTAAGCACACCTGACTTAGCAAGTCCGCGTGCGACCTTATAGGCTGCTCCAGCAACGCCCATGAGAACGCCCGAATGCCAATTTGATGTCCAATCCCAAAGACCAGTTACATTGGCAAGGTTAACAACATACGTCAGTACTGTAACCCAAAACTCGGTTGTCTTATAACCGGGCTTGACAGTCATTCTTCCTCCTTGTTATTTCCACCACTCATACCAATTGGCACAAGCTTTGGGCTTGAAGAACTTCTCTTGTTCCTTAAGTTGTTGAACCTGATAGGCTAACTCATTCGGATGCTCCTTATAGTAGGCAATCGTAGGTAAACTCTTAAGCGCTCTTTGTGTACCAACATAGACATAGGAGTTAAGTTTCTGTATACTCTGACAGTTATTTCTAATGGCAACCGAGCGCGTAAAGGTCGCCATTATTAATGTAATAATCGAAATCAGCAAAGCCAATACAGATGTTCTGATTGCACTTTTATACGGCATTAATAACCCCTAGTGTGAGGTTGATATATCAACAATTAACAAGATGATTGTTAATACACCAAAGGCGATAATTAACCCCACTATAATTCTGTCGATCTTCTCAATTTTGACCGGATGTAGCCCTTCTTGAATAACATTTCTAATTTCCTCGCCCTTACCCATCAGTGCTGTTTTAGTAGTTGTACGACGGCGAGTACGAAGGTTCCTAGTCCTACGAGAGCCACCATTAGGCCGATCCATCGTTCTCTCCTCGTCCATCCGCGAGTTTCGACTTCTCTTAAACTATCGCGGATTATGTTCTTCACATCTTGCGCATCAAGTACTGATTCTTTAAGAACAGCAACATCTCTTATTACTTTTTCTAATTCCTGTCTTTCTGCCTTGGTTCCAATACGTTGCTCGATTCGATCCAGGCGAGGAATAAGAAGATTGTTAACTACATCCCTAAGTGTGTAGTCATTCATCGTATTGGAATCATCGAATAACTAGAAATAGCCCCACCACTGACTGCAGACCAGACTCCTAGATATGTACTTAGCGTGTCTGCTGTGAAACCTCGGCTAGCTCCTGCAAAATAAACGTTTCTACCAGCTACATAAATACGACCGTAGCCTACAGATTGTTCTGATGTAACTATATTTGCGTTTGTTTTGGCTGCTACATGCCAACCCTGTCCAGTTCCAAATTCTTCATCTACAAGTATCCAGGCACCGCCCAACGTCGCAGATGCGATTATTACCATTAATGTAGTACCGATGTAAAGGGCCTGACAAGATGTAGGATCAGTCCACAGTCCTATAACACTCGAAGGAAACTCGTGACCTAAGTATCCCTCAAAAGTAGTACCGTCGGCTTTAAGTTTTGCTACGGCGACTTTGTCTACTGTTCCCCCTCCTAGGGCAGCTACGAAGGTTGGCACAGTCCCATCTAGTAGTTCCATGCCTTGCTGCCAGGATCCCGCTACGCTACTTCCCAATCCAGGCCAGACTGTTTCAGCTTTAAATTGGACAGTATTACTCCATGTAGCTCCGCTATATTCTGAGTAAACAAAGTCTTGTCTAACTCCATCGGATGTTCCCGAAGGATATAGTGCGCAATATATTGCTGAGGGCCAGTTACTACCACCATCATGGTGTGTAAAGCATAGTTCGATTTGCCGTTGGTCATCCACATGGATCGTGTCAATTCGAAAGTCTGTTACACCATGCATATTTGGGGGATCTGGAGGCTGAGTTTCAATCCACGTACTCCCATTCCAGTAACTCAGGAATCCTCTGGAGCTAGTTGGGATGCTCCAGGTTCCCTTGGATGGGTCTGTTTCGGACCAGGCTACCCAAACGTCGCCAGTTGGCGAGATCTTAAGCTCAATGCCCCTATTCCAGTACCCTGCATAAGCGGCACTATTAGTTGCCGGGGAGTAATGCCTCTGACCTGTTCCCAAATCTGTGAAGATACCCGAACTAACAACGTATTTTGTACAATACCACTTCCAATTCCTATGTAATTTTCCTGAACTATCCAAAACTGTAGTCTGTGTCCCGTCCGGTTTTCCGTAGGCAATATAAACGTCTACGCCATCTGTATCAATAGCTATAGCAGGATCGCTGGTAATATCAGTGTCGAAAACCGCCGTACTCATGCTGCCAACATCTGAGGATATTGTAGACCAGGAATTCCCACTAAACTTATTTAAGTACATGCGGTTAGTATCATTTCGAAAGAATACAAGATAGACATCCCCACCTACCACACAAACATCTCGGATGTCTGCATTGCCGTCATTATCCTGGTCTATTGGGACAGATGTGGCCCCAAGCATTAAATTATTAATGGTCCAGAATTTGTTGGGAGTTGCCATATTGGCGATTTTTTCTACAGGAGTGAATTTTAGTGCATAAACATCAAGCTTTAAACCAAAGCTTGATATACCATTTCGTAGTATTCGTAACGCTAATTCACTGCCAGTACTAACTGGTAGTACCCATGCTCCATATGTAGTAGTATCATTAACATTGGTTAGCTCGAAATTGAGGTCGTTTGCAGTTGATGACAAAGATCGGATTGTTGTTGGTTGTACGGTCATTCCATCCAGCACCATACCGAGATAGTAATCGATACTTCCTGACCCAACTACTTCGCTCCTAGCTATTTCGACCTTATAGTATCCAGGAAGCGGTAGACGGTTATTTCGAATGTACAAAGTGTCTGTTGCATCTTCTGTTACTCCGAATTGCTTTCCTGAGATCGAAGTAAAATTCTGCACATCTCGTATTTCATTACGGGTGTTGGTTACTTGGGAAACTGTCGATGAGCTAGAATTATAGTCATCTTTGGCGCGCACCATTGTATAAAATGCATCTGTAGCTACTCCGGAACCCCAGGTAAGTGCAAAAGTTCCTACGGCTGTGTTATTAATGTTATAACCCGGATCATCCGTAGCCGAGCCATTATATCCATCAACGGCTATGTAATAGGTCAATCCCAAAATTGCATAAATAGTAAGAGCCGAATATGTACCTACACCACTGTCATCATCTGGTCCACCAAGCCTTGCATTTGCAAAATCGACTCTATCGATAATTGCAAGGATTGAGTCTACAATTGGAGATCCACCACTGCTGGAAGTTTCGAATTTATACCATCCATCCACAGGACATGTCCATTTAAACCAAACAGTCCTGCCACCACCATAACCAAATGCAGGATTGGTATAAGGCGAAAAATCTCGATAAAACCGGGTTACAGTTGTATAGCAAAGTGCTGTAGCTTCCCCCGATTCCAATGTTGCGCCCGTATTATCGCCCGTAGTCGATCCAGATGCACCTGAAATAGTCTGTGCGTTAGCTATATTGTCGTTAGTAGGCGGCACTAGAAGGTAACCGTTACTTCGCCTGTTAGATAGTTTAGCTCAAATTGCGCCGGGAGTGTTGAACCTTGTACAGAACCGTGCCAGATAACGTTCCCGTCAGGAGGGCGCCAAAATGGAAGAACTATATAGGCTATTGTCCCCGATGCTCCACCATCGATAGTTCCTTTGTCTTGAATTGTATCGTTAAAAATAATGCGATACTGATATCTTGCTTTTCCTGTAACATTTGTAAACCAGCCATTTAGGAAGGTCGGATTGATCCAAACTCCTAGGTGCTTTCTACGCCAGAGTTGTCTCTCCCCGGCTTCCAGAGAGTCGATACGGCGCCAGGTGTCATCGAGCATGTCTGGCAGCGGCTGTGGTTCATACATCGGCATTTTAATAAATTTGCTGTAAACCTAAATCTAACAAATAGTTACTTGAAGAGTCATCGGTACGATAGCTCTGGGAGACAATGTAGTAGTTTGCATTGACCCGATGATAGGGAGAAAAAGCATTAGTCGAGTCAAAGCTAATAGCACCACCAATTAAGGAAGTATAGCCACCCAGGGCATATCCGTCAAAGATAAGGTCAGGAATCACAGTGAGTGTGATATCTTTCTGTGGATTCCAGTGGAGTGTACCAAGTGAATCGGTTGCTACGTTGATCTGGCTTTGGATCTGACTAGCAGTAGCACCATAGTCATATTTTTGACCAAGATCGACGATCTCAAGATCAGCGCGGTAAGTTGAGACAGAAGCAGCATAAGATCGTTGCTTCCAGAAGTTAATACTATTCTTTCCGACGGTAATAGTTGCTTTGGGGCCTGCATTATGCCAAACGACCTTGGTTACGGGTGAGGAACCGTAGACAAAACTCGCAAGTATTACAGGAGTTGAGGGGTTAGTCACAAAACGAGGAGAAGAGAAAAGAATTGACTTATTAGGAAAACTGGTGAAATCGAATCCCAACGGATCAGAGTAAGATGCTATAGCCTGAAGATGAGATAGCATACTAGTCTCATCCAGAAAAGGGATCTGATATTCCAGCACGTTACTCCAATGTGTGCCATTGAAGTTTGCCGTATAAGTGATATCGGAAAGGCCATTAGCAGCAGCTATGATATTATTGACTATCTTCTGCTGAGTCGCATTGTAAATAACGTTCTGATCGTCTGTACCAGCTACTTGGACAAAAACCTGGATCACCTGATGAGTTGTGGGGTTTAGGGTGTAAATACTCTGTCCATAGGAGTTGAAAGGATAAGGCTGATTCAAATACTCAAGCCAGTCTTTACCCGTACAGGTAATTGTACCCTCATCCGACTCTAGAGTTACGTCTAGTAATCTGCCTGCTTGTAGATCTCTTCTGTTTACGCCGTCGCTAGCCCAAAGCATATAGTCTGTCCGCTTGGGTGCAAATTCATCAGACGTAATGGGTGCTCCATTAACTTGTGTTTGAGACTGAGCAAGTTTCCAAGTACAGGTACCAGCATCGTTTACGACATAATCCCAGGTTGGCTGGAGTATCTGGTAAGTAGAAATAACTGACCCGCCATGAGCTAAATTGTCTATATACAAGGAAATCACAATATAACTAAGCCTGTAGAGGAAGACCAATAACCAGCACGGCATTCATACTCCATCGAAAATGAAGAAACTGTCGAAACATGCTCATCAACTGTAAGGGGGGCACTAAAATCAATAAGTACACAAAAGGCAAAATAGACTGTAGAATCCCCGTCCAATTGCAATTCGAACTTGATTGGGTCATAAACTGAGTTGTTCGGTCCTGGGAGTAGCTTGGCCATCAGAGCTTTGCGTTGAGTCCAATATTCGCTAGTCGTCCTAGCGAGTATTCGACCCGACACAATTATCGGCATCTTGTGAATGTCTTTACGCCATGGCCATGTTCCAGAAGACTGCATTTTTGGCAGGTCAGCACCGTCCGTGGGGTTATGCCAGCTAAATTCGGTTAGAGGATAACCAACTCCATTTCCATCGATAGTGTCCAGGGCCAAAGAGGATCCAAAGCTATCAGCAGAGTTTTTGACAACCAGAGATGTGATCACTTCTTCTTACCTTTATGTCTCTTAGTCCCGCCATGTAGACGGATATAGCGTGCGATTGCCTCAGCATTTGATTCGTTTGACATCACATATACCGTATCACCATGGTAATTAGTAGTGTGAGCACCCTTGGTCTTGTCTTTGACTTCTGCTGCCGCCACCCTATTTCTGGCAACATCTAGCTGAATCTTTGCGGCCTCGAGTTGCTTATCTGCGGCTGTCAACTGCTTACCCCAAATGTCACTACGCCCAATTAGCTTATTCTGGACTTCGATGTTTTTGGCAAATTTGCCTACTGCATGTCCTTTGATTAGACCTTCCAAAAACGGGAGTGCTCCCGAGGCTCCCATCTGAAAGATTTCTTGTAAGGTTTGCTGTCCTACTGTGCCCTTAAAAGCTCCTGCTTTTCTAAAGACCTTGATATCTCTCGCAAATTGCTTAAAGAAGTTCTGTTGTACCATTTGATCTGAAAGAATCAATTTGCTTGGAATCGGAAAGACCTTGCCGAATCCTTCCAGTGTTTGTGAAATTCCTTGGAATGCTTGTCCCAATGGCCCCTGCATCAATGGCCCCTGGAACACATTTCCAAGCACACCTAATCTTTCTTGCGTTACTGCTTGTTGGGCCTGTTGTAATCTCAGCGTGGCTTCGGTAAGGCGTCCACGTGCAGTAGATAGACGATTGGTAGCATCTGCCAATTTTTGTGTTTTATCCACGCCGTTGGCCGTTGATTGATTTTGGAAGTCTTGAAGGTATTTTAGTAGCGAGCCAGCCTTGGCTGCATTTTTGAATGCCTTCTCTTGTTTTGCTAGCGCAGTAGAGAAGGTATCCACATGCTTTTTTGCCTTTGGTAGATCTGCCGCTCCTCTAGTAAGCCTCGCTGCAATCGCAGTATCCTCGATTTTGGTCCTACCACCATGCATTCCCTTGTAGTAAGCATCGTTGAATGCCTTAGCGGCCTTGCTACCTTCGCGGCTTAGCCTATTCCTTGCATCTTTCTCTAGAAAACTAATTCCAAGAACGTCCTTAAGATCCTTAATAATCCCAGATTTACCTGCTCTTTGGAATTCTCGAATCGGATGCAAATTCCTTAGTGGATGTTTGAATGCATCCTTAATAAGACTGCCAGCAGTCGTTACGACTCTAACCATATTTAAGAAATCTTCGCCCACCGCTGCCGCTGCCGCTTCGGATAGTCCAATTATTGTATTCATAGCGTCTTTCCAAACAGATGCTATGAAGGCAGTTAAGCCTGCGAAGAATGCCTTTACCTTCTTCCAATGTGTGATGATATAAATTGCTGCGGCTCCTATAGCTAAGAAAGCCGCTCCTGCGAGAACTGCCGTTGCTCCTGCTGCTGTGAACATTAGGCCGATAGTCGCAAGTGATCCTATTAGCGCAGCAAGCGTTCCACCGACCAATAAGCCGATCGCCCCAAAAGTAGCAATCTTTGCAATTAACTTCTTGGTATGGTCGCTAAGGTTATCGAACCAATGTACCGCTCTAACAATATGGTCTAGAAATCTAGCAAGGATCGGAAGAACGAACTGACCCAATACAACTGCAAAAGCTTTAAATTGTGCTAGAGCCAACTGGAATTTAAACCCTGGAGTATCACGCATCCTCTTTAGGGAAGCAACAAACTCGTTATTATCCTTTCCGACATTCCTTAAAACTTGTCGATATTGCGGATAACCCTTAATCAGATCCGTTAATACAAGTCTGGCCTGTGCTGTTCCCTGTAATCCTGAAGCTCTCCTCGCTCCTAGTGCAAGTTGGCCTCTTGCAGAAACTCCGGCCAGAAGATTCGACAAAGCTATTCCTCCCTGCCGGATCTTTGGGGAATTCGCGACGATTTCTCTGACAATCTCGGAAAGGGGTTTAAGTTTTTCGACACCCTTAACGTTGATTGTTATTGGCAAGCCCAGTGCCTTAAATCCTGCTACAAGTTCCCTACGTGATAGGATTTGATATAGCCTTGCCAATCCTGCTGTAGCATTGGCTCTCGGCAAAACTTGCGAGAGATAGGCAAGTGCCCCACCCGCCTCAGTGAGTGATGCACCAGCCGCGTGTGCCGCTCCTGCTACGCGACCGAAGACGCTCGCAAACTGAGTAAAATCTCCACGACCGAACCTTACAATGGCGAAGATCCTATTTAAGATCCCATTGACATTTTTTGCCTGCGGATCGAAGTTGTTAAAAGCAGTAATGACTGTATCTGTAGCTGAAGCCAGATCAGTTTGTCCTGCTACAGCAACTCTATTGGCAGCCCGCAGAAGAATAGTTGTTTTATTGAGCCTTTCTGTACTATTGCCCGCAAAGTTCATACCTGATGCGATCTGATAGGCCGAGTCGGCCATTTCTTTAGCTGATGCTGGAAATTGCCTGGTCATATCAAGTATGCGTCTCTGCAACTTTCCCGCTGAGTCTGCTGAGGCTACAAAACTTTCACCTACCCCACGTAGCTGTGTAGCAGCCTTAGCAGTTGCCCTATCGAAAGTTGCAAACTGATTAGCTACCAAGCCAAGTCCTGCAACTCCAAGCAAGCCTGTAAATTGTGCAGTTCGGCCAAGGTGTCCAACAGTTCTTGCTGCTGTCTGAGCTCTCAATAGTCGATTCTGTCTATTTATAGCCCTGTCTGTTGCTACCGCACTTTCCATCTGGGTGCCTGCAAGTACCTTGAATTCGGCAGCTAGCTCTCCGACTGAAATTTTGGCTCGTTCAAGCGTAATTGCTTCTTTTTCGAGGGTAGCAAGTTGGGCCGCTAACTCAGAGTTTACAGCAGCTTCTGCTCTATTGATCCCCTCGATCTCCTTGAGAACTTCTGCGTGACGTGCTTCAAGCTGATCTAGTTGTTTGACCTGCAAGTTCTGAAGCTCAATTTGTCTTGCTACTGCTGCCGCTTGTTCAAATTTCTTGGCAGCAATTAGTTTCTCCTGCTCAAGCACGCCCTTAAGTCGGCTTTGAAGGATCCCAGCTTGCCTTGGAAGGTTCTTACTAAGAATCTCAAGTTGTTGCTGTGTTTGTAGGGCTGCCCGATAACGGTATGTTAGCTCCTTAACTCTAGAGCCTTCTCCTTGAAGACTTTTTCCAATCGCAAGTTCCTTCGCCTTTCTTTGCCCAACTATGTTTTCTAGCGCGCGTTCTCTAGCAAGTAAAGAGGCTTTATTGTTAAGAACCCGAGCAGACATACTGGCTTCCACAGCACCAAAGTCTGCGATCTGCTTTTGAATGCCTAACCTTTTAGTAGCAAGATTAGTTTCCTGTACGGCAAGGCTTCTGGCAATGCTGCCTGCTTGAACGAATTGCCCTGTTGGACCTCGAATATTTGCTGCCACTCCCAGAGCACCTGGAACGAGACCTCGCGATTTGGCAATTGTATCCTGTTGCCGCTTAATCTGAATTTGCTTGGTCGCAATAGCATTCTCAATTTGTAGAACATTGTTTGCAGACTGGATCCTCTGCCTAGCAAATTGCTGCTCTACTCTTGCTGCTCTACTAAGTAGCTGAGTCCGACGATTAAGTGCTTGCTGTTCGAGCCTAGAAACTCTATCTCTAGCTTGCGTTAGTTGTTGTGCTTTACGCACAATTTGTTCTTGTATCCTAAGCTTATTAAATTTGGCGGCCTTAATTGATCTTTCGAGCTGATCAATATCCCTACGGACACGAGCCCAATTTGCCGATCCATAGGATTGGAGCGACAGGATTAGTCTTAGTTCTCTACCGCCTAGTGCCATTTTCTTCCAACTTTTCCCTTAACTCTTCTTTTGCTCTGTCTCGATTGTCCGAAACTTGATCCTGTTCTGCTGTAGCACGCAGAACTGCCTCCATACGGAGCATGTAACCCGCTGGTTGGTCGAATAGTCCACCTGCAAGTGGAAGTGCATGGAATGCTTCCGCCATGCGAGTTAGTCGTATCCAACGGTAGCCTTCTGCTACTAGCTCGGATCCGAAGGCGTCTGTGGCAAGCCGTTCTCGTTTGGCGAGGAGGAGTCTAACGACCTTATAAAATCCTCTGTATCCTCCTGCTCCTGATTAAGCTCGTCAATTAGATTCTCAATTTCCGAGCCCACTTTGGGATCGAGAAATCTGAAGACTTCCTTCGGCCTGGAAAAGTCGAGTGGAACTCCCTTCTCATCTGTCAAGTTGTGATCTACAATGCACCGCGGAAATGAGAATTCATTTGACCATCGGTTTGCGATCTTGATTGACATTTGAGCATCCACTCGACTTCTCCCACCCTGGCTACGCTCCATTAAAACTTGCGTAGCACCATCTCTCCGCTCAAGCATCTCGTCATAGGAAAGTTGTCTAAGTACGACGAATGCCTCAGGAAGAGTCTTCAATTCGTGTCGGATTGTCTCTTGCTTTCTGGTTGCAATAGGCATTTCTCTCTCCTTACTAATCCTACGAAATAACAACAGGTGACTTGACTTTGATCCTATAGGAAGTTCCACCCGCAATACCAATACCTCTCATTGTCACACCTGCCATGACAATGTCGGCAAGACCCGAAAGTCCTAGGTCGTAGGTCTGATAGACACCACGGTTAGTGTCGATCTGAACACCTGTGGTGCAAGCAGCAAAAGTGGCACCACCGTTTAAGGATTCGAATCTGATGGCTTTTTGTGTAGTAGCAACGAAGTTATTGTATTCAGTTACATCAACGAAATCCAGTTCGGTTGTAAGGGTGATCTCCGTTTCATGGCGCATGATATAGCTTGCGCTTCTTGCTGCAACAATCCTATTCTCGGCTGTTGGGTTAAAGTTTGCCTGCCACTCAAATCCGTTGAAATCGACCACAGGCGATCCAGCAAAACCAGGTGATGTGCCCGAAGTATCCGTTCTGATATAGTGGGCATCGGCACCGAATAGGTTAGGTGCAGACCATGTAGGAGTCGGTGTAGACTGTGAGCTATCACCCTCGCCAAACATATTGATTGTTAGCTTAAGCACGCCGCCATCGACAAAAAAGCGAAGGCTCCCACAGGTACAACCGGTATATCCTCGCGTCACGCCGTTTCGAGTGATTGTAAGCGATGCTGTCCTTTCGACCATGCCTGAAGCTGCTGTAGAAGTTGCACCGGCTGTGGAAGGTGTGAACGTATAGACCCCTGCTGCGAGTGCTGGAGTATGTCTTGTGATGAAAAGGAAGTAGGGAAGGAAGTTGACATCCACTTCCATCTCAATATCTCCTTCGATGTGATAGTAACCCTGCTTCACATCGGAAACTTCTGTAGATTGTCTAATCTGTGGGGAAAAATAGCGATCTTCCGTATAACGGAAAGACTCGTTTAAGATAGGAACATAAACAGTCGGGGCAACATAAGTTCCCTTGGTTGATTCAAATGCAAACCCTAAATGTCCTGCCCCAGATAGCCCTGCCGGCACTAGTCATCGCCTCCTCTCTCAGTACCGCCTAGACTGATATAAACGTTCTCTTTGAATGCTTCTTTAATCGATCTACCTTGGATAGTCTCGAATAGTTTCAACTGCTCGTCAGATACTTCAACGGTCTTACCGTTTTCAAGTGTGCCCAAGTCATTGACATGAAACTCTGCCCCTTTGGGCCACTCTGGATTATTAATAGTAATCTTCATGAATCTCCAAAGTTGACTATCGACTGACCTGTCCACACCAGTCTGGTTGTCAAAACTCTCTGTCCAGTATTTCTAGTTGTTACCCCAGGAATCT
>JACXTT010006074.1_pt1 | contig 17350 bp, 16 predicted proteins | sample 9270951 | NCBI WGS metagenome assembly JACXTT01 (sample SAMN15532306, study PRJNA645909) | rock metagenome | isolation source: weathered quartz diorite | place: Puerto Rico | collected 2017-06-21 | reverse complement strand
TTCGCCGCGCGACTGCGGAATGAGCGTCTAAAAAGCTGTCATCGCGACTTTTCTCAGCTCCGAAGATCGCCAAATCAAAATCCCCGTGATTTAAGAACCTCTGATGTCCGTAACCTCCTCCTCGGCCAGCCACCTCGTTCAAGGAAATCAGCCTCGGTCGGTCAAAGCTGTGTTTGTTCGTTTAGGCTGTTCGTGTCGGAATGTCTGTCTGTGAAGATCCGCACGGCAAGCAACGTGGCGCCAGCCATGACTCCGAATACCGCTGCGGAAAATCCCAGGCTGTGTAACGCCGTGATCCACTGCTGTCTATCACACTCCGCTTGCGTCGCCAGCGTCGGATTGTCACGCCACGCAGCGAAGGAGCGCGCTGCATCACGGCGAAGAATGCAGGTCGGCGCGAAGACGAAGTACGCAATGAATAACTCGGCGGCGAGTAAGATAATGATGGGCCTTTTCATGCGCGTGAGAGCGCTGCAAGCAGCATGGTTATGACGACATAGACGAGTAATAGTGTGAACTCGATACCTGCGACTCCGCAACAATGTCCCGTACCAGGCTCATGCTGTTCTGCCGTCCAACAGTTAACTCAGCCCAAGTAGTCGGGCGTGGATCGCATAAGTGCAAACTTTTTCGGCCATGGCTCCGCTCGTTAGCCGGTTTCCCGTCCAAAGATGAAATGAGCATGCAAGCCTCCCTCATAAATCACCCCCTTCAGATCCCAGCCCTCACGGCCGTGTTCGGTAAGCATCTTCATCAATTGCTCGTCGAACTTTTCTTGCGAGAGTTGCGCGCCCAATTTCCAAGCGTGCCTCACGTGTTTGTACTCGATTTGTTGCATGTTCATTACGGTTGCGGTCAAGAGCATCGAGCCGGCCCCGACGTTCAGCTCTTTGCCACCGGATTCAGCACGTGTTCCAAACCCTCCCGCGCACCATCGCCGGCGCGGGTGTCGCCGTGCAGAACGACGATTTTGGCCGCCCGATCGAGCATGCGGGAAATCTGCTCGTCATCGTGGACGGGGTCGTGGTGAAAGAGAAAAAGCTGTTTGACTCCGGCAAAGAGCGCCAGCGCCACCACGTCATCCACACACCCGTGCCCCCAGCCGACGTGCGATTCATATTCCACGTCGTCGTACTGCGAATCGATGATCAACACATCGGCATCGCGGACAAACTCGATGATCTTTTGGTCCTGTTCGCTGGCGTATTTGAGCGCCTCGAGTTGGTCCGAAGTTGGTTGACCGCCCGAATGCGATCGGAGCCGTTGAAAAGGTTCGTTGTCCGGCAGATAAGCGATTGAACCGGCACTGCTGAAGAGGCGATAGCCCACACAAACCCCCGGGTGGTTCACGAACGCGGTCGCCACTTTGACCCGACCGATCTTGAACTCGCGCTCCTTCAACTCGGTCACAGCGATGTTTCCGGGCATGTGCCGCATGCTGACGGGGAAATAAGGGCTTTCCATTTGCGAGGTCAGTGTGGAATGCAGCCCTTTGCGCGCCCCTTCGTACCCGAAGATGCGCACCTTGTTCTGCGGGCTGTACGCCGGAATAAAAAACGGGAACCCTTGAATGTGGTCCCAGTGCGTGTGGGTAATCAACAAGGTCAGGTTGATGGGCTGATTGTTGAATTCCTGCGCCAGCGCCAGACCCAGCCTCCGGATTCCGCTGCCGGCGTCGAGGATAATGATTTCGCCGTCGGCGCGGACCTCGATGCAGGATGTGTTGCCGCCATACCAGACGGTGCTCGGCCCGGGCGTTGGGATCGATCCGCGCACACCCCAGAACTTGAGGCGCGGCGGCTGGTCGTCCGGCAAACTGGTGTAGGCGGCTACGGGCGGGCGCGGCGCCGAGGCAGCCACCGGACGGCGGCCTTGTCCTAAATCCAGAATCCGGAGCAGGTCATGCGCCTTGAAGGGCTTGACCAGGTATTCGTCGGCGCCGACTTCGATGGCCGTGCGGCGGTCGGTAGGATAAACACTGCCGGTGGTGAGGATGATCTTGGGCTGTTCAATCACGCCGGCGCGCTCCCGAATGGTGCTGCAGAACTGAAAGCCGTTGCAGCCCGGCATGAGCAAGCTGCAAATCACTGCTTCCGGCTTCAACTCCAGGGCAAGCTGGATGCCGTTTTCGCCATCGGCGGCTTCGAGCACGCACCAGCCGGCGCCACCCAGCCACTGGCTTATCAGCTTGCGGAAACTGGCATCGTCATCAATTACCAGAACGGTCTTCATTGGCGACCGGACGGCATGGTTCCATTCCTGGCGGAAAAGAACAAGCACTTAACCGGCAAATACCCGTTGAACCCGCCTCCGCCTGTCCGTACACTTTCTCCGTGCATCGATTCAAGCTTCTGCTGCTCTTGGTTCTTTTAGCAGCCCGCGTCCCGGCCGGGGAAGCCGCCTCGGCAAAGATCATCAAAGTCCTGCCGCACCTGCTGGACCGCCAAAGCCGTCACAGTCTTTCCCCCAGCTTGTACGAGCGTGACGCCTATCAGGCGTTCCTGCGGAAGAACCCCGATCAGTGTTCGGGCCTCCGATTCGACGTTCAATGGCGGGCCAAACGCGCGGCCGGGAGCCCATTGTTGCTGCGCGTGGAAATCCGTGGCGCCAAAGGGACGCAGCCGGTGGTCCTGGAACAGACGGTCCGGCGCGATCACTCCTATCGCCGGTGGAGTACTCTGCGGGTGGACGGTGACTCGTACGGAAAACTAGGCGAAGTAATCGCGTGGCGCGCGACGCTTTGGGACGGCAGCCAGCCGGTGGCCGCGCAGAATTCGTTTCTTTGGTAGTCGCGCCTCCGTTCGCTCCGCGCCGCTCAGCTTGCTTCTTGCGGCGTGGAAACCTCTGCGGCCTCTTTGCGCCACTGCTTTTGGAGGTGGGCAATCCATAGATCGAGAGGGCCAAAGGCCACCAGACAAAACGCCGTGAACCAGACGATCTTCGCCAGCGGATTGTCCGAGAGCTGGAGCACGCCGATCGGTTGACCAATCTTGGCGGCCAACCGATCGAGCGACGCCAGATGTTCAAATTGATAGAACAGCGCGGTGCCAAATGCCAGGGCGCCGACGAGCAGGGACTTTATCAGGGCGTGGGTGTATCTGGCCCGGGCCGCGAAACGCTCCGTCACCAGGGCCGAAAGCGGGACCATGACTGCGAGAAGACCGAAGGCAAGGCCGAAGTTCCGCACGGCCCTGGCCGTCTCTTCGTCAGAAACGTCGGTCAGTTTCTTGAACCAGTCGGCGAACAACCATTTCAAGGCCGGCTGGAACATGGCCTGGCTGAGCGCGAAGCCGAGAACCAACGCGGCGACGGCAAGGAAGACGAGATTCTTGTTGCGGGTCATAGTTGGAATTCGTTGTACGACATTGCGTCCGCAGCTAGCCGCGTGCCAGGTGGAGTATCTGGCTCGCGTGAACCCGCGCCTGTCTCACAGACGACTCGTCCAAAGGGCGCTGGCCGCCCGAAAAATCGCGGCAAATCCGCTGACCTCCAGAGTCGGAAAACGTGCGTCTGACCAGGCCTGCAAGCGCCCCGTTTTCAGGTCGGCAGCGTCTCAAGTTGCCACAGTCGTTGCTCACAATTCAGACAGTCGCCGGCATGGCGTCCCCACTCAGCCGCCCGACCGTCCTCTCAACGCCAGTTTCCTGTCGATCCTACTCGGAAGCGGCGAATCCCTGGATGGTCAAGAAATCATCCGGAATTCAAACTGAGCGTTTTAGGATGACAAACAGGCGAACGGTGTGTTATTTCACGAACATGCATTCGACGGCAACGACCATGATCGGGCGGGCTTTGCTTTCCGGCGGGGAGGCCAAACGGATCTTGTTGGTCGAGGACGACGCGGAACTATCCGCGATGCTGAAGGAGTTTTTGGAGGCTTACTGCTACCGAGTGAGCGCGGTTTCCAACGGCGTGGACGCTTTGAAGGCAATCATGGAGCGGACTTTTGAACTGGTTATTTGCGACGTGATGATGCCGAAGATGGCTGGCGACGCTTTTTATTACGCTGTCCAACGGGTCAAGCCGGCCTTGTGCGAACGATTCATTTTCATCACGGCGCACGGAGACACTCAGCGGATGCAGGAGTTTTTGAGCCATGTCCGCGGAATGGTTCTGATGAAGCCCTTTCATCTGGAAGACCTGCTGCAAACCATCCTGCTGCTGTTCCGCGACCTGGAAGACGCACAACGAGGAGTGCCTCTCCCTGAGCGTCCTCGCGTCGTGCTCCCGTTGCAGTCAGCCACCGGCGTTCCGCCCGGCATGTCAGCGTGATGCTCGAAATCGTCGGCGCGCAAGATCGTCCTGGCTCGCACCGCCCTTGACTGGAACAACTTCAGAAGGCGTTCTCCACCGGCTTGCCGCTGGCGACCCGGAAGCTTTTGAAAACACGCGTGGGCAAGCTCGGATTTCAGCTCCTTGCCCCTGACTCGCAGAAAACCCCGTCGTTTGTGACGGGATTGACACGTGACCTGGCGCCATCTGTAAGGAGCGAAAGCAAAACGACTGGGGCCGACTCGCATCGTCCTGCCTCTGGTGCCATCATGCCTCGCCGAGCGATAGATTCCTGCGACGAAATTCGCGGGGTCATGCGTATCACTCGATGAGCCGGTTGAAGCCCGGTTCGTGCCGATGAACCAACGCGTCGGCAAAACAGAATGGCGCGTAACAGGTCAATTCGAGACAGGCCATGGGAAGACTAAACTTTCTGTCGTCCCTGTTCTCGATGACCGACGAGCAGGCGATGTGGAGGGTCCAGACGCAGGACGACCACCGCGCGTTCGTCCAATTGCTGGAGCGCTGGGAGGAACCCATCGGCCGGCTCTGCGCCCGGATGACAGGGGACCTGCATCGGGGTGAAGATCTGAAGCAGGAGACCTTCGCGCGAGTGTTCGAGAAGCGGAAAAGCTTTCAACCAAACGCGCGCTTTTCCACCTGGCTCTGGCGCATCGCGCTGAACCTTTGCTATGACGAATTGCGTCGAATCAATCGACGCGGAGAATCGTCGCTCGAGGCGGAAGCGAACGCGCTGTCCGCGGGTCTGCGCGAATTCGCAGCGGAAACGCCGGCCCCGGACGCCCAAATGGCGGCGCGGGAGGAAGGCGAGTTGGTGCGGCACGCGCTCCTGCGGTTGCCGGAGATTTATCGCGGAGTGTTGGTCTTGCGTCATTACGAAAATCTCAAGCTCCGCGAGATCGCCGAAATCCTGGAAATTCCCGAAGGAACGGTCAATTCACGCCTGGCGGAAGGCTTGGCCCAACTCACCCGCATTCTGGAGCCACAATTTGATGAACGGCGGCGGCGATCGAACCCCGTTCCACCAGACGGAGCCGCGCCGAAGCGGCCCGCAAAGCCTCCCGGCAGTCCGGATATTTCGTCTCCCGCCTCGCGGCGGAGGCTGCAGTTGAACCCAGTCAAGTTATGAACCATCCGAAACGTGAAGAGTGGACGCCGTATCTTTTCGGCGAAGCAACACCGCAAGCGCGTCGTCATCTGGCGGAACACTTGCAAAACTGTCCGGACTGCGCGGCCGAGATCGACGGCTGGCGCCAAAGCCTCGACAAACTGAATCGCTGGAAATTGCCCCGAATGCGCGCCCGCTCCACTCAGAGGCCGCGCGCGGTTTTGAAGTGGAGTATCGCGGCTGCGCTCACGCTAGCGGCGGGCGCGGCCTTGGGCCGGTGGTCCGCGCCGGCAGTTGATTTAAACAGCCTGCAAACCCGGATCGAAACCTCGGTCAAATCATCGCTCGCCGCGGAACTGCAACGCCAATTCAACGCCGATCTAGAGCGGACCTTGGGATCTGCAGGCGGGCAAATCACCAATGAATTCCGGACCCAGCTCGATACCGCGTTGGCCGGCGTCGTCAAGACGTCCGCCGCGGAAACCCGACGTCAGCTTGCCGAATTTGTTCAGATGTTCAACCACGCTCGCGAGGAGGATCGGCAGGTCCTGTTTTCGTGGATTGACAAGGTCCAAAAGCAACACGCCGCGGACTTTCTGTCGTTGCGCTCCGACCTGGAGACCGTCGCGTTGCTGACCGACGAAGAGATTCGACGCGCCCGGCGAAGCCTGAACCATCTTGCAGCCAACATATCAAACAACGAACCATGAAAATCATCCCACTCCGGAAGCCGACCCTGAAACCGTCGCTCTCGTTTGCAATCTTTCACCCCGCCTTTTGGGTTCTCAATCTCAACCTGGCGCTCGCGCAACATCCTTCCGCGCCACTCTTGCCCGAGCCGAATGAAGCGCAGCCGCCGGGCGTTTTCCCGAACCCGGCGGCCGGCGAACCGAGCGACAGAGGCGGATTTGGCGGCGGCCTTTTCGGGCCGGAGACTTCACGCGCCGGAAATTATGCTCTAGCCGATCGTCTGGATTATGGTTATCACCCCGCTTCCGCGCCCGCCGTCATCATTCAGTTTTCACAAGCCGACGCGCGAAACGCGGACACGTTGCAGGAGGACTTGAACGTGATGTCCTTGGTGCTGCAGAAGAAAATTGAATCTGCTTTCGGCGAGGACTCGCCCACGTACCGGATGGGAATCCCGTTGCTCCTCCGCGCCGGCCAGCGCGGCATCGAAAGCCTCTTCCTTGACGGCTTCGGCGCGGTGTTCACCGTCAGCGTGAATTTTCCGCTCGTCCCGCCACCGGCGGCCAAAGTGAAGGAAAGCGATCCCAACACCGGTTCGGACGATTGGGACATCGCGCGAAAGGAACTCTATGGCGCACGAGAAACCGATGGACCCGAGACCCCCTACAGCACGAGCGCTTTGCCGTATAATGCCGAGCAAGTTGGCGCGCTGAAGCGGGCGCTGCTGGACTCATTGAGGAACGCAGCGAACATCCGCGCTTTGAAATCTGACGAATGGGTCGTGGTGACCGTTTTCGGCACTGAAGGAGTGGAATCCTCTCCCGCCGCAGGCGGAGGAGGCGGCGGAGGTAGCGCTGCGGTCGGAGGGACAACCCCACGGCCCGCGAACGCCGCAGGCGGAGGTGGCGGCGGAGGTGGCGGTGCGGTCGGAGGGACAACCGGACGACCCGTGCGGCGAGTGAGCGGACCCTACACAGCCCGTCCAGGCGCGGACACCTCCTCTTGGTACATCAGCACGGGCGCGTCTCGAACAGGCCGAGGCACCGTCCTCACCGTCCGTGTCCGGAAATCGGATGCCGAGTCCTTTGCAAAAGGGAAAATATCCCTCGATCAGTTCGAACAAAAAGCGACGATTGCCGCTTACCTCGGTCCGGCTCCGCAGGGCAGCACCTCTATTTGGAGGGGCGCCTCTTTTCCCGGCCGCTATCCGTTCGCGCCCGCGGCTCGGTGAAATGGCAGAACTCGTCACTCTGCGACGAGTAGCGACGCGTCCAGCGACGCAAGAGCTTTTGCAAACCGGCCGTTAAGTGCATACTGTTCCGCCGCTGTGCGCGGCGGCGTTGTCGCAGCGCGACAACCGCTACCACTCTCGCTAAACAGAGGCGTTCTTGGCGACGCCTTTCGCGTCGTTCAACTCACCGACGATGCACCAATAGGAGAGCGAACTGGCGGCTAGCATCGCCGCAGCCAGCACAAACGCCGGCGTGTACGATCCGGAGAGCTGGATAACAAAGCCGGTGATGATCGGCTGGAGCATCCCGGCGATGTTGCCGACAGAATTATACACGCCAACGGCCAGGCCGATGGCCTTGGGCGGCGTGCAGCTTTGCAGAAGCACCATTTGATTGGCCGTCGACAGTCCCACCAGGCAGCCGCCCATGATCAGCAGCAGCGCCACATCTTTGCTCGTCGTGGACGCCGCCGGGATGATCAATAGGCCGCTGAGAAAGGCCAGGCTGATAATCGCCTTGCGCGTGCGCGCTGCGTCCCAGCCCTGGCGAATCAGATGGTCAGCGATCCAGCCGCCCAAGGGTTGACCGACGCCAAAAACAAGAAACGGCAGAGAGGCGCGGATGCCCGCCTCCAGAATCGTGACGTGGCGCACCTCGACAAAGTAACTTGGCAACCAGGTGATGAGAAAATACCAGTAGTAATCAAAGCAAAAGAATCCGAGCAGGACACCCAACAAATCGCGATTGCGCAACAACGCCGTGAATTGCGCCCAGGTCAAGCGCGGCCGCTCCGCACCGCCCGACGTGTCGCGCATCTGCGCCGGAGTCGCCAGAAACCAGGGCAGCAGCCAAACCAGCGCGGCGAATCCAACCGCCGTAAACGTGGTTCTCCAACCGAACGTTTGCAAAAGCCAGCCGATCGTCAGCCCTTCCAGCACCAGACCGGTGCGCGTGCCGGCGTCGAACAGTCCGCAGGGCAGCCCGCGCTGCGACAGCGGAAACAACAGACTCACCACTTTCGTTCCGCCGACCAGGTAGATCGATTCGCCAATGCCGAGCAACATCCGGCAGCCGAGCAGCATGGCCACCGAACTGGCAAATCCGGTCAGCCCCTGCGCCACCGACCAGAGCGCAAAGGCGCCCGCATACAACCAGCGCAGGTTGAACCGGTCCGCGCACAGTCCGGTTGGAATTTGCAGAGAGGTGTAGCTCCAGAAAAACGCGGACACGACCAGCCCCTGAAGGGCCTTGTCGAGATCGAAATCCTTTGCCAGCAGTGGCAACGCGTAGGCGAGCGTTTGGCGGTCGAAGTAGTTGATCAGCGAAGCGGCGAACAACAGCCATATGATCGTCCAGCGTCGGGCGTTGGTGACATCCAAAGCAACGCGAGGCGAATCAAGGGAAGCGCCGGATGGCGCAGAGGGGCTGCTCATGTGTTGCTGCGGGTGATTTCGAGCGGCCACGTTAGGTTAAACACCCCGTGATTGCACGCACTTTATGTTTGATCTGCACCTCCAGGGGCCTCCAGGGCCGGACGCGTTCAAGAAACTGAGCGAACAGGGGCAGGGATGGCTGGCCCCGGGAAAAAAGCCTTCAGCTGTCAAAATGCGGACGAGGCCGACCCCGCCTCCTTCTTGAATGCGCCCATCCTCCACGGCGCATCTCCACCTCGGATGGCTGGAAAGCCTCTCGAACCCGCACGCTGAAAGGCGGTGAGCGGATTGCCGAAAAGAACGCGCGTCAAGATTCGTATAGCCGTTTTAATCCCTCGAGCGAAAAGTCCGGCGAGTGGCAGTGGGCGATCAGGCGTTGCTCGCGCTCGGCCACCCGCGCCGCCGCCTCGGGAATTTTGTCGGCGATCTCCTTTGGAACCACGAGCACGCCGTGCTTGTCGGCGTGCAGAAGGTCGCCGGTGTGAACGATCCTGCCTCCCACTTTCACCGGCGTTCCAAAATCCACGAGATGCACGTAAGCATGGGAGACACAAACGCCGGCGGCGAAAAAATGGAACCCCAGTGGGCGGACTTCATCGAGGTCGCGCACAAATCCGTTGGTGACCGCGCCGATACAGCCGAGTCGCCGATGGATGGTCGCCATCACCTCGCCAATGTACGCGCCCGCGCCGGGCGGTTGATCCAGGTCCTGCAAAACAAGCACGCGCGGTTCGGGAATTTCCAGGAGATATCGCCAGGAGTCGTAACGCGACCCGGGCCGGGCGGCGGACTGCTCGGCGGCGAAACGAAGGGTCACCGCGTGACCCACCATCACGCCAAGTTCGGGGAACAGACAACGGACGTCCGGCGAGAGGTAACCCTCGTTGCGCGGGCGCAGGTTGAACAATTCGATGGCATTCGAGACCGTGGGTGTGCTGAGGCGGCGCAAAGCTTCCAAGGTTTCGTTTGAGATATACATTCGAATGGCTTTCAGAAATGCGCCTTCCGCCTCCGGATGTCAAACGTCTGGTGGCGCCGAGTGTCGTACGATGCGATTTCAAGTTCCAGCAGCCCGGGGGCGGCGTGCTCAAAGTCGAATCATTCTCGCGGATCGCCTCGCCCTGACCTGTGATCCGATTTCGTCACAATTCGATGTGACTTTGCATTGTGTTGGCGGCCTGAACCGCCTAGGTTGTCCCTTCATGAAACCGCGAATGACTTTTGGGTTGTTGGCTTTAATCTCAGGGTCCCTGGTGGTCTTCGACGCATACGGCGCGCCGAGTTCACGTCCCACCCTGCGCGCTGCGAGCGAATTGACCGCCAGCACGGAACTGCCCGATCCGTTGGTGATGTTCGGCGGGGAGCGGGTCGAAACGAAAAAGACAAGGCCCAAAACACGCCGGCCCGAACTTGAATCGCTGTTTCAGCATTACATGTATGGCACCATGCCGCCCGCGCCGTGGAAACCTCGGTTCGACGTCGAGCGCGTGGATCGAAGTCTTTTTGAGGGCAAGGCCACCCTCAAACAAGTGACCATTTACCTGACCAAGAAGGAAAGCCCGGCGATCCATCTGCTCGTACTCACGCCCAACGCCCGCACCAAATCGGCGCCGGTGTTTCTCGGGCTGAACTTTTACGGCAATTACATGGTGGTCAACGATCCGCTGGTCCGGCCCCCGTCCGGCTGGGTGCCGAGGGGAGCACCCGGCAGCACGAACAACCACGCCACCGAAGCGGGTCGAGGCAAACAAATCGACGTTTGGGCCGTCGACCAAACCATCGATCGGGGCTACGCCTTCGCCACGTTTTACAATGGCGACGTCGAGCCGGACCGGCCCAACGCTCCGGAAGGAATTCGTGCGCAGTTTCCCAACTTTGATTGGGGAACGATTGCCGCGTGGGCGTGGGGACTGCAGCGCGCCGTCGATTATCTGGTCACCGACGGCGCCGTGGACCCGGATCGTATCGCCGTGGTGGGCCATTCCCGCAACGGCAAAGCCGCGTTGGTGGCGGGCGCGTTCGACGAGCGCATTGCCCTGGTGGTTCCGCTGCAAGCGGGCTGCGGCGGCACAGCGCCCAGCCCCGGCCAAATCGGCGAGTCCGTCAAACAGATCAACGACAGCTTCCCGCACTGGTTCAACGCCGAGTTCAAGAAATTCAACGAACAACCGGAGCGCCTGCCCTTCGACCAGCATTGCCTGGTTGCGCTGTGCGCACCGCGGCCGGTTTTATTTTCCAACGCGACGGAAGACACCTGGGCGAATCCAGCGGGACAATTCGAAATGCTCCGCGCGGCCGATCCGGTTTATCGTTTGCTCGGCGCAGAAGGCGTGGGCGCCCAGCAGATCCCCGAGACAGGCAAACCCCTCGACAGCACCCTGGGCTACTTCATTCGACCCGGCAAACACTCGATGACCCGGGAGGATTGGAAGATCTTCCTCGATTTTGCCGATAAACACTTCAGCGCAATCCGACCCTGAGTCCAGGGCAGGAGCGCAATGAACCGCCGCGAAATACGCCTGAAGCTCCATTCACCCGTAGCATCCGACGTGCGTCGGATCATTCTAGAGCGGTTTAATTAAACCTGTGGCCGAAAAGGAGGAGCGGAGTTTGGAGCGATGCGAAAAATGGCTTTGGGTAGCATAGGCGACTCGCCTGTGCCGTCCGGCGACTCGCCGGACGGAACGGGAGCAACGGTTCGAGCCAATGGGTACGGTCTTTTCCCGAGCTTGCTCTTCGCCGTTCCGCTCGGCGAGTCGCACAGAGGAGCAGGCCGGTGGGCAGTTCTGTTCGGCACCCGAAACGCTTGCGGCCTTTTGCCTCTCTCTCCCTGCGAGGAACGAGCGGGGAGAGAGTTGGAGAGAGGGGGAACTGATAAAAAGCGCCTCCTCTCCCCCTTTTTGAGGAGGAGAGGGAGAGAAAGAACGGTTGCCCGCTCAAGGCAAATCTTCTGCCGAACACAATTGGCCGGTGGCCCGCACTACCCATTTCGGACACGTTCGATAGGCCGCGCTCAATCCGAAGAAAGGAACGGCCGCAGTTTTTTTTGAAACCGGTCTAAGGCCCCGCGCCCGTGCTTACCCTTGCATGGAGGACCAAGCTTGAGCGGACTCGCGTCCGCTGCCACCAGGACCGAGCCCGGTCATTCATCCATAAATGTTTTTCAATGCAGCGCGCAGATCGGGATATTGAAAACGGAATCCGGCTTCCAGAGACCGCTTCGGCGCGCAGCGGCAGCCGGAGAGCGCCAGAGACGAGTCGGTTTGCATCAGCCACGAGCCGAAGCGCACACACAAAGACGGCGCTGGCAGACCCCACGGACGATGCAGCACATGCCGCAATTCACTCATAAATTCCCTATTCGTCACCGGATTCGGCGCCGTGGCGTTGAATGTGCCGGACAATTCTTTACGCTCGATCGCCTGGATGAATATTCGGGTCAAGTCCGCAAGGTGAATCCAACTGATGTATTGTTTGCCGGTCCCAACCGTGCCACCGCAGAACCACCGGGTGAGCCTGGCCAAAATCGGCAGCGCACCACCGCCCCGATCGAGCACGAAACCAATCCGCAGCAGCACGCGGCGTGTTTCTGCCACAACGGCAGAGTTGAAGCTGTTCTCCCATTGTCGGCAAACCTCGGCCAGTTTGTCTTGGCCATCGAGCGTATTTTCGTTGCACCACTCCTCGCCCCGGTCTCCGTAAAATCCAATTGCACCCGCCTGTACCCACACGCCCGGTGGACGCATGACGTGGCCAAATGCCCCCGCAAGGATGCGGGGCGAATTGACGCGCGCCTCGACGATTTCCAAGATGTTTTTCGACGTATGGGGGCAGTTGATATTGCGTCCGGCGAGATTCACCACCGCCTCCGCCCCATCGAGAAACCTTATCCATTCGCCCATGTGCGCGCCGCTCCATTCCGCTTCCCGGACGCAGTCCTGGCGCTCGCGCGGTGAGCGGGTCAACACGACGACTTCGTAATTTCGCCCCAGCAATTCCTTGGCGAGCCATCCGCCAAGAAAACCGCTCCCTCCTGCAAGCACGACGCGTTTCTTGTTCAGCAGTTCCATCCGGTGCATGCTTCCACATTTAAGGCCTCACGCAAGCCGATGTTCCAAAACCGCGACACGGCGTGACGTCCGTGATCAGAATTCTCAGCGCGAATTGATGCCCCGGCCAGCGTTCTTGACCTCCAGCAATTCCAACCGGATTTTTCCAGAATTGAAGAGCCTTAACAGCGCGTCTATTCTCGTTTCGTGAGCGAGATCACGCGCATTTTGGAGGCCGCCCAAAAGGGCGACCCAAACGCCGCGGAGGAGCTGTTGCCCCTGGTGTATGACGAACTGAGGAAGCTCGCGGCGGTGAAACTGGAGCAGGAGCGTCCGGGCCAGACCTTGCAGCCGACTGCGCTCGTTCATGAAGCTTGGCTTCGGCTCACTGGCAACACCCATCCGCAATGGAACGGCCGTGGCCATTTCTTCGCTGCGGCGGCGGAGGCGATGCGCCGTATTCTGGTTGAGAACGCCCGCCGGAAGCGACGCCTCAAACATGGCGGGGACTGGCAACGGGTCCATTTGACCACGCTGGATGTCGCCATCACCAGCGACGATCAACAGCTGCTGGCTCTCGACGAAGCCCTCGAAAAGCTCGCGGCGCGAGATCCCCTTGGGGCGCAGCTGATCAAGCTCCGCTTTTTTGCTGGACTGCCAAACAAGGAAGCTGCGCGCCTGCTGGATATTCCAGAGCGTACCGCCAAGCGCGCCTGGGCATACGCGCGCGCGTGGCTGTTCGAGGAGTTGAAAAAGAATCTCTGAAATTATCTGGCCCAAAGCCCCGGCCTGCGTCGCACTGTGGGTTGGAACTGTTTCGGGAAACGGACATGGCGGAACAACGCAATCGTGAGAAGGAGCTCTTCGAGCACGCCTTCGAGCTCGAGTCCGCCGAGGAACGGCGCCGGTATCTGGAAGGCGCATGCGCGGGCGACCTAATCCTGCTCGCGAGAATCGAGGCCCTGCTTCGCGCCAATGAAGCCGGCGAAGAGTTCCTGCCAGAAAGTCCTGCGGTCACCCACGGTCTGGCCAGTGAACAGGCCGGCGACACAATTGGCCGATACAAACTCCTCCAGCCGATAGGCGAAGGCGGCTGCGGCATTGTTTACATGGCGGAGCAGGCCGAACCGGTGCGCCGGCGCGTCGCGCTCAAGATCATCAAGCTGGGGATGGATACCAAGTCGGTCATCGCGCGCTTCGAGGCCGAGCGCCAGGCGCTGGCGTTGATGGACCATCCGAACATCGCAAAGGTTTTCGATGCGGGCGCCACGGACACGGGCCGACCGTTCTTCGTGATGGAACTGGTTCGTGGCATCAGAATCACCGACTATTGCGACCAGAACAATCTTCCCACCGAACAACGGCTGAGACTCTTCACGCAGGTCTGTCACGCCATTCAGCATGCGCACCAGAAGGGCGTCATTCATCGCGACATCAAGCCGTCGAACGTTCTCGTCACCGTCAACGACGCCGTGCCGGTGCCGAAGATCATTGATTTCGGCATCGCCAAGGCGACGAACCAGCAGCCGCTCACGGACAAGACGCTGTTCACCGCGTTCGAGCAATTCATCGGCACGCCGGCTTACATGAGCCCCGAGCAGGCGGTGATGACAAGCCTGGACATTGACACCCGCACGGACATTTATTCACTCGGCGTGCTGCTCTATGAGTTGCTGACGGGGAAAACTCCGTTCGACGCCGACGCACTCATCCAAGCCGGGCTCGACGAAATGCGCCGCACGATTCGCGATCAGGAACCGCTGCGCCCTTCGACCAGGCTGAGCACGATGCTCGATGGCGAACTCACGACCACCGCCAAACATCGCCAGACCGAAGCGCCCAAACTCATTCATCTCCTCCGCGGCGACCTGGATTGGATCGTGATGAAGGCGATGGAGAAGGACCGCACGCGCCGCTATGAAACCGCGAATGGCCTTGCCACGGACGTGCAGCGGTATCTGCAAAGCGAACCGGTCGTGGCGCGTCCGCCGAGCGCGCTCTATCGCGCGCAGAAATTGGTCCGGCGCAACAAGCTCCTGTTCGCGGCGGGCGCCGCGGTGACGCTGGCGCTCCTCTTGGGCATCGTCGCGAGTACGTGGCAGGCGGTGCGAGCGACGCGTTTCCGCGACGAAGCGCGCGGCGCGGCGTGGCGCGCGGAGAACGAAGCGGTCGCCAATCGCCAGAATCTGTACGCGGCGGACATGAACCTCGCCGCGCAGGCGCTCGAAAACAACAACCTGCCGCGCGCGCGCGAGTTGCTGGAAAAGCATCGCCCGCCGCGCGGCAACGTTTCCAATTCACCGCTGCGTACCGACCTGCGCGGGTGGGAATGGCGCTACTTGATGGGCCAGTGTCGCAGCGACGAAATCGCCACGCTTGGCCAATTCCGTTCGCGCGTGTTCACGGTTTCAATCTCGGCGGACGGCCGGTGGCTCGCCGCGGCCTGCGGGGATGGCACGGTGCCGGTTTGGGATTTGCGGACGCGCCGCAAGGTGACGACATTTGAGGTTTTTCGCGGCGCACCCACGTTTGAAATCGAAGACCGCAACATCGCGGCGACTTTCTCGCCGGACAGCCGCATCCTGGCCGCCGGCGGCACGAACCGGGAAATTTTTCTTTGGGACGTGGCCACGCACGCGAAGCTCGCGACGCTCACCGGGCACGAGAACAACGTCAATCATCTGGCGTTTTCGCCGGACGGCGGTCTGCTGGCCAGCGCGTCGGAGGATGAGACGGCGCGGCTCTGGGATTTGCGCAACCAGCCGCCGCGGGCGCTGGCGAAAATCGAACCGGCTTTTCGAGCCGTGATGTGCGTGGCGTTCTCGCCGGACAGCAAAACGCTCGTCACGAGCGGCAATCTCAAGCCGGTGAAGATTTGGGACGTGACCGCGCCCGCCGAGCCGCGGCTGATCGGGACGCTCGACGCGATGTGGACGGAGCACGCGGCGTTTTCGCCGGACGGTAAGCGACTGGCGATTTGCGGCTCGAATCAAAGCGCGATCCGCGTCTGGGAATTTCCCTCGCTGCGCGAACTCGCACCGTTGCGCGGGCAATCGGGCGCGCACATGTGGCTGGCGTATTCGCCGGATGGCCGGCGCCTCGCTTCGGCCGGCGGCAACCTGTGCATTGGTTTGTGGGATCTCGATTCGCCCCACGTGCCGCGGATGCTCAAAGGCCACGACGTTGACACGTGCTCGCTGGCGTTCACGCCGGACGGGCAAACGCTCGTATCCAGCGGCTTCGATGGCACGGTGCGGTTGTGGGAGTTGTCGGGCAACCGCCGGGACGGGCCGGAGTTCAAAGTTGAATCGTGGATTCACGCCGTCGTCCTCTCGCGCGACTCGAAATATGTCGCGGTGCTCTCCGCGCCGGATCATCTGGTTTTGTGGGACATCGCCGCCGCGCGCGAAGTGGCAACGCGAGACTTCGCCAACAGTTACGAAGGGCAGATCGAGTTTGCGCCCGATGGAAAACGCGTCTGCGTGTCGAGCGGCGGCGTGGCGCGGTGGTTTGAACTGCCGTCGCTGAAGCAGCTCGGCGAAGAACCGGCGGACCGGTTGACGTTCGCCGAGGACGGTCGCTTCGCGATGCTCGCGCGCGATGGGCAAATCGTGCGGCGCGATTTTCCGTCCGGCCTCGAAACGGTTTTGGACTCTCACATCTTCTTCGACCGGCCTCAAACCTACGGCTCGACCTGCAATTCCGCGCTCTCGCCCGATGGCGAACTCTTCGTGGTCGCGGGTGAAGCGGGCAAGATGGCGATGTGGAACACGCGCCGGCCCGGCCCGCCCGTCGTGCTCGCGGGACACAAAATGTCGCTCTACGGCGTGGCGTGGTCCCCGGACGGGAGACTGCTCGCGAGCGCGAGTTGGGATGGCTTGGTGGGTTTGTGGGATCGCGCCGGTCGGAACATAAAATTCTTGCGCGGCCACACAGGCGCGGTTTGGAACGTGGCGTTTTCGCGCGACGGTCGCACGCTCGCCTCCAGCGGCGACGACGGCACGATCAAGCTTTGGAATCTGGCGTCGTGGCAGGAAGCAGCGACGTTGCACGCACACGACGGGCCTGTTTCCGGTCTGGCATTTTCTCCCGATGGCAAACATCTCCTCAGCGGCGGCGGCTGGACCGTGCGGGGTGGAGGCGCGCCCACGTTCAGTCGATTTGGAAATCGGCGCCCCACCGGGTTTGGAAACCTCCACCACGAAGCGCGCGGGCCTTCACGCTGATCGAACTGCTCGTCGTCATCGGCATCATCGCCGTGCTCGCGGCGATGCTGTTGCCGAGTTTGTTCGCGGCGAAGGGGCGCGCGCAATCCATCGCGTGCCGGAACAACTTGAAACAATTGCAAACGGCTTGGGAGATGTACGCGAACGACAACAATGAGGTGATGGTGCTGATGAACACGGCCGCGGACACGTACCCGCCCGCCGAAGCCGGAGGCTGGTACAACTGCGTCGCGCCGTCGTGGGTCATCGGCACCGCGCGCTTTCACGTGAAGGAACCGGACACCCCCTCCGGTCTCCCTTCCTCCCCCCCCCGCACCGG
>JACXTT010006073.1_pt1 | contig 17350 bp, 11 predicted proteins | sample 9270951 | NCBI WGS metagenome assembly JACXTT01 (sample SAMN15532306, study PRJNA645909) | rock metagenome | isolation source: weathered quartz diorite | place: Puerto Rico | collected 2017-06-21 | reverse complement strand
GCGCTCGCCGCGGCCGCGGCGGCCGGACGGACGGCCGGCGTCGCCTCGCCTGCGGCGGCCAGTGTGCCGATCTCGGTCCCGACGAGCACCGTCGTGCCCTCGGGGACGAGGATCTGCTCCAGTGTGCCTTCGGCCGGGGACGGGATCTCGACGTTGATCTTGTCGGTCTGGATCTCGACCAGCGGCTCTTCCTTGCGCACGCGCTCGCCGACCGCCTTGAGCCACTTCGAGACCGTGCCCTCGGCGACGCTCTCGCCGAGCTGGGGCACCACGATCGATACCGGCATTCCGGTCACCTCCGACGCGCCGGCCTTCGAGGCCGGCGGGGTTCCCCGAGCCGGACGCGCCGGCTCGCCGCGGGCGGCCGTGTCCGCCCGATTCGGTCAGTTCCGGGAGCGTGAAACGCTGGCCGCGCTCCCCTGTTGCATCGCCTTTCGATGCTCGAGCCGTCGCCGGCGTCGTTCCTGCGCGGCGGCGTGCTCCCGCCGCTCCTCTTCGGTCTCCAGGATGAGCGGGGGTACCGCCACCGGGCGCCGGGTCACCGGGTCCAGAGCCACGAACGTGACGTACGCCGTGCTGGTGTGCCGGCGCTCGCCGGTAAGCAGGTCCTCCGACTCGACCTCGACGCGAATCTCCATGCTGCTCTTGTCGACGAGGGTGATGCGCGCGTGGATCAGGGCGAGCTGCCCGACCTGGATCGGGGCGAGGAACGACAGCTCGTCCATCGCCGCCGTGACCACCGGGCGACGGCAGTGACGATTGGCGACCACCGCCGCCGCCAGGTCGATCCAGTGCATCACCGTGCCGCCGAGGACGCTGCCGTGGACGTTGGCATGCTGCGGCAGGACGGGCTGCGCCATTTCCGTGGCGGAGTCGGAAACCCTCATCCCGGCGTGCACGCCCTCGGATTTCATGTCGAGACTATAGGTTGCGCCCCTACGCCGTGCAATCCGGCGCGGTGCCAAGCTGGCGCACGAGCCGCGAGCGAAGCCACCTGCGCCGAGCGCCAACGCCAAGCGGCCGGACCCCTTGCGGAATCCGGCCGCCGTCGAAACGCGCGTCTCAGTCGAGCTTGATCGCGCGCGAGGTGATGAGCTTGTCGGCCAGCTTGAGACGGTAGAAATAGACCCCCGATCGGACCACGTTGCCGCCCGAATCGAGGCCGTTCCAGGACTTGGTGTATTCGCCCGCCGGCAGCGTGGCGTTCACCAGCGTCGCCAATCGCCGCCCGGAGATGTCGAACACGCCGAGGTCGACCTTCCCGCTCTTCGGCAGGTTGAAGCTGACGCGGGCGACGTGCGCCGGGTTCGGCGTCACGGCCAGCCGCACGTCATCCGTGCCGTTGTCAGTCGGCCCGACGCCGAGCAGCTTGTTGAGGCCATGATCGACGATGTCCGCATTGTTGCGCGGCGTGATGCGCCACGGCAGGTTGCCGTTGCGGAAGTTGAGCAGGCCGGTGATGGTGAGTGTGTGGAGCGATTCCGCCGCGAACGTGTACGCGTTGTTCGAATTCGTCACGAGCATGGTGTCGGGTGAGAACGACGGGTTCGGACCGGCGATCAGGAACGACTGCCCCGCCGTTCGATTCTCCGTGGCACGCACGTACTTCACCGTGACGAGCATCTCCTCGTAGTCCTCGGCGGTCGTCAGGTTCTGATTGACATCGCAGGTCGTGTCCTTGAGGACGTGAATGGTCTGCACGACCGGCGCGGGGATCGTCACCGGGCCGATGTCGTTCAGGTACTGAGTGGTGACGCCTTCGGTCAGGCCCGCGGGGATCGCCGTGCTGATGCCGTCGAACTCCTGGATGTTGCCGGCGATGACGTACTGGTGTCCCACCGTGAGCGGCGCCGGCGGCCCGAACAAGGCCATGCCGGACCGCAAGCCGCCCACCGGATCCTCCAGGTAGAACAACGTGCCGCCGTACGCGGCCGTCACGACGCCGGTGTAGGTGACCCGGAGCAGACCCGTCGCGCCGGTCGCCTGCGCGTACCGCGAGCGATCGTGGCACGGAGTCTCAAGCAGTCCGGCCGGGTCGGGCGCCTGGACCTCGGCGCACGACAGCACGCCGTTGATGAAGCTGCGCTGCTGCGTCCCGCTCATGACGATGTTCGATGTCGAGGACACGCCGCTCACGCTGATCGTCTCGGACGTGCCGTGCGCCGAGCCGCCGTCGATCTCGACCAGCACGCTCTTGCCTCCCGGCTCGAGCGACGCGGTGAGCACCGCGCTGAAGGAGCCCAGCGCGTAGTTCGCGGTGTTCTCGGCGGTCGCCGCGGTGACGGCGCGGTCGAAGGTCACCCGCACGACCCCTTCCTGGATGACGTAGGCATCGATGACGTTTGGCGGCGCGGCCGCGAACAGGTCGTCCGTGTTGCGCAGCAGGATGCGGTACGACGGGATGCCGGTGATGATCACCTGGCTCAACACGCCCTGCACCGAATCGATCGGCGCGTCGACCGCGAGGGCCGCGACGTTGGTGAGCGAGAAGCCGTCCACCGCGATGGTGTCCGGGCCCCCCGGCGTGGTCACGAGCATCGATCTCGACCCGACGCCGGTTCCGACGTTGCGCCCGCACTTGAGCGGGCCGCGGACCTTGACGAGGCACCCTTCCCACGGCTCCTGGTTCGAGCCGGGCCAAGTCGGAATCCAGTCCAGCTCGTTGCACGTGCCCACGTGGAAGGGTGGGAACGGATTGTGCGCCGAGATCCTGCGGATGACGATGTCGTTGGTGGTCTGGACGTTGTCGAAGTCGGTCATCTCGGTGAGGCCGTTGAACTCGAGGGAGCGGCCGTCCACCGCGAGCAGGTCGCCGTAGAAGATGTTGCCGCCCGTCGGCGTGCCCGGCAGTGAGGCCTGGTAGTTCGAGGCGCCGGTGAACACGTCGATGCCGGAGTAGGCGCCGCCGCCCTGGAGCTGCATGAAGAACCCGAAGGCGCCGGGGATGCTGTCGATTGCGGTGACGACGCCGCGCACGCCGTACACGGTGTCGCCGGAGGCCGGATGGCACGTCTGGAGCGGGTCCTCCACGTTGATGATGGTCATCGTGTCCGGGCACGTTCCGCCCGGTCCGGGGGGATAGATCACGGCCCCCGCGACGCCGGCAATGCTCGCGAGCGTTACCGTGGTGAGTAGAAACGCCAGCAGCTTCTTCATGAGAGACACCCCTTCACGAATGGAGTTAGGAACACGGGACGTGGTAGCGACAGACTCGATCCGAGGCGGCTGTACCCTCCCTGGGTGCGGAGAGAGGAACGCGGTCCTTGGGGCGTAACCTCCCGCGTCCGGTGGCAAGATCGATAAACTGGGGCAATTCTAACAGCCGACGGACCGCTCGGGAACATCCGGGAGGAACTTTCATCTGTCCCGAGCCGAAGTTTTGTTCCAGTAAACGCTCCGTACCAGCGCGTCCCTGCCCGCGACGTCCTCGGCAAGGGCATGGCGCCTCGGCGACGAGCCGGCGCCGCGAGAACGCACAGCGCTACGGTTTGATGCCCAGGTACTGGAAGATCTTGTCCATGAATCGACCGCCGGCGGTGGGTCCGCCTGCGGCGATCATCGGGATGCTCGACACGACGATCTTGCCGCCGCCCGTCGAGGCCCGGACCGCGACCGGGGCGCTGAACTTCTGTCGGTTGACCAGCACGCTGTCGCGCGCCCACAACACCACGTCGTTCGTGTCGCGGACACCGAAGGCGCGGATCCCGGCCCCGTTCGAGGCGATCTTCAGACTGTCGTTGAACACCGTGCTGTGCAAGATCGCGAGGTGGGTGACGCTGGTCCCGTTGACGACGTCGCTGAAGGACTGCGCGTACGACCAGCTCACCGTCGAGTCCGCGGTGCCCGGCGGCTTCTGCCGGTAGAGGAAATCGCTGCCGAGATACGCGCGCATGAAGCCCTCGGACAGCTGGCCGAGGTCCGCGCCGGAGGCGACGAGGTCGGGCGCCTCGATGTAGAAGTTTCCCCCCGCATCCAGGTAGCCGGCCAGCCCGTCCGCGTGCCGAGTCAGCAGGGTGTCGCGGGTCGGGCTGAAGCCCGCCTGGCCGCCGATGGGAACCTGGCCGTGATACCAGACCACCGCGTCGAACAGCTTGAGGCTCTGCTCGAGGTCCTTGCTCGAGCGGAACGGACGGGCGTTTTCCAGCGACAGCACGCGCCAGCTCCCGGCCGGAATCCCCGAGCGCGTGATCGCGTTGTTGAAGAAGCCCTCGAACACGGAGTTGCCCGACTCGGTCGAGCGCACGTCGTCGATCACCAGCAGCCGTGCCCGCTGCAGGGTATCGGGAACGGGGGACTGCACCTGCCAGGTGACGCTCGCGATCGGTCCCGCGCGGCCGCCGACGTCGATGGCCTGGACGAATGCCGTGCGCGACCCGGTTCGAAGCCTGCCCCCCTGCAGGAAGTCCGACGTGGGGAACGTGAACTCCGTCGCCGTCGTGACGTGCGGGTTCGCCTGGTTGCCATCGAGCCAAATGTGATACGTCAACAGGCCCGCGTCGCCGTCCGGGTCGACCCCGCTCCAATCGATCGTCTGGCTCGCGAACGTCGTCTCGCTGGGACCGGGCGGATCGAGCAGCGTCACGATCGGGGCCTGGTTCGTGAAGCTGAACTCCTGGCGCGGGGGCGACGGATCCACGACCCCATGGTCGTCGACCGCACGCACCTCGAAAACGGGGTTCACGAGCCCCGTCGTATCCGGGATGACGAACAACGAGTCCGTTCGCGTCGTGCGCGTCCACGGCGGGTTCGCGGGGCCACCGGGCCAGAGGAATCGGATGTCGTACCCCACGACGTAGCCGTCGGGGTCGGTGCCGAACCAGAAGAGTCGAGCCACGTGGTGCACGGAGTGCGGCACGCCGTCCGTGGGATCGTAGTGGACGAACAGCTGGGTCTTGGGCGGCAGGTCGGGCTCGAGCACCTTCTTCGTGGAGCAGCCGCTCCCGCACACGCCGAGCGAGAGGGCCAGCGCGACGAGACCGGCGAACCGGAGCGGGCGCATCAGAAGTCCTCCCGGTCCGACTTGACGATCAGGAACTTGCCGCGTTGCTTGTTGCCGGTGGCCTTGTCCTCGACGGCGTAGAGGTAGAGCCCCGTCGCCGCGGCCTGGCCGCCCCGCGTGATCATGTTCCAGGCGAACGTGCGCCGGGACAGCGTCGGCGGATCGACGTCCCGATCGGTGCTCGGGTTGTAGAGGCCGCGCGCACTCGCACCGTGATAGGTGGCGCCGTCGAATTCGGTCTCGTAGACGAGGTCGCCGGACAGCGTGAAGATCTTGATCGTCGCGCGTTGCGGCAGGTTCGCGAACCACAAGTAGTGGTCGCGCACCTTCTGGCCCTGGTCCCAGCGCGCCTCGACGCGATAAGGGTTCGGGAACACGGTCACCTGATCGCCGCCCACCCTCTCTCCCACGGCGGGAGCCGGAACCGCGAGCGTCTTGTTCTGAATCTGGCCGCTCTCGAGCGATTCGATCTCGACGTTGCCGAGATCGTACGACGTCACGGCCACGAAATACTTGAAGCCATCCCGCAGGTGATCGATCGAGTAATGGTAGCGGCAATGCACGTTGTCGATGGTCGTATCGTACGCCGCCGGCTCGAGCCCGGTGTTGAAGCCGGTCGTGTCGTGCGGCGGCGATTTCAGGTCGAATTGCGCCACGCGGTGGAGATCCAGGCGGTCCTCGCCGATGTAGACCCGGTAGCCCTCGAAATCCTGCGGCAGCGGGCTCGTCGGGTCGACGGCTGACTCGGGTGAATCGTCCCAGTAGAGGTCGAGCGCGTTGTGCCGTGACACGACCTTGAGCCGGGGCGACGGCGGTGGCACGGGCACGATGTAGTTGCGGTCGAACGCGCGCTGGGCGAAGCGCGAATGCTCCTGGATGTCGTGGATTTCCGCGCCGCCAACGAATCCGAAATCGACGCCGGCGGTGTCGCCCGGGTCGATCTCGCTGAACGGGCCGACGGCGATCAGCTCCACGGGATCCCCCGAGCTGGGGAGCAGCGAATCGCCGGTGAGCGGCTGAATCGTCCCCGCGGACATGATCGCGTAGCGTTCGACGTCCTCGTTGCGGAACGCGCTGCCGGGCGCGTAACGCCACGCCGCGAGCGTCACCTTCTTCTGGGCGACGGTGTCGGCTCGGCTGCGCTTCCAACCCAGGACCTTGATGCCCATCCAGTACGGAGCCACCCCGAGGTTGCAGCCACCGGGCATCGGCGTCGCCGCGCAGTAGTGCTCGCGGAACAGAGGCGGGATCGCTTTGACGCTGTCGGCGGACTTCATGGTCAGCGTGTCATCGCAGGCGATCCACTTCTTGTTGAACCAGCCGGACGCCGGCCACACGGACTGCGCCTTCTTGTTGCCGCTCGCCAGCTCGGCGTAGATCCCCACCCACACGTTCTGGAGCGGCTGGCCGGTGTTGATGATCTGGAAATGGAAGAAGTTCGTGTTCGCGAACTCCGAGAACGACCACGAGTAGTTCTCCTGGTGGATCAGGAGGTTCATGGGACGATGGTTTTCGCCGTTGTTGTCCGACCGCTTGGCGGGCTGATCCGAGTAGTCCGACAGGAAGTCCAACTCGCTCACCGCCTGCCGGTTGAAGAACTCGTTGTTCGACAGCGACGAACGAACGTTGATCACCCGACCCGCGGGCGTGAACTCGGTCGCCCCTTGGCTCGCGCTGCCCTGCGAGCCGTCGAGCGCACCGGTCACGACACCCGTGAAGGTTCCGTCGGCTTCGGTGGTCGCGACGCCGCCCACCCACAATCCGCCGCGAACCATGTGCTCGTAGCCGGCGCCGAGCGGGTACTCGAGCGACGGGTCGCGCGAGATGAAGTTGTTGCCGATGAAGCCGTAGTTCGTGATCGTGACGCCGACGAGGTTGCCGCTGGCGACCTTCGCCGCGAAGGCGATCGAATCGGCCGTCGCGACGGCGGACAGCGGCACGGCGGGCCGAGCGTTCGGACCGTGGGCGTCCTGGGCGCGCGCGCCCGAGGCCACGGCCAGCAGCGACAGCACGAGCGCGGTCCGCTTCACTTGCGCCTCTGATAGCGGACGACCTCGCTGCGGTCTCGATCCGCGACGTAGACGATGGAGTCGCTGGCGGCCAGGGCGATCGGGTTCAGCAGCGACGCGCGTTGATCGTCGGGCTCGACATCGACGCGCTGGACGTAGGCGCCGCCCGGATCGAAGCGCAGCGCCCGTCGATTGCCGGTATCGCACACGTAGACGTAGCCCGAGGCGTCGATCGCAATGTCCTGGGGCACCGCGATCGGGGCTCCCTGATCATCCTGCTCGTAACGGAAGTAGCCCGTGGTGTCGGTGTCGCTCAGCTTCTGCCCCGAATTGTTGCCTAGATCCGCGACGTAGAGCCCCTGCGGAAACACGTTGCTCCAGGTCATGCCGCGCGGGTTGCGGATGTAGCCGACGCCGGTGCCTTCGGTGTGAAAGTAGGTGGTATCGCGATGCCAGTGAGCACCCGGCATCGTCGGATCGTCGGGAACCACCCCGGGATAGCGGGGACCCCGGCGGTACTTGTAGAGCTTGTAGACGAACGTGCGCGTGAACACGCCGGGGAGGTTCGTGGGGGTGACGACGACCGCGAGTCCTCCCACGTAGACGCTGCCGTCCTGATCGGCGGCGACGCCGCCCACCCAGGCCAGCGTGGTGTCCGTGAAGGTGCTGATCGTGTCGCCGCCGAGCAGACCGTACTCGCGAACTCGCCAGAAGTAACGCAAATCAGTGATGAACAGACCGCCGCAGGTGCCGTTGCGGGTCTTCGCCAGGCAGGTATCCCCTTGATCGAGCACATAGATCCGATTCGAGGCGCCGCCCGTGCCGTCGCCGCCGGCGCATAGCGCGGCGGGGTTGAACAGCGTCTGCATCGAGTGCCCGACTCGCACGGGACGCGACAGGAAGTAGTCGTAGACCTCGCCCCGGGGCGCGCTTCCCGAGCCGGGCCGCTCGAACAGCAGGAACAGCTGAGAACCCGTGCCCGGAGTGAGCAGGACGTCCTGGATGCCGTCCATGCCGTGCCACGTCTGGATCATCTGGTAGCTGCCGTTCGACGGAACGGCGCGGCCGAGTCGGTGCTCGGTGGGCAGCTCGTACTTCGAGCCGCAGCCAGCCGCGAACGCGAAGCCCGAAAGCGACGCGAGCAGCAGCGCGCGGCGGGAACGCATCAGAACCTCACTCCCATCGACAACCGGTTCACGGCGCCGAGGAAGTCGCCCTGGGTGTAGGCGTAGTCGACGGTGAGCTGCGACTGGCCGATACCGGCGTAGAGCCCGGCGCCCGCCGCGAACTTGAACTCGTCGGAGTTGAAGTTGTAGCCCGAGCGCAGCGCCAGCCGCCGGTTCCAGGTCCACTCGGCCCCGGCCTTGAGCACGAGGGCATTGTCGGAGGGCTGGTTCGCTTCGAGCGACGTCGTCACGCGCTGCCGGGCGTTTTCGACGGGCTCGAACGCGATGCCGTAGCGGAACACGGTGGGTGGGTCGAAGCCGTCGTAGTCCCGGCGCTCGCCCGTCACCGGCGAGACCCACTGGCCCCCGCTGTTCGGGTCCTTGGGCTTGAACTGCGCGCCAAAGTTCGACAACGACGTCGCGATGCGAACGCTGCCGAAGCCCAGGTAGTAGATCGATCCGATGTCGACCAGCACGACGTTCGTGACCGGTCCACCGACGTCGGAACCCAGGTCCTCGCGCACCCATTTCGCGCCGGCGCCGACGAGCAGCTTGTCGGTCCAGCGGCGCGCGTAGGCGGCGCCGGCCACGGCGTCCGAGTAGACGAACGATCGGCCGGTGCCGAACGGCTGCAGCTCCGTCGTCTCGTCGAGCGTGGTGGTGAGCACGCCGAACTGGAACGCCACCGATCCGCCGAGCCGCGGGACCGGCAGCACCCAGGCCGCGTGCTCGTAGCGAATTTCGGCCGGCCACTCGACGTGGGACAGCAACAGCTCGGAACGCTGGAGCGACGCCAGGCCCGCCGGGTTCCAATAGATCGCGCTGGGATCATTGGCGACGGCGACGAACGACTCGCCGAGTCCGGTGGCGCGCGCTCCGACGCCGATCCTGAGGAAGCTCCCCGACGACGTGCCCACGCGCTGGTCGCCGAGCTGGAGCTGCGCCTGGGCCGGGATCGCGCCCGCGAGCACGCACGCGGCGACGGCGACCCAGGCCGTGACGTGGCTAGAAGTCATAGTCGACGCTCAGGCGCCACTGCGCTCCCGGCCCATAGTTCGAGGGGTCGTCCACCTGATATGCCCTCAGGTAGGCGAGCTGTTGCGGGTTCAGTCCCTTGGTCGCGTCGGGGCTGTAGGCGCCGACACCCCAGACCCGGCCACGCCCGGTCACGGGATCGACGCGATTGATGATGTAGTTGTTGAAGATGTTCGTCCCCTGCACGCCGAGGTCGATCCTCTGACCCATGACGTGGAAGACGTGGTTCACCTTGACGTCGGTCGTGAACTGGACCGGGGCGTTCTTCGAATTCGACTCACCGATCTGGACGAGCCTTCCGTCGACGGCCGTCATGGGCGTGTAGGGGCGTCCCGACCGAGCCTGCACGATGACGTTCAGCCCGCTGTGACGGACCCACGCGAGTCCCCTCGGAACCTCGTCGTCGAACCGCAGGTCGAGGTTCGCGAACAACTGATGCGGCCGGTTCCAGGACATGAAGATCTGACCGAGCCGCGTCTCGCCGGCGTCGCCACCGCCCTCCACGACGATCTTCTGCTCGTTGGGGTCGGTGTCCTTGCCCTTGGTCTGCTGGAACGTGTAGGTGAGCCGCCCCGACCAGTAGCGGCTGCGTCGCTTCTGCAGCTCGATCTCGAAGCCCTTCGCACGGGCGAAGCTGCCGTTCAGGTAGAGAAGGACGGGGACGAGGCTCGCGCCTTCGGAGCGGTAGACCGTCGTCGCCGAGGGATAGTCGTAGACGTCCTTGACGAAGAACGTGAGGTTCACCGCCGCCGTCGGCGTGAACTGATCCTTGGCGCCGACCTCGTAGTTGATCGACACCTTGGGATTCAGGTTGGGGTTGCCCTGCAGCGGGAACGCCTCGCTCGAGATCGAGGTCAATTTCGAGTAGACGTAGCGATACGAGGGATTCTGCGTGAATTGACCGTAGTTGAAGAAGAAGCTGCTGTTCTCGGTGATCGGATGGGCGATGATCACGCGCGGCGAGACGTGGATCTTGTAGCGCCGGCCGAAGAACGAGTGAGCCTCGTGATAGAAGTCGTCGCGCGAGCTCGGCGTGATGTTGGCGTTGCCGGTGTCCGCCATCGCGGACTCGGCCTCGCGCCCCGCGAACCAGTAGTCGGCGCGCAGACCGAGATTGCCGATGAATCCCTCGTATTCGATCCGGTCGCGGACGTAGACGTCGCCGACCCACGGATGGACGAGCCACAGGTCGTGGGAACGGCCCAGCCCGTCCGGGTCGAACACCCAGGGGTCCTGAACGGTCAGGTACTGGACGCTCTGGAACTGGTGCTCGATCCCGAGCTCGAACTCGTGCCGCTTGAACAGGCGCTGCACCGCGCTGGCCTCGATCGCCCACGAGGTCGTCCGGGTGTCTTGCCAGATGTTGGCATCGCCGGTGTCGTAGAACGGGTCGGTCGTGATGTCGTTCGGTTCGGGTGAATCGTACTCCGTCCACTGCTTGCCCATCACGTCCTGACGCTGCGCGTAGAAATAGCGCGACAGCTGGAACTGCGTGTACCCGGTCGTGGACAGCGTGCGCCGCCACTCGAGCGAGCTCTGGACGTTGTCCTCGAAGATCGTCGGCGCGTGGTCTAGCCGATGGGCCCAGCGCCATGGGAACGACGGATCCGTGGTGTTGCCCTGGGCGTCGATGAACGTGCGGCTGAAGCCCTGATCGATCGCCAGTCGCTTGACGAAATTGAACGTCATCTTGTTCCGGTTGTTCGGCTTCCACGTGAGTCCGTAGCGCGCGGACCAGTCGTTGTCTTGCGACGGCGCGAAGAAGCTCCCGTAGTGGAACCTCCGGCCGAGAAACGAATCCGTGTAGCTCGACTTCAGGCGCGGCAGGTCGGAAGGACTGAAGAACCGCTCGAAGAACCCGATCGAGTTGCCGTTGAGCGCGCGGAACCGGGTCTCGAACAGACTGCCCGACACGTCGACGATCGAGGCGAAGTCGCCGGGAACGCCGAACCGGTGGAGCATCGGCCGGAACACCGGGTCGGGACCGCCGGCGACGAGCTGGACCGTGCGCGCGCCGTACGTGCCGTTCGTCACCGTGACGCCGCCGTCGAGCCTGTCGCCGCCGTCCTTGAGCCGTACGTCGACGACGCCCGACAGCGCATTGCCGTAGCGCACGTCGTAGGCGCCGGTGGCGACGTTCACCTCCGAGACCGAGCGGGCGCTGAGCTTGCCCGCGGTGGAATTTCCCGTTACCAGATCGCGGTTCGTGACGCCGTTGACGACGAAGATCGTCTCGTCGGAGCGACCGCCGCGGACGTGCACCTGGTCGCCTTCGATGTTGACGCCCGCCTGCTGCTGCAGCACTTCGCTGACGGTCTGGACGGGGAGGTTGCGGATCTCGCTGGCGCTGATGCTGCGGATCGTCGCGCCCTGCTTCACCTCGACGAGACGGCGCTCGGCGGAGACTTCGATCGCCTTTTCCTCGCGCACGACGATGTCGGCGAGCTGGAAATTGAGCGTCGTCGTCTTGCCCTGGGAGACCACGACCCCGGTCTGCTCCTCGGGGCGGTAGCCGAGGAATTGTACCCGGACCACATGGGTGCCTGCGGGCGCTGCGATGCGGTACAGGCCCTCGGAGTCGGTCAGCCCGCCCAGCTTGGCGTCGACGATCGTGACGTTCGCGAACGGCAGAGCGTGTCCCGTTTTCTTGTCGGACACCTTGCCGGAAATCGCGCCGCGCTCCTGGCCAAACGCCGGATTCGAGAGCGCCAGGCCGCAGCCAAGGAGGGGCAAGATACCCTTGATCCAGCGGGATGGAGCCATGCGGGGCATTTGACCAAAAGTACGCGTAAGGTGCTGCAGACGCAACCACTCACTAGTTTGCGGAGGACGATTTTGCGTCCTTTCGTCGACTCGTCAGCGACGCAAACGGCGTCGGGAGTAGGCGGCCGGAGACGCGTGGAGCGCTTCGCGGTTTCCACTCCTCGCGACTGCGTCAGAGGCCGGCGGCGCGGCGGTCGTAATCGTCCGGGAACTCCTCCATGAAGATCCGGTCGATCTCGAGATTTACCTCCCGCAGCACCCTCGCCTTCTGAGCGTACGGCAGGAACGAGCTCTTGAAGCCGTTGATGACGATGCGCTTCAGCTCGTAGGGGCTGAGGTGGAATGTGCGCACCGCGAGCGCCATCTCGTGGGACAGCGTCGTCCCCGACACCAGCCGGCTGTCCGTGTTGAGCGTCACGCGCAGGCCCTGCTTGAAGTAGAAGTGGAACGGGTGCTCGCGGATGTTGCGGACCGCCCGCGTCTGGACGTTCGACGACAAGCACACTTCGAGGGGAATCCGATGATCGTTCACGTAGGCCATCAGGTCGCGGTCTTCACGCAACCGCGTTCCGTGGCCGATGCGGTGCGCGCCGCAGTAGTGCAGCGCCTGAGCGATGCTCGCGGGCCCGAACGCTTCGCCGGCGTGGACCGTCGAGTTGATGTTGTTCTTGAGCACGAGCTGAAACGCGCTGCGGTGGGCCTTCGCCGGATAGTCCTTCTCCTGGCCCGCCAGATCGAACGCCAGAACGCCTCGGTTCTTGTACGTGAGCGCCAGTTCGGCGAGCGCCAGCGAGTACCGCGGGCTCATCGACCGGATCCCGCAGATGATCACGCCCGTCGTCACGCCGTGGCGGCGCCCGGCGTCCGCGAGGCCGGCGATCACCGCATCGACGATCTGATCAAACGTCAGCCGCTTGCGGCGATGCAGGATCGGCGAGTAGCGCACCTCGAGATGGCGCACGTTCTCGGCGGCGGCGTCCTCGGCCAGCTCGTAGGCGACGCGGTACAAGGCGTCGCGCTCCTGCAGCACGCCGAGGGTGATGTCGAAGATCCTCAGGTATTCGCCCAGGTTGCGCGTGCGACGGCCGGCCTGCAGCAGGCGGGTCAAGCGCGCCAGGTTCGTCGTCGGCAGCTTGACGCCCTGCGCGCCGGCCAGCTCGATCACCGTGCGCGGTCGCAGCGACCCGTCGAGGTGGCAGTGGATTTCCGCTTTGGGCAGTCGTTCGATGATCCGCGAAGTGATGCGCATCGCGATCCGGGTCAGCATCCCCGCTCGAGCGCCATGATCTTCAAGACGCGACGTTCGTGACGTCCGCCCTCGAACTCCGTCGTCAGGAACAGCCGCACCAGCCGCTGCGCCAAGCCGCGATTCACCACGCGCGCGCCGAGCGCCATCAGGTTGGCGTCGTTGTGCTGACGGGCGTTGAGCGCCGTGGCGTCGTCGTGACACAGGGCGCAGCGCACGCCCGGAATCTTGTTCGCCGCCATGGTCGAGCCGATGCCGGCCGCGTCGATGACGATGCCGCGGGCGCAGCGGCCCGCCGCGACCTCGCGCGCCACCGCCGCCGCGTAGTCCGGATAATCCACGGGATCCGTCGAGTGGGTACCGCAGTCCAGCGCGTCCCAACCCAGCTCGTCGCGCACGAATCCGATGAGGACCTGCTTGAGCGCGAAGCCGCCGTGGTCGGCGCCCACGGCCACGCGACGCGAGGCCGCGCTGGACGGCGTCGGCGGAGCCGCCGCGGACTCGCCGACGAGGTGGCGCTCGACCACCTCGCGCACGACTTCGCGAACGCGCTTCTCGTCGACTGCAGCCATGGTGACGCAGTCTAGGAACGCCGCCTCGACAGCGCAAACGCGGCACGCGCGTGGCCGCCGCGGCGATGGCTGGGCGTGCGTCGCCATGCCGCGCATCGCGGACGCCGCCGTCGCGTGACGCGACGCCCACGCCCGCGATATGATCGACGGTCACGCTGCTTCGACCGCCGGCCCGAGGACGGCAACCGCAAGTGTCTCGGTCATCGATTCACGCCTTGATCCCGATCCTGCTGTGGGTCTCAGCGGCCGCCCGCGCGGCCGGGCCCACACCCGCCAAGACGACGCCCGATTCCGCGATGGCACCGCCTGCGGCCGAGACTCGGGCCCCGAAGGCGGAGACGTCCAGCGTGCTCGCGGACGGATCGCGCGTGGCCCACTGGACGCTTGCGAACGGCCTGCGCGTGGTCACCCGCCACTTGCCCGGCGCGCGCTCGGCCGCGGTCACCCTGTGTTACCAGCTGGGCTCGCGAGAGGATCCGGTGGACCTCGAAGGCCGTGCCGAGCTGGCGGCGCAGGTGGCGTTCACCGGTCGCTGTGGCGACGTGCCCGAGCGATCGATGCTGGAACTCGACCAGTTGCGGCCGGGCGGCTGGAGCCTTCAGGTGGGTCCGCACCTCACCGAGCTCACCGAGGCATGCCCGACCGCTCTGCTGCCGGGTGTCCTTCACCAGGTGTGCCAGCGCCTCCGCGGCGTCGCGGTGAACGACACGCTCGTTCGGCGGGCTCGCGTCGACGTGAGTCGCCGCCTGCGCGAGAACTACGACATTCAGGCCGACAAGACACTTTACTTCCTGAGCGCCGAGATCGCCGCCGGCCGAGCGCCCGAGCGCGCGATTCGCTATGGCACGGGAGAAGGTTTGAAGCGGGTCACCACTCGCGACCTCGGGGCGACGCTCGAGGAAAGGCTCGTGCCCGCGAATGCCGTACTGTGCGTCGTCGGAGATCTGAGCGGCCTCGAGATCCGCCCGATGGTCGAGCGCGAGCTCGGCGGCGTCCCCGGCGGCAAGCCCGCGCCACCCGTGGCCTGGAATCGCGTCCACTCCGCCGGCACCGTGCTGGTCCGCCCCGACCTCCGGCAGCCGATGGGAGTCGTGGGCGTGATTGCGCCGGCGCTGACCGACTCGATGCACCCGTACTTCGCGGTGTTCACGGTGTCGACCGCGAGCCTTGCTCGCAGGACCTGGGGCAAACCGGACCCGCCGCTCACGTCCCGATTCCAGTTCTCGATGTCGACCGACCCCGAACTGGCACGCTTCTACCCGCCCGTGACGCAGGCCAACCTCGACGCAGGCCGCACGTTTGGAGCCCTGCTCGCCCAGAGCGGGGACGCGATCGTGGACTCGGCATCGATTCACGTGGCCGCCGCGAACCTGATGTGGCTTGCGGGCGGCGCGATGCCCCCCGACTTGTTCAAGCGCTCGCTGACCGATCCGGCGGTGATCCACACCCTGTCGACGACGCTCGCGGCGCTCGACGCGTTCGGCGACGAGATGTTCTGGGCGGCCTATCGCGAACGATTGGCGCACGCGAAGTTGCTCGATCTCGGGCCGTTCGTCCGATGGTACGAGGATCCGAAGCATCGGATCGTGCTCGTCCTGCGACCCCAGGAGCATTAGCGCGAGCTTCACCGCGAGCGCGGCGGTGATCTGGTTTTAAAGACCACGACCCACGCGGCGCGTTCGTTGACCCTGTCATTTGCCCGATGCTACCGTGCCCGTGGCATGGCGCGGCGCATCCTCATCGGCATCGCCGGAGGGTCCGGATCCGGCAAGAGCCTCGTCGCCCGCACCATCATCCGCGAGCTCGGCTCCGACCGCGTCGTCGTGATCGATCAGGACTCGTATTACCGGGACCTGGACGATATCCCCCTCCGCGACCGCGACGCGCGCAACTTCGATCATCCGGACGCGTTCGACGGCGACCTGCTCAAGCGGCACGTGCGCGACCTGCTCGACGGCCGCGGAATCGAACAGCCGATCTACGACTACGCCCAACACCGCCGCCTGGCCGAGACCCGCGCCATCGGCGATCACGTGGTGATCGTGCTCGAGGGCATCCTGATCTTCGTCGATTCCGAGCTGCGCGCGATGATGGACATCAAGTTGTTCGTGGACGCGGACAACGACGTGCGCTTCATCCGTAGGCTGCGGCGGGATCTCGTCGAGCGCGGCCGGTCGGTCGACAGCATCATGCGCCAATGGGAAGAAAGCGTCCGGCCCATGCATCTGCAGTTCGTCGAGCCGACGAAGCGCTACGCCGATCTCATCATTCCCGAAGGCGGCCACAACCGCGTCGCGATCGATTTGCTCAAGACGAAGATTCGCGAGCTGCTGCGGGAGCGTGGCGTCGAGACGATCCCGGCGGGTTGACGGCCGGGCGGACCCTCAACCTTGCGCCGGGGCGGCCTCCGCCTCGCGGGCGCGCGTCATCTCGCGACGGCGCAGGTCGCGGCGCACGCCGGCGAGCGCGTGGAACACGCGGAGCGTCTCGGCCACCGGCCACGCGCCCTCGAGACCGCCGCGGGGCGCATGCGGCGGATCGCCATCCGCGCGGTCGGGGATCAAACCCAGACCGCAATCGTGCATCAGCGACTCGAGCGGCTCGATTCGCTCGAACGCGGCCTCGCGGTCGCCGAGGACGCGAGCGTGCGCCAGCGCCAGATTCGGCAGCAACCAGGTCCACGCGGATCCGAGCACCGCCGCCCGCGCGGCGTGCATCGGGGACCCGGCCTCGGTGCCCAGATAGCGCGGATCGTCCTGGGACAGGCCGCGCACCCCGTGCGACGTCAGCAGCTCGCGCGTGCAACGCGCCAGCACCGCGCGGCGCTGGGCGGCGCTCAGGGGAGAGTCGGGCAGCGACAGCGCCAGCAGCGGGTTCGGGCGCACCGAAGCGTCGGTCCCGTGTGGGCCGTCGAGCACGTCGAACAGGTATTGGCGCGACGGGTCCCAAAACCGGGCGAACCCGGCTTCGATGCGCTTGGCGCGTGCTTCCCACCGCTCGACCGGCCGGCGCAGCCGGCGCGCGAACGCGGCCATGGCCGTGTGCGCGTTGTACCACAGGGCGTTCACCTCGACGGCCTTCCCGTGCCGCGGGGCCAGGCCGGCGCGGCGCAGCGCGGCGTCCATCCACGTCGCGTCGACGTCCGCCTCGCCCGCCGTCAGCAGCCCGTCGCTCGGGTCTGCCGACACGCCTCCCCGCGTCCCGCGCACCATGGCTTCGAGCGCCGCCTCGAGCCGTGGAAACACACGCGCGAGGAACGCCGAGTCGATCGTGTGCCCGAAATAGGCGCGCACCGCCTGGACGTACCACAGCGCGGCGTCCGGCGCCGGACCGGTCGCCGGCGTATCGACGGCCACCGAGGCCTCGACCGCGTCGATCAGCCGCTCGAGCAGCTCGCGCCCGCGCTCCGGGCGCCCCGTGGCGAGCGTCAGCCCCGGCAGCGAGACCAGCGCGTCGCGCACCCGGTCGCCGCTCGTGCTCGCCCCCGGGGTACCTCCGGGTCGCGCGCTCGACGCGGTCGCGGGGTGCTCGCTCGCGAAACCATCCGCGGCGAGCACCAG
>JACXTT010006072.1_pt1 | contig 17350 bp, 13 predicted proteins | sample 9270951 | NCBI WGS metagenome assembly JACXTT01 (sample SAMN15532306, study PRJNA645909) | rock metagenome | isolation source: weathered quartz diorite | place: Puerto Rico | collected 2017-06-21 | reverse complement strand
CGAGCGGAATCGGATCAAAGCAGTGCCGAAGCAGCAGGAAACCAGCGGCGTGAAAGAAGAGCACAGCAGATTCAGGCAAGATCCCGCTCTCTTGAATCTGAACGACGCCCGCGCCTTCCCAGGACAAGGAACCCTGAAGCTGTCTGCCATCCTTACCGTTCACGCCTGATCTCCCACCTCTCCTGACCAGACTAAACGACAGGTGGCAGAGAAATCTCAGGTCCTTCCCTCGAAAAGAACCGGCCCCATTGGGGCCGGTCCACCATTCACATTGAGCAAGCTCACTTCGCTTTGTCGTCCTTCAGACGCTCGCCTTTAATAAGCTCACTTGCCCTTGTAATCCTTCAACCAGGCCAGATCAACTTCCTCGGCCTTGTGCTTCTCCTTCTGTTCCACGAGCCATTTGCCGCGCTCGGCCATGGGCTCGCCCTTCTTCGGCGTCTTGCTGCTGTGGCAAGAGGCGCAGTTCTCGATTTCCTTAAAGCCCATGCCCTGGGCCTTCTTCACCCACGGCAATTTGGCATTAAGCGGCTGGGAGGCGAGGCCCGCAACCACGAGCGCGGCGAAGGCCAGAGTGAGGGTTCGACGGAACTTCATAAGTCCTCCTTGGGATGTGGGGAGATGAAGGCGGCTCGGATGGCTGAGGAAGCATACCCTCATCCCATCCGAGCCACCATGGACCTGCGCTTAGAAGGTGTAGCTGATGGATCCGCGCCAGACGTAGGCGTCGTAGCTGGGGATCCGTGCGCCGAGGAAGAGCGATTTGTTCGCGCCTGGATCGACGGAGTACATGTAGGGCTTCATATTGTCGCGTGCCCAATCCTGACGGTCGTACTTCTGCGCCCAGTACATGAGCGCCAGGCTCACGTTCTTGCGCATGAAGTAGGTCACCTTCGTCTTCCAGATGGTGGTCTTATTCACCACCTGGGGCTGCACGAGGTAGGGGCCCGCGTCGCCTGCCACGGTGTAGCCGTAAGGAATCGCGGTGCCCGTGGCCTTAGGATCGAAGAGGAAGCCTTGGCCTTGGTAGTTGCCGGCTGCAAGGCCGGTGTTCCCTAGGTAAGCCCCGCTCGTGACATAGCTGGAATCGCTGCGCCCCTTCGAGAGGTCGTAGTCGGAGCTCAGGTCGAACTTCTTATTGATGTGCCAGTAGACGCCAATCTTGAAGGTGTCCACCTTATCGACCACGTTGTTGCCCCAGCGGTCGAGGTTATTTGCGGTATTCGCAGTGGCGCCGAGGTATTGGCTGGTGAGACCGTACTTGAACTCCTCGTAGACGTAAGCTGCGTTGAAGCCGAAGGCTTCGGTGGGCATCCAGTTCAGATCCAAACCGTAGTTCGAGCTCTTGCTGTACTGGAGGCCATGCACGGGTGAATCGGGGAACTTGTTATCGATGGCGTTGTAGGTGACGGATCCCACGAAGGTCTCAGTGGGCATGAAGGTCAACATCAGATTAGTGAGCTTGGACGTACGCTTGGCCGTGTCCGTCTCGTTGCTTACAACGTTGGCATTGTAGGGAGTGCCAACGCCGTTGATGAGCCCTTGGTTCCAATCGAAGCGAGCGATGCCTTCCTCGAAGGTGGGCGTGCGTTTGAGATCGGTGTAGGAGCCATGGAGAGACATGATCCAGGCCTGACCATCGACCTTGAACGTGACGGTATCGTCCTTTACCTCGCGGACGGTCCGGATCTCGTTCTTGGATTTCTCCTGGCCGAAGCCTAGGCCAAAGCGCCACCCCGGGATGGGCGTGATGTGGCCTTCCAGGTTCAGCGTGTCCTTCGAACGCGTCTGGTCCTCGTGCTCGAAGGTCGTCGTCGCGGAAGGCGCCGTGGAATCGCCCCGCCCGATCGGGCTGAAGACGTAGTCCTCGGTCTTATCCTTCAAATCCCATTTTCGGTAGCTCAGGCTGTATCCGAAGAGGGGCATCGGATCCCCTGTGAAGCGGGCGCTCAGCGTGCTGTTTTCCAGCTTGGCCGAAACGGAGGAACGTCCGCCGGTCTGATCCACATAGTAGGGGATCGTGGAACCCGCCATCAGCGCCGTATCCATGGTCATTTCGCCGGTGTTGTAGGTGACCACGATGCGATGGCGCATCGGGAGGGTCCAACCGGCCACAAGGTTGATGCTGTTCGCCTTGTTATCCGGCGCTAAGGCATCGCCGAAAACCGCCGCCTGCTGTTGGCGATAGGCTCCTGCGAGCTGGGCGGGATCGTTGGTGAGGCGCATGGGATTGTCCACGTACATGCGCTGCACACCGTCTTCGAACTTGCTGAAGTTCAGATCGGCCTTCACGAAGAAGGTCTTGTGGTGGTACTCGCTGCTGAATTGAAGGTTCTGCGTCTTGTATTGGATGGGCGCGGCGACTTCCAGGATGGAGGTGCCATCAAAGATCGACGTGGCCTGCGCGCCGGTGCGCCGTTCCTGCGTGTAATTCAGGCTTAGAACCCAATGCTCGAACCCGTTATAGGTGAACCCCGCCTTGCCAGTTCGACGGAGGACTTTGAGATCCACGTCGTGCAGAGGGTAATTGTTATTCAGCGCGGCATTCGGAGCGCCCAAGGTATAGAAGCCTAGTTCAGCGCCGAGAGCGACGCTTCGCGGATCCGAGGCCGTCACCGCGATGGCACCACCGCCGGGGGTCCAGTACACCGCCTGCAGGGCGGCTCGTAGCGACGAGGGCAGGCTGAAGATGCCAGGGCTCGTCTCCACGTAAAGGGTTTGGGCGGTGTTGGAGTACCAATTGGGATTCTGATCCCAGGAGAGCTTCCATTTGAACTCGCCGTATTTCCCACCTTCGAAAAGGGAGAACTGATCCTCGGCGCCGACGTTATGGGCCCGGAAGTTCATCCAGTAGCCCGCGCCCTTGCCGATGGCGATCTCCGCATCGTAGATGGTCGGGTTGGTGGGGATGGATTCGTATTGCTGCAGCTTCGACGACTGCCTGAGGTTGTTACCGGTCTGCTCGCCCACCGTGACGCTGCCCTTAGGGCCTTCATCGGTGGATTGAGCGAAACCTGGGAGGGCGATGATCGCGAAGGCGATGCCCAGAGGAAGGTGCGTGCGTTGGAATCTCATGGTGGTCTCCTTCCTCTCGCTTAGCGCCAGAACCGTTGGCCGGTGGGATGAGTGGAGCCATGAATCTTCGGATGGCAATCCACGCAGCCCTTATTGAAGGCGTAGCGGTCCCGCATCGTGTGGAGTTGGCCTGGGTGCCGCGTGCCGATATGGCACTGCTGGCAGAGCAGCGGCATCTTCACCTTCAGCATCTGATCGTGGATCGAGCCGTGCGCGTCGTGGCAATTGAGGCAGTTCTCGCGGACGGGAGGATGCTCGTAGAGGAAGGGCCCTCGCTTCTCCGCATGGCAGGTGTAGCAGTTCTCATTCACGGTGGGCTGGAGGAGCTGGCGCTCGTAGGGCGATCCGTGGGGATTGTGGCAATCGGTGCAGTTCACCTTGCCTTCGCGCATGGGCATGTGGCCCGAGCGCATGAGCGCAGCCTTCTTCTGCAGGTGGCAGCTGGTGCAGAGCTCCATCTGGGGTTTGCGGAGCTGGGCCTTGAGGGCGCGGCCGGCGGGATGCGGGCTGTGGCAGGTCACGCAGCTCACGTCGTGGCTGTCGTGCATCGAGCCCGCCCAATGGGTCTGGCCGCCGCGGTTATGGCAGGTGGTGCAGATGGCGGTGACTTCGGGGTTCTTGAGCGTCTTGGGGCTCTTGATGAGGGCCTTGTCTCCCCCCGCATCCACGTGGGCCTTCCCAGGGCCATGGCAGCTTTCGCAGGAGGTGCCCACTTTGGAATGGAGGGTGGCCTGATAGGCCTTCCCCGTATCTTCGTGGCAGGACATGCAGGTCTGACTACCCGCCATCCCTGCCTTCTGATCCGGCGAAGACGCTTGCCCCCAAAGGGGGGCGGTTCCTAGGGCGAAGATCAGCCCGAGAGCCGTTGCGAGGGAGTTGAGGAAGCGCTTGCCCATGGCCGGCTCCTTTTCAGTGTTTCGGACTTAAATATGCTTTGATCCTTGAAACTTTCCACCCCCATCTTGCACCTTGTTGCCACGATCACAGGCGAAGGTGTGTCTGGGATCACTGCTTTAGCTCAAGTATTGAAAAATACGGGGCTGTCCGAAACCTTTTCGGAGCGACCCATGAGCTACTTAAAAGCCGGATCTTCCGAGGCCACCTTACGTTTTCCGGGATGAAGACGGTCGGCCAAATCCAGCAAGGATTCCGCGCCGGTCCGATCTCCCATACGCGCCAGGGTATGGGCCATGAAGTAGAGGACCACCGAGTTGACCCGCCGCTCGTTGTAGCTGTGCTGGGACCAATCGATGGCCTGTTGGCGGGCCAGGAAGGCGCTGAAGATGGAGGCCACCTCCGCACGATCTCCCTTCACGGCCGGCAAGAGGGCCTTCAGGAGGATCCCGTTCCCCGTTTCGGGTCCCCAAGTGGGGGTCAGCTCCTTCGATCGGGCGATCACTTCCGTGAGGTCCTTGCGCTCCATGGCGGCATAGGCGTTCAGCAACTTCAAGATGCGGGAGCCCGGGACGGCCACGATGCCCTTGCGGATCCATTCCTCCGCCTCGGTCCGTCGCCCCGCCCACAACAGGGCATCCGCGCAGGTGATGTAGGGGAACTCCGCGGAAGGCTTCAGCTGGATGGCCTGCAGTGAATGCTGCACCGCCTCATCCAGCTGCCCGCTGTTCTGGCAAAGCACACCCAGGCGATAGTGGGCATTCCAGCTATTGGGGTAGAGGGCCAGGGATTTTTCGAAGTAGCGGCGCGCAGTGGCGTGATTCTCTTCGCCTTCCAGCGTGGCGAAGACGTCAGCCAGCAGATCGTAGGCGCGGTAATCGCCGGGATCGAGGTTGATGGCCTGCAGCGCAGTGCGGCTGGCGCTTTCGAAATCGCCCTGCCGGAGGCTCGTGGCCGAGAGGGCCCGATAGGCCAGCGAGAGGCCTGGATCCAAGGCAATGGCCCGGTCGCCGTGAGCCCGAGCCTCCTTGTAATAGGCTTGGGCCTCCTGAAAATGGCCCTTGCTGATGGCCATATCGGATCCCAGCTCCGCCACGGCCCACGCGAGACCGGCGTGAGCGGGCGCATAATCCGGCTCCAGCTCCAACGCTCCGAGGAAGAAGGTGCGAGCCTGCATGGCCGAATCGAGATTGGCTTCCTGGAGCACCGCCTCGCCCTTGGCGAAGAGCTCACGCGTCTGAGGGTTCTGAGCCTTGGATCGAAGGGTGGCGCCGCCGCCGCTTCCAAACTCCTTGGGAAGACGATCTTGCAGGTCATCTTCCAGCTTGAGCAGTTCGCTCATGGGCCGATCCAACTGGAACTGCTTCAACGTGGCGCCCTGCTCGGCCCCGATGACGCGGACGGTCATGCGGAGGCGGTCGCCCACGAGGATGTAGCTGGCCAGCACGAGGAAGTCGGCCTTGAGGGTCTGGGCCAACTCCACCGGCGCCCGTGCCGTGAGGTTGGTGCCCGTGCCCTGCCGGTCCAAGACCTCCAGGACGCGCAGGCGATCCAGCACCAACAGATCGCTGCGCTGAAGCAGGCCCATGGTCATGGCATCCGCCATGCTCACGCCGATCCACGCATGGTCGGGATCCGGCCGAAGCTGATCCACCGGGAGCACAGCGATCACCTTGCGGCCCTTGCGGAAATCCTTGGTGGCCGCAAGACGAGCCGCATCGAGGCCCGAGGCCCCGGCGCGCTTGCCCCACCAGAGGCCGAAGCCGCCTGCCAGCAGCACGGCCAAAGCACTCAGACCCAACACCATGGCGCGGCGTCCCTTCGAAGGCTGCGCACCCAGCACCGGCACGTTGGCCGTGGGGACTTCATCCTCCAACGCTGTGGCGGCCACATTCATCGCAGGGAAGCGATCTTCCGGCCGCTTGGCCAGCATGCGATGGATGGCGCCGCAGACGCCGGGAGGAAGATCTCTCCGCAGCTCCTTAAGGCGCGGTGGATCGTCCTTCACCACCGAAAAGAGCGTCTCCACCAAAGTGTCGCGCTGGAAAGGCCGCACGCCCGTGGCCAATTCGAAGAGCACCACGCCCAAGGAGAATTGGTCCGATGCGCCCGACAGCGCGTGGCCATTGGCCTGCTCAGGGCTCATGTAGGCTGGCGTGCCTTGGCTGTAGCCGGGCGCCGTCCGCTCGATGAGCGTCATGTGGTGCGAGGTGGCGTTCACCCGGGCCTGCACTTCCGCTTCCCGCCGCGCGATGCCGAAATCGAGGATCTTGAGGGTGCCATCCTCCGTCAGCACCAAGTTCTCCGGTTTGATATCCCGGTGCACGATGCCCTTCGCATGGGCGTGGGCCAAGGCATGGGCCGCCTGGCGCCCCACTTTCAGAATCAGCTCAAGGGGTTGAGGCGTGCCCGCATAGCTGCGGAGCCCCTGCCCCTCCACCAGCTCCATGGCGATGTAGGGAATGCCATCCGTCTCGCCCGCATCGAAGATCACGGCGATATTGGGATGGTTGAGCTGGCAGGCCAGCTTCGCCTCTGCGAGAAGCGCGCGGCGCCGCTGCTCGTCCACATCCTTGAGCACCTTGAGCGCCACCATCCGCTCCAGACGCAGATCCAAAGCTTTCCAAACCGTCCCCATGGCCCCTTCTCCGAGGGCCTCCAACAGGCGGTATGAACCAAAGGTCGTGGAGTCGGTCATGCGTACTTCAAACCAGTATGAGGCCTGTTAGGGTTTACGGACCATGACCCAAGATCCCTTTAATCCCTACCAGCCTCCCGAATCGGCGCATTTGGCCGCCCCCTATGATCCCTTCAGCGGGGATGACCAGCTGCCCCCGCTGCCTTGGGAAGACCCGGACCGCTTTCCAGGGTTTTGGCAGCGCGTCGGAGGGATGTTCAGCCTCGTCTTTTCCGATCCGCTGGGGTTCTTCGCCCGCGTACCAAACGCTCGTGGCTACCTCAAGCCATGGCAGTTTCAACTGCTCCTGCTCACCCCTGCGCTCTTCTTCGTGATTCTGATTTTTGGCGTAATCGGGATGACGGGCTTTGCCGCCGCTTTGGGGGCACAGAAACAGGCGGATGCACCTCCCGCTTGGATCTTTGCCGCCATCATCCCCGCCATTCTCCTCCTGATGCCCTTGTTCGTATTCCTCGGGATGATGATCGGAGGTGCCTTCTCGCATCTGTTTCTTTGGATGTGGGGCGGACTCAAACCTGGTGAGCCCATTGAGCACTCGATCCGCGCGTACGGATACGCCCAGAGCTTCATCGCGCTTGGAGGCATGATCCCCTACCTCGGCATTCTTGTGCAGCTCGGGGGCGTCATCTGGATGGGCATGGGCCTTGCCCGCATGCATCGCACCGATACCTGGCGCGGAATCTGCGCCATGCTGACGCCGATCTTCATACTTTGCTGCTGTGGCATTGGCGCGGCAATCACCATCCCTGCCCTACTGGCCGCCCGTCCTCACTAGGCCCATCCAAGCCAATTAGCCACTGCGTGGCCCGCCTCCTCAGGTTTTAGCACCCGCTGCACCGCGCCCGCCTTCATAGCCTGCGCCGCATCCCAATGCTCAAGGTCCACGAAGAGGCGGTCCGCGGCCTCTTCGCCGAGCAGTTCCACTAAGCGGACCGTACCGCCGAATCCGGTGAGGATGCCGTGCTTGGCTGCGGGATGGGCCATGTGGAACCCTTCCACCGCCCAACGCTCCTGCCCGTGGAGGAAGAGGTCGCAGCCTCCGCCCATGGCGACGCCGCTGCCCAAGGTCAGCGTGCGCCAACCGGGCCATAGGAGGTGCTGCATGACGCGCTGCCCGAGGCGGGAGAACGGCTCGGCGGAGATGGCATCCAACTGCCCCACTTCATGGAGATCTGCCCCGGCGCAGAAATGCTTGCCTTGGCCTTCCATCCAACCTGCGCCTGAGAACGCAAGCCGGCGCACCCCGGACCAACGGAGCTCCACGAGGAGGCGATCCATGGCCTGCAGGGTGGACGCGTGAAGGCGGTGGAAGCCGTCGCCGCTGCGCAGGCCCACCCACGCCCAATCGCTGCCGCGCAGCACCTCCAGCTGAGTCGGCCCTGCGTAATACACCAAAGGATTCACGGCTGGATCTCCAGCAGCTCCATCGCCTGTTCCACCGACATGCAGTCGGGATCCCAGAGGGGCATCTCCGGCCACTGGTTGCGGAAGAAAGTGCTCTGGCGTTTGGCGTACTGCCGCGTGGCCGAGACGATCTCCGCCTCGATGTTCGCGTCATCCTCTCCATCCAGCCACGGAAGGTAGCCTAAGGGCCGCAACGCTTCCAAATCCTCGCGGTGCTTCGCCAGCTTTCGCGCCTCCTTCGGCCATCCCGCTTCAATCTGGCCTCGCACCCTGCGCGCCACCCGGGCCCTCAGGGATTCTCGCTCAGGCAAAACCACGAGCGCCTTCCACCCCTCTGGCACGCCGCGGACCACGCCCGCGAGCAACTCCGAAGGTCGCCGCCCCGTGGCGTAGTGAAGCGCCAAGGCCCGCAATACTCTCGCGCCATCCCTTGGATGCAGCGACGCTGCGCGATGGGGGTCCACCGCCGTCAGATATCGATGCAGCACCGGGGTCCCCAAACGCCGATCCAAGTCCCGTAGCCGCACCTCGATGGCCTCAGGCACATCTGGAAGATCCGTGAGCTGCTGCCAGATGCCCCGCAAATAAAGGCCCGATCCGGTCACCAGCACCACCCGATCCATCCCCTGCATGCTCGCTCGCACCTGCGCACCAAAACCCGCCGGATGGGGCCGAGCGCTGAGGGGAAGCACGCCATATCCCACGTGAGGCAGGCCACCCTGCTCTGCTTTCGTCGGTTGACCGGTGCCGATGGCCAGGCCCTTCAGCGCCTGAAAGGGATCTCCATTCACGATGGTCGCGCCGATACGCTTGGCCAGCACCACTGCGAGGGCGGATTTCCCCGAGGCGGTGGGACCAAGAATGGCAATGCGCATCACTCCACGTTACTGGAATGCCGCCGTTCCCGTGCAGGGCCGAAGGCGCGGAACCTCCCCGCGCCTAAGCTCACCTTCCTTCCATGCGCTCCCTTCTTATCGCCGCGATGGCCGCCGCCCCACTGGCGGCCCAGCAACCTGTACCTGGCGTCCCCGAAGGGTTCCGAGAGCGGATGGCCGGCTACCTCTCCACCGATCCCATAGATCTCTGGCGCAAAGAGCTTAAGCAGCCCGTCCTCACAGCGGTGGTGGAAATCCTCGGCGAGCTCTCGCGGGAGGAGAAGCAGCAGCTGGCCTTTGAAGACTTTCGGCGAAGACTGCTGATCGAGATCCATGACCTTTTGAAGGACGTCGGCTCCCGCGATGGTCTCGCCGGATCCGCCGATATGCTCACCCTGGCGCGGCTGAGGTTCTGAGCTCCTGAGCCAAGGCATCCAGCCAGGCCTTCAACACGAAGGCCGTGGCTCCCCAGAGCGGCCCCTGGGGAAGTTCGAGCCGGGGCACCGTCAGCGTGAGATCGGCTCGAGTGAGCAGCTCCGTGGTCCATGGGGCCTGAAGCAGCGAACGCAGGGGTAACAGGAATGCGCCCGCCAATTCGGGATCCACGGTCCATGCGGGCTCCGACGTCTCCCAACGGAAGAGCACCGGAGTGAAGCGAATCCGCGCTTTGGCGACACCATCCGGAAAACAGCCAATCTCCCACAGGTTTTCGGTGATGCCTAATTCCTCTGCCAACTCGCGGCGGGCCGTAGCGGGCAAATCGCGATCCCGCACCTCCACCATGCCCCCAGGCAGCGCCAGCTCACCCGGATGCTGAGGAGCGCTGTGCCCCCGCTGCACCAACAACACTTCCGAAGCGCCAGTCGCATCCCCGCGCAACAACACCGCCACCGCGGCCCGTCGCGTCTCTTCAGGAATGCGCACGCTGATCTTGAAGGGTGTCTTGGACCGGTACGCACTGCGCACGGAAGCCTCGATGGAAGCCCAAGGCACCGGAGGTGCCGACGGGGGAGGCTTCCACATGACTACTTCACCTTGCCGAAGACGCTGCCCTTCACGCGCTCCACATTGAACACACCCTTCACCCGGCGGAGCGCGTTCATCAGCTCGATAAGGTGCTCGCGGGAGCGCACGCGGAGGGCGATATGGAAGAGCCCCGACCCTTCATCGGAGGCAGACGCATGGAAGCGCTGCATGTTGATGCCGAGCTTCTGGATGGCCTCGCTGATGGCCGCCACCATACCTGGGCGATCCTCCGTCGCCAGCGCGAGCTCCGTATCGTAGAGGCCCTTGGGCGCGTCGCCCCAGTTCACATCGATGCGGCGCTCGGGGTGCAGCGTGCTGGCCTGCAGCTGCGGACAATTATCGCGATGCACGGCAACGCCGCGGGTGCGGGAGACGTACCCCACGATTTCATCGCCCCAGACCGGCTTGCAGCAGTAGCCGAAGTAGTAGAGGATGCCGTCGGTCTGATCTACAACGATGGCATTCTGCAGCGACTTCGCATCGCCCAAATCCTTGCGCCGAGTGCGTTCCTGCTCAGGCAGCAAGGGTTCGAGGAAGCGGCCTACGCTGACGCGGCCAAAGCCGACGCCAGCGAAGAAGGCGTCCCAACTGGCCTGCTTCATTTCATCCAGGCGGGTGTCGAAGCGCGGCCGAAGATCCGGATCATCCGGGTGGAGCCCCGCGGTGCGCAGTTCGCGCTCAAAGCGTTCGCGGCCCATCTGGATGGCGTGCTTGCGCTCCTCCTCGCGAATGAAAGCCTGGATCTTGGATTTGGCGCCCGCGCTCTTCACGAATCCGAGCCAATCGCGACTGGGCTTGTGATCGGGGCGCGTGAGGATCTCCACGCGATCGCCGTTCTGCAGCTGGTAGCGCAGCGGCACCATGCGGGCGTTCACCTTGGCGCCGGTGCAGCGGTGGCCCACTTCCGTGTGGATGGCGTAGGCGAAATCGATGGGCGTGCTGCCTTCGGGAAGGCTGCGCAGATCGCCCTTCGGCGTGAAGACTTGGATGCGCCCGAAGGAGAGCTCGCCCTTAAGATTCGCCACGAGATCGCGCGAATCGCGGCTGTCCTGGTGCAGCTCCACCATGCGGCGCAGGAAGGCCACCTGGTTGATCTCGCGGGGATTGGCAATGCGGCCATCCTTGTAGGTCCAGTGCGACGCGATGCCGTTCTCCGCCATATCGTGCATGGCCTTGGTGCGGATCTGGATCTCGAAAGGTTCGCCTGAATCCAGCAGCAGCGAGGTGTGGATGCTTTGGTAGCCGTTGTCCTTCGGGAGACTGATGTAATCCTTGAAGCGGCCTGGAATCGGCTTGTAGAGACTGTGCACAATGCCGAGCGCCATGTAGCAGCTCGGACGATCGGGACAGACGATGCGGTAGGCCAGCCAATCGAAGACCTCATCCATGGCCTTGCCCTGGGCGCCCATCTTCAGCCACAGGCCGTAGAGGTGCTTCACGCGGCCCACCACCTGAGCCTTCAAGCCGTTCTGCGCCAGGATCACTTCCAGCAGCAGGCGCGTCTCTTCGATGGCATCGGCCAGCCGGGCCCGCTTCACCTCAATGGCCGCCTCGATCTCCTGATAGCGCTCCGGCTCCAACTGCTTGAAGGCGAGATCCTCCAGCTCCGTGCGGACGGCGCCCATGCCCAAACGGTTGGCCAGCGGCGCGTAGAGCTCCAGCGTCTCGCGGGCGATGCGGCGGCGCTTCTCCTCCCGCATCACGCCAAGCGTCTTCATGTTGTGCAGGCGGTCAGCCAGTTTCACCAGCAGCACGCGCACATCCTTGCCCATAGCGACGAGGAGCTTGCGCACATTCTCCGCGTTGAGCAGGTGTTTATCCGAGAAGGCGAGCTTGCCCATCTTCGTGAGCCCGTCGACGATCTCGGCGATCTCATCCCCGAATTGGGACCGCACGGCCTCCAAACTCATGAGCGTGTCTTCCACCGTATCGTGCAGCATGCCGCAGGCCACACTCACCGCGTCCAAGCGCCACTCCGCTAGGGATTCCGATACCGCCAAGGGATGGAAGAAGTAGGGCTCGCCGCTCTTCCGTTTCTGGGAGGCGTGCATCTCCTTCCCCACCACGAAGGCCTTTTCCAAAAGGCCGATATCCCCGTGGGGGTGGTGACGTAAAAAAGCCACCTTCACCCGCTCGAAGGCACCGTCCAGCGTGAGGCACTCATCTTCATTGCAGGAGATGTCCGTCCGCTCGGAATCGTTCAGATCCAGACCCTCCCCCGGCCCCTCCTCCTCGGGAGGCGGCAGCGGGCGAAGCGGCACAACCCCATCAGCCATCTACAGATGATGGGGCACGGGCGGGAGGGGGGGAAGGCTGAGCCGTGTTAAAGGGTGTGAAGATTGGCCCTTCTGGGCTTAGGGGTAAGAACTTTGTCCGATTAGCCAAGCCCCTGCTCCGGGACTAGGCACCAGGCGCCTGGACTCTAAACAACCGCGCCCACCTTGCGGTGGGCGCTTACTGGCGGAGAGTGGGGGATTCCCTCCACGTCACGCCTGCGGCATGACGCTCCGGCCGGCGGACAATCTGCGCCCGGGGCTTCTCCCCTCCGGCAGCCCCCCGGGCTGCCTACGAGGGCCCCTACCGGCGCGATTGCTCGCATTCGAGTCCCCGGCATCAATCTCCTGACGCAACCGCGCCCACCTTCCGGTGGGCGCTTTCTGGCGGAGAGTGGGGGATTCGAACCCCCGGTCCCAGTTATTACCAAGACTTTCGCTTAGCAGGCGAACCCGTTCGGCCACTCCGGCAACTCTCCAGGCCTTTCAGATTACCCCGTAGGCGAGGGAGAGGCAAGGCGGGGTTGATCTCCGACCCCTTAGCCCGCGATCATAGGGGTGATCGCAAGGTGGGATGGCCGAGCGGTTTAAGGCAACGGTCTTGAAAACCGTCGAGGGATAAAACTCTCCGTGGGTTCGAATCCCACTCCCACCGCCACTCCGCGTCAGCGGAGCTCCGGAGGAGTGGGATTCAAATGCGAGCGGTCGCGCCGCTAGGGCCAGGCGCAGAACGCGAGAGCGTTCGGAGCCGATCGCCAAAGGCGAGGCCCGGGTGCAGACCGTACGCCGGCTGGAGGGGACGCTCCAAAGGAGTGGCCCCGGAAGGAATCCCACTCCCACCGCCACTCCGCGCCAGCGGAGCTCTGGGTGGGAGTGGGATTCGAATGCGAGCGGCCGCGTCGCAGGCCTAGGCAACGCCCCGACTAGCTGCGAATACTCAGCCCAAACAGGTGGAACAGCGCATGCCTGCCTGCAGACGCTCTACCACCACGGGAACTTGGGAGAGGTCCTGAACCTCTACCAATTCGGCTTCGGGATCATGGTCCGGGCGAGGATGGCCGTCGCGGTTCACCCAGATGGCTGTCCACCCTGCGGCTAAGGCGCCCTCCACGTCGTCCTTCCAGCTATCGCCGACCATGACGAGGTTCCCTGCGAAAAGGCCCAGGCGCTTCTGCATGGCTTCGAAGGCCGCAGGTTCGGGTTTCAGGGCTCCCAATTCGGCGCTCAATCCTTTGATCCGGAAGAAGGGATCCAATTCGAGGCGGTTCAGAAGATCCAGATCGAAGGACTGGGTGTTGCTCAGCAGAGCGAGGCGACCGAGTTCCCGGGTCTGGGCCAGGGCCGTGTGAGTCTCAGGAAAGGCCTGGGCTTCTGCGTCCGCCGTGCGAAACGCGGCGCTCAGCGCCTTTTCTTGATGCGCATCGAGGCTCAGTCGATCCCGCCAAGCCTCCAGGAAGGCTTCAGAACCAAGGTAAGAACGCACCATGCCGTCCCGCACCCACTCGGTGTAGTGCTGAAGTTGATCCTCTCGAAGAAGGGCCTTGGCCTGCTGGAAAGGGCTGCCGCCCTTCGAATGCACCAGCGTGTTCCAGAGGTCAAAGACGATACAACGGATCACGCGGCACCTCCTGTGCCGCGCCTCTTCGAGGCCGTGCTGCGCCCGGTCTCCTGCTTCGGCCTCACTGGCCGCTGCCCTTGGACGCGCGGATGGGCACGTTGAAGGGCACGCCGAAGGCATCCAATCGAGCTTCGCCGTTCAAACGCCAAGTTGCCGCATGATGAGACACCACGGCGTGCTTAACGGGATCCCACGCGGCTTTGAGCTCTTGGTAGGAGAAACGCAGATCCGCGCGCACTTCGCCGCGGGACCGCGGTTGAAGGTCGAAGCCCTGCGGGAAAGCCACCTTGCCCAACGCCTGGTTGCCCCCATCCACTTCGAGCGCGAGATCGCCTCCCAGGCCCAGAGCGCGAAGCCGCGTGTCGCTGGGGTTGTTCACCGAAAGCACGAGCCCCAGATGCAGGGCGCTGTTCTCAAGCGGAAAGGCGATCTCGATGCGAGGCTCCACCCGTTCGAGGCGGAAATCCAGTTTGCGGGCGGCCTCTTTAAAGGCCACGAGGGGATTCAGAGCCTCACACCCTAGAAAGAGCAGAACGGAGACTACCGCCAGCTTGCGCATCACGCCCCCCGATAGATGACGCAATTATCCGTGGTTTCGAAGACTTCGATCTGATGAAGGCCGGGAAGGGCCGGCTTCAGCTGGTTCCAGATCCACACGCTGATGTTCTCCGCCGTGGACAAGGGGATGAGGTCGTTGAGGAAGCGGTGGTCCAGCTTGGCGATGACCTTTTCGTTCACCACCTTGGACAGATCATCGAAGTCGATAATCATGCCCGTCTCCGGCTCCGGCGTACCTTCGATGCACACGAAGAGTTTGTAGCTGTGTCCATGGAGGTTCCGACACTTGCCCGGGTGGTTTTAGATGAAGTGGGCCGACTCGAACCAGTATTCCTTGCGCAGAATCATCGCTTGTCCAAAAGGAAGGCCCCGGGAACCCGGGGCCTTCTAGTTTAGTGGCCCTTGGGGCTCCCGCCTACTTCAGCACGTTGAGCATAATGGCCAGCGGCGTGAGGGCTTGCAGATTTTCCTGCCAAGTGGTGTCACGACGGATCTTCTGAGGCACGAGCACCGTATCACCCGGTTCGACTTGGCGGGACATCACCCAGGTATCCAGGATGCGGCCATCGGCCTTCAGAAGCCGAATATTGGAGCGATCGGCGTTGCGGGTGGTGCCGCCGGCAAGCTCCAGGAGTCGGGAGACCTTCATTCCATCCGCCACCTTGTACGTGGCGAAGGGGCTAGCCGTCTCTCCCACCACGTAGGCAGAATCCGTGCGCCGCGGGATCAGGATCTGATCTCCATCTTGAAGCTCCACATCGGCCTTGGGATCGCCCTTGATGGCCGCTTCGAAATCCACCACCAATCGATTCAATTTTCCCGCCGCCAATCCGTGCAGCAGCGGATTGCGCAGGAGTGTGCCGGATACTGGCTGACGCTTCGTCTCGTTCAGCCGCTCCAAAACCTCATTGATGCCCTTGGCCGTAGGATCCTCTGCGGAGATTCCCGACCCTTCGGCCGCCTGAGCGACCGTGGCTTGACCCTGCACCCGGCGAAGGAAGACCCCCGAACGAGGCGAGGCATCCGGCGTGAATCCCCCAGCCCGTTGGAGCATCTGGCTTAGGGTCATACGATCCCGATCCAGAGCGTACTCCCCAGGCTTGGAGACATAACCCGCAAAACTCACCACCCGGTGAGGCCGATAATCCGGCTTTTCATAGAGGCTCACACGATCATCGGGTCGAAGCACGGGATTCACCGCATCGTCCTTCAACGAGACGGGGCTGGTGGAATCCGTGCTCAGGAGCCGGGCCAGATCCAACGGCCGCACGTCGCTGGGCTGCCCCTCGCGGGTGCGCGCCAGCTCGGCCACCAGACCATTGCCCTGCTTCAAAAGCAACCCCGCACGGAAGAGGAGATCGGACACCCTCATGCCGTCGTGCCAGAGGTATTCGCCGGGCCGCTGGACGGGCCCGGTAACCTCGACGCGCCGCTTCAGACGCTGCTGCTCCACCGAGAAGAAGGTGAGCTGGTCTCGATCCTCCAGGGGCAGGTTGTGCTCTGGATCTCCCGCCATAGCTCTCGTCACATCGAAGGGCAGCAGCTGGGTGGTTTGATCCGCCCGCGTCCGCAGGATCTCGCCCCGCGCCGCGTAGGTGTCCGGGAGCACCTGCTGATCGCGCTTTAGAAGATCCGCCACCTTCATCCCATCGAGGCGCGCGAAGGGGCCGGGAACGCGGATGTGACCCGCCAAGGTCACCACGCGACCCGTGCGCTCACGATGGGGCAATGCGGAGAGCACGTCCCCCGGCTGCATGGGCGTGCCTGCGGCCTGAGCCACAGTGAGAGATTGGGCATTCAACACGCCATCAGTCGCCAGAAATCGGCGCACCAGAGTGCCTTCCCCCGCCTCAGGCAGGAGACCTCCAGCAAAACGCAGCGCATCGGCAACGGTCTCGCCGGTGCGCAGCTCAAACCGCATGCGGGGCACTTCCCCTTCATCCTCCCAGCGCCGCCGCCACTCCAAACGGTCATCCTTCGGCTCCTTCACGGGACCGCGGGCGATCTCAGATTCACGAGGGAGGCGGGTATCCAGCGGATCACTTTTTTGAAGCTCCGCCAATTTCGTCTTCAAGAGAATGAGGCGATCCTCCCGAAGTTTGATCTCTTCCTGTGAGAGGGGCCGAGGAAGGCTCTTGGTGTTGGCGTCCTCTGCCGCAGAAACCGCCTCAGGCGGTGCAGAGGAGCGTGGGGCCTCAGCCTCCAGAGCCTTGATCTCCCGCTCCATCCGCTCTTTGGCCAACTGCCGAGAGTCGGGCGCTTTGGGGCCATTCGTCTCCTGGGCAACCTCCGTCAGCGCCACCCTTGGAAAAGCGCCTTCCAAAGTGACCTGCATTTGGGCGAGAGGCACGAAGATCACATCGCCACTCTGCAACGCCACGTTCGGGTTGCCCTCGCCTTCAGCGCGCAGCGGGTAGAGATCCAAGCGATGCACGGCCTTCCCACCACGCATGACGCGGATCTCGCGGTAGCTTCCGAGGCTCGAAGGGCCGCCCGCCAAACTCAATACGTTCACCAAAGAGCTCAGGCTCGAGACGAGATAGGAACCTGGTTTGTAAACCTCGCCCATCACAAAGACGCGAATCTCGCGGAGTTTGACGACCTGAAGATCCACCGTGCTTCGGCTGAAGTTCTTCGCCACTGCGCCTTGAACGGCCTGTTTGGCGTAGGCCAGGGTCTTTCCTCCGACGCGCACAGAGCCGATTTTAGGGATCACCAATTCGCCCCGCCCATCCACCTGGGCAGGAATTTCAAAAGTGGCGCTCCCGAAGACGTTGATCTGCAGCCGATCGCCCACGCCCAACACGTAGTCGTCCGCCACACCACCTTCAGACACGCCGCTCCCGCGCTGGCGCATCTCGAAGAGGTCCGAAGCGAATCGCCGGGGGCCCTTCTCCTTGGCGCGGAGCGCGCGGATCTCCCGATCGAG
>JACXTT010006071.1_pt1 | contig 17350 bp, 13 predicted proteins | sample 9270951 | NCBI WGS metagenome assembly JACXTT01 (sample SAMN15532306, study PRJNA645909) | rock metagenome | isolation source: weathered quartz diorite | place: Puerto Rico | collected 2017-06-21 | reverse complement strand
TTCACCTTGTGGCGTTGTGTGGGCTTGTTGCGCGCGATCCGCCGAATCCTGCTCTTGCTGATGGTGACTGAGTCGGTCCCGCCGTGCGTCTCGGTGTACGTGCCCGGCATGACGTACACCATGCCCCTGGGCGCGACGGCGTTGACGGCGTCCTGGATGGACTGACCCGGGTACACCTTGATGCGCCGGGGCGCGCCAGGCGGGAACGTCGTGCTGGTCGACGTGCTCGTCGTGGTGGTGACGAAGACGGTCGTGGTGGTGGTCGGGATGAACGCCTGGCACGCGGAGTCGGCCATGTCGGCGAAGCCGTTGCCGTCGTTGTCGAGACCGACCGTGTTGTCGAAGCTCTCCTGGGCCGTGCTGCAGGGATCGGTGAGGTTGTTGGTCGGCTGGTTGTAGTAGGGCGGCCGGACCGTCTCGTCGAAGATGGCCGGGGGGGGATCGGGATCGCCGGTGATCGCCGAACCGGCGAAGTGACAGGTGGCGCACAGGTTGGGCTGGCTCGCCGCCGCGAACGCGAGGGCGTGCTTGCGGCGCAGACCGTAGGCGGTCGCCTTGGGCAGCCCGCTGTGGATCGACGTCTCGCCGTAGTCGTGGCCGTGGCAGCCAGCGCATCCGAGGCCGACGGCGCTCTTGTAGGTGTAGACAGGCGTGCCGCCGCCGACGGCGTTCATGTGGCAGAGACCGCAATTCGTGATGCCGAACTTGGTCAGGTGCGAGAGGTGCAGCGCACCCTCGTTGGTGTACCCGTTGTGGCAGCTGACGCAGCCGGTGCCGCTCCCGTCGTCGTACGTGGGGAAGGCGTCCACCCGCGCGACCCCCGCGACGAGCACCAGTGCGGCGAGCACGGCGCGCAGCGTCCACGCGCGCAGCACCGAGCTGGCGACGGGCAGGTCGTGAATCTGGCTGGTCTTCATCAGGTATCTCTCCGCGGCTGGTCAGGCCCGTTGCTACGTCGACGACGGTTAGTACCGAAGCCGCAGCGACTGGGTCAAGGGAAAATGCTTTTTCCTTGACGGAGCTTCGAGCGGGACGCTAAGAGACCGTGCCGCGTTGCAAGATCGCGGTACCCTCCGGCGCCGCTGTCGTACGGGTTTCCGAGGAGGACCCCCCCATGAGATGGACCGCGTACGCCCTCCTGGCCGCTCTGCTCTTCCTGCCCGGAATCGGCGCCGCCGGGCCCACGGCCGAATGCGCACCCATGGACGCCGCGACGGCCGCCTGCCAGGATCTCGTCGGCAAGGCCGGGACCTCCTACGCGAAGGCGCACTTCTCCGCCGTGCAGAAGTGCCTGATCGGCATCCAGAAGGGCGTCGTCACGGGCGATCCGGTGACGACCTGCCGCGGCACGTCGCTCTCCTCGCTCCCGACCGACACGAAGACCGCCGACAAGCTGACGAAGGCGGCCGCCAAAGGCAGTGCGACGATCGCCAAGGGGTGCAGCGATCCGCAGATCGCGAGCCTGCAGCTCTGTGCCCCGAATGTGGCCGGCCTCGGCTGCCTGTTCGAGGAGCACTACACCGCAGTCGACCAGGCGATCGGTGACGAGTTCGGTGCCGTGACATCGACCTCGGATGCCATGCTGCAGAGGTGCCAGAGCACGATCGGCAAGGAAGCCGCGAAGTACCTCACGGGCCAGATGAAGGCGCTCCAGAAGTGTCTCAAGGATCGCAACAAGGCGTGCGGCAAGCCGGGCGCGCTCCCGCGCTGCCTCGCCGCGCAGGCGACCGGGCCGAAGCCGGAGGCGAAGATCGTCGCCGCGCTGGCGAAGGCGCTCGCGAAGATGAACACGAAGATCGCCGCATCGTGCTCCGACACGCAGGTGGCGAGCCTCGACGCGTGCGCCGACACGAACGCGGACCTGAGCTCCTGCATCGTCTGCTCGCACGGCAACGGCGCCGAGGATCAGGTCGCCAGCGAGTACCGCGTCGTGAAGTCAGCCTCCACCTCGACCGGCCTTCAGCCGGTCGCGGACACGGCCGACGACGGCGACACGATCCTGATCGAACCCGGCACCTACAACGAGACCCTCGAGCTCAAGAACGACGGCCTCACCGTCCTCGGCCACAAGACCTGCGCGACGGGCGCGCGTCCGCTGATCGACAACACCGGCCTCGCCAGCATCGGCATCAGCTCCTGCGGCTCGCTCCTGGGCGGCGGCTGCACCAGCACCGCCGACGACCAGGTCATCCAGTCCCTCGAGGTCGACGACTTCATCGACTACGACGTCTACACCACGGGCGCCGACGGCGTGGTCTACCGCGACCTCGTCACCCGCGGCCCCGGCGTCACGGACGTGACCCGCTACGGGCCGTTCCCGATCCTCAGCAACAACGTGCTGGTCGAGAACTGCTTCGCCACCAGGATCTCGGATGCGGCCATCTACGTCGGCCAGTCGACGAACATCGTCGTGCGCAACAACGAGGTGACGGAGAGCGTCGCCGGCATCGAGATCGAGAACTCGGCCAACGCCGAGGTCTACAACAACAACGCGCACGACAACACGGCGGGCATCCTGATCTTCAAGCTGCCCGACCTGCCGGTCCAGCTCTCGAACTGCCACAACATCCACGACAACATCGCGGTCAACAACAACCACGCGAACTACGGCCTGGGTTACCTCAAGCTGGTCCCGGTCGGCACCGGCATGCTGTTCCTGTCGAACGACACCGGCTGGTTCCACAACAACACGATCACCGGGAACGGCACCCTGGGCTTCGCGGCCACGGACCAGGGCGTCCTCAACCTGCTCAACGATCCCGATCCGTTCAGCCCGCCCAGCCCCGACTACATTCCGATCAACAACTACATCGTGAACAACACCGTCACCGGCAACGGCACCGCGCCCGACTCGGCATTCACGACGTTCGCGGCCGACGTCCTCGCGGCGTTCTCGCCGGGGGCGACGGGGAACTGCCAGAACGGCAACACGTTCGCGACCGACTTTCTGGCCGGCTTCGCCGGCCTGCCGGCGTGCCCGGGGAGTGGCGCCGCGCATCCGCCGGGCTGCCCGTACATCGCGCCGACCACCACCACCAGCACCACGTCGACGAGCACGACGATCCTGGGCACCACCACCACGACCACGCTGCTCCCGACGTTCACCAACGTCTACACCTCGATCTTCGCGCCCAAATGCTTCCCGGGCTGCCACAACCCGGGGAACCACTACGGCGGCCTGGTCCTGGACACCCAGCCGAACGCATACGCCAACACCGTGAACGTGCTCAGCACCGAGGTCGCCACCATGAACCGGATCACGCCCAGCGATCCGGCCAACAGCTACCTCCAGCACAAGGTCGACGGGACCCAGGGCTCCGTCGGCGGGTTCGGCGGCCAGATGCCGCTGATCGGCGGGCCGCTCTCGGTGGCGGAGCGCGACCTGATCCGTGCGTGGATCAACGCCGGGGCGCCGAACGACTGACCGCGTCCTGATCTGATGCTATAGGGCCGGCATGATCTTCGAGGAGATCCGGACCGGCGGATGCTGCTCGTACGTCGTCGCCTGCGGGGACACCTGCGCCGGGGTGGTGATCGATCCCGAGCTCTCGCAGATCGATCGCACCCTCGCGCTCCTCGGCAAGGCCGGGGTTCGCGTCCACTACGTGATCGACACGCACACGCACGCCGACCACTTCACGGCGTCGCGCGAGCTCGCGCGCCGGCTCGGGGTTCCCCGCGTCATGCACCGGGCGAGCGTCGCACCCGACGTCGACGTGCGGATCGATGACGGCGAGACGCTGATCGCGGGTCGGTTGCGGATGCGCGCGGTCTCCACGCCCGGGCACACCGACGACTCGATCTCGCTGGTGCTGGCCGACCGCGTGTTCACGGGCGACACGCTGCTCCGCGGCGCCACTGGGCGGACCGATCTCCCGACCGGCGATCCCGAGGCGCTCCACGAGAGCCTCTTCGGCAAGCTGCTCCAGCTCGACGACGGCCTCGCCGTCTACCCCGGGCACAACTACAAGGGCGTGCCCGTGACGACGATCGGCCAGGAGAAAGCCGACAACCCGCGGCTCCAGAAACGCGATCGCGCCGCCTTCGTCGAGCAGATGCGCGCGCTCAACCTCGGCATGCCGGACCATCTCACCGAGGCGCTGCGCACCAACCGCACCGGCGGCAAGACGGTCGCGCAGCTCCTCGACGAGGCCGCGCAGCGCATCGCCTTCCTGTCGATGGAGGAGCTGTGCGAGCGCGTGCGCGCGGGCCGGAGCAGCCTCGTCGTGCTCGACATCCGCGAGCGCGACGCGTTCGACGCCGGCCACATCCCCGGTGCGCGCCACGTCCCCCGCGGGCAGCTCGAGCTGCGCATCGACCAGGTGCTGCCCGACCCGACCGTGCGGGTCGTCACGTGCTGCGAGTTCGGCAAGATCTCGACGCTCGCCGCCGACACGCTCCGGACCATGGGCTACGTGCGCGCGGTGGCGCTCGACGGCGGGATGAAGAGCTGGCGTGACGCCGGCTTCCCCCTCGAGGCGACGGCGCCCAAGCCGTAGCGCCGCGGCGCTACGGCGCGACGGTCGCCGGCAGGCAGCCCAGGTCGTTCTTCTTCACGTCGAGCTGGCCGGCGCCGAGCTCGGCGTTGTGCACGAACACGCCCGGGCTCGGCGCGACGGGCGCGCCCGCCGGCATCGCCTGGTAGCAGAGGAGACGGCTCGCGGCGTGCTTGGTGCCGCCGCCCGCGACGCCCGTCGGAACGCACAAGCTGCGCGGCTTCTTGAGCACCATCACCGATGCCGACGGCGTGAACGCGTCGCTGAGCGTGATCTGGCGTCCCTTGGGGAACTTGGGCGCGCCCTTCGTGATCTTCACCTTGTAGCACGCGAAGGCGTCGACCTCGTTCGCCGCCGGCAGCGACGGCGCCGCGTTCGGGTCGGCGGCGGTCGGGACGAGCAGCATGTCGGCCTTGACGGTATCGAGCGTCAGCGGTCCGAACTGGTCGGTCACCGTGAGCCCGGTGTGCGGCACGTGCTTCGGCTGTCCTTTCGCCGGCGCGATCGGATACGTCTCGAGGTGCGTGACCGCGTCGACGCGCCCGCCTCCGACGTCGGCTGGAGCGCACAGGTCGTGCGGCTTCTTCACGACGAAGGTCTCGCTCTCGAAGGTGTTGGCCAGCGCCAATCCGGCCGCCGGCGCCACGAACTTGGGGCTGCCGTGCGTCGCCGGGGACTTGTAGCACCCGAACGGATCGACGATCCGCAGCTCGGCGGTACCCGAGTCGAGCCCCATCGCGACCGGCGCCGAGCGCCCGTTGGCCTGCCACAGGTCCTTCACGAAGCGCGCGCGGGTCTTGCCCGTGGGGCCGGTGGTGCGCGCGAGGCAGTCGTTGGGGAAGCCGTGCGCGACCGCCTCGTCGTCGAGGAAGTCGATGTACTCCTTGCTGGTGGTCTGGTAGCGGAGCGTCGCCGTGACGGTGACGGGCGAGACGGCGGTGCCCGGCACCGAAAACGCGTACGACGTGACGTCGTAGTTGACGAGGATGCCGGGCGAGGCCTCCGGGTAGGTGTAGCCGACGGGGTGGACCTCGAGGTCGGAGCCGCCGAGGAATCCCTGCGGCGGAATCCGGTTGTCGGAGACCACGCAGTCGTTGGTGGCGAAGTGGAACTGCTCGTTGCCGCCGCCGTCCTCGGTCTCGCACGTGCTGGTGCCCGGGTTCCACACGCCCTGCTGGGCCTCGTAGACCTTGATCTGGGCGTCGTTGGTCAGCCCGCCGGTCGACACACGGCCTCAACCTCCGACGCCCGCCAAACCCCAAAGAGGGGGGGAACGCGGGAGCGCAGCGACCCGCGGAGGGCCTCCCCCAGCCCGCCGCGCGCCACCCGCTCTCAGCGACTCCCGAACGCAATCATCGCCGCCGTGTACAAGTACGAGTGCTCCCACGCGTGCGGCACGTCGTTCTCCGGCAGATAGTCCGGCGAGATCCCGTCGCCGTTCAGATCGAGCTGCACCCGTGCGTACGCTTCGGAGATGTGCAGGGTCCCGGGCGTCGTCAGCTCGTGGATGAAGAACTTCACCTGGTCCTGCATTCCGGTGAGCGCGGCAGTGTCGCCGATCTGGCGGAAGTACTGCCCGCGCGAGACCAGCGCCTCGGTGTTGTAGGCACCGTCGGTGGCGGTGCGGGTGAGGATCGGGTCGACGATCGTCTGTCCGAGCCATGCCGCGTGCGTCGCCGCGACCGGATCGCCGGGCGCGAAGTACGGCGTCGGCCAGAGGAGCCAGCTCGGACGCGCGCCCTCGTAGTGATCGCCGACCAGGAAGTGGTCGTGGATGGCCTGGGCCAGCTCGTCGGCGCGCGCCTGCCAGCCCGCGACCTCGACCGGATCGAAGCCGCATGCGGGGCCGGCGTCCGCGGCGTTGCGCAGCGCCATCAGGACGGTCTCGGCGCCCTGGAGCCCCTGCGAGAGCGGGATGATGTCGTCCTCGTTCGCGCTGCACTGGAGGTTGTTCGCGGGATCCTTGCACGCAGCGAGGTTGACCGCGCCCAGGTGAATCGACGGGCAGACGTCGGCCAGGTAGGCCGTCGCCGCGGCGGGATCCGAAATGTGGGCGTAGTGCTCCCACATCGTCCAGATGCCGAGCGCGGCCTCGTCGATCTCGAACGAGACGGGGTCGCCCGGCACGACGTTCACCGGGTCGGCATAGTAGTTCTCCTCGTACGTGCCCGCCGGGATGCAGTCCGGATACACGGGTGCCGCCGGATTGCACGCCGGGAACGAGTAGATGATCGACCAGCCGCCCGGCACCTTGCGCTGCACCCGCGCGTAGAACCGGTTGTGCCGGCTGACGACGTCGGTGTAGCCGGCCAGGTCGAGCGCATAGTTGATGAACGAGCCGTCGCGCACCCAGTCCTCGCCGTAGGGGTTCTGCGTGTTGACGCTGGCGACGATTGCGCCGCTGGCGTTGTCGGTCGCGGTGCGGACGACGATCAGGCTGCGCTTCGCGAACGCGGTGACGAGGGGGTCGTCGGTGTCGGGGAGGTGCGCCGGGGCGAGCCAATTCTTCCACCAGCTCTCGGTCGCGGTGCGCTGAGCAATCGGATCGCCCGCGCGCGCCTGTCGGAGCAGCCCGTAGGCCTCGTCGCGCGTCCCGCCGACGGCGACGTAGAAGGTGACGCTGGCGGCGCCCTGGCGGAAGTGGAGCTTCCGCGCGAGCGCCGCGTTCGCCTGACACGCCGCGATCGGCGACCGCGACAGCGTGCCGTCCTGCGCGTCCGAGTAGGCGCTGGCCGCGTCGTACGTCCAGTTGTTCGCGGCGCGGCAGGCGCCGATCGGGCCGTCGGGGTTGGTGATGATGTGGTCGCAGACGAACTGCGAGCGCGCGAACGCGTCGAACACGGGCGGCAGCTGGAAGGCGGTGATCGTCGCGTTGGCGAGCACGCTCTGGTGTGAGCAGAGCGGGCCGTCGTCGAAGCCGGCCTGGAAGCCGTTGTCGCGCTTCTGGGCGCCGACCGCGATGTAGACGCCGGGGCCCGAGAGCGTCCGCACCATCGCGTTCACGCCGCGCTGGAGCTTCTGGCGCGTCGCCGGCGGGTGCTGGAGGAGCGGGTTCACGACCGCGAAGTTCTTCGGGAAGCCGCCGGCAGAGTCGGGCGCGAAGTGGAGGAAGGCGCGCTCGTGGCTGTCGTAGGCGACGGCGAAGTCGTTCTGGAAGTCGAGACCCCAGTCGGAGACCGGGAAGAACGGGAGCTGGTTCTTCGTCGGCGCGAAGTTCGTGTAGTAGACGATCGACCCGCCGCGCACCGGCGAGCCGGGCGCGCGCGTGACGACGTACTGGTTCACGAGCACGTTCTGGTCGGGCAGCACGAAGTTGTACCCGGTCACCGTGACGCCGAGCGCGGCGTTGACGGCGGCGTCGACCAGCACGTCGGTGTCGTCGGCGCTGTAGGTCTGGGTGTGGACCCAGGCGTCGTCGCGGAGCCAACTGAACCCGGTGACGCCGCCCGCGAGCCGGTAGGCGAGGCCCGGGAAGGCGCCATTGCCGTCGAGCGCGCCGAGATGCGGCGTGGTGCGCGCGTCGGGCGCGTTGCTCGCGAGGTAGTCGATCTGGTTCCAGTAGCTCGGGCCCGGCCACTTGAGCACGGTCATCTCGCCGCACTTCGAGAACGCGGCCGTGAGCGCGCCGCTGCCGAGCGCCGCGTTGGTGTTGGTGGCTCCGAACTGGAGCTCGTAGACGTTCGGCCCGTCGGGGGGGACCGGCACCTCGGGGCAGGCGACGGCGGGCAGGGCGCGGAGCACCAGCCCCACGAGCAACGCAAGACGCATGGCGGTCATGAAGAAGGATTATGACCGTATCGTCGCCCGCGTTGGCAAGCGAAAACACCTGTTGCCAATGGCGATCGGCCCACCTAGAACCGCCCGAGGAGGCGTCACGCATGCAAGGTCCCGAGCGCATGAACTTCGGCATCTTCCTGGCCCCGTTCCACCGGGTCGGCGAGAACCCCACGTACTGCTTCCAGCGGGACCTGGAGCTGATCGAGCACCTCGATCGCTTCGGCTACGACGAGGCGTGGATCGGCGAGCATCACTCGGCCGGCTACGAGATCATCGCGTCGCCGGAGGTGTTCGTGGCGGCGGCCGCGCAGCGGACGCGGCACATCCGGCTCGGCACCGGCGTGTCGTCGCTACCGTATCATCATCCGCTGATCCTGGCGGACCGGATGGTGATGCTCGACCACCTCACGATGGGGCGCGCGATGTTCGGCGTCGGTCCGGGCGCGCTGCCGTCCGACGCGTTCATGATGGGCATCGACCCGATCCGCCAGCGCGAGATGATGGACGAGGCGCTGGAGGCGATCATCGCGCTGTTCACATCGGACGAGCCTGTGACGCGCGAGTACGACTGGTTCAAGCTGAAGGATGCGCGCCTCCAGCTCCGGGGCTACACGCGGCCGCACATGGAGATGGCGGTGGCGTCGCAGGTGTCGCCGACCGGCGCGCGCGCGGCGGGGAAGTACGGCATCGGGCTGCTGTCGCTCGGTGCGACGACCACCGGCGGGTTCGACGCGCTCGGGCATCACTGGAGCGTCGCGAACGAGCTGGCAGCGGAGCACGGGAAGACGGTGAGCCGCTCCAGGTGGCGGCTGGTCGCGCCGATGCACATCGCGCTCACGAGGGAGCAGGCGCGCACGGACGTCGCGTTCGGGCTGCCGGCGTGGGCGGACTACTTCCAGCGCGTCGCGGCGCTGCCGCTCGTCGGCGAAGCGACCAAGCCGGAGGACATGATCGACGCGCTGGTCGGCACCGGGCTCGCCGTCGTCGGCACGCCGGACGACGCGATCGCGCAGATCGAGCGCCTCTGGAAGCAGACCGGCGGCTTCGGGTCGTACCTGTTCATGGCCCACGACTGGGCGGACCGCGAGGCGACGCTGCGCTCATACGAGCTGTTCGCGCGCTACGTGATCCCGCACTTCCAGAACGTGATCCCCAAGCTCCGCGACAGCCGCGACTGGGCTGCGGAGAACCGGCCGCAGTTCATCGGCCGCGCGGTGCAGGCGATCGGCAAGGCGATCCAGGATCACGCGGCGGATCGGGAGGCGGGGAAGCGGGAAGCGAGCTGAGGCCGATGGCCCGGCGTGCTGCTGCTCCAGCGTTGAGTCGCCTGGGGCTCACCATGATGATCCCGCGGCGGAGACGTCTCTCCGTGCGGAGGTCGCCGATGGGCCCATCGTACGTGGACGCCAGGCTGGTGCGCGCGCCGCTGCTCGGCGCCGTCACGCTGGAAACCCTCGGCCTCATGGTCAGCCCCGTGAGCCGCAAGCTGCTGCCCATGCGGATGCTGCTGGGGTCGGAGTCCGTGGTCCCGAAGTAGGTTTCGCCCGAGCACCGAGCCAGCGGGGGCAGGCTGCTGCATTTCTTGCCCAAGAGTATTGTCTTGCTCGAGCCAGCGGGCCTATAGTCCCGCGGCATGCTGGCGACGTCGGAGGTGGCGTGGACGAGCGGCCGGGTGGAGCGGCCGTGGGGCGTCGCCGAAGCCGGTCCGCCGGCGCCGCGCCGACCGCGGCTGCTCGACGTCGTGCGCGATGCGCTCCGCGTCCGGCACTACGGCGGGCGGACGGAGCAAGCGTTGGGTGGAGCCGCCCCACGCGCTCTCGCGGAGGTATCCGAACGCCGGGCGGGAGTGGCCGTGGCAATGGGTGTTCCCGGCGACGAGGACATATGTCGAACCCGTGACCCGGCAGCGCCGGCGGCATCACCTGCACGAGACGGTCGTGCAGCGGGCGGTGTATCGCGCGGTGCGGGAGGCCGGGATCGCCAAGCGCGCGTCGTGCCAACGCCGTGGGGAACATGCCTAGCCGAAAGACGGAATGCGAGCTTGTGCCGTGCCGGACGCCTAACCTGCGCTTGCAGCGGATGGCGCTGCGCGCCGCCGCTGAACCACCGGATCGTTAGGCGTGAGGTGATCGGATGATAACGTGGAAGGAGTTTGCCGCGGCGGAGCCAGAACTGTCCGAAACGGGCCGGTCGCTGCTATTTCAGTTTGGCGTGGGGCTCGGCTTTCTCGCGACCGTGCGCAAAGATGGTGCCCCGCGCCTCCATCCGGTGTGCCCGGTGCTCTCCAACGATCGCCTCTACGTCCTGATCACGCCAACTTCGCCGAAGCGATACGATCTGCTACGTGACGGCAGGTTCGCTCTCCAAACCTTCCCTCAACCGAGGCCGGGAAGCGATGAGTTCTCCATCGCAGGCAAGGCGTTGATTGCTGAGGATCCGGCGACGCGCGCCGCAATCTTCCGGGACGCGAAACACATGGCGGATGCGTCGGAGGTCCTCTTCGAGCTCTGGATCGATCGTGTGATGCACACGAGATGGGAGGACGTCCTAACGCCACAGATGCGCTCCGTTCACCGGAAGTGGCGTGCAGGAGTTGGGAGTCCCGCCTAACCCGCGCATGGACCGATCGGCATGAATTGGGCTGCTTTTCGCCAGCGCTGCCGCGCCGGCGGCTCATCCGCCGCTCGTTAGGTGTGCCAATGGAAGCCGTACATGCGCTTGAGTGCCGATCAACCCGGTATCGAGCTGCCCTAGCGGAGGTCGCCGCGTTTCTGCGAGAAGTTGGAGAGGTTTCGTGGGTTTGGCGCATCGATCGCTGGCTCAACGATCTTGATGTGATCGAGCGGGCCGGTGACCAGGGTGCGTGCTGTCGACACATTCACAGATCCTGGTTCTTTACGTTAGGTATGGGGTCCCTGGGGGACCTAACCATTGGCCCCCACAACGGTCACGCAGCCGTTGATCTGGCGGAGGCGAACCGGCGTTGGCGAGCGCTGGTCGGCGTGCAGCCGACGCGGCAAGGGCCGCGCGGCTGACCGGCGGCGTTAGACGGCAGTAGAAGATCCTGGGACAAAGGGAGCGGTGATCAAGGACTATCCCACTTCACAGCAGTCCACGTTGCGGCTCATTACGGCGGAGGTGCTCGCGGCGGTCGCCGCCGGCGTCCTTCTTCCCTTCGGAATGAGCGACTGCCGACGCCGTACACCACGGAGACGCGATCAACGAACCGTCGTGCTTGTTCATGGATACCTGGCGAACCGGTCGACACTGTTTCCTCTAGCGGCTTACCTTCGTTGGCGAGGGTGTCGACAGATTCTGTCGTTCAACTACAAGTCGAGCGAGGGGATCGAACGCGGGGCGATGGCGCTACGCGACTATTTGCGCCGACACGTCCGTGGTGGCCGGATTGACCTCGTGTGCCACAGCCTTGGTGGCCTGGTGGCGCGTGTGTACCTTCAAGAACTCGGCGGAGACCGACGCGTTGACCACTGCGTTACTCTCGGCACGCCTCACGAGGGGACCTACAACGCGTATTGGGTTGCCTCGCGGGTCGGGCAGGAGCTGCGGCCTGACTCGCCTCTTCTTGAGCGCTTGCGGGCGTCGTGCCCAACAGTGAGCCGAGTTCGCTGTCTGTCGATCGTTGCAGGTTCGGACAACCTTGTCATCCCAAGAGTATTCGCTAGGCATGAGGAGGAGGTCTACGTTCCGAACCTTGGTCACCTGGGGATACTGTTTTCGCCGCACGTGCTTCGGCTCGTCGCTGACCGGCTGCTCGGGGCGGCGCCGAACGCGGCGCCGTCTAACAAGGCGCTGGAGCGGCCCGGCGTCGAAACGGGATGCCCCGGGCCGGCGGCGGTGGCGCCCGGCCGCTCAGCGCCAGGTCGTTGGGCGGCGAGCTGCACTCCATGATCGTGCTCTTGAACGGTACCTCCAGCAGCGGCAAGACCGCGTTGGCGCGTGCGCTTCAGCTCCGCTGGCCGAGGCCCCTCCTGCATCTCGGCATCGACACGGTGCTCCAGATGCTGCCGCAGTCCTACGTCGGCATGAAGCCTAGTGCCGGAGACGGGTTCGAATTCTACAACGACGTCGATGACCGTGGTCCGATCGTGCGGGTTCGCAGTGGCCCGGTTGGAGACAATGTGCAACGGAGCTTTGCGCGCGGTGTTCGCCTGCTTGCGGATGATGGGCACGATCTCGTGCTTGACCTTGTGCTTCTCGATCGCAACAGCGTCTCCTCCTACATCGGCGCCCTTCAGGGGCATCGAACGTACTTCATCGGTGTGCACTGCGATGTTGCCGTACTCGAGGCGCGGGAGCTGGCGAGGGGAGACCGCTTTCAGAACCTGGCCCGGGCCCAGCTACGGGCCGTCCACGCGTTCCGTGAGTTCTACGACCTGGAGGTTGATACGTCGACGCGCGGGCCGAACGATCTGGCCAGCGCCATACTCGACTTTGTCGCGCGGCAGACCGGACCCACTGGCATAGCGCGGCTCCACTCCATGCTCTTCTCCGAGCAACCCCCAACCCGCGGCTGCAGCGGACCGCGGTCGTGAGAGTCGTGCACCGGGCGCATGGAAGTGAAAAGGGGAGCCACCGCGGCGGTCCCTTAGCCGCCAGTCGTTAGGGGTACCGACAATCGAGGTCGTCGTGCTAGGGAGAGAGCCGTTCTTGAGGGTGTTCTTCCTCTTGTGGGGTCTTGGTCATCTCATTGTCGGTATCGCGGGAACGGCCTTTCCGCGGTGGTTCTTCGTTGCAGTTCCGCCCTGGCCTCCGCTCCACGTCGGGCAGATCCAGATCGCGGGCATCTTCGATCTCTCGATGGGTGTCGCTTTTCTCGGCGGTGCCATCGACGTTGATCGCTACGCAGGCCTCCTCATCCCCGTGGGTGTCGTTGCCGAAGGTGGCCATGCCCTCGTTCGAATCGGTCATGTGATCGCGGGCGATAACCCACCCGCCGACCTTGCACTTCCCAGCGTCATGGTGGCCGTGGTCGTGATCCTCGCGATCGCCGGCATCCAACGCCGTGGAGAACATGCCTAGCCGAAAGACGGCATGCGAGCTTGTGCCGTGCCGGACGCCTAACCTGCGCTTGCAGCGGACGGCGCTGCGCTCTGCCGCTGAAGCGCAAGGGCGTTAGCCGTCGGAGAGCCCACAATGCAGCGGTCACACATTCGGGCGCTACGCACTTTACTGGCCACTCTCATCGTATGGGCACCGGCATGTGCAGGGAAGCACTCTCCCATGCCCGAGGTGGCACTCGACGGCGCCACGCAGCGGCCAGCAGCCAGCTACACTGCATCGCCGCCATTCGAGGACTATCCAGCGGCAGCCGAGCCGGTTGCGGCGCCCAAGGGTCCGAAGCTCTCGTCCCCAATGGGACGTCGATACCGCACGCTCCTACGCCGCGGGGCTGCAGAAGGGCCGAACTTCAATGGCCACTATCGAGTTGTGACCTGGGGATGCGGTACCAACTGCCTGGACTGGGCCATCGTAGATCTGGAGAAGGGCAACACCTGGTTTCCTGAAGACGAGGCGACTTCGTGCTGGGCGCCGGGGAAGCCGCGAGAGACGAGCGTTCCCGATTGGATAAACATTCGCCTGAACAGCAGTCTTCTTGTACTCCATGAGTGTAAGGGCCCAAGCGCGCCGGTAGGATACCACGCATTTGATACTCGCCGGCTCTTCGTGTGGCGAGGAGATCGTCTTGAGCACCTCCGTGATGAGCCCTTGTCGTATTGAGCGCATCGCATCGAAGTCACCAGGTGGCTTGGTACATGGCGCCATGGAAGACGCGGCCAACCTGGCGCTGGAGCGGACCGCGGGCATCCAACGCTTCAGCGAACCTGAGACGGCGCGGTTTCCTCGCGGCCGCTCGGCGCCTGGTCGTCGGGCGGCGGCACTCCGAGTGATCTTCCATGATCGATGAATCCACCGGCGGGGCGAAGCCGGATTATGTCCCTGCTGCCCCGCAGCTCTGGCTCTACGACCTCTTGGTCGCGGTCTTGGCTCGAGAATCGCGCTGGCGCCCAGCTCTCCTTCAACAAATCGACCCGAAGGCCGAGGACTCGATTGCCGACATCGGCTGTGGCACGGGAACGCTCCTCGCGCTCATCGGTCGGACCGCGCGACCGGCCGTGCTGATCGGGATGGATCCCGATCAGGCAATTCTGGAGCGCGCGCGGCAAAAGGTCGCCAAGGCCGGAGTACGTGCCGAGTTCCAGGTCGGATACGCCCGCGACGCGGCGGCCCTGCTCGACGGGCGGCAGATCAACAAGATCGCCTCGAGTCTCGTGTTTCACCAGGTACCGATGCCCGAGAAGAGGGCCGGGTTGGCAGCCATGTGCACGGCGTTGGTTCCCGGCGGAGAACTGCACGTGGCGGACTACGGTCTGCATCGCACCGTGCTCATGCGTACACTATTCCGCATCGTCGGGGCGGGGGATGGTTACGAGAATACGGAACCAAACGCACGCGGCGTGCTACCCGAGCTGATGAGGGAGGTAGGGCTTTGCAGCGTCGAGGAGACCGCGGTCATTCCGACGCCGACCGGCTCGATCTCGCCGTACCGGGCCGAACGGGGTGCATGATGCGTCGATGCGCGCCGCCCAAGCCGGCGATGGAGCGGACCCGCGGGGATGCGGGCTGCTTCCAGCGAGCGCCCGAGGCCGCTCGGCGCTCAACGCCGAGCCGTTAGACCGCTGGAGCACGGGAGCACGGCATGGACACCAAAGAGTCGCTGGCGGACGGATACGAGTCCTTCTACCGGGAGTTTGACTCGCCGTTGATGCGTCAGCTTCGGCGCGAAGCCTATGGCGAGGACATTGGGCAACACTCTTGGGTGGGCGCCGAAGAACTACGCGGGGACGTTCACCGCCTCAAGCTGTCGCCCTCGAGCCGGTTACTCGATCTTGGCTGCGGGCCCTGCGGCCCACTTACCTTCATTCTTGCCGCGGTCGGGTGTCCAGGTACCGGAGTGGAACTAAGCCCATCGGCTCTGCAAGTCGGGCGCGCGCGTGCCGCCTCCCTTGGCGTCGATGCCTTGCTCTCGGTGCAAGAGGCCGATCTGAACGAGCCACTTCCGCTCGGGCCCCGCTCGTTCGATGCAGCCATGTCACTGGACGTAGTACTTCATCTTCGCGATCGCTTGAAGCTCTTCCATGAGGTTGCGAAACTGCTGCCGACCGGTGGAAGGTTTCTGTTCACGGATGCCGGAGTGGTAACGGGCTCTGTCTCGAACGAAGAGGTGCGCAAACGCAGTGTCCACGGTTACACCCAGTTCGTTGCCGCAGGCTGGAACGAAGGGCTGCTCGAATCTGCGGGGTTTCGGCTGCTCGAGACCGAGAACCGAACCATGAGCGTGCTCAAGAACGCCAGCGGCAGGCTGGCGGCCATGCGGGCGCATCGAGCCGAACTCGAACAAATCTCCGGCGCTGCTGACTTCGAGAGTCAGGAGGACTATCTCGAGACCATTGTCGAGTTGTCACGCAGGGGGGCCGTGTCGCGCGTCATGTACCTCGCCGAGATTCATGCACTAAAGGCGGTCTAACGAGGCGTTGGAGCGGTCGGGCCGTCAACCGGCTCAACGACGTGCGGACGTCCATGCGGCCCGCCGCTCAGCGCCTGGTCGTCATGCTGCCACGGATCCCTGAGTATTGAGGCGTGGAGGTGATGCTTTGACCGACAAGGGATATCTCTTCGACAATACGTCGCGCGAGGCTGGAACGAGATTCTTCGGACTCGAGACGGCACTTGACCCAACGACGTTTCGCCATCTCAGCGCCCGCGGTGTGGCTCCAGGCTGGAGTTGTCTGGAAATCGGCGCTGGCGGCGGATCGGTCGTCCGGTGGTTGTCTCGAAGTGTCGGCGAAGCCGGTCGCGTCGTTGCGACCGACCTGAACCTCGACTGGGTCGACGTCGGGGATGCCCGCAACGTGGAGTTGCGGACCAATGATGTGGTCCGCGATCCACTCCCCGAGGCGGAGTTCGACCTGATTCACGCCCGCCTGGTCCTGGTCCACCTGCCTGCCCGGGACGAAGTGATGACAAAACTCGTTACATCGCTCCGGCCTGGTGGCTGGCTCGTGCTGGAGGAGTTCACGCCAGTCCTGCCAGGCATCCCTGGTGTACCTGAACCCGAAACCGACGCTCAGGTATCTCTAAACCGAGTGCTGCAGGCGGTCGGCGATCTGCTTCGTGACCACGGCGCCGACACGGTGACCTATCCACGCACGCTCGTGCGGCGGCTTCGCAGTCGTGGACTCACCGAACTGGGTGCGGAGGGAACCGTGATCTTCGGCGCGCAAGGGGTGGTTGACGTGCACAGGGCGAACTTGCGGCAAGTTCGAGACGAGTTGGTGGCTACGGGCCTTGTATCCGCCAACGATGTCGATCTCGCCCTGCAGACCTTGGAGGACCCGAAGCTTGTGGCGACGCTCGCAATGCTGATCTCGGCGTGGGGCCGCAAGCGCGCATGACTTGGGCGGTGGCTGCCGGCCGTCCCTTCGCCGCATAACAAGCCAATGAACCCGACCGGGTTGAACGCCGCTGCTCCGCACGATCCGCGGTGCGCCGGCGGGCTATTGGCACGGCGTTAGGCAGCATGGAAGCCTCGCCGCACGATGACCTGATGATCCCGTGGAGGCCATTCATGAGCGCAATCGAAGCTGGCGAATTGCTCTACGAAGCCACGGTGAGCTTTACCAAGGTCGTCGAGTATGGCTTGAGCTTGGAGGCCGTGGTCTCCGGTAGCGCTTCCTTGCCAACAGGCGGTGCCCGCTTCGATTACCACTTTCAGGGCGTCCTACGAGGGCCGAGGCTGAGTGGGACACTTGCGGGAATCGACTATGCCTACATGCGTCCGGACGGCCACACTCAAATCCACATCCATGCTCAACTCGCGACCGGGGAGGGCGAGAGTATCGCGTATTTCGCTGAGGGAGTTGTGATTCCTCAACAGGGCACGAGCGAATGGCTACTGCGAGAGAGCGTGTCCTTCGTCACCGCATCGCCGGGGTACGCCTGGCTCAACCAGGTGCAGGGGCGGGGTCAAGGCACCATCGACTCAGGCAAGGGCGAAG
>JACXTT010006070.1_pt1 | contig 17351 bp, 11 predicted proteins | sample 9270951 | NCBI WGS metagenome assembly JACXTT01 (sample SAMN15532306, study PRJNA645909) | rock metagenome | isolation source: weathered quartz diorite | place: Puerto Rico | collected 2017-06-21 | reverse complement strand
CAGGACCCGCCTCCCGCTTCCGTCGAAACCGAACAGGTGCTGCAGGCTCACCTCGGCGACGTAGAGGCGAGGGCCGTTGCTGGTCGCGTGGAGGCCGTCGAAATTGCCCGAGGCGAATTGCGTCACCATCGCGACGGAGTTCGGATTGTGGACCCGAAAGAGCCCGGAGGACGTCGAGATGAAGAGGTCCGGATTCGTGGGATCGGGGCTTAGGGGATCGACAACAACTGCAAGGGGGTCGCTGAAGGCGGCGATCCTCGGCGGCACGACTGCCAGCGTGTCGGGGTCAAATACATAGAGACCCGGCGCGATGTTCGAGTTCTTCCCAGCAAGCCCGTAGTAGTGACTTCCCGACACTGCGAGGCCGTGCGTGAGCCCGTTCGTGACGCTCGCCTCGGGGCTCGAAAAGTCACCGCCGGTGATGGGAAACCGATAGGTCGTATGGGTGCAATAGTCGGTGGTGAAGAAGTGACTCTTGTCGAAAACAAGGCCGGCGGGCCCTGCCTTACCGGAGGGGAGAGCGCAGGAAGGCGCCCCCGTCACAAAGTCGGTTCCTCCCGTCAGCGGCGGACTGACACTCGTAAACGCTTGCGCGATGCCACAATGCGCGAGCGAGACGAGCAACAGGCCAACGGGAAGGACCAAGCCGACCAATGTTGGAGGTTTCGAGGAGCTCATTGTCTGCTCCGCCGCGGCATTCCTCGCAGAGCAAAATGAATGCCCTGAATCGTCCACCAAAGGATGGAGATCGACCGTGCAAGCTTGCCCGCCCGCGCAAGCGTGTCGCAAGATTACGATCGACTCGTCCGCCGGCGAGAGCCGTGCTCGCCGGGACGGTGCCGCCAGCACGCTATCGATATCGCATGTCGCCCGCCGGGGAGGGGCATGTGCCCAACTGGGGATCCTTCACGTGCACCGCTGCACGTCAGGTCCGTCCCGCGAGGAATCGCTCCCCTTGGCACGTGCACACCGGCAGGGTCACTGGGTCACATAACCGAGCCCGTGTCTCGTAGTCGTAACAATCGGCCGGCCGCCCTGCCAGTCGATTTCCAGCATCTCGCGCGAGTTGTACAACGGGTCGAGGTTGACGACGGGCCGGCGCGTCGACGTAGCGAAGACGTCGCCCGCGTCACCGACGAAGACATAGCGGCCATCGAGGCTGTGATGCAGCCACCCCTCGCGCAGGCAGTCATAGGCACATCCCGGTTTCGAGCCGGTGACGGCCCGTGTGAGGGCAAGGTCGGCCACCTGCGTCGGCGAAGAGCCGGGTAGGCGGCTCACGTCAAACACGTGCACGTAGCTGTTCCCGCCGTCGATCAGCCAGACTTCCCGTTCGTCGGGTGACAGCGAGATCCCGTGGCAGTACGCGCTCGGCTGAAAGCTCGGGTTCGGGCTGAAGCCAGCGACCGATACGGTGTAGAGAACCTGTCCGGTCGCGGTGTCGCTAACCTGAAAGCCCAGGAATCTCGTCGCGGTCGTGAACGCCAGCGTATGTTTGCCGTTGATCGTGAACGGCCGAACCCCGCTGACCAGCGGTCCCATGCTGCGAATCACCGCGTTCGTCGCCGTGCTGGCAAGGAACAGGAAGTTGTTGTTGCGCGGACCCATGTAGACCTGCGTGCCGTCGAGGCTGACGACCGTGTTGTGTGGTCCGGCACCCGCCGCGATGCTCCCCGTCACATTCCCGTTCGCCGCGTCCATCACCTTCCACGCCGTACCCGGGTCCACCTCTCCGATCGGCATGTAGATAGTTCTTCCATCCGGCGTCAGCGCCATGCTGTCGACGCCGAAGGGGTAGTTTACGTTCCAGACAATTCCGTCGCTCAGCAGATCGTAGGCGAGCATCGAGCCGTTGCCGTTCGAGCCGCCATCCCCGCCGTAGCTGATGTAGAGGAGGTGTGCGGCGGGGTTGACCACCAGGCCGCGAATGCCGGTCGAAGTTTGCGGCAGGCTCACGTGCTTCACCAGGCCGAAGGCATTGTCCATGTCGTACACGTACATGTTTCCATCGGGGAGCACGTACTCAAAGTGGCTGACGGTCGCGTCCGATACCGTGAGGACCGTCGCACCGCTGATGCCGCCAGACGCCGCGCCGATGGTGGCGGTACCGTTGGACACGCCCGAGGCCAGGCCGGTGCTACTGATCATTGCCACGGCGGTATTGGACGAACTCCAGGTGGCCGTGTTCGTCACGTCGCGATGGCTGCCGTCGCTCATCGTGCCGGTCGCGGTGAACTGCAGCGTCGTTCCGGGCGCGATGGAGGGATTCGTCGGCGTCACGGCGATGGAAACAAGGCTGGGAGGCGGTGCCGGAACGGCGCTGAACGTCGCAAGGGCACAGGACCAATTCCCCGCCGTACTCAGGGTGAAAGCACCCGAGTAGGCCCCGGTCGAGGTGACGATCCGATGCTCGTTCGCGGCTCGCGATCCGTTCACGACCGCGTCCTGCAATTCGGGTGTGAAGCCGGCACCGGAGGTCACTGAGCCCCCAAACGAACTGGGTAGCCCCAGGCCCACAAACAGCAGCTGGTTCGCGGAACTCGTGGGGGCGGTCGCGCCAGTGTTTGGCGCGGTGCTGTTGCCTTGTCCGCTGGCGGTCCGGTCGAGCGCCTCCAACCCGCTGTATTCGTAGACCGCCAGCCATGGGTGATTGTTGGAAGCCGAGAATCGCGCCGTCACCGTGTTGGAACCGCCCCTCGCGTTGACGGCGTAGAAGATGTGGATCTGGTGGCCGTCGACCGTCTGCGCCTGCGCGACCGCGTCCGCGTAGGCATTCCCCGCCGTGTCGCTCAGCGTGACCGTCTGTGACGTGGTGGACAGACGCACGAAGGCGACGAGCAGGTTGCCCGCCGTGTTGCTTGATGGAAACGTGCTCGAGATCGATCCCACTCCGGAACCCTCCACCGCGGTCGACTGTACCAGGGCGATCCCGGGCGGCGTTTGCGTGGTCGTGGTGGTCGGGACCTGGGTGGTCGCGGAAGTGGTGGTGGCGGACGACGGCGGTGCCGTGGTCGTCGTCGACGTGGAGGTGGTCGGCGGCTGGGTCGTGGTGGAGGACGTGCTCGTGGTGGTGGTGGTGGTGGTGGTGGTCGTCGACGGCAACGTCGGGACCGCCGCAAACGTGGCCAGCACGGCGCTCCAGTTGGTGCTCGAGCTCAGGCTGAACGTACCCGCGTACGATCCCGTGGCGCTCACCGCAGCCGCCTCGTTGGCTGCACGTGATGTCCCGGTGTCCTGCTGCTGCAGCGTGTACCCGCTGCCGGGCGTCGTCGTTCCCTTGTAGCTGGCCGGCAGGCCCGTCGCTGCAAACACCAACTCATTGGGGCTCGCCGTAGGCGCCGTCGCCCCGCTGTTGGGACTGGCGCTGCTACCCTGCGCGCGGGAAGTCTGGTCCAGCGGACTCGTCGCACTCAAGCCGCTGTATTCGTAGATGGCGAGCCACGGGTGATTGTTAATCGAGGAAAACGTCGCCGTCACCGTATTGGGGCCCCCGGCGACGTTGCTCGCGTAAAAAATGTGCACCTGGTGAGCGTCCCCCGTCTGTGCCTGGGCGACGGCATCGAGGTAGGTGTTGTGGGCGCTGTCAGTGACCGCGACCGTCTGCGAGGTCGTGGACAGGCGCACGAAAGCGATGAGCAGGTTGCCGGCGGTGTTTGCATTCGCGAACGGGACGGCAAGGGAGGCAACCCCTGTTCCCGGCGCCGATGTCGCCTGCACGAGCGAAATTGCGGCATCGGTACCGTTGGCAAAGAAGATGAAGCCGAAAAAAAGGGGGGCGATCGAACAGATTCGCACGGCTATCCGGGTACGTGCTCCTCCCGGCTGACTCTCATCGTGAGTACACGGGAGATCCAGCTGCCGGATGCGCTTACTTGCTCTCCGCATCTCCGTCGCCCGCGGCGTTCGTACAGCCCCTCTTTTCGGTGTGTCAAGGGCAGATTTGTTGTTTGATCAACATGTACATGATCCGTCCTAGCGGACAGCAAGATGCCGCAGCGAGTGTTGCCCGACCGCCGGCACTCAAGTGCATCCCCTGCCGCGGGGGTGACGCGCGTGGAACTCGCATACCAGCCCCCTTCCTTCGCTGCATTTGATGCTCCGGAGGTAGGCTGAGTCTGCCTGCCCCTGCCCCTGTCCCGCTCCGTGGCTCGGGATGCACGCCCTCAGCCGACGACCCCCCCCGCAGCTTGTCTCGACGTGCAAGACGGCGGCGACGACACTCGCCGGCGCGCCGTACGCTCGCTCGGACGCGTCGAGGATGACAGCGTGCTCTTCCCCGTTGCGACGATGCTCCCGCTGGCGAGAAAGCGCCGGTACGGAGGGAACGCGGCTCGCCTGCGCCCGATGCCGAGGGCGAGGCCTTCGAACGGTGACCTGCGCGAGTCGCCGAAGGCTCGCAGCGTACGCTCATGATAGACGCCATCGGCGGAGAGCTGCTCGACGAGGGACCCCCTGCCGCGCACGTCGTCAGCACGTGACGCCACGCGCGCAGGCAGGAGGACACAGAGCAGAGCGCACGGAGCTCGCATCACCTTGAAAAGCAGCGAGGGCCGGCGGATGATCATACACGAGAACGTTATCCGCGGGGGACCTCGGAGCGGGTACGGCGGACATCCGCTCGTAGCCCTGCACCTGAGTTCGGACGCACGGAGCCCGAGGTCTCGCTGAAGGAGCGAACGCTTGTCCTGGGCGGTGGTGGTGGTGTGCCAGCGAGAGAGTCAACTGCGCACCGAGCGCCGGCGCTGCACCCGGGCGGAGCGCATTGCCGCCTCCCTCGCGTCTCCTTGGCAAAGACCCACTGCGTACATCAGGACGCGGCACACGTACCTTCAGGACCACCGCTCGGACCATTGGTCCGAGGAATCGTTCGCCCACGCCACAGGTGTGCGTGCGGGTCGCTTCGCTGCGCGCGAACGGTGCCGCCGATGCGAGGCGCAAACGGCATGAACTTTGCCCGGGGACTTGCCACATCAGGTCCATGACGGAGGGCGACACCTGCACGGACGCGCTCGTCTGTGCAGCCAACGCAAAGGACACAGCAAATGAGATATCCTGTGGTGCGACGTGCGGTCCATCGCTTTGCCGCCAGCGTGACAACGGTTGCGCTCGTTCTGGGGTTCTGTCCCCCGCCCGCTGCCGCTACGAATCCAACCGGCACGGCCTCGGGTGACGTCCGGGTCTTCGAGGTCGCGGATTCGAGCTTCGATCGCTACACGCTGAATCCCACTCCGGCGCAGCAGGACTGGATGCGGGCGCACTACTGGAGGATGCTGACCTACTCACCCTACTTCGACTCGCGCGTGTCCTGGTTTCCGAGCGCGTGGATGTACAAGGACCTGTTTGCGATCCACACCAACTCCGCGCTGGCGCAGGCGCATCCCGAGTGGATCCTGTGTGATGCCAACGGGAACGCCCTCTACATCGGGTACGGGTGCTCGGGCACCAGCTGCCCGCAGTATGCGGGGGACGTGGGGAATCCCGCCTTTCGCACCTACTGGATCGGAGAGGCGTCAGCCGCGCTCGCGCACGGCTACCTCGGCCTCTTCATCGATGACGTGAACATGAGGCTCGCGACGGTGACCGACGGGTCCGGTCACGCCGTCGCCCCCACGGACCCCCGGACGGGTCTGCCGATGACTGAGTCGTCGTGGCGCGGCTATGTGGCCACGTTCACCGAGCAGATCCGGGCCACCTTCCCCCAGGCCGAGATCGTGCACAACGCGATCTGGTTTCTGGGGCACGACGACCCCAACGTCCAGCGCGAGCTCCTGAGCGCGGACCTGATCAACCTGGAGCGCGGCATCAACGACGGGGGCATCCGCGGCGGCGGCGGGACGTACGGCCTCGACACATTCTTCGCCCACATCGACTGGCTCCACGCGGCCGGCCGGGCCGTCGTGTTCAATGCGAATGCGACCACTGACCAGGCGAGGACGTACGGGCTCGCCGGCTACCTGCTCGTCAACGCCGACCAGGACGGCGTGGGCAACGACTGGGGTACCACACCCGACGGCTGGTGGGCGGGCTACGACGTCTCCCTCGGGGACGCGCTCGGGCCGCGTTACGTCTGGAACGGCCTCGTCCGTCGCGACTTTCAATCGGGCCTGGTGCTCCTGAACGAACCCGGCGCACCCTCGCGGACGGTCCAGCTCGACCGCGCCTACACCGACCTCGCCGGCCGGCAAGTCATCTCGCTCACCCTCGCTCCGGCCTCTGGTGTCGTGTTGCGCAGCGGGAGTGCCGCCACGACGACAACACGGCCGCCCTCCACCAGCACCACCTCCACCTCCACGACCACGCGGCCGCCGACGACCAGCACCCAGCCACCGGTCACCACCACCACAACGACCCGGCCGCCGACCACCACCAGCACCGGCACCACCTCCACCTCCACGACCACGCGACCGCCGACGACCATCACAGAGCCGTCCACGACCACTACGACGACCTCGCCGCTGCCGACTACAACCACCCTGCATCATCGTCATAACGGCAATGGCTCTGGCCCCCACTTCACGGGGCACTAGCGCGGTGACGGCGCTGTCGCTCAGCCGTGATGGTGATACCTGGTCGGGCCTTCTCGCGATCTCCCCTGACGCCAAACTGCCCGCGATCTAGCGTGCGCGGGCCGCTGGCTCGGCCACCACGCACCAAAGGAGCCGCCGCATGCGCGAGGCGAGCACGCCTCGCACAGCTCGGCTCGCCGCCCTCGTCCTCGCGAGTCCGTAGGCGGACAACCGGGAAGTTGTCTGTCCACGTCGCAGACCATCAGTCTGGCGAACGGCCGAGGAGGTTTCGCTCCCGTGGGTTGAGCCTCTGTGACGATTGCGCCAAGAGTCTGTGACGCGCGTTTCGACGGACGCGTCGCGACCGCCCAACATGTCATCGGCCAATCACTTCGCGAGAACGTCGCCCCGGTATACCCGTCGCATGAGACAGATCATCCTTCGATGGATCGGTGGGCTAGCGGTGATCCCGGTGACCGCGGGGTACGTCGCGGTGGGAGTCGCAGTGCTTACCTGGCGCGCCGTGCGCGATATGGCGGGGGCGGCGCTTCCGGGCCTGCCGTGGGACGCCGATCGCGAGACCCACGCCGCCTGATTCGTGATAAGCAACGCCGCGCCCCGACCGTCGGAAAACGAGATGCGCGACGAGCTGAAGCGGGAGTTCAGCCCGTTTCTGGGCAACAGACTCCCGGTTCGAACGTCCGTGTAACGCTCGCTTTCGCGCCGGCTCGGGACTCGCGTTGTCATCGTCCCATCGTTGCGGTCGGATTCCGCTGCCATCTCCGCTGGCTGCGAAGGTCCTTTATCTTCAGGCGATAGGGTGCAACGAGTGCCTGTCAAGGCCTGCCGGAGCAGCGAGCTCACCCGAAACTTGCCTGACGCCATCGCCTCCGTCGCCCTCGTCGGTTGCCGTCACACTCGTACCCGTGCGTCGGCGAGACGACTGCGAGCGCGACGGAGCCTGCGAGGCGAGCGCAGTGTCCCGAGCATGTGCGAGGACCGCTTCGGCGGCGAGGGCCTCCTGGATATCGCCACCGCCCCACCGTCCTCTGGTGCCGCGACGACTACGGCGTCCACGTCCACACGCGCCTGTCTCGCGTCAATGGGAATCGGGTGCGAGGTGGTCTTCCCGGGGAAAAGATTGGGAGGTACTCTCGAGTCGATATGGTAATGGTGACTCGTGTCGTGCGTCGAAAATGGGCGAACGAGGCAGTTCGGGGCCTATCAGCGCGCGGACGCGGCCGGTGCCCTTCGTGCACGTCAAGTACGAGGAGCTCGTGCACGACCCGGAGACCCGCTTCCGGGAGGGCCGCAAGCATCTCGGCGTCCCCTCGAAGCCCAAGCGATCGCCGACCGACCTCGAGGCGGTGCGTAACGCTCCCGTGCCGCTCAAACGAAAGGCCCCTCTACGCGACGGGCTCGAGCGAAGGCTGCTCGCGCGGCTCGGGCGCAGCATCCACCACAACCGCGTGGGGGGCGTCCTGAAGCGCGTGCGCTTCGCACTCGACGTGGTCCTGAAGGAGTGACGGTTGCGGGAGGTCTCGGGGAAGGAGCTCGCGCCGAGGAGGCGGGTCAGCGGTCGTGATACGCCAGCCCGGCGGCACGTCATCCTGTGTCCACCCACGCGGCGTCGAGGATCCGCTGGTGGCACGGCGCGTTGTGGGCTCGAGATCGCGCCATGAGCAGACTCCTCATCGGCACGGCGCTGGCCGTGATGCTGCTGCTTTCGGCCGGTCCGCTGCATGCCGCGACGCAGGCGGTCCTCGGAAGGAGCTTTCAGGTGATGGCTCCCACCGGCGGCAACATGAGCCGCAAGGTTGCAGGTCGGGCTCTCGAGAAAAGGAGCGGCCGGGCCATCCGCGGTAATCCGGTCGCAAACGGCGCGTCCCTCCAGGTCATCGCGCGGGGCGCAACCGACTCCAGCCAGACCTTCGCGCTGCCGAGTTCGGGCTGGAAGGCGATCGGGGCGACGGGCTTTCAGTACTCGAACGCACGCGTCGGAGGAACGAGCGGCGGCGCGGTCGCACAAGCGAGCATCAACAGGTCCGCAAGCGGCAAGTTCAAGATCAAGGTACTCATCCTCGGGAGTGACGGGCCGCTGGCCGTCGTCCCTCCGAATCCCGGCACGGATGGTGGGTTCATCCTCACCCTCACCGGTGGCGACAGCTACTGCGTAGCCTTTGGCGGGGCGGCGGGAGGAACGACTGTCGTCAACGACAGCAAGGCGTGGCACATCACGCGCCCAGACGCTACGGCTTGTCCGGCGCCACAGCAAGGCACCACGACGACGACGACGTTGCCGTCAGCAGCCGTTGTACACTACGAATACGTCTTCCCCGACGGCGCGTTATCCGTCTACGACGCGGACCATGGGCATCAACTGGTGAAGAGCGTCACCTTGTCCCAGGCACGGGGGATACGTGGCGTCGTCGCCCATGCTGCCACCCACTCGCTCTACATCAGCTACGGAGGGGACGGCAACGGGCAGAACGGCACACCGACCCTCCTGAAGTACGATCTGCTGACCGATGCCGTCGTCTGGACGCACTCCTACGCCGTCGGTATCGACAGCATGTCCATCGCCCCGGACGGGAACCACATCTACATGCCGAGCGGCGAACTGGCGAGCGGAGGGGTCTGGTACGTCATCCGTACCGACACGGGCGACGTGACCGCAACGATCAACGGCCCCCAGGGCCCGCACAACACGATCGTGAACCTCGCCGGCACTCGCGTCTACCTCGGCGGCCGTGGGGACAATAACCTCGGTATCGCCGACACCGCCACCAACCAGGTGGTGGGGCACGTCGGTCCCCTCCAGAGCTCCGTGCGGCCGTTCACGATCAACGGCCGGGAGACCCTCGCATACATCACCGTCACCGGCCTGCGGGGATTTCAGATCGGCGACATCGGGAGCGGACAGGTGCTGCGGACGGTGACGTTCACGGGACCCAATGTATCGACCACCAACGGCCCCAGTGCGCCGAGCCATGGAATCTCCCTCTCGCCGGACGAGCGGGAGGTGTACGTCGTCGACTGGCCGGACTACGTTCACGTCTTCGACGTGTCGGGCGTGCCCGCGCAGGCCCCGCGGCAGGTCGCCGATATCGCGTTGACGCCCTCGATGAACCACCTTGAATCTCCGTGTCTCTACGATTGCCTCGCGGATGGCTGGCTGCATCACAGCCGCGACGGCCGGTTCGTGTACGTCGGCGATCAGGGCGACGTGATCGATACGGCGACACGCCGAGCCGTCGTCAATCTCTCCACACTCTACAACACGCGCAAGATGATCGAGATCGACTGGTCCCATGGCGTGCCCGTGTTCGCCGCCACCGCGAGGTCGGGCGTCGGCTATGTGCAATGAGGGTTTCGCGATGCGGGCACGAGGGCTAGGAGCCCGCCGTCCGGGCTCGACGCCATGGCTGGAGAATGCGTCCCGGCCGCGAGCTTGAGCTCGACCTCCATCGGCGCATTAGGCAGCCACCGTTCCGCTATGGGCTCCCGGCCGCTCGCCTTCTCCGGGAGGGCGAGACGCTCCCGGACGAGCCTGGTTTCCCTCTCCTCCGCATCGAGCGCGGCGATTTCTGTCCCGCGCGTATGGATCTTCTGCTGCAGCTCCGCGATCTCCTCGCGCAACACCCCGATGTTCGCCTCGATGTCCTTCTCTTTGCGCTCGCCGTCCTTGATGATCGCGTCGACGTCGATGCCGAGCGACTTAAGCGTGATCTTGACGACGCGTACCACGACCTCGAGGTTCTCCTCCGGCAGTTGCCGCATCAGCTCGATCGCACGGTCGATGCCGTACTCGGGAGCGAGCCGCGGCAGGAGCGCGCCGTATCCGCGGTCGTGTGCGGTGGCGTCGCCGTTCGCCGACCTCCGCACCGTCCGAGGTTCGCCCGGATTGATGCCTGTTGTTTCGCCGTCGTCACTCTTGGGCTTATTCCCGAACAGGGCCATGGAACCTCCTTTGTACCCGGTCCGTTCCCCCGGGTAGTCTACAGCCGATGATGTCTGATCGCGGACGATCGCCGAGAGCCCGTTGGCTCGGGACTCTCTTGATTGGTATCGGGTGCGCCGGTTGGGCTGCGCTCGCGCTCGCGCGACTCTTGGTCGAGTACCATGACGACCTGGCCTCGGCCTTCAGGATCGCACCCTTCCCCACCGGCACCCTCATCACCGGGCCGGTCGTGGCGGCGTGGTTGGCGGCCCTCGTAGCCGGCGCGGGTCGCCGGGTCGGGGCGGCTGCGAGCGAAGAGCGAGCAGACGTGACGCCTCCAGGTCGGGCCAGCGTTCCGGGGGAGGACGGTCTCCGACTTCTCGGTGTCCTCCAGCGGGGCGGTCGTTTCGTGGACTTCCTCGAAGCCGACCTCCGCCGGTACACCGACGAGGAGATCGGCTCGGCGATGCGGTCCGTCCACGCGGGATGCCGGTCGGCCCTCGAGGGTCGGCTCCGGCTGAGTCCGGTCCTGCCCGGAGTGGAGGGTGAGGTGGTAACGGTGGAGCCCGGCTTCGATCCTGGGGCAGTGCACTTCACCGGGCAGATCCGTGGCGAGGGACCGCACCGCGGCATGCTCCGCCACGCCGGATGGCGAGCTTCGGCTCTGAAGCTACCCGACCGCGCGAAGGGCGACGATCCTTCGCTCCTCGCTCCAGCGGAGATCGAGGTGACCTGAGTATCTCGGCCGGTGGGGGCCACGGGGATCAACCACGCCCTTCGTGCACGCGGCGGCGGGCGACCGTCTTCCCGATGCGGTTGAGCAGCCGCCGGCGCTCGTCCTTGGCGTGCCGCACTGTGCGTCGCATCCATGCGACCGCCCGGCCGATCGGCGGAATATTCTCCATTGCCTTGATCAAGCGCGGACCCATGTAGGAGAGCTGGCCGCGTACACCCCGCGAGTAGATGCGTACGGTCACGAGGGGCACGACCCCCGTCGCCCAGCGCAGCTTGTCGGCCGAGGGAGGTCCGTCGTGGATGCTGTCGATCTCCCCTTCGGCGATCTCCTGGCGGGCGATGAGGAAGAGGCTCAGCAGTCCGGGGCTGTAGCGTTTCCACGCCGGGTCGAAGCTCGTCTTGAGGCAGTCGACTCGACGGCCGGAGCGCAAGCAGTAGCGAAACGCGATCAGGTGGCCGTCGAGCTTCAGAAGGTAGAGGGCCAACTGACCGCGGCCGCTCGCGCGGCCCGCGAGCTCGCAATAGAAACGATGGACGTGTGGATCCCGCTTGGTGGGCGAGCCCGTCACACCTTTCCAGCCGAGGGCTTCCACGTCGAAGCATTCTGCCAGCGCCGCAGGTAGCTCGGGGCCACCGGTGAGCCGCTGGAATTCCATCCGGCCGGCCTGCTCCAGCTTGCGCAGCTTCGTGCCCACGTCCAGGACGAAGCTCTTGGGGACGGTTGCCTCGAACGTGCTCCACGGGCGAACGAGCTGGAGATAGATGTCGTCGCGCGGATAGGGGCTGACGCTCAGTGGAAGGCCCAGTGCGAACGCCGCCGCGTGCAGCGCCCGGTGGTGCGGTCCCTCGAAGGGCAGCCCCCGAAGTCGGACGGATCCGGCGCCAGTCAGCAGCCGGTGTAGCGTCTGCTCGAGGACCTCGGGCTCCTCGAGCCGCGCGGCGAACGCCGAGCAGGGACTGTGCGCGTTGTCGAGTGAAGTCCACGCCCCTGTGAGGCGACCACGCCGCCCGAGCAAGAGCACGGCGGCAAGCTCCCCGCCACGCCGAAGCACGTGCAGCGTGGGACGATCACGGCCGCCAACGAAGGCTGCCCGAAAGGCGAGCGCAAAGCTCGCGCCGGTGAGCGACGAGAGAGGTCCATCGGCGGCGAGCGCGTCCCACGCGGGACCGATCGCCTCCATCGCATCGACGTCGTCGATCGCTTCCCACCGCAAGGGCGCTGAGGGTGCGAGTCGTTCTGCGGCACCGGCACCCATCGAGCTAGGCGGCCAGCGCCTCGGTGTTGAACCGGAGGTTGCCGGCGAAGCTGCCGAGCGCCGCCGCGTTCGCGAGCCGTCCCTGGCTCACTGCGACGAGTTCCGCGGTCCCGCCGCGGAGGGAGCTCAACGCGCTCACTTGCCTATCGGTCGATAATGGACGGCACCATTAGCGTGAGCCGTCCGGCGAGACGCTCTCACCTACGCGTACGCGTCGGTACATGACAGTCACTCCTTCAGCACCACGTCGAGTGCGAAGCGCGCCGACTTGAGGGCGCGCCCCACGCGGTTGTCGCGGATGTTGCGCCGGAGCGACGCGAGCAGTCTGCGCTCGAGCGCGTAGCGCATCGGGGCCTTTCGTTTGAGCACGGGAGCACCACGCGCCGCCTCGAGCTCGGCCATGATCTGTTCGCGCGGGTAGCCGAGCGTCGCGAGGTCGGCTGGGTCGAGCTCGTCGACCCAATCGCACACCAGCCTGAGCGTCTTCTCGGACGACGCGATCTCGGCGGCCCAGGTGTCGATCGAGGTGGTGACCGGGCGCGTGTGGCGTGCGGTGCCGGTCGGATCGCCGAGCCCTTTGGGCGCGCTGCCGTTCTCGCCGTAGGCGACCGCACCGGCTTCGAAGGGAATGCTGAGGTGCTCGCACACCCGCTGAAGATGCGTTTCCGGATCGCGCACGAGCTCCTCGTACTTGACCTTTACGAAGGGTATCGGCCGCTCGCGCTCCAGGCGTGCCAGTGCGGGCACGTAGCGCGTCAACATCGGCTGATGATCGATCGCCCACTGGTAGTCGCCCGCGAAGAATGTCTGTACATACGAGGCGAGCGTGGCGAGCGGGTGGCGCACGAGCATCACGTAATTGGCGGTCGGGTAGAGCTTGGTCAGGAAGGGCCAGAAGAGCGCGGAGTCCGGCGACTTGTCGAGCAGGAAACGCTTGCCGGGCGCGGTGGCCAGCATCCGCTCGTAGAGTGTGTCGGTATAGGCGCGCAGTGCGTCCAGGTAGTCCGCCTCACCGCGCGGCAGGTACGCGACGACCTCGTGGATCGCCCGCTCGGCGAGCAAGGGATCGTAGGGCGCCTTCTGGACGCCGGCGTAGTAGCCGAGATGTGCGATCGGGCTGATGAGGTGCGGCTCCCCGTGCTGAAAGATCAGCGAGTGCGCACCCATGATGCGAGCGAGGAGCGTCGTCCCCGAACGGGGTGCTCCGATCAGGAAGATCAGCTGATCTTGTGTCATGAGCTCACTCCCGGACCACCAGGATGAACCGACCGACCTGGAGTCGTCACGATTCGTCTCTGCCGCGTCTTTGTCACGACTCTTCGCCTATGGCGCAGCGAAGGTGGCAACCACCGCAGTCCAGTTCGTTCCGGGACTGAGGCCGAAGGTCCCAACGTACGACGCTGTCGTCGTTCCCACGAGCGCCTCGACCGCTGCCCGCGACGTTCCAGTATCCTGCTGCTGGAGCGTGAAGCCCGTACCAGCGACTGCGGTGCCCTTGTAGCTGGCCGGCAATCCCATCACCGCGACGACCAGCTCGCTGGCGGTCGCCGTCGGCCCCGTGGCGCCGCTCGTCGCCATCGTGCCGTTTCCCTGCGCATGGGCGGTCTGGTCCAGCGGGTTCACCGTCACGAGACCACGGTACTCGAAGACCGCGAGCCACGGATGGTTGTTCGTAGCCGAGAACGTCGCCGTCACAGTGTTCGGTCCGCCGGCGGCATTCGCGGCATAGAACACGTGCACCTGGTGCCCGTCCGCCGCCTGCGCCTGCGCGACCGCCTCCGCATAGACGTTCCCAAGGCTGTCGGTCACCGTAACGGTCTGCGTCGTCGTCGACATGCGCACCACGACGACGAGCAGGTTCCCGGCCGTATTGTTCGAGGGGAACGTGCTCGACACCGAAGCCAGGCCCGAGCCTTCTGTCGCGCTCGACTGGACCAAGCCGATAGCGCTCGGCGGTATCGTAGTCGTAGTGGTCGCGGGTGGTTGGGTCGTTGTCGTGGAAGTACTGGTGGTCGGCGCCGCGGTGGTCGTTGTCGTGGAAGTGCTCGTGGTCGTGTCCACGATGGTCGTTGTCGTGGAAGTACTGGTGGTCGGCGCCGCGGTGGTGGTTGTCGTGGAGGTGCTCGTGGTCGGGTCCGCGTTGGTCGTTGTCGTGGAGGTGCTGGTGGTCGGCGCGGCGGTGGTCGTGGTCGTGGTGGTGGTGGTGGTCGGGGCGGGGGGGGTGGTCGTCGTGGTCGGGGTGCTGGTGGTGCTGGTGCTCGTCGTGGTGCTGTTGGGCGTGCACCCGGGCAAGGCGTTGCAGATATTCAGCCGACCGCTCGTCTGCACGAGGCCGGAGAGCGAGGCGAGGACGTCGACGCTGTTCAGGATGGTCGTGCGGAGCGTCGTCGCCGACTGGTACCCGGTCGAGAGGATGAGCGCCGCGGCACCGGACACCTCGGCCGCGGACATGGAGCAGCCGCTGATGAAGCCGTATGAGCTGCCGCGCAGGGTAGAGAAAATGTAATAGCCGGGTGCCGCCAGGTTGACGGTCTGCACGCCGTAGTTGGACGAGGTCCACAGGTGATCTGTGTTGTCGGTTGCTCCGACGCAGAGCTCGTTGGGCCGCATGTACCCGCACGGATAACGACGCGTCGACAGATCATCGTTGCTCTGGGCAGTATTCCCGGCGGCGGTGACGAACAGGATGTCGTTGGCACCGAGTCGATCGATCTCGTCCGACAGCGCCTGGGAGTACGCCGTTCCTGAAAATGTCGCCGAGTCGTTCACCACCCGGATGTTGACGCCCGCCTGTTTGGCGCCGAGTAGCCAGTCGAGGGCCATGATCAGGCTGCTCGTGCTCCCACTCGCGTGCGAGTTGAGCCACTTCACCGCGAGGAGGTTGGTGACCCAGTTGACGCCAGCGACGCCGCGGCTGTTGTTCGTGACCGCTCCGATGATGCCCGCGACGTGCGTGCCGTGGCCATTGTAGTTGGTGTCGTCGTCCATGGGGTCGCACGTTCCAACGAGCACGTTGTAGCCGTGCGTTCCGGTAGCGCACCCATTCACACCGCCCGGGTTGGACCAGACGTTGGCGGCGAGGTCGGGGTGGGTGTACTCGATGCCGGTATCGGTCACCCCGACGACCACGGACTTGCTGCCAGTCGCAACGTTCCAGGCGGGAACCGCTTTCTCGTCGGCGCCAGACACCCCCCGCGTTCCGCCGAAGGTTCTGCCCGTATTCTGAAACGCCCACTGGGACGCGAAGCTCGTGTCGTTGGGCACGCCGTCGGCGTAGCCGATCCAGTCGGGCTCGACGTAGCGGACCTCGGGCCGCCTGCCCAGCGCGTGCATGATCGCGGGCACGGCGCCGCGCGGAACCCGGAGGACGTGCGTGCCCGCGCCGATGGTGCCCACATCGATCGCTCCGACGGCTGCGGCGGTCCGACCGTGCTCCACGGCGGACACGCCGTCTTGATAGCCGACGAGCACCACGCCATCGCGAAAGGCGGCGCCTGGCGCATCGGCTTTGCCTGCGAGCGCCTGCCTCGTGACGAGCCCGCATGCGAGCCCGAGCGCACACGCAATCCATTGCCGCCGGGATCGGCGCGCTACCATCTCGGGCTCATCAGGCGACCCCGGAGGACTCCTGCGCCGCGCGCTGCGCCCGATAGTCCCGGATTCTTCGAACACTCCGGCGGACCATCGTCCGCGCGTCGGCAGCGCACGCCGCGAAGATGGGGACGGGGTCGTCCCACGCGAGGTATGCAGCCTCACGAATACCCCGCAACGAAGCGAGCCACTGCGCGAAGGTGAGCGCGCCCCGGCGCCGGTATCCCAGCGACGAGACGATGTCGAAGTCTTCCACGATCCACTTGCGGCCCTCCCAGCCGTCCGCGACCGGGACCTCCTGTCCTGTCAGGTCCAGGTAGAGAGCGCGCGCGACGTCCATCCCGTTTTCCGCAACGAAGAGCCGGAAGGTCGCGCCGATTCGCGGGTTCACATCGAACACCTTGTAGCGGCCATCCCGCGGGTCGTGGCGGTAGCCGATATCGAGGATCCCCCGGTAGCCGATCGCCTTCATGAACTGCCTCGTGAGGGCGTCGACCGTCTCGTTGCGGTCGCAGATCCCGAGGCTCGTCGAACCCCGCGACACCGGGTACTCGCGCACCTTTCTGCCGGTGAAGCCGATCAAACAGTCGGAGTCGGCGTCGAAGTATCCATTGAACATCCAACTGGTCCCCGGGATGTACTCCTGCAGCATCAGGTTGGGCTCGGTCGGGTCCTCCATCGAGTCGTACTTCTCCAGCAACTCGTCAGGGGTATGGACGATGAGCATGCGCACACCGCACCGGCGCTGGAGCCTGAGTCCGTCGATTCCCTTCAGCATGACCGGAAAGGCGACGCGGTCGAGGAAGCCGAGAACGTCCCGTCGCGAGTCCGGGAAGATCGCATGCGGCGTGGGGATCCCGACCTGTCGCGCGAGTTCGTGCATGCGTTTCTTGCTGCACAGAGTCGGCACGAGATCCCGCGGTACGTCGACGAGGAGAAAGGCGTCCCGGAGTTCGTCGGCGTGCGCGGCGACGAAGAGCGTGGCGTCGTCCGTCGTGGGGATGAGGATCGCCCGCCGCCCGATCGCCCGCCGGACCTCGAGCAGTGCTGCGACCGCCGCCTCCGGCGACGGTCCCTGGTAGTCGCAGTGAAATCGCCGGCGGCAGTAGCGGGAGAAGAAGGCCGGACCTCGGAGAGAGCTATCCGCCAGATACACGGGCACACCGAGGCGCCCGAGACTCCGCGCGATGCCGAGGGGCCCGTGCGCGACGGCGCCGAGAATCGCGACGGGGGTGGAGGTGTCTACCATCCCGATCACGCGTCGCCTCCTCCCGCCGCGCGACGGAGGGCTGGCGCCGGCTCGACGTCCGGGGAAATAACCAG
>JACXTT010006069.1_pt1 | contig 17351 bp, 10 predicted proteins | sample 9270951 | NCBI WGS metagenome assembly JACXTT01 (sample SAMN15532306, study PRJNA645909) | rock metagenome | isolation source: weathered quartz diorite | place: Puerto Rico | collected 2017-06-21 | reverse complement strand
AGTAAGGTACGTCACGTGGGCACAAAGAGCTACGACCAGTACTGCACGATCGCGACCGCTCTCGACCTGGTCGGCGATCGCTGGACGCTGCTCGTGCTGCGCGAGCTGTCGATGGGCGAGGCCCGGTTCACCGACCTCAGGAAGGGTCTGCCCGGCATCGCCACCAACCTGCTCACCGAGCGGTTGCGCACCCTTGAGGAGGCCGGTCTGGTCGAGCAGCACGAGCTGCCGGCACCGGCCGCCCGTACCGTCTACCGGCTGACCCGCGACGGCGTCCGGATCCGCCCGGTGCTGCGGGCGATCGCCCAGTTCGGGATGCCCTACCTGCAGGCCCCGGTCGGCGCCATCCGCCCGCGGGCTGCGGTGTTCGGGGGCAGCGCGGCGCTGTTCGACCCGGTCGGCGCGGTCGGGGTGAACCTGCGGATCCGCTACCTGATCGACGCCGAGGAGCACTGGATCGAGGTCGTCGACGGCAAGCTGCGCCGCGCCGACACGACCCGACCGGCCGACCTGACCATCACCGGGACGGCCGCCGGACTCTTCGGCCTCAACCGTGGTGCGCGCCCTGCGGACCTCGACGGCGAGCTGGCCATCGAGGGTACGGACGAGGCCTGGGAGCTGTTCCGGCAGTGCTTCCCGCCGTCTGTTCTGGCGCTGGAGACCCAGCCCGTCTGAGCGGAAAAGCCCGTCGTAGGATCGCCGCCATGGACATCAGTGGAAAGAGTGCAATCGTCACCGGCGGCGCCTCCGGCATCGGAGCAGCCGCCGCCCGCCAGCTGGCCGCCAAGGGCGCCATCGTCGTCATCGCCGACCTGAACGCCGAAGCCGGTGAGGCGTTGGCCAAGGAGATCGGCGGTGCGTTCGTCACGGTCGACGTCACCAACACCGAGCAGCTCCAGAACGCGGTCGACACCGCCGTCGAGCTCGCCCCGCTGTGGGCCGTGGTCAACTCGGCCGGCATCGGCTGGGCCCAGCGCACCATCGGTCGCGACGGCAACCCCGACTCGGCGCACAACCTGGACGCGTTCAAGAAGGTCATCGCGATCAACCTGATCGGCACCTTCGACTCGGTCCGCCTCGCCGCCACCGCGATGAGCCTCAACGAGCCGAACGAGAGCGGCGAGCGCGGCTCGATCGTGAACCTCGCGTCGGTTGCCGCCTTCGACGGCCAGATCGGCCAGGCGTCGTACTCGGCCTCCAAGGGTGGCGTCGTCGGCATGACCCTGCCGGTCGCGCGCGACCTGTCGGCCGCCGGCATCCGCCTCAACACGGTGGCCCCCGGCCTGATCGACACCCCGATCTACGGCACCGGCCCGGAGTCGGACGCCTTCAAGGCCAACCTCGGCCAGAACGTGCTCTTCCCGAAGCGCCTCGGTGTCCCGGACGAGCTGGCCAGCATGGTTGTCGAGTGCATCACGAACTCCTACATGAACGCCGAGACCATCCGCGTCGACGGCGGCATCCGGATGCCTCCCAAGTGATCCCTCGTCGAGTGCTCAGATGGTTGCCCTGGCGACCACCTGAGCACTCGACTGCTTTAACGGGTGGCGCGCACACCTACTCTGGTAACCAATGACGAACGCACCCGAAGACTTCGACCTCGACGCCGAGCTGGCGGAAACCGCCGGCTGGGACCTGGAGGCGGACCCAGAAGAAGTTGCAGCAGAGACCGTCGGCTCGATGGATCTCGCCGAGCGGCACGCCCTGCGGCGCGTCGTCGGCCTGTCCACCGAGCTCGAGGACATCTCCGAGGTCGAGTATCGCCAGCTGCGGCTCGAGCGCGTCGTTCTGGTCGGCGTCTGGACCGAAGGCACGGTGCAGGACGCCGAGAACTCGATGGCCGAGCTGGCCGCGCTCGCCGAGACCGCCGGCTCCCAGGTACTGGAGAACGTCTACCAGCGTCGTGACAAGCCCGACCCGGCCACCTACATCGGCCGCGGCAAGGTCGACGGCGTCCGCGAGATCGTCCAGTCGACCGGTGCCGACACCGTGATCATGGACGGCGAGCTCGCGCCGAGCCAGCTGAGGAACCTCGAGGACAAGCTCAAGGTCAAGGTGGTCGACAGGACCGCGCTGATCCTCGACATCTTCGCCCAGCACGCGAAGTCCAAGGAGGGACAGGCGCAGGTCGAGCTGGCCCAGCTGAGCTACATGAAGCAGCGCCTGCGTGGTTGGGGCAGCAGCCTTTCCCGGCAGGCCGGTGGCATCGGCGGACGTGGTCCCGGTGAGACCAAGATCGAGACCGACCGACGGCGGATCAACGACAAGGTCGCCAAGCTGCGCCGCGAGCTCGCGCACATGAAGACCACCCGGCAGACCAAGCGCAACGAGCGCCGCCGCAACGCGATCCCGAGCGTCGCGATCGCCGGGTACACCAACGCCGGCAAGTCCTCGCTGCTCAACCGGCTCACCGATGCCGGTGTCCTGGTCGAGGACTCGCTGTTCGCCACCCTGGACCCGACCACCCGGCGTACGACGACCTCCGACGGCCGGATCTACACGCTCAGCGACACCGTCGGCTTCGTCCGGCACCTGCCGCACGACCTGATCGAGGCCTTCCGCAGCACGCTCGAAGAGGTCGCCGAAGCCGACCTGGTGGTGCACGTCGTCGACGGCTCGCACCCCGACCCGGAGGGCCAGCTCTCCGCCGTCCGGGCGGTCTTCGCCGACATCGACGCGAGCGGGGTCAAGGAGCTCGTCGTGATCAACAAGGCCGACATGGCCGACCCGATCACGCTGGCCCGGTTGCGCCAGCGCGAGCTGCACTCGGTGATCTGCTCGGCCAAGACCGGCGAGGGCATCGAGGACGTGCTGGCCGCGATCGAGGGCGACCTTCCGCGCCCCGATGTCGACGTACGGCTGCTGCTGCCGTACAGCCGCGGCGACCTGCTCAGCCGGATCCACGACCACGGCGAGGTGCTCACCCTCGACCACACCGGCGAGGGCACCCTGGTCCACGCCCGGGTCAGCGAAGCGTTCGCCGGCGAGCTCGAGCTCTACACCCTGACCGGTACGCCGGAAGTCTGACGCCCGCGCTGCCGAACTCTGGGTAGTGTCGCGGCATGAACAAGATCGTCGGCTGGGGTCTCGGCGTCGTTGGCTTGATCGTCCTGGTCGCGGTGATCGGCATCGGCGGGATCGAGGTCTCGCCGAGCGGCAGCACCACCGACACCGCCGAGATCACGAACTACGACGCGGCCTTCGACGTCAGCGCCCAGGGCGACCTGCACGCCGTCGAGACGCTGACCGTGAACTTCCCCGACTACAAGCACGGGATCTTCCGGTTCTTCGACACCAAGGACCTCGCCAACTCCAAGGCCCGCTGGCTGCCGACCAACGTCACGGTGACCCGGGACGGCAACGCCGAACCGTTCAGCCACCAGACCACAGAGCGCGGCCGGATCGAGACGATCAAGATCGGCAGCGCCGGCACCACGATCACCGGCTCGCACGTCTACGTCATCACCTACGACATCAAGGGCGTGCTCTCGAAGGGCACCTCGACGCGGACGCAGTTCTACTGGAACCTGATCCCGTCGGGTTGGCAGAACCAGATCGATGCATCGCACCTGGTCGTCCACCTGCCCGCTGCGGCGACGGCGTTCCAGTGCACGGTCGGCGTCGGCACCGGGAGTGCCTGCGACGCGTCCGGGACGGACTCCCAGACGATCACCGTCACGACCGGCCAGCTGGACCCGAACACACCGGTGACGATCAGCGCCGGCATGGACATCCCCACCCCGCCGGCGAACACATTGCCCTGGAGCAGCAGCCTCGACCCGATCCTCGGCCGGCACCCCTCGCTGCTCCTGGTCGTCCTGATCATCGCAATCCTGCTCGCGCTCGTCGGAGCCTTCCTGAGCCGGTCGACCAAGGAGGAGGAGCCCGGTTTCCCGCTGCTCTACGCCCCGCCGGAGGGGATCGGGCCGGCGCAGGCGTCGTACATCGTCACCGAGGCGGTGCACAACAAGGCCTTCATCGGCACCCTGATGTACGCCGCGGAACAGGGTGCCATCGAGCTGCAGCTCGACCAGAACAGCTGGACGGTGACCGGCGCCGCCGACGTCACGACCTGGACCAAGATCGACGGCGTCACCCAGCAGACCCTGCAGAGCCTGGGCATCAACGCTCCGGGCGCGACCTTCACTGCCTCGCCGTCGTCGGTTTCGGCGGGCCAGCAGCTCAAGGGCGCGCTGTCGGCGTTCGACTCCAACACCAAGGGCTGGGCCAAGATCAGCGGCTTGATGGTGAGCAGCGGGCTCGGTGCCGGCGGCATCATCGTGGTCGGCCTGGCCTGGATCCTGACCATCTACCTCGGTGCGTTCAACCCGCAACACATGTCGGTCGTCGCGGCCATCCCCGGGCTGTTCGGGATCACCGCGCTCGGCGTGGCCGCGACCGGCGCCGGCACCAAGCGCACCACCACGGGACGTGACCTCTGGTCCCGCGCGGGCGGCTTCCGGCGGATCCTGTCGACAGATTCGGCCGAGGACCGCTTCGACTTCGCGGGGCGCAAGGACCTCTACATCTCGTTCCTGCCGTGGGCGGTCGCCTTCGACTGCGCCGACACCTGGGCCCGGAAGTACAAACTGGCCACCAACGAGGAGCCGCCGACGCCGAACTACTTCCTCGGCTACAGCGCGTTCTACGCGGGCAGCGCGATCGGCAGCATGGTCGACTCCTTCGACTCCTCGATGTCCTCGGCCGTGTCGGCGTACAACGCCACGCAGAGCTCGTCGTCGGGCGGCGGGGGCGGCTTCAGCGGAGGAGGCGGCGGTGGAGGCGGCGGCGGAGGGTCCTGGTAGCCACGAGGTGTGCCGCGTATTGCCACCGTCCTGTTCAATAGGAGCAACCCCCAGGAAAGGGAACCCATGATCGTCGCCATCGTGATCGTCGTGATCGTCGTCCTGCTGGTGCTGTTCGGCATCAGCGGCTTCAACAAGCTGCGCAAGACCGACATCAACGCGCAGGAGGCGCTGGGCGGCATCGACGTCCAGCTGACCCGTCGTGCTGACCTGATCCCCAACCTGGTCGAGACCGTCAAGGGTTACGCCGCGCACGAGTCGGGCGTCTTCGAGGCCGTCACCCAGGCGCGGGCCGGGCTGGCTGCAGCTGCCAAGAGCGATGACGTACCCGCCAAGGCGGCTGCCGACCAGGCGCTGAGCCAGGCGCTCGTCCGGGTCAACGCGGTCGCCGAGAACTACCCGGACCTCAAGGCCAACCAGCAGTTCCTCGACCTGCAGGCCCAGCTGAAGGACACCGAGGACAAGATCTCGTTCGCCCGGACGTACTACAACGACGCCGTCTCGACGCTCAACAAGGCGGTCACGACGATCCCGTCGATGTTCTTCGCCGGGATGGCGGGGGTCAAGACGCGCACGTTCTACGAGGCCCCGGCCGGCCAGGACGTCGCGCCGACCGTGAACTTCGGGACGCCCACGTCGCCGCCGGTCGCCCCGCCGGCCACTCCGCCGGCTCCGGAAGCACCCGCAGCCCCGCCCACCGCCTGAAACGCTGGTTGAGGTGCGAGCGCGCTAGCGCGAGCCTCGAAACCGGGTGAGGTCTCCACAGAGTCTCGCCAGGTTTCGAGGCTCGCTGGTGCTCGCACCTCAACCAACGATCGTCGGCCCCAGCGCATAGGGTGCTCGGGTGCCTGATCCCGACCCCACCAAGCCGAGCGTCCGCGACGTGCTCGCGGCCGCGGTCGCGGCGGTCAACGGGTCGGAGCGGCCGGGCCAGATCCAGATGGCCGAGGCGGTCAGCGCCGCGATGGAGTCCGGGCAGCACCTGCTCGTCCAGGCGGGCACCGGCACCGGCAAGTCGCTGGGCTACCTGGTCCCCGCACTCCTGCACAAGAACAGGGTCGTGGTCGCCACCGCCACCCTCGCGCTGCAGCACCAGCTCGTCGAGCGGGACATCCCGGCGCTGGTCGAGGCCGCTTCCGACGTCCTGGCTGAGGAGGCGCGATACGCCGTCCTCAAGGGGCGCTCGAACTACGCGTGCCTGCACCGGGTCCGCGAGGGCGTGCCGGACGACCAGGGCACGCTCGTCGACCTCCCCAAGGGCTCGCTCGGGGCCGAGGTCGTCGCGATGCGCGAGTGGATCGAGGACGAGGCCAAGGAGTCCGGCTCCGGGGAGCGTGACAACGCGCCGCGGCACACCGACCAGGTTTGGCGCCAGGTCAGTGTCAGCCACCGCGAGTGCCTGGGGGCAGCCAGGTGCGCCTACGGCGCCGAGTGCTTCGCCGAGCGGGCCAAGGACAAGGCCGCCAAGGCGCACGTGATCGTCACCAACCACTCGCTGCTCGCGATCGACGCGATCGAGGGCATCCCGATGATCCCCGAGTACGACGTCGTCGTGATCGACGAGGCGCACGAGCTCACCGCGCGGGTCACCCAGGCCGCCACCGACGAGCTCTCGCCCAACGACGTGGAGCGGACGGCGCGACGTGCGCAGCGCCATGTGGACGGCGGTCAGGCCGACGACCTCGCCGACGCCGGCGAGGCGCTGCGGCACGCGGTCGACTCCGCCTCGGGCGGGCGCCTCGAGACGGTTCCGCAGGACATCTCCGACGCGCTGGTGTTGGTGCGCGATGCCGCCCGGGCCGTGGTCAGCGCGTTCCCGAAGGCGACCCCCGGCGAGGACGCGGACGCCGGCGCGACCCAGGCCAAGGGCTGGGCCCAGGAGATCTTCGCGACCGCGGAGCGGATGGCCGCCGACTCCGAGTACGACGTGCTCTGGGTCAACGAGCGCGAGGTCCGCCGCGGCGGCAACCAGCTCTGCGTCGCGCCGCTCAACGTCGCCGGTCCGATGCGCGACAAGCTGCTCACCGACAAGACCGCGGTCTTCACCTCGGCCACCCTCAAGCTCGGCGGCGACTTCAGCGTGGTCGCCGGCTCGTTCGGGCTCGACCGCAACGACGACGGCGACACCTGGCAGGGCATCGACGTCGGCTCGCCGTTCGACTACGCCCAGCAGTCGATCCTGTACGTCGCCAGCCACCTCCCACAGCCCGGTCGCGACGGACTGCAGAAGGCACAGCTCGACGAGATCGTCGACCTCGTCGATGCGGCGGACGGCCGCACCCTCGGGCTGTTCTCCAGCCGTCGCGCCGCCGAGGCCGCGGCCGAGGAGGTCCGTGCCCGGCTGCCGCACCTGACCACGCTGTGCCAGGGCGACGCCCAGCTGCCCGAGCTCGCCCGCCAGTTCGTCGACGATCCGCACACCTGCCTGTTCGGCACGCTGAGCCTGTGGCAGGGGCTCGACGTCCCCGGCGACACCTGCCAGCTGGTGCTCATCGACCGGGTGCCGTTCCCGCGCCCGGACGACCCGCTGATGTCGGCGCGGGCGCAGGCCGCTGACAAGTCCGGCGGCAACGGCTTCATGGCCGTCTCGGCGACCCACGCCGCGCTGCTGCTGGCCCAGGGGTCGGGCCGCCTGATCCGCACGACCACGGATCGCGGCGTGGTGGCGATCCTGGACCCGCGGGTCGTGACAGCCCGCTACGGCAGCTTCCTGCGGGCGAGCCTGCCGCCGATGTGGATGACCACCGACCCCGAGGTCGCGCGCAAGGCGCTGAAGCGGCTCAGCGGGCGCTGAGTCAGCTCAGCTCAATTCAACGCAGCGCGGCGAACTCGGTCGCGATCGCGGACCCGAGCACGGCGTTGTTCTTCACCAGCGCGATGTTCGCGACCAGCGAGTCGCCGCCGGTGATCTCGACGATCCGCCCGAGCAGGTAGGGCGTCGTGTCCTTGCCGGTGATCCCGAGCCGGTCGAGGTCGGCCAGCGCCTGGTCGATGATCGCGTCGATCCGCTCGTGCGGGATCTCGTCGGCCTCCGGGATCGGGTTGGCGACGCTGATCCCGCCCGCGATCCCGAGCTCATCTTTCGCCTGCATCAGTGCCGCGATCTCGGCCGCGGACTCGACCCGCAGCGGAACGGCGTACCCGCTGGTGCGGGTGTAGAACGCCGGGAAGTCGTCGGTGCGGTACCCCAGCACCGGCACCCCGAGCGTCTCCAGCATCTCCAGGGTGAGGCCGATGTCGAGGATCGACTTCACCCCGGCCGAGATCACCGTGACCGCGGTCAGGGACAGCTCGGTGAGATCGGCGCTGACGTCGAAGGTGGTGGCGGCGCCGCGGTGCACGCCGCCGAGGCCGCCCGTGGTGAAGACCCGAATGCCGGCCAGCGAGGCGAGTCGCATCGTGGCGGCCACGGTGGTCGCGCCGTGCTCGCCGCGCGCGACGACGTACGGGAGGTCGCGGAGCGAGACCTTGCGGATGCTGTCCTGCCCGGACCCGAGGAGCTCCAATCCGTCGTCGTCCAGGCCGATCTGCGGGACGCCGTCCAGCACCGCGATCGTGGCCGGGACGACCCCGTTCGCGCACACGATCGCCTCGACCTCGCGCGCCATGGCGACGTTGTCGGGGTACGGCATCCCGTGGCTGATGATCGTGCTCTCCAGCGCCAGCACCGGCCGGCCCTCGGCGAGCGCGGTGCGGACTTCGTCGGTCATCTGCAGCTCGATCACGCCGTCAGCTCCTCGAGAGTGGTGGCCACCAGGGCCTCGGTCAGGTCGGCTCGTACGGCGGTCGGGCTGGCCACGGTCAGCCAGGCGGCCGCGGCCGCGAACCAGGCCGCGTCCTCGATCGAGGCGCCGCCCCGCAGCCGGTGCACGTACGCCGCCAGCATCGCGTCACCAGCACCTGTCACGTCGGTGACGGGCGCGGCGGGCAGCCGAACGGCGATCGGATCGGTTCCGGCCCGGTGAAGCGTGCTCCCCTCGACCCCGGCCCTGAGCCAGACGACGCCTATGCCCTGGGCGTGAGCGGCCTCGATCGCCGCTGACGAGTCGTCGAGCCCGGACCAGGCCACTAGCTCCGGTCGATTCGGGGTGAAGGTGTGCACGCCTGGGACAGGCCCGAGCCGCGCGGCCTTCGTGACGCCAACCGGATCCAGCACCACCGGGACCCCGGCTTCGCGCGCCAGCTCCAGGCAGCGCGCGACGGTGTCAGCCCGCAGGTTGCCGTCGATGACCAGCCACGACGCGTCAGCCAGCGGGCCGGCCTCGATCTCGTCGGGCGTGATCGAGTCGGTCGCCGCCATGTCGGCCACGCCGACGTCGAGCTCACCGCTGCTGTGCAGGACCGCGGTGTAGGTGCCGGTGGCGACCTCGGGCTTGCGGCGGATCCCTCGGGTGTCGACGCCGACCCGGGTCAGTCCGTCGAGCAGCAGGTCGCCGGCGTGGTCGTGCCCGATGGCGCCGATCAGACAGACCGGCGACCCGAGCCGAGCCAGGTTCTCCGCCACGTTGCGGCCGACACCCCCGGGAGCGGTGATCGTGCTCCCGGGGTTGCTGGTGCCGCGCACGGTCTCCCCGGTGATCCGGGCGAGCGAGTCCAGGTTGATGCCGCCAATGACGACTACGGGCCCGCTCACCCGGTCACGTTATCGGGTCAATGCGCAGCGATCGCGCTCAGCCAAGCGGCTCCGGTGGGCGAACCGATACCGGTGACGGTGTCGTACCCGTTGGCCACGTGGATGGTCAGACCGGAGTCCGCGTCGAAGTACCGCGCCGAGTACACGTACCCGTTGCTGGCGTCGACACCGTTCACGTAGTCCACCCGGACGGCGCCCGGGTAGGCGGAGAGTTGGGCCTTGGTGATGTCGTTCGAGCCCGCCTGGTAGAGCACCGGGTTGGCCAGACCGAACTCGTGCCCTGCCTTCTGGACGGCCAGCGCGAACATGCCGGCGTACAGGGGCGAGGAGAGGCTGGTGCCACCGATCCGGTACTCCGCGTAGGCGCTGTGCCCGTCCGGGAACAGCTGGGTCTGTCCGACCGCCATGCCGGTGGTCGGGTCACCGACCGCCGCGACGTCGGGGACGGTGCGCATCGGTGCGCCGCCGTAGACCTGCGACATCGACGCCGGCACGACACCGGCCTGGTACGACGGCTGCGCGAACAGCCGGCTGGTGCCACCACCCGAGCCGTAGATGTACGCCGCCGAGGCCCACGCACCGTTGGAGAGCAGCGACTTGCTGGTCTCCCAGCCGAGCTCGAAGAGCCGGGTGTTGCTCGACGTGATGCCGAGCGAGGTGCCACCGACCGCGGTCACCCACGGGCTCGAGGCCGGCCAGTCCGGAGTCGGCTGGACGGTCGGGTCGGCCAGCGTCTCGTCGCCGTCGTCACCGCTCGAGAAGAACAGCGAGATGCCGGTGGCGGCCGCCTGGATGAAGATGTCGTTGGTCGGCTTGATGTTGCCCGGGGGCAGCGCCTCGGAGCTGAAGCCGTACGAGTTCGACACGATGTCGGCCGCGTGCTTGGACACGATCCAGTTCAGTGCGGCGTCCATGTCGGCACCGCTGTTGGCCGACCCGACGTAGACGATCTTGGCGGCCGGGGCCATCGTGTGCACGGCCTCGACGTCGAGGGCTTCCTCACCGCTCCAGCCCGCCGGGTCCTGCTTCTTGGTCGACGGGTGCTGCTGGATGCCGGGCGCGACGTGCTCGCTGTAGAGCCCGTTGAGCGACGGCAGGCCGTGGTTCGCGGCGTACTGGTTGGCGTCCGCCAGCATCGTCGCGGAGGAGAACGCGTCGACGATGCCGACCGTGACGCCGGCGCCGTTGTTGCCGTTGGCGATGGCGCCGCTCATCCCGTACGCACCCTGCAGCTGCGCACCGGCGTACCCGCAGGGGGCGAAGGCCGGGGGAGTCGCCGGGAGCACGGTGCCGTCAGCAGTCGGGTTGGCGGCGACCGTCTTCTGGCCCCAGTACGTCGAGCACGGCGAGCCGTTCATGAAGACCGGCGGCGGGCCGGCCGCTGAGTCGTGGTGCACGAGCATCCCGGACTGGTCGAGGCCGATGACGCCCTCGACACCGGTCAGCGAGTCCGGCACCACCAGCGGGGTGCTGTTGCTGCGCAGCACCTGGCCCTCGACGCTGTAGTTGGAGAAGGAGGTCGAGAATGCGGCGGCCGCCTGCGCGACGGTGCCGGAGGCCTCGACGTACTTGTTGTTGTCCGGGACCGTGCCGATCGTGAAGCCCTGGCCCTTGAGCCAGCTCTTCACGTTGTTGACGGTGTCGGAGGTCGGGCCGTAGGCCGCGGTGAACTGTGCCGGCGTGAGGAACTTGCCGTAGGACTTGCTGCCCGGCGTGGTCGCGGCGCGGGCGTAGTCCTCGGCCGCGGTCCCACCGCGCCAGTCGAGGTAGACGCGGAAGTCGACCTGGTCGCTCCCGCTCGAGGTGCCCTTCTTGGCTGACGACTTGGCCCAGCTCGGGACGCTGCCCGACAGCGCGTGGTGGGAGGAGGCGGCTTGTGCTGGGACGTTGGTCCCGGCGACGGCGAGCCCCACGGCAACAACGACGGCGCCCACGAGGGAGGCGCGGAGTTTGCGCGACACAGGTTCTCCTTGAAGTGTGTTCGGCGGAGGCCTGGAGCAGCCTCCTGCGCACACTTCAGTCCGTTTTGTCCGCGCCGTCAACGATCGCGGCGCACGAATGTTGCGAGAACATGCAGCTTCACAGAAGTCCTTGCGCAGAATGCATGATCACGCCGCGAATTGGATTGCGTGAGCGTGCGCTCTGGTACAGACCACGGCATCGAGCCAGTGACAGAAATGCCCTGCTTGACGCTGAGGTGTCACCCGCTGGCGGTCGCGGCGGCTCAGCGGGCTGTGACCACCTTCGAGTACCCCGAGATCGGGCCCTGGCCGTTCGCGTTGTACGGCGCCACCCGGAACTTGTAGCGGCCCGCCGGCAGGCGGAAGCTGTAGGAGCGGACCTTCGCCTTGAGCCTGGCCGAGACGTAGTACCGGGTGATGTGCCCGTGCGCGTCGAGCTTGTACGCAGCAACCCGGTAGGCAGTGATCGCGTACCCACCCAGCGACGTCGGTGCAGTCCACTTGATCGACGCCGTGATCGGCCGTCCGCGAGTGCCCGAGCCCGCCCGTCCGATCTTCGGCGCGTTCATCCCGACGTTGAAGGTTGCGTACGCGATCGTGCCGGCGTTGACGTCGTCGGCACTCGCGTCCAGGTACAGGTGGATCGTGTGATGGCCGTTGGGGATGCCGGACAGGTCCAGCCCGGTGTAGGCGCCATAGGGTTCCGGGTAATCGTAGTCGTCGATGAGGACATGCCACGTGTCGAAGGTTGCGTGCCCCGGGTTGGGCGGGTCGAAGTAGCTCAGCCTCAACTCGTTCCTGACCACCTTGAAGCTCATCGTCGGCGCATCGAGCGGAGTCCAGGTCAGCAGTCTGATCGGGCGCTGTAGAACCGGCCCGGTCCCGAACTTGTTCACGGCCGCGATATTGACGTAGTACTGCGCTCCCGGCACGAGGGTCAACGTCACGTGCGGGGAGGTCGTCTCGATCACGCCCTGGTCGAGTCCACTGATCACGTAGCCCGTGATAGCTGCGTCGCCGGGCGGAGGAACATCCCAGTAGACGGTCGCTTGGGTGCTGTACGCCCCGCCGTCATCGACCGAAGAAAAGGACGGGGCACCCGGCAGGGCACCGAGGGCACCGTCGCAGCCCGAGATCGTGAGGTGGTAGGTGCCGATGCTTCCGTAGTTGGAGTAGCCGTCGACGGCCGGGTCGCCGGAGCCCACCCCCTCAACCTCGACCTCGTACGTCGCCGCAGGAGCCTGTGCGGCCGGCAGCGTGACATCCGCATCGAGGCCCAGCGGGACGTACGGGAACCGGTCGGTCGCCTGGTTCGACGGCGGGTCGTCACTGGCGAGGACGTTGCCGCTGCTGTCCCGGATGGTCAGCTTGATGTCGAGCGCCTGACCCTCGCCGATCCCGGTCGCCGTCGCGTGCAGGTCGTCCACGCAGGTGCGACTGATCGCGAAGACATCCTTGTCTCCTGCGTCACCGATGGTCCCGTCGATGGAGTAGCTGGTCTGTGCCGGGAGCACGGTCGGGTCAGCCAGGCCGCCGTAGTCGTCCGGCTTCTCGGGTGCGCCGTTGCTCTGGATGACGGCGAGGTCGTCCTCGAAGTTGTTGGCGTCCTGGTACTCGCCCTTGCTGAACTGGCCGACCGCGTTGTAGCCCGCACCCATGATCGGGAACCAGTTGCCCTGACCCGCGTAGTAGCTGTCGGCGCCGAGGGCGTTGGTGCCGTCGTGGTGCAGTCCCAGCGTGTGGCCGATCTCGTGGGCCGCGACGTTGGCCGTGTACGACGGGATGTCGGTCAGGTCCGAGGTGTAGATCCAGGACGGCTCGAGGTAGCTCGCGTTGTCGTTGACCGCTCCGAAACCGCCGACGTAGGAGATGCCGAGGCAGCCGCTCGGGCACACAGCCGCAGGCTTGGCCCCCGGGTCGTTGGTGAAGACCACGTGGTCGCCGTAGGTGGTGTCGCCCACCCCGTTGCGGTTGTAGGCGTCGCTACCGGGATCCTGCGTGGTCACGTCGACGTCGAAGGTCGAGTACTTCTCGGCGACGATCCGCCAGACCTCCTGGATGTAGGCCTTCTCGGCGTCGGAGAACGCTCCGTAGTTTGAGTCGATGCTGAAGCCCCGGTAGGTCCCCGCGTGGAAGCCGTCGGCAACCCACTTGGCCGTACTCGGCAGCGTGAAGCCGTCGAAGTCGAGGTAGATCACGTGCGTCGACGTCGGATCGCTGTGCAGGGTGAACGTGTTGCCCAACGGCTGCTGCGGTGGTGCGATGTCGCCGGACCTGGCCTGCCTGCCGACCTCGCTCGTGTACGGGTCGGCGTAGAACAGCTGGCCGCTGGCACGCAGCCAGGCGGTCGGATCCGTGGTCAGGATGTGCGTCAACCGCGCGGCGCTGAGCTTGTTCTTCGCCGCGACGCTCGCCAACCGGTTGCCCAGGGCTGCGAGCTCGGCCTCGCCGTGCCGGGACCGGCCCGTCGTCGACTCCGACTGCGCGGAGCTGGCCGTCCGCAGGGCTTCCGTTGGCTTCCCGTACGAGGCCTGCTGATGTCCGGGCGACGGTGAGGACGTGACGGTCGGGACGGGTGCCTGTTGAGCCTGTGCCTGGGACGCCATCAGGCCTGCCGGGACCAGCAGGGAGAGGGCAACCGCGGGCCCGAGAACGCGGGAGGGAATCATGCCGCGAGGCTTTCAGGGATCGTGCCGGCTCGCGGGAGATTCAGATAATTCCGGCAAACTCGTGTCAACCCGTCGCGGTCGCGGCGCCGTACCGCTCCCGGGTGGCCAGCGCCCAGGCGCTCGCCGGGCGCAGCGCGACTGCCGCACCCAGGACCAGCCCGGCCATCACGTACCAGCCGGGTCGACCCCACTGGATGCAGAGCACGGTGATCAGCGTCGGCGCGACGACGTTGGCCAGACCGAAGCCGAGGCCGGAGAAGCCCTGGTACTGGCCCTGACGTTCCTCGGGCGCGAGCCCCATCGAGACACCCCACTGCCCGCCGCTGGTGATCATCTCGCCGACCACGTGCACCATCGCGCCGCCGACGAGCAGCCCGATCGCTGCGACCTTGCCTGGCCCGTCGCTCAGGCTGATCACCACGAACCCGGCTGCGATCCACAGGCCGCCGCGCACCATCGCGTTTGCCGAGCTGGTGACCGTGTCGGTGCCCTGGCTCATCCGGACCTGGAAGAGCGCCACGATCGCGGTGTTGATGACGAGAAGCACCGCGACCATCGAGGTCGGTGCGTGCGTGTGCACGCTGATCCACAACGGGATCCCGACCTCCATCACGATGAAGTGCATCGCGACGATCCCGGACAGCACCGTCACGACCACGTACGGCGCGTCGCGCAGGACGGCCAGTCGCGGTTCTCCAGCAGCACGCGCGGGCGCGGGCGCCAGCGCCGGCAGTCGCGAGAACAGAAGGCCGGTGATGATCGTGGAGGTTGCGTCGAGCCCTAGCACGGTGAGGTAGGCCCAGGGGTGGTTGATCCACAGGGCGATGCCGCCGAGCAGTGCGCCGAGTCCCATCGCGACGTTGGTGATCGCACGCAGGTAGGCCTTGAAGCGGACGCCCTGACCCCCGACCGCGATCCGCGCGATGTAGCCGTTGCGGACCGCGTTGGACACGGCCTCGGCACCGCCGACCAGGGCCATCACGATGATCAGCGCCCACAGTTGCCGGGTGACGAGCAGCGGGAGCGCGAAGACCCCGGCCAGGATCGTGGAGGTGCGCAGGACGTCCCGAGGACCGCGGACGTCACCGAGGTGTCCGCCGGGCACTTGCACCAGCATCCCGACCAGGGCGCCGACCGACAGCGCGAGCCCGACCTGCGCGGGCGCGAAGCCGACCTCGCGGGTGAAGTAGAGCGCGAACGTGGTGACCAGCGCGCCGCCACCGGCCCGGTTGACCAGCGTCCCGAGCGCGAGCACCCGCAGGTTCGGATCGGTCGGGATCCCGCGCCGGGTGAGAGGTGCGAGGTCCGAGGCCATCGGTCGAACCTACTCAAACGGCCCGGGCGCGGGCCAGTCGATTAGCGCGAGGTGACGACCCCCGAGTAGCCCGAGTACGGCGATCCGCCGATCCGGTTGTAGGCGAGCACGCGGAACTTGTAGCGCCCACCGGGCAGCCCCCACGAGTACGAGCGCGTCGAGCCGGACAACGCCTTGGAGGTGAAGGTCTTCACGACGTGGCCCCGCGAGTTCAGCTGGTAGGCGACCACCCGGTAGCTGGTGATCGGCGCGCCGCCGTTGCTCGCTGGGGCAGACCAACGCGCCGTGGCCGTCTTCGGACCTCGCTTGCGGCCCGAGGATGCCGCCCCGATCTTCGGGGCGCCGGGCTTGATCGCGACCGAGACACTCTTCGGGTCCGACGGCACGCCGTTCGACGCGTCGTCGGCGGTGTAGTTGCCGGTAACCGTGAAGGTTTGGGTGCCGATCGCGAGTCCGGTCATCGTCGTGGTGTTCATCGGGATGTTCGCCGGCACCGTCTTGTCGGACGGCAGGATCCCGGGCCCGCTGCGGTGGATCGTCCACCCGGTAAGAACGGCCTGGCCCGGGTTCGCCGGAGGGGTCCACTGCAGCGTGGCGGTGGTGCCGCTGACCGAGACCGTGAGGCCCGGCTTGCCGGTGGGCGCGGTGGTGTTGACGATCAGCACGCTCTTCGGGTCGGACGCGACCACGCCCGCGGTGTCGGTCGCGGTGTAGATGCCGGTCACGGCGAAGCTCTGCGTCCCGGCGGCCAGGGCGTCGTAGTGGGTGCTGAGCGGGCTGGTTCCGAGGTCGTCGCTGATGGTGTTGCCGGGACCGGAGCCGGCGATGTGCCAGCCGGTCAGCACGGCGCCACCCGGGTTCGCGGGAGCCGTCCAGCTGAGGTTCGCGGTGTGCCCGGACTTGGTCACCGTCAGGACTGGCTTGGTGGTCGGGGCCCAGGTGTCGACCTCGAGGCTGGTGCTGGCCGTCGGCCCCGTCCCGGCGCCGTTGATCGCTGCCACGGTGACGGGGTAGGTGGTGCCGGGCACCAGGTTGGTGGCGTCGTACTGGAGGACGTTGCCGACGGTGACCGGACCGCCCGGCAGGCCACTGACCTTGTAGCCCGTGATCGTGTTGCCCCCGTCCGAGGCCGGCGCCGTCCAGGTGACGGTGCCGGTGGTGGTGCGCGGGTTGGGGCTCGCGCTAGCGGTGGCCGGGGCGTCGGGGAGCGATCCCGCGCAGCCGGTGATGGTCAGGTGGTACTGCCCGATGCTGCCGTAGCTCGAGTAGCCGTTGGTCAGCGGATCGGCGTTGCCCGAGCCAGAGACCCGGATCCGATAGCTCGTGCCGGAGGTCGGGGACGCAAGAGTGGCGCTGGCGTCCAATCCGGTCGGGAGGTAGCCGACGTCCCCATCGCTCTGGACCGACGTGTCCTCACCCGACGCCGGGTTGTCGGTCGCCAACACGGTGGTCCCGGTGCTGTCGAGGATGTCGACCTTGATGTCCAGGGACTGGCCAGATCCGATTCCCGTGGCGGTGGCCGTCAAGGCACTCGTGCAGGTGCGCGAGACCGAGAAGACATCGTCGTCGGCAGAGTTGCTGATGACCCCGTCGAGCGCGTACGACGACTGGGCGCCCAGGGGGTCGGGCGTGCTGCCGGTGTCGGGGTAGTCGTCGGGCAGGAGCAGGCTGTTCGTCGAGCCGTCATTGCCGTTGGCTCCGATGATCGCGAGGTCGTCCTGCTGGTTGTTCGCGTCGGCGTACTCGCCCTTGCTGAACTGGGCCACTGCGTTCTGGTTGGTGATGCCCATGATCGGGACCCAGTTGGCCTGGCCCTGGTAGTAGCTGCCGTCGCCCATCGCGTTGGTGCCGTCGTGGGTGAGACCGAAGGTGTGCCCGATCTCGTGGGCCGGGTCGTGCGCGGCGAGCTGTGCGGAGCCGAATCCCATGGCCGAGAAGCCCCAGCCCGGGTCGTTCGTGTCGTTTGTT
>JACXTT010006068.1_pt1 | contig 17352 bp, 16 predicted proteins | sample 9270951 | NCBI WGS metagenome assembly JACXTT01 (sample SAMN15532306, study PRJNA645909) | rock metagenome | isolation source: weathered quartz diorite | place: Puerto Rico | collected 2017-06-21 | reverse complement strand
CGCTCAAGCTGTACCGGGCGCAGATCATCAGCGACATCAAGCTCTACGGTGAGCTGCATCGCTTCATTCCCGCGCTGGCGGCGGAGGTCGGCGCCAACATCATCGAGGTGCCGGTGAATCATCATCCGCGCACTCGGGGCGCTTCCAAGTACGGCATCGACCGCACCTTCCGGGTGATTCTCGACTTGCTGTGGATCAAGTTCTTCATGCGCTTTTTGCATCGGCCCATGCAGGCCTTCGGCGGTGTGGGACTGGTATTGCTCGGGGTCGGGTCGCTCATACTGCTGTATCTCAGTTTCGACAAGCTTGCTCTCGGCCACGATATCGGCGGACGTCCGCTTTTGCTCCTGGGCGTGCTGCTGGCCCTCATCGGCGTGCAGCTGGTGGCAACCGGGGTGCTGGGCGAGCTGCTCACTCGCGTCTATCACGAGCCGCAAGGGCGTCCTCAATACGTGCTGCGTCCGCAGCCCCGTGCGCACCGGAGGCCCATCTCTGACCAGGCCGACGGGACCGCCCGCTGAGTCGGACCCATTTATCGAGCCGCCGCAGCAATCCGCGAAAAAGGGCGGGGCTGTACGGCTCGTGCTGCGCGTCGCGGCCGGTGCCCTGCTGCTGTTGTTGGTGGTCTGGTACGCCGATCCCGGAGTGCTGTGGTCCAAGCTGAGCCGGGCCGACCCGCGGCTGGTGGTGCTGGCGGTAGCGCTGTCGATCGCTGCGAATTGCCTGTCGGCCCTGCGCTGGGCCGTCATCGCACGCGGCCTGGGTCTAGTCGCGCCCAGTGCCAAGCTTGTGGTCTTCTACGCCCGCGCAATCACGACGAACATGCTGCTGCCCGGTGCCACGCTCTCCGGTGACGTGCTGCGCAGCGTTCAACTCGCACGCCTTGGCAACCCGTTCGTGGCCTCTGCGCTGTCGGTGTTTCTAGATCGCTTCAGCGGTCTGTGGGTGCTGTGCGTCCTCTCGCTGCTGGCTGCAGCCGGCATTACGCTGTGGGGCGTTCTGGGACACGGGACTCGTGTCGCGCCGAATCAGATGAGCGTGTACCTGTTGGTCTTAGCTGGGATTGCGGCCGTCCCCTTTGTTCCTCTACCCTTCGGCAGGCTCGACGGCTCCAACGTTGCGTGGATCGCTGCGCTGGCCCTGCGCTGGGAGCGTGTACGCGCGCGCTTGCGTCAGGCCCGTCCCGCTCTGCTCGCCTCGTTGTGGCAATCTCTGGGCGTCCAGTTTCTGTCTGCTTGTACGCTCTGGATCTGCGGGCTGGCCTTGGGCGTGTCGCTGTCCTATCCTGTGATGCTGGCTGCGGCGGCGCCGATCTTCATCATGGCGGCGCTGCCGATCGGTGTGGCGGGTTTCGGAACGCGGGAGCTGGCGGCGGTGGTGGTATTGGGGCTGGTGGGCGTGCCAAGCGATCTGGCCGTCGCCACGTCGCTGCTGTTCGGGCTCGCGGTGGTAGTCCAGGGGATTCTGGCTGCGCCGCTGTTCCTGGTCCGACTCTGACGCCGTAAGACGGCGCGACCGAAGGCCGGCCAGGAAGCCTATTTGGGATCGAGGCTGTTCTGAAATTCCACCACCGGCTCGGATTCCAGCAAGTGGGTCAGCTCCGAGCTGGTATCGTCAAACCGGGCGATCCAGTCCTCCAGTTCGGCGGAAATAGTAACGAGCGCCTCGAGTACGCGCGCTTGCTCGTCCTTGATTTCCTCCAAAGAGCTCGGCATTGCGCGCAGATCCGAAAGGGCACTGGATATTTTCGTGATCCTGTCCATGAGGATCAGCTGCTGCCGCTTGATCTGCGAGAGATGGAGCTTGAGATCGGAGGGTGCCGGCAGTGCGCCCGCGGCCGAAGTAAGGGCAGTTGCGAGATTGGCCTGCTCGGTGTCGATCGGGGGGAGGGAGATCCCGAGCTTACGCAGGCCCTTCAGATCCTCGCCCAGGCGGTCCAACCGCCGACTCAACGCGACGACAGCCAACGTGATGGCGACGACGCTGAGGATCGCTCCGCCGCCCAGCCAAACCACAGGGTCGATCCCGGATGCGAGAAGGTCCATACGAGGTGCGGCCTCTAAGGATTGCCCGGCAGGCGCGAAGAGTTATCCCCACGCAGCCGGCAGGAGGCCCTAGATTACCCGCTCACGCTCGAGTCGTGGCGGGGCCTCGGTGTGATCCATCGGACCAGCGTCGGCGCGGCCGGGCATCGCCGTCAACCTGCGGGACGAACGCCCACTCGGCCCAGCCGACGGAGCAGCCGGGATCCGTCTCAGAACACCGACCCTCATAGTCGGTGAGTTCGCGAATCAGCGCTTCCAGTCGTTCCGCCTCGACGAAGAAGAAAGCTCTAGCGCGCTGTGTCACCAGCTTGCGGACGGTTTCGTAGTCTCGCTCCGTGAAGATCGGTCGAGCCATACGTGCATAAGACCTGAACTCTCTGGTGCCCATTGCGATGCGCCTCCCCGGATGATCGACGGTCGACACTATGCTGGAAACAGCGTCAGCCACCATTTCGTACCGCCTAGTATCCGGCCCGTGTTCGCAATGTCCAGAATGGTCATACAAATGTTTCCGGCGCGCGCAGGTCGGTGAGCTCGCCGCTGGACCACAGCGCATCGGCAAGAGCGGAGCAAACCGCAGACGTCGTTCCTACAAAGTCATGCAGAACGTTCCGATCGAACTGGGATTACGCGACCCCGCCCGCGATCTTCAGATGCCGCGCGCTCCGTGCCGCGAACGGCATGCCGCCTGAGCCAATCTCCTCGAACGAACTCATGGCCGCCACGGCCCGATGGCCGGCTCGCGAGGAGCGGGAACGGTTCCTGCTAACTCTTCGGACCAAAGCCATTCGCCGAGCAGCTACATTGTTTCAGCTCTGTGAGCTTGGGAACTTCGCAGGCGCGAGCTGATTGAGGGCAGACAACGAGATCTGAAACCGGAGGGAAGAAAGTGGTCGTTGATTTTACGAGTGCCGAGACGACTACGGTCGTCAACTGGATCGAGTCCGACGAGCAACGCCGCCGCTATTGGCTGACGCTGGCCGCGAATGCACTGGCCAGGAACGACCGCACCGCGGCGATTCCGAAAATATCCGCCGCCTTGTACGAGGCCGTGGTCGAGACGCTTCCCACAGTCGAAGGCCTGGCCGGGGATCTGATCCCGCGCTTGCTGCTGCGGGTGAACTTCTACGAGATCGCGGCGGCTCTGATCACCGAGGCAGCTGAGTCTCACAAGGTAGCCGCGTGAGCTACCTGGCGAGGGGATCTGCGTAGCACAGAGTAGGGGGTCCCGCCTCCGGGGGATGTGACCCGCAGCAGATCAGTAGGCGGGAGAGCACCGATCCCTTTTGCACGTCTGCGGGCTCAGATCCCCACCAGTATAACTTTCGTAGAGTTTTGTCTGCCGCAATCTTCGCGGAACCTAGCGGTCAAGGCTGCATCGACTATTGGGCGTTTCGCTGACTCAGGCTTGGGGAAGAAGTGCTATCATGCCGACCGAACGCGTTCCACGGCTTTTCGTTCGCACAGAGGAAGTGTGGCAGGACTGGCCGGTACTGCTCGCGGATGACGACCTGGGTTCAAGGTTTTATACCTTACTGGAGGACGAAGGGTTGGAAGTGGCCTTCCAGGAGTTCAAAGTCTCGCAGGCACTGTCCGAGTAGCGCCACCCGTCAGCTGCTAGCTCTCCTTTAAAGAACTGTCTATATGCGAATCGCCATCCTCGAAGACGACCCGTCGCAGACTGAACTGCTCAGTCACTGGTTTAAGTGCGCCGGCCATCATCCTCACCTGTTTGATAAGGGGGCGGGCCTGCTTCGCGCTCTCGAACACGAAACCTTCGATGTGCTCTTGCTGGACTGGAATGTCCCCGAGATGAGCGGCATCGATGTTCTGAGACACCTGCGGCAGCGCCTGCAGTCCGCAGTTCCCGTGATGTTCAGCACAGGTCGCGTCCGCGAAGAGGATGTCGTCCGAGCCTTACGCGAAGGCGCAGACGGGTATGTCACCAAGCCGGTGCGCAGGCAGGAGCTGCTGGCGCGGCTGGAATCGGTGGCGCAGCGCCGGGGCGAACCGCAGCCGCGGACCGGGGTTATCGAGCTCGACGTTTTTCGGGTCGATCTCGAGATGCGAACCATCTTGCGGAACAATGTTCCGCTCCAGCTTACGGCGAAAGACTTCGACTTGTCGGTGTTGTTTCTGCGCAATGTCGGCCGCCTGCTTTCGCGCGGCCATCTCCGCGAGACCGTCTGGGTTTCCAATCATCTCATCAGCTCTCGTACCTTGGATACCCACGTCAGCCGGATCCGAAGCAAACTGCATTTGGTGCCGGAGCATGGCTGGCGGTTGGTGGCGGTGTATGGCTACGGCTACCGTCTGGACCGGGTCGATCGCTCTGCGGTCATTGACGAAGGCGGGCACGCGGACACGAGTCCAACACCGGCTCCGTAGATCACCGGCGTTCGTTCGCGAGCGCGTCGAACTGCCCCGCGTAGCGTGGACCGCACCACAGCGGTCGTGCGGTCTTCCGAATTCCCCTTTCTAGATTACTTGCCCAGATACTGCGGAAGGTGCAGTTGATCGACGATCATGGAGAACAAGGGGATGGCGAGCGAGACGATCAACGCCAGCAAGAGAACGGCCGGCACTGACGCAACCGCCCACTTGATCGCGATTTTCACGATGGACCAAAACGGCAGATCGACGTCTGCAAGCGAGATGCGCTGCGGCAAGACCGTCCGAACCTTCCCCTTGGCGTCGAGATAAGTCCCCTTTTCCCACCCGCAGTGCGGGCAGAGCCTCGCGCCGTCCGAGAGCGCGCCTTCGCAATCCGGACATTTGATCAAGGCCATGGGCCGCGTCTGATGACAGGTTTTCGACCGTGCGCCGCAGGGTACGGCCAGATTCTACCGCGTGTCAATTCACGCGGTCCTCCGGTACCGCAGGCGCAGGTGCGCCAGGCCGAACCCCACGCCCTTAAGCTTAAGTCGTTGATGTCGTTAATCCTCTCGGATGCGGGACCCAGCCCGGCCCGCTGTGGCGTGGGTGCGGCCGGCACGGCGGCCTCGCGCTTCGATCGTTCAGAACGGTCGTTGCTCGGCGTTTGTATCGCGCTTCTCTTCGTAAAAGAGGGATTCAATGCAGCCGACCTATTACGAGAGATTGCTCGCGGACTCGCGGTTGAAGCTCGCGGCCGTATTGGACGACGACATCACGAGACTCAAGACCGCGGGTTCGCTGCTCCCGGTGGCGGAAGACTCGAGCCTGGCTGATTGCCGAGGGCGCTACGTCAAAGACGCCATAGTCCAGTTCAAGCAGGCGCTGGCGTCCAGCATGAGCACGGAGCAATTCGAGCGATTCCAGCAGACACCCTCCTTTCATGAAGCGTTGGTTCAGAGGGCGACCCAACAGTACTGGACCTACGAGGCGTTCCTCTATTTGCGAGCGCACGGAGAGCGCACATTGCATGTCGGCCCTCAAGCGTGCAACGAACTGCTGGCAGCGCCTCTGCAAGTCGCCGGCGCCGACTTTCGACTCGAGGTGCCGGCCGCAATGGTGGTGTTCGATTCAGCGGAGTTGGTGGACGCGTTCTATGCGGGTGAGCGGCGGACGAATACCGGCCGCCATCATCCGGACGCAGCGCTGTGTGTGCTCGCTTTGGAGGTGCGTGCGAGCGCCGCCTCGAGAGAGCGTTACCTCAGAGTGCTGAGCGTGCACGGAGACAGCCAAAAGGACTATCGTGTGGAAGTCCGCCAGTTCTTCTTGGCCGACAGACTGCTCGTGGAGGATATTCTGGACGCCGAGGAGAGCAATACCTGGCACGGAGGCGAGGAGGTCGAGCAATTGATTGGCTTACCCGCCTGCAAGCTGGCGTGGGCCAGCCGCAAGGCCGACTGCGGCTTCTACGCTGCGAAGACCCCATACTATCGCGCTGTCCTCGGCGCCTTGCATTGCGCGGTGACCGAGCCGCAGCGTTTGTCGTGGCAGCCTGGTGTAGAGCGCTCGAATGCGGTGCTCTCGACGCTGGGATACAGCGAGCTCCTTCCGTCCCGCCCCTGACTGGTCGTGTCTGTCGCGGCCGGCGCCGTCAGCGGATCTGTTGACCCTCGAGTTTGGACCGAGTAGCCTCGACGCGATAGGAATGCGTGAAGTCAGTGTTCATCTTCACCGCGATTTCGCGATCGGGGAGGCCGATCGCCGCCTGTTCGGCGCCTTCGTCGAGCATCTAGGCCGCTGCATCTACGGCGGCATTTTCGAGCCGGGTCACGCCAGCGCGGATGGTCACGGATTCCGGCAAGACGTGCTTGCGCTCGTGCGCGAGCTCGCCCCCACGATCATGCGCTACCCGGGCGGCAACTTCGTCTCCGGTTACAACTGGGAGGATGGGGTCGGCCCCGTCGAGAATCGCCCGCGCCGACTGGATCTGGCGTGGTTGTCCACCGAGACCAATCGATTCGGCACCAACGAGTTCGTCGACTGGTGCCGACTGGCCGGAATCGAACCCATGTTAGCCGTCAATCTCGGCACGCGCGGAGCCGACGCCGCGCGCAACCTCGTCGAGTATTGCAATCATCCCGGGGGTACCGCGCTATCGGATCTGCGCCGAAATCACGGCTGGGAACAGCCGCACGGCATCAGGTTCTGGTGCCTTGGAAACGAGATGGACGGCCCCTGGCAGATGGAATCGAAGACTGCCGAAACATATGGACGCATCGCCGCAGAGGCGGCGAAGATGATGCGGTGGGTCGATCCGACGATCGAGCTGGCGATCTGTGGGTCTTCCGGACGGAACATGCCGACCTTCGGTCGATGGGAAGAGACCGTGCTCGAGCACGCGTTCGACCACGTCGAGCACATCTCTCTGCATACCTACATCAACAACTACGCGGGTGACACAGCCGCGTTCCTGGCCAGTCCGGATCTGATGGATCGTTTCATCGAGGAAGTTGTCGCGGTAGCCGACGCTGTCGCCGCCCGCCGGCGATCCAGCAAGCGCATCTGGCTCAGCTTCGACGAATGGAATGTCTGGTATCGCACCCGGCGCAACCAGGAAACGCGCACGAAGCCGGGCTGGCCGGCGGCACCGCCGATCCTGGAGGAAGTCTACGACGTCGAGGACGCACTGGTCTTCGGCGGCATGTGCATCGCATTGCTGAACCACGCGGACCGCGTCAAGACCGCCTGTCTGGCGCAGCTCGTCAACGTCATAGCGCCGATCATGACCGAGACCGGCGGCCCTGCGTGGCGCCAAAGCATTTTCTGGCCGTTCGCACATTTCAGCAACTTCGGACGCGGGCGCGTGCTGCGTGCACAGATCGATGCGCCGACCTACACGGCGACCTACTACGATCCGAGGGGAGCCCAGGACTTGTATTTCCCGTTGCCGCGAGTGCCTTATCTGAAGTTCGCCGCTGTGCACGAGGAGCAGGCGCGCCTGCTCACGCTGTTCGCGCTCAATCGGAGCTTGACGGACGAGATGCCGGTGCGTGTGTCTGCTGAAGGGTATTCAAAACTCGAGGTCGAACAAGCCCTTCAGCTATGCGACCCCGACCTCAACGCCACCAATACCAGAACGCGGCCGGACCGCGTGAAACCGTCAGCGCTCAAGCGCGTGCGTGCACAGGGGACGGAGCTGCACGCAACGCTGATGCCGGCGTCTTGGAACGTCATCCGGCTGAAGGTCTAGCCGGATTGCAGTCGTCGGTAGGCGTTGAGATGGCGCAGCGCTGCGCGCGTATGCCCGGACGCTTCGTACAGCAGCGCAATGTTGTAATGACAATCCGCCAGATCGTCCTGCAAGGCGAGCGCCTCGCGGTAGACCTGAAGTGCGGCCTGCTTACGGCCCATCTCGTCCATCAGTACGCCCAGGTTGTAGCGCAGCAGCGCATCCGACTGACACTGCGCGATGCCCGTCCGGTAAACCGCTTCGGCCTCGGTCCAGCGGCCTTGCTCGTGAAGCAGGCGCCCAAGGTTGACGTATGCATCGGCGAAAGCCGGGTCGGCCTCGATTGCGTGCTCATACGCGGCGACGGCATCCGGGTTCCCTTCATCCTCCAGCTCGCAGGCGCGAGTGAACCAGTCGTAGGCTGAGCCACCGGACGGCTTTGGTGTGGGGAGAACGCAGAGCTTTCCGTCCTCAGCGCTGACGGAGAAATCCAGCACGTACTGCCCGGTACCGGCCTCCCACTGCTTCGCACCGTCCTGCACCACGATGCGGTCTCCCGCTGCTCTGATCCGCAACCCGCCCAACGGAATGTCTTGCGGCAGCTGGGCACGCAACCGTTTCAACGTGTGAGAGACGCGGCGGGCGGGAACTTTCGCCTGGATCAGTTCCTGGGCCGTGCGCATTACCACGAGATCGCTGAAGGTGAAGCGATAGCCTCGACGCGGACCGACCTTGGGCGTGACGTACTTCGACTCGACCAGGCCGAGAATCATGCCGCGCGACAGACCGAGCGTGCGCTGCACGTCGCGGATGGAGTACTCGCTTACCGACACCGTCGGACCGAACTGCTGCTCCTCATTTCCTGCCGGCCTTGACCTTTTGCGCCGGTTTGGCTTCGGCGGCGCGCTTCGCCGGTTTGCGCTCTGCTACCTTGGTTGCCGGCGCAGGCCTGCCGCCCTTCTCCAGGCTTGCGCGCAGGGCGTCCATCAGGTCGATGATCTGGGCGCTCCCCTTTCCCGCATCCGGAGAAATGGCGATCTGCTCGCCTTCGATCTTCTTCTGTATCGCCGCTTCGATGCGCTTCTTCTCTTCGTCCTGATAGGCCGTGGGGTCGAACTTTTCCGCGCTGATCTGTTCGATCAGCTGCCTGGCGAGTTTCAGTTCCGGGGCCCGCACTTCTCCCTTGTCGATGCCGAGGTCGTTCATGCCGCGCACTTCATCCGCGTAGAGCAGCTGCTGCAGCACGATCCCGTCGGCGATCGGACGCAGCTCCACGATGTACTGCTTGCCGCGGGAGGCCCATTTCCCGAGGCCGAAGCGCTGCTCTTCCTGCATCGCTTGCCGGAGCAGGGCATAGGGTTTGGCCCCTCCCTTTCCGGGCGCGAGGTAGTAGGCCTTGTCGTAGTAGATGGGATCGATCGCCTCGGCGGCCACGAACTCGGTGATCTCGATCATCTGGGTCGAGGGCTCTTCGAGGGCCTTGAGCTCCTCTTTGGTGAAAGTGACGTAGCGGTCCTCGGTGAACTCATAACCCTTGACCATGTCGGCACGCTCCACGACCACGCCCTCTTTGATGCAGACGTATTGCTGCTTGAGCCGCGAGCCGCAGGTCTTGTGCAAGAGGTTGAACGAGATCCCGGCGCTGCTTTGCGTGGCCGGATAGACGTCCACCGGGATGGAGACCATGCCAAAGGAGATCGTTGCCGATGCAATGGAGCGTGCCATGTTCGTCCCTTTCTGGCGGTTGTTGCGGATGAAACTAGCCGAACTTGCTATGCAGATCCGTCTTCACACCGATGACATCCTGCCACACGTCGCCCTGCCGCTGCAGGCGCTCGAAAACATTCCACATCCTGAAATCCATGGGATGCGCGTTCGCCAGCTCATCCCAGGTGAGCGGCATGGATACCGGCGCCCCGGGTAACGCACGCGGTGAGTAGGCGCTGTTTAGCGTCTTGCCGCGAACGTTCATATTGCTGTCGATGAAGATCTTGCCCGTGCGCTTCTGGATGCTCCACTCCATGGTAATCACATCCGGGTGTTCCTGCATCAGGTAGCGCCCTATAGTCTCGCAGATTTGGCGCGCCGCAGCAAAATCGAGATTGCGCACGATGGGCAGGAAGATATGCAGCCCAGTCTTGCCCGATGTCTTCACCACGGGGTTGTGCAGGCCCAGCCGCCCGAGCAGCTCTTTCAGCCAGAACGCGACCTCCTTGCCTTTCTCGAATGCTTTCGTGTTCAACTCCGGCTCCGCGCCCGGCGCTTCCTTTCCGGAATAGATATACGGATCGATGTCGAACACGACGTAGTCGGGGAAGTTCAAGATCGAGGCATCGATGTTTTCGGCGCTGTCGGCGAAATCCGTACTGGAAGATTGTGCATCCGGGTACAGGCTTCCGCGCGAGTGCCAGACGTGGTACTCGAGGGTTCCCATCTGTCCCAGCCAGAGCAGTGTCGGCAAGTTGTTGCCGAGCAGGTACTCGCCGTTCTCCTGTTTGCTCCCGGAGTAAACGGTGATCGTTTCCACGAACTCGGGCAGCTTGTGCTCCCAGTGCTTCTGAAAGAACTGGTGTTTGGTGATCCCGTCGGGGAAGCGGATCATCGTCAGCGGGCGATCCGCCAGATGCGGGAGCATGTAGGGCGAGGCGCGCGTCAAATAGACGAGCAGGTCGCGTTTGCTGATCGCCGGTTGCTTGAGCTTCGGCTGTTTCGGCCACAGCACCTTGTTCAGATGCGTGAGGCGCAATCGCTCGGATCCCACTTGCAGTGTCATGTCGTCCTGGCTGCCCCCGAGCTGCTCGAGGATTTGACGAGCCAGATCGCCGGTCAGCCGCGCAGCGGTGGGTGGCTTTTCGCCCTCGACATGCACGACCTGCGTTACGACCGCCTCGTCCTGCGGAATGTCATCCCGGAGCCGCAGAAATACCGGGGCCCGCAGCGAGCCGTCCGGGGTCCATTCCGCGAACTTGACCTCCGCCACGAGCTCCGGCTTCAGCCAAACGACCGGCACCTCGACATCGGGCTCCTCGGCAAACGGGTGACGCTTGGTTTCCAGACGCTTCAGCCGATCCGACAGAGCCTCCAATGAATCCTCATCGAAGCCGCTGCCAACTCGTCCAGCGAACGCCAGCTCTCCCGACCGATCGCGATAACCCAGGAGCAACGCACCGAATGTTTTCGCGCGCTGCCCCTTGCCCACCGTGTATCCGCAAACCAGAAATTCGCCGCTCTGAGTAGTCTTGATCTTCAGCCAGGCAGGCGAGCGCACGCCAGCCTCGTAACGGCTGTCGCGTCTCTTGGCGATGATTCCTTCGAACCCGGCTTCCACGGCGGCCGCATAGAATTTCTCGCCGTCCGCCTCGGTAGTGGGAACGATCTGCAGATGCTGAGAGGGCAGCGCGCACTGGGTGAGATAGCGTTTGCGGGATCGATAATCGGCGGCACGCAGATTCATACCGCAGAGGTGCGGGACGTCGAACGCGTAAAGCACACAGGGCGCGCTGCCCAGCGCCGCGGTGATCTCGTGCGCGCTTTTCAGCTGAGCTCGGTTCTGCAGCGCGTTGAAGGACGGTTTCCCGGTCTGATCGTGCGCCACGATCTCCCCGTCCAGAATCAAGTCATCGAGCACCTGATCCTGCACCGCGGCGACAATCTCCGGAAACTGAACGCTCTGGTCCAATCCGCGCCGCGATAAGAGCCGAACTTTTCCGTCGCGCCGGAAAGCGAGGCAGCGATATCCGTCGAACTTGGGCTCGTAGAGGAACGCAGGATCGCTGAAGGCGGCGTCTGCTGTGGCCGCCAGCATCGGGGCGAGCTTTGCGGGCGTAGCTTCGGGCGGGCCGTTTGGAATCAGCCGCTCGGCATCCAAGCGCTCCAGGCGCTTCGGTATCTTCAGATCGCTCACGCTAAAGCCCGACAGAACCGAGGTGGCTCGATCGCGAATATCCAGATCGCTGCGCGCGAACCGGTCCTTGTGCTTGATCAGCAGCCAGTGCTTGTCTTTCATGCGCACCAGCGTCCAAGAGCCCTTGAGTTTCGCCCCGAGCAGGAAAATGCTGATCTTCCCCTTCTCGTACTCCGCCCGCAGGCGCTGCTGTGCTTGGTCGCGGTCGCCGAAGGCATACTGCTTGCCCTCGTCCGGCGAGTACAAGCCGCAGTCCCACACGATCACTTCACCGGCGCCGTATTGCTTGGGCGGGATGACGCCCTCGAAGGATGCGTAGTCGAACGGATGGTCTTCGACCGGAACGGCCAGCCGCTTGACTTTGGGGTCGAGCGACGGACCGTCGGGAACGGCCCATGACTTGAGCACGCCATCGAGCTCGAGACGAAAGTCGTAGTGGAGGCGTCGAGCAGAGTGTTGCTGTACGACAAAGAGCAGCGGACCGCGTCGCTGCAATGCTGGTTGCGGCGGGGGCTCCGGTGTGGCCGCGAACGCACGCTTGCTGGCGTAATCCCGCAGCGTGCGGACTTCGCTCTGCGCGGCTGGGTCCGTCTTCGGAGCGGACCGTTTCGCGCTCCGATCTGTCGTTTTCATGATGCAGGCACTGGTGCGTCTCCGATTCTCCTCTAGCTCTCCGCTGTGCGTTCCCGCGCGGATGCTTATCGCTCGATCCAGAGCTGATTGAAGCGTTGCGCGAACTTCGCTCCGAGGCCCGCGTCTTCGTGCTTGAAGTAGATGTACGCGCGATCCCAAGACTGCGCTGCGATTTGCTCGACCCAGGCGCGCAGCTCTTTGTCGTCGTACTGCTCCCGGCGCAGACGCAGGTATCCGGCGTCCGCGGTCGATACCAAAGGCGTCTCTCCCTCGTCCGTATCGGCGATGCACAGCATTGCGGCATGCGTGCGCAGCGTCTCGTAGACGGAATCCTCTTGCCACGACGCATGGCGGAACTCGAAAGCGGCGCGGAGCGTCGCGGGCAGCAGGGTAAGGAAGTCCTCGAGCCTGGGCAGATCTTTTTTCATGAACGGGGGCAATTGGAATAGGACCGGGCCCAGCTTGCTTCCCAGCACGGAGGTGCGCCGCAGAAACTCGCTCACGTCCGCCTCGGCTTCCCGCAGCCGCCTGTCGTGACTGATGCGGCGGGGCGCCTTGACCGAGAAAGCGAAATCATCGGGGACCTCTGCCGCCCAGCGAGACAGCACCGTCTCGTCCGGCATGCGGTAGAAGGTGTTGTTGATCTCCACCGTACGAAAATGCTCTGCGTAGAAGCGCAGCATTTCGCCTGCCGGCAGCTTTTCCGGGTAGAACGGTCCTTTCCACTCTTTGTAGGAATAACCGCTTGTTCCAGCCAACACCTGCATGAATCGCCTCGGAATCCCGATTGTTCTGCGCTAGTCGACGATCGCCGCGTAGACGAGCTGCTTGAACAATCTCCTATAGTGAGCGCGCACCGGACTCGGCGCCTGCGTCATGTAGATCCCCACGATCTGCTCCTTCGGATCCACCCAGAAATAGGTGCCGGCGTAGCCTGCCCACATGAACTCGCCGGCGGAACCAGGCACGCCGGCCACACCCGCCCCCTGTCGGACCGCGAAGCCGAGACCGAACGTATAACCGGGCGTACCGAGTAAGAGCTCCCCTGGAGTGACCGGCGCTTCGATACGCGTACCCAAATGATCGGAGGTCATCAGCGCCACTGTGGTTCGGCTCAGGACACGCTTGCCGTCGAGCTGCCCGCCGTTCAACAGCATTTGCGCGAAACGCAGATAGTCGACGGGAGTCGATACTCCGCCGGCGCCGCCCGAATCGTTGCTGGGCGCCGCCGACACGTCGATGAGTTTGTTGGGCTTGCCGCTGAGGGCATCCACTGGCAAAGGCTCGGCGAGCCGGCTCAGCTTGTCGCTCGGCACCCAGAACCCCGAATCGTTCATCGCGAGCGGTTTGAACAAGCGTTCGTCGAGGAAATCGGCGAGCCGTTTGCCCGAGGCGGCCTCGACGACGCGGCCGAGCATGTCGCTCGCAAGGCTGTATTCCCACACAGTACCCGGCTGGTGCGCGAGCGGGGCTTTGGAGATGTGTTCCACCTCTTCGGCCGGCGGCAGATCCCTCGCATCGTAGTCGATGCCGGTCTTGTAGACGCCGCCTTTCGCGTACGCTTCTTTTACCGGCGCGTTCTGCGTGATCTCCCCGTAGGCGAGCCCGGAGGTGTGCCGAAGCAGGTCCTGCACCGTCATCTCGCGGTCTGCCGGCACCAGGCTGTAGGTCATTTTGGCGAATACCGCGTCGGCCCTCGGCACGCTGACTTGCAGACCCTTCATGGCCGGCAGAAACTTCGACACCGGATCGGTGAGCTCGATCTTGCCGTCCTCGACCAGCATCAGCGCGGCCACGGACACCAGCGGCTTGGTCATCGAGTAGATGCGAAAAATCGTGTCCTTCGCCATCGGCTTGCCGGCCTCCTTGTTCTGAAAGCCGAGTGCCGCGGAGTAGACCAGATGCCCTTTGCGGGCGACGAGAACCACTACGCCTGCCATGTTCCCTTTGTCGACCTCCTGCTTGAATGTGTCGCCGATGCGGCCGAGCCGCTGCCCCGACATGCCGACCAGTTCGGGTGCGGCGATCGGCAAACCCTGCGCCCACACGACTGCGCTCGAGCAAAGGGCTGCGATGGCGAATGCCGCGGTTGTGATGCGATGCAACCTCATGATCGTTCTCCCTGGATCCGGGAAGTTGTCAATGCGCAGCAGGGTAGGGGGAGAGTCGGGCGCGTGTCAATGCGACCGGTCGCTCGCTAGAGCACGACGCTGCTACACAGGGCGCTAGCCTTTCACCGCGCCGGCCATGAGCCCTGTCACCACATACTTTTGTGCCACGACGAACATGACGATCGCCGGCAAGATCGTAAGCGTTACGAACGCAAGCACCAGCTGCCAATCCGTCGAGTATTCGCCTTGGTACGCCATGATGCCGAGCGGCCACGGATAGATGTCGTCGCGGTTGAGAACCACCAGCGGTAAGAGGTAGTTGTTCCAGCTGTGAACGAAGACGATCACGCCTACCGTAGCCAGTATCGGCCGCGACAGCGGCAGGGTAACGTGCCTGAAGAACCGAATGTAGCCGCAGCCGTCGATCAGAGCGGCGTCGAGAAGCTCGCCCGGCAGCCGTCGAAAGAAGTTGCGAAACAGAAGAATGCTCATGCTCAGCCCAAAGGCGACCTGAGGCAGCACCACGCCCCAATAGGTGTCCAGCAGCCCGAGGTCCCGAATCTTGATGAACAGCGGCAAAATCGCTGTGGCCGCCGGAAACATCAAACCGAGAAGGAAATACTGCAGCAGAAACCTGGAGCCGAAGAAATGCACGTGAGCGAATATGAATGCGGCCATCGATGCGGCAATGAGGGTGAGCACCATCGTCGCGACTGCGATCACGAGCGAGTTCAGGAGCAGCTGCCAGTAGCGGTTGCGCGAGAGGATCGACCAGTAGTTGCCCCATTCCCATTCCGCTGGCAGTCCAAACGGGTTGACCCGCAGCTCGCCCAGCGACTTGAATCCGCCGAGAACGGTCGCCAGCAGAGGCATCAGAATCAGGCCGGCGATCGCGAATAGAATCGCATAGCGCAGCACCGGCGCCATCGTGACGGGCGTGTCGTAGCTGATGGGCCTAGTCATAGCGCGTCTTCACCCGGTTGTAGCCGAACGCGAACGCGACGCAGATGACGAAGAGCACCACACCCACCGCGCTGCCGAAGCCGATGCGCATGCGCGTAACCCCGTAGTTGTAGAGATACGTCACCATCGTTTGCGTGCTGTCCGAAGGGCCGCCCTTGGTGAGCGGCATGACGAGGTCGAAGAGCTGGATCGATCCGAGCACGGCGAAGAATACGGACAGCCGGATCGTGGGCGCCAGCAGCGGTAGCGTCACGCGCAAGAGCATCTGCCGGCCGGTGGCGCCATCGACATGCGCTGCTTCATACAGATTCGGGTCGATCTGCTGCAGACCGGCTATGTAGAGCATCATGTGGAAGCCGAAGTACTTCCAGACGATCACCACCAGGATGGCGTACATCGCGAGATCCCGATCGGCAAGGACGTAGGGCGCGGCGAAACCGAGCGTCGTCGCCGCTCTGGCCACGAGCCCGTAGTCTCCGTCGTAGACGAAGCGCCAGATCAGGCCGGCCGCGACTTCGGCGAGGACGTAGGGAAGAAAGAAGATCAGGCGAAAGGTCACCGCGCCGCGGATCCGGTCCGCCAGCAGGATCGCGGCGATCAGCGCGAGCGGGAGCTGAACTGCGAGCGAGGCGACGACGATCGCGAGGTTGTTGGTCAGCGCGGTTCGGAAGGCGCGGTCGTGCAGCAGCAATGCATAGTTCTTGGTGCCGACGAAGACCTGCGGCGAACCGTACCCGTTCCAGTCGTAGAAGCTGTACCAGGCCGCCTCGCCCATCGGCAGAGCGACGAATACAGTGAATGAGAAGAGCGCCGGCGGAATGAAGAGGAGGGTGACTGCCAGCTTTGCGTTCAAGAGCAATGCTCAGTTGGCAAGCTGCCAGGCTCGTTGCACGGCCTGCGCTGCCTCCTTCGGCGTCATCACTTTCGCCGCGATGTCGGCGGAGACATCGTTCACGACCGCGCCGACTGATGGGCCGAGCATCTGGTCGTAGAAGATCTGGTGGTATTTCGAGCGCGCCAGGTTCTCGGCGATGCGGCGCAGAAATGGGTTCTGAATCGCATCCCGTGTGCCCTGGACTACCGGAATGTAGAAGCCGCGCGCAGCGGCTTCGCGTTGGAGCTCGGGCCGCGAGAAGAATTTGAGGAAATCGACGGCTTCTTTTGGAGAGCCCTTTGTCACCAGCCAGCCGTTGAGCCCGCCGAGCGTGTCGGAGGGATCGCCCTTGCCGCCGGATGTGGTTGGAAAGGGGAACCAGCCGAGCTTGTCGTCGGGGATGCCCTTCTTGTCGGCCGAATTTGCACGCATGCTGTTGAGGACGAAGTTGCCCTGCAGCACCATAGCGCCCCTCCCGTCGCCGAACTGGCCGGACGATTGCGGAAAAGTGACGCCGAGGAAGCCGGGCTGGAACGGCTCCAGGTCCACCAGCTGCTTGAGTTGTTCGCCGGCTTTGATGAACGGCGCGGCAGCGAAGCCGTCGCCCTCGCCCCGCAACGCGGCTTCGAAGGCGCTCTTGCCGCCGTTTCTGATCGCAAGATGCGTCCAGTAGAAGTGGATCGGCCACTTGTCCGCGCCCCCGACGATGATCGGAGTTACACCTCCCGCTTTCAATTTCTTCACCGCCTCCAGCAGGTCGTCCCAGGTCTTGATTGCGCCGGCATCGACGCCGGCCTGCGCGAACAGGTCGCGGTTGTAGAAGAAACCGACCTGCGAGACGAGCATCGGCACGCCGTAGATCTTGCCGTCGAGGGTATAGGCCTGGATCGCCGCGGGAATGAACCGTTGGCGCCAATCGGCGGTCATGGTCGGGGTGAGATCCTCGATGACACCGGCCTTGACCTGCTCCCGCAGCACCCCGCCGCCCCAGCTGTAGATAATGTTCGGGCGGTCCGGCGACTGGAGCAGTGTCGTCAGCTTCTTCTTGTACGCTTCGTTCTCCAGATACTGAAGCTCGACCTTGACGCCGGGGTGCTCCGCCATATACCCGCGGGCAATTTCGTTCCAGAACCCGCTCGCCTGTTGGTTCTGTTCGACGTGCCACGCCTGATCGCCTACGACTTCCTCCGCCTCCGGTCCCACCGCTGCCGAAAGACCCC
>JACXTT010006067.1_pt1 | contig 17353 bp, 20 predicted proteins | sample 9270951 | NCBI WGS metagenome assembly JACXTT01 (sample SAMN15532306, study PRJNA645909) | rock metagenome | isolation source: weathered quartz diorite | place: Puerto Rico | collected 2017-06-21 | reverse complement strand
GGAGCTCTTTGTGACATCACGTGAGTGTTTAGGAGATGCAAGTGCGGCAAGAAGGGAGTGGTGGGAGGCAGCGGAAGCGGGTCGCGAACGAACGCTCCGGCCCGGGTCGTAGTCGCATTGCCTTTTCCCCCAGCATAGGTCGAGTCGAACGTAAAAGTCGTATACGGAAGCGGAGTCAGGCGGGCGTCCACGTCTACGTCAGAAAAGTGATTCTCATCTTTGCTGAGTCTGCGAGTCGGATCATAAGCGTGAGTCACGCTCAAGCGGGCCAGTTCCCGAATCTCAGTTTGCGGCTCGCCCTGCCCACTCCCATCGGTGGTAGGGGTCGTGGCGAATTTCCCCAGGAGTAGGTTGGAAACTCCGTAGACGAAGAGATTCCGTTTGTTGATACGATCGAGCGAGTCGTAGAGCGGCAGGTCTTTCTGGTCCACAATCGGAACGTAGAGGTAAGCGACTTCTGGCTCGACGACGTGCTGCAATTTGAGGAGCCGACCCCAACCAACGTCGAAGACCCGCGACAAGCGGGTACCAATCTGGGCGTTGAACTGCACGGTCTCGCGCGTGCGGTCGCCGTGTAACTGGCCTGGCTGCGGCAAAGCTGGCAGTCCTTGCTCCTTTGAAGTGAGGTGATAAGCAGTCTCGCGGCCGATTACCTGCAATGCACCAAACGCATAATCTCCCCAGTGGAACGGCAGCGCAACCGAGGGTGCTAAATCAAGACGCTGCCCGGCGTAGCCCCGATTGCGATAGAAGTTCGCACCATCGACCGCAATGCCAGCCTCAAGGCGGTCCTGCCAGAAGCGCTGTTGCCCCTGAAATTGGATGCGCGGCAGCGTCTGAAAGGCAAAGTCTTGGTCTTGCACGAGATCCTGATAATAGCTCGCCTCCGTGCGCAACAGAGCATTTGCCCAAGTCTTGACCCCACCCATGTGGGAGTCAGTGAAACGACGGGCGCGGAGTTCGAAGTCGGTCGAGTCTTGAGAGGAAGACACGTCAAGAGCATGGTGATTGATCTCGCGCAGGAAGAGGTCATCGCTGACAAAAAACAGGTCGCTGTACAGGCGCAGGTCGTCGGCTAGAGTCTGGCGGTGAGTGCCGGTCAAGCTCCAACGATCCACTGGCGTGCTTGTGGTTGCGGGACCACGGATCTGTTCGTTGAAGTATGAGGCCGCTAATTGCCCCTCAGTTCGCTCGCTGGGGGCATAGCGATACTCGCCAAAGAGACCGATCCGCGCCGAGGTCTCCAAATCTGTTGTCAGGGTCATGTCCTGACTCTTGCTAATGTCCCAATAAAAAGGTTGTTGCCACACAAACCCCCGCTTGCTGGAGAATGCATAGGACGGGAACAGCAGCCCGCTCTGCCGCTCGTTGTTCACCGAAACAATCCCATAGGGCAAGTAAAAAATCGGGATATCCCGCACGCGGAACACTCCGTCGTAAACTTCACCCTTGCCGCGCAGAGTGACATCGATCGTCTTCCCACCGATGCTCCAGTCGGCTTTGCGGAAGTCGTCGCATTGGCAGGTCGTCAACGCGCCGTTCTCGGCATGATAGCTCTGACCGTAAGATTTCTGCAGAGTTTGGCCGGTAAGAATATACTGGTTGCGGGGGAGGCGAACCGTGCCGTTGGTTAACTCACCAGTTTCGTTCTCCATCTCCCAGTGCAGGGTGTCGGCGTTAATCTCTCCCTGGGGGTCCTTAACCACAACGTTGCCCTGAGCGGTCACCTCGTTGGTAGCCCGATTGACCCCGATCGTGTCAGCACTCACCGTCGTCTCTCCCTTGGTCACCACGACGTTACCTGTCGCAGTGACAGTGTTGCCTTGTTCTTCATAGGAGAGCGCATCGGCTCTGACCCGTACCCGTTCTTGTTCCTCTGCGGGGGTCTGAGCCCAGCACGGAAAAGAGACGGACAGCGTCAGCAACAGCAGGCCGAGTCTGCTGATCTGCCGCATTACTCCCTCTCCTTCTGCACTCGCTGGAGGAAAGGTGCCACGGCTGGAGCAAAAAGGGAGTAGACTTCACCGACCAAGAACAACGAACCACAGACGACCACGGCGTCGTCGGGTCCAGCCTCGGTCATGAGTCGCTGGCACGCCTCTCGGGCATCGGTGACCACACGCACGGGACAGAACGGGGCAAAAGCCGCTTGCAATACGGCAGGATCTTCTGCACGCGCCTGCCGGACGCGAGTTACCACTACCTCGTCCGCGATCCGGATCAGCATGGGAACCATTGCTCGCCAGTCCTTGTCGTGCATCACACTAAATAGCAACCTTACCCGCTTCCCCTGCAGCACGCTAGGCAACTCAGCACTGAGGACCTCGACGGCCTGCGGATTATGCGCCCCATCGAGCACCACCAACGGATGCTCAGATACCACATCCAGTCGGCCGGGCCAAGTCGCAGCGCGAAGCCCCAAGCGGAGACTGTCTTCAGAGACCGGAAAAGAGGCATGAATCAATTCCAGAGCCGCCAAGGCGACTGCTGCATTCCGGTACTGAAAACGACCGCGCAGCCCTAGGCGCAAATTCGCTAACCGCCACGCCAACCCCTGATAAATCATTTCCTCGCTCGGAAAATCACTCACTGTGAAATCTCGACCGTACACAGATACGGCGCTATTAGCCTGCCGCGCTAGACTACACAGAATGTTACAGCTCTCCGCATCGACCTTACCGATGACGACCGGTACACCCGGCTTGATAATCCCGCCCTTCTCGCGGGCAATGTCGGCCAGGGTCGCGCCGAGATACGCCTGATGGTCCAGGCCGATACTGGTGATCACGGACACCAGCGGGGATAGCACATTGGTGGCGTCTAGCCGGCCTCCCAAGCCGACCTCAACTACCGCCAACTCGAATTTGGCGCGGGCGAAGGCGCAAAATGCCAGAGCAGTCATCATTTCAAAGGGAGTCAGTCGAATGCCGGCCGGCTCGATACGTGCGCGAATCGCGGCGACCTCGTTAACCACATCTCGCTCACTGATCCAGTCAGTACCGAGGCAGATACGTTCGCAGAAATCGACCAAGTGAGGAGAGGTAAACAGACCGACCCGATAGCCAGCAGCGCTGAGCACGGCATGTAGCAGCGCCGCGGTCGATCCCTTCCCGTTCGTGCCGGCAATGTGGAGGGCAGGAAAGCGAAGCTGCGGGGAGCCGCACAGTTGCAACGCAGTGGCCACCCGTTCGAGCTTGAGGTCCATACGCTCAACTTCGAGGTGGTACAAGAAGTCTAGTGTCTCGTGATAGGTCGGCATACGCGACAGTGTGGGGACATACGGCGGGCGCTCCTCCTGCTCGCTCAGTCGCACAGCAGACCGAGTAACTGACCGAGAACGCGGCGCAGGTCCTTGCGTTCGACCACGACATCGACCATGCCATGGTCGAGTAAAAATTCGGCACGTTGGAATCCCGGGGGAAGTTTCTCACGGATCGTCTGCTCGATGACCCGTGGTCCAGCAAAGCCGATGAGAGCTTGGGGCTCGGCCAGGTTGATATCGCCAAGCATGCCCAGCGAAGCAGCAACCCCACCAGTCGTGGGATCGGTCATCACCGAAAGATAGGGCAGACCGGCGGCACGCAGACACCCCAGCGCCATGTTGACCTTGGCCATCTGCATGAGGGACAGCACCCCTTCCTGCATCCGGGCTCCGCCCGAAGCGGAGAAGAAAATCATCGGCAACCGTTCGGCCAGCGCGTGCTCACTAATGCGGGTGAGTTTTTCGCCGACCACCGATCCCATGCTCCCGCCAAAGAAAGCAAAATCGAAAAGTCCGAGCGCCACCGGCCGCCCCACGATGGTTGCAACGCCACAGACCACCGCCTCTTCTCGCCCGGTTTTCCCCCGGGCGTCGGTCAGCCGGGTCGCATACGGTCTGCGGTCAATAAAATGCAACGGATCACCGGAGCGCAACGCGGCATCGTGTTCAACAAACGAGCCGCGGTCAACAACTATCAGCAGACGCTGCTCAACGGTCAGGCGCAGATGAGTGTCGCACTTGGGGCAGACAAACAAGCGCCGTTCAACCTCTTTACGAAAGAGAATTTCCTGACAACCTGAACATTTGAGCCAGATCGCGTCAGCCTCTTCCTGTACCCGCCTCAGTTCGCGCGCAGCCATGACTTTCTCCTTGTGTGGCCGATCCCGGCGGTTTCCGGATTGCCCCTTCTTACACCATCGCTCGGCTCTTTTGGCGAATATGTTGGTGCTGACACAGCGGATCTTGCCTCAAGACGCTCTATGCCTTCTTGCCATGCGCTGATTGGTCCCATCAATAACGTGCGCGACCTCTATGCAATACGGGAGATGGACCTATGGAGAATGTTAGGGATACTACTCCTCACTCAGGGAGTGAGGAAGTTATCGTCTGGCGATTCCTGTCGCGAATCCCCTGTTTGAGACTGTCCGCGAAAACGCCTATTCGCTCGACCAGGTCCGGTTGGCCACCATGGGTCTCGATAATCTGCGAGAGCGCACTGCCGACAATCACCGCATCTGCCACACTCGCTACCTCGGCAGCTTGTCCGGGGGAAGAGATGCCAAAACCTACGCCCACCGGCACAGGCGAGATAGCTCGTATCCGCCGCACCATTTCGCTGAGGTCAGGCGGGAGTGTGGTGCGAGCGCCGGTTACGCCGGTCACTGCCACATAGTAGACAAACCCGCGCGCCCGGGTGAGCACTATGCGCACCCGGGAAAGGGAACTGGTCGGCGCAAGCAGAAAGATTAGGTCCAAATCTTGCCGGTCGGTCTCCCGTTTGAGTTCGTCTGCTTCTTCGGGCGGCAGGTCCACGCATAAGACCCCATCAACGCCGGCCTGTCGCGCATCACGGGCAAAGCGTTCGCCACCATAGCGGAAGACAGGATTGTAGTAGGTGAACAGGATCAGCGGCGCGGTCAGGGTCCGGCGCAGATTCTGCGCGAGGTCGAGCACGCGGGCGATCGAGGTGCCGCTCCGCAGAGCCCGCTCGGCCGCCCGCTGGTGCGTTGGGCCATCGGCCATGGGATCGGAAAATGGGACTCCCAATTCGATCAGGTCGGCACCCTGCCGCACCAGCTCGTGAACCAAGTGAAAGGTCGTGGCGAGATCAGGATCGCCGGCAGTGATATAAGGGATGAGTGCGACTTCGCCACGGCTCCGCAGGGCAGCAAACGTTTCCGAGATGCGCGTCATATACTTAGTGCAGTTCTCCGAGGAAGCGGGCAACTCCCTGCAGGTCTTTATCCCCACGTCCGGAAAGGTTGAGGATGACAATCTGGTCGGAACGCAGCCGCGGCACCAAGGTTGTGGCATAGGCGACGGCATGGGCGCTCTCCAGAGCGGGGATAATCCCCTCGGTCTCGGCCAGCAGCTTCATGCCCTCTACCGCCTGATGATCACTCACCGTGACATACTCCACTCGATGTTGGTCGTTCAAATAACTCAATTCTGGACCAACTCCCGGATAGTCCAGCCCTGGCGCGAGTGAGTGCGTATCACGGATCTGGCCAGTCTCATTTTGCAGGACGTAGCTCTTACTCCCGTGTAACACGCCGACGTGGCCGCCGGAGATCGACGCCGCATTCTTTCCTTCTCCCAGGCCGCCAGCTTCGACACCGATCATGCGCACTCCCGGGTCTGCCAGGAAAGCGGTAAACAGGCCCATGGCATTGCTGCCACCGCCAACGCAAGCGATGAGATAGTCCGGCAACCGCCCCTCGCGCTGGCGCACCTGCTTCCTGGCCTCGCGGCCAATCACCGATTGGAAGTCGCGTACCAACATGGGGTAAGGATGGGGGCCAGCGACCGTGCCGATTACATAGAAAGTGTTCGCGACACAGGTGATCCAGTCACGCAGCGCCTCATTCATCGCATCCTTAAGAGTGCGGGTACCGGTCGTGACCTCGCGCAGTTTCGCTCCTAGCAAGCGCATGCGGAACACGTTAGGCGCTTGCCGAGCCACATCCTCACTGCCCATGAACACTTCGCACTCCAGACCGAAGAGCGCGGCAACGGTGGCGGTGGCTACGCCATGCTGCCCAGCTCCGGTTTCGGCAATCAGTCGCGGTTTCCCCATCCGCCTGGCCAGCAAGGCCTGGCCGATGGTGTTGTTAATCTTGTGCGCGCCGGTATGGCAGAGGTCTTCGCGCTTCAGATAGACTTTCGCTCTCCCTAATCGCTGCGTCAGGTGCTCGGCAAACGTCAAAGGGGTAGGCCGGCCGACGTAGTCATGGAGCAAGGCGCGCAGTTCGCGCCGGAATTCCGGGTCGCGCCGGTAACGGCGATAGACCTCTTCCAGCTCAATCAGTGCCGGCATCAAGGTCTCCGCCACGTAACGCCCCCCATAGGGGCCAAAGTGACCAGAGGCATCAGGCAGTCTTGGCATTGGTAATAAACGCTCGTAGTTTCTCTGGATCTTTGCGGCCTGGAGCGGATTCGACTCCGCTGGCAACATCAACAGCCCATGGCCGCACCGCTCGCACTGCCGTGGCCACGTTCCGGGGGGTAAGGCCGCCAGCCAAGATCAGCCGGCTCACCTGCTGAGGCGGCAAAGCTGCCGCACGCGCCCAGGCAAACGCCTCACCCGTTCCCCCGTATCGTCCAGGCCTGTGCGTGTCAAGGAGGAGGTAGTCAGCTGGGAATTGCTCCCACTTCGGGAACGGTTCGTCTGGACGCGCGTGCACCGCTTTGATGGTCGCGCAGGACCATCCCCGCAGGTCAGCCTCTCCCTCGTCACCGTGGAACTGAACGGCCTGAAGAGCCAGTTGTCCGGCAAGTGACGCAATCCACTCTCGTGCTGCATTGACGAAGACGCCGACACACCACACTCCCGCGGGAATCGCCGCGCGGATTTCCAGAGCAGTAGACAGGGAAACACAGCGGGGACTCAGTGGGTAAAAATTGAGCCCGATAAGGTCAGCTCCGCATTGGACCGCAAGGGTTGTATCAACGACGCTGGTGACGCCGCAGACCTTCACCCGTACGCTCACCCTTCGCCTCGCAGCAGGGCACGCAACGGTACGCCGGGATCAGGTGCGGCCATGAAGGTTTCTCCGATCAGAAACGCCCGTGCGCCTTGCGCTTCGAGTCTGGATAACTGCTCACTGTGAGAGAGGCCACTTTCCGACACTACTGTCACCTCTGGCGGAACTAGGCGCAATAGGCGCTCGCTGGTCTCGATCGTCGTGTGAAAAGTGCGCAAATCGCGGTTGTTAATACCCAGCAGTTGCACACCGCATGCGAGTGCACGCCGCAGCTCAGCTTCGTCGTGCACTTCAATCAGACAATCAAGCTTCAGCGTGCGCGCCAGCGCACTCAACTCGGTGAGCTGCTCGTCAGAGAGAATGGCAACGATCAGCAAGATCGCACTGGCGCCGAATGCACGAGCTTCGTACACCTGATACGGATCGAAGAGAAAGTCTTTCCGCAAGAGCGGCAGGGCAACCTGTTCGCGGATCAGAGGCAGAAAGTCGAGACTCCCCTGGAAAAACTGACGTTCGGTCAGTACCGAGATCGCAGCGGCACCAGACGTCGCATAGGTCCGAGCCAAGCTCAGCGGTTCAAAGTCCGCGCGGATAATCCCTTTGGAGGGAGAAGCCTTTTTCACCTCAGCGATGATGGTCCGGCCCGGCCACTCACGCAAGGTGCGCAGGAACGGCAAAGGGGAGGCATGGAACCGCGCCATATCTTGGAGCTGGGAGAGAGACATAGTCTGTTTCTGGGCAGCCAGCTCGACACGCTTCGCAGCAACAATATCGTCGAGAATCACACCGGCACCATCTGCGTCAAGGTGATGAATCGTTCAAGGGTACGCGCCGCCGCGCCGCTGTCGAGCGTCGATCGGGCGAGTTCAACTCCAGCAGCCAGGGAAGGCACAGCATCTCCAGCGTAGAGAGCGGCTCCAGCGTTAAGCAACACAATATCGCGTCGCGGACCAGCTACGCCAGCGAACACGGCGCGAATGATATCAGCCGACTCCTGTGCACTCTTTACCTGGAGGTCAGCCAGACAACAAGGGTTAAAGCCGAACTCTTGCGGACGGACCGTGAACGTATGCACCTGGCCCGCACACCACTCGGCCACCAGAGTCGGGCCCGTGAGGGAGATCTCATCGAGTCCGTCCTCACCGTGGACGGTCAGGGCATGCGTACTCCCCAACCGACCTAGGGCTTCAGCCAGAGGGACGACCCACCGCGGGTCAAATACACCGATCAACTGGTGGCGCGCACCGGCAGGGTTCGTCAGTGGTCCCAAGAGGTTGAAGATTGTACGGATGCCGATCTCGCGACGCGGACCGACGGCGTGTCGCATGGCACGGTGAAACGCCGGGGCAAGCAGAAAGCCGAATCCAACCTCGTCCAGGGAGTGCTCGACTTGTGCCGGCGACAATTCGATTCGAGCGCCAAGGATCTCTAACACGTCAGCACCACCTACTGTGCCAGACATCGCGCGGTTGCCGTGCTTGGCAACACAGAGACCCGCTGCGGCCGCAACAAAGGCTGCGGCAGTAGAAATGTTAAAAGTGTGGCGCCCATCCCCACCCGTGCCACAAGTATCGAGTACTGGGCGATTTATCTGCACGTGGGTGGCCAAAGCACGCATCGCCCGGGCCGCTCCAGAAATCTCGGCTACAGTCTCCCTTTTGATATGGAGCGCAGTCAGGAGCGCACCGATCTGTGCCGGGGTTGCCTGACCATCCATGATCTCGGCCATGACCGCAGCCATCTCATCCTCAACAAGGTCGCGGCCGGCCGCGACGCGGGCGATAGCCTCCTTCACGGTCATGATCATCTTATTCCAAGACCGGGTAAGCCTGAGTAAATTTCCCCTCGCGCCGGAAACGGGAGACGGTGGCCTCGGCCTCCTCCTCATTTGCGAATTTTCCCACCCGTACCCGATACCACACCTCCCCTTGTCTCTCGACATTATTCACCACTGGTGAGAGCCCCTGTTCGCGTAACTGTTTGGCGACACTTTGCGCCGCCGTTTCCTGCGTGGTCGCTTGCACCTGAACGGCCCAGCGTTTAGACGGTGCGACAGGGGTTTTCTCTTTAGAATCAAACTCAGACCCCACAGCCGTCACAGAGGGTGCATCAATTGCAGTGTTCGCCGAAGAAGAGGGCTTGGGTTTAGGAGCAATAACCGCAGAGGCTGCAGCGGCCGCAGGTAAAGAGGGAGATGATTTCGCCCGAACAGAGGCCGAGCCTACTGGGTTTGACGGCGAAGCGGGCTGCGGCCGAGTAACAACAGCAGCAGAGGTCCCGGAGGTTGGCGGAAAAGAGGGAGACGATTTCGCCCGAACAGAGACAGGAGCGGCGGGACTTGATGACGAAGTGGGCTGTGGTTTGGATCCAACGGTGGCAGAGGGCCCAGGGACTGACGGAAAAGAGGGAGGCGACTTCGTTTGAGTAACAGGGGCAACCGCGCTTGGCGACGAGGTAGAATTTTGCGGCCCTGCGGACACCGAAGGATTTGGCAATACGGGCAATGTCTCAGGCTTTCCCGTCGGCAAGGGCGAGTTCACAGCGGGAGGAGCGATCACAGGTCGGGCGGGAGCTGTTTCCCCAGATGCCGAGACCGAAAGCCTCGCAGTCCTCGTTTCCTGAGCGGCTTTATGTGCCTCAACCTCTTTTCCCACATACACCCCGAAGAGAAACACGAGAAAAGAAGTGAGTAGAAAGCTCACCAGGATAACGCAGCCTTCCGGCAGACTGAAACGGAAACTGTAGCGCCGTTCTGCCATCGCAAGCGACCGCCGTGATACTCTACTCAGAGACCCAGAGGGAGAGAAGATGATAACCGTCCCTCCCCTTCATTCACAGAACGTCCTCCATACTGTTCGCCTACGATTAGGACGCAGATCCTTTTGTTTCTTCCGCTTTCTTCGCCGTTCCTTCTCCTCGTACGGTAAACTCAACCAACGATATCGGTGCTGCATCTCCACGACGCGGCCCGATCTTGAGCACTCGAGTGTAACCTCCAGCGCGCCCTTGAAATCGGGGGGTTACATCATCGAATAACCGCTGGACTAGCCTACGGCTCCCGAGATACGCAAAAGCGAGACGGCGGGCATGCAGGGTGCCTTTCTTGCCTAAGGTGACCATGCGGTCCGCCCAACGTCTCAACTCTTTGGCTTTCGCGTCGGTCGTGCGGATTTGTTCTCGCAGGATGAGCGCCTTGACCAAATTGCGCATCAACATCTTACGGTGCGCAGCAGTACGGTTGAGTTTCCGTCCGGCTTTGAGGTGTCGCATGACTTCAGGTACCCTTCTTTACAGCGGGGGCTCAGCTCAGATCTCTTTCTTCGGCGATACGGCGACGCTCGAGTTCTTCGCGCGAGGGGAAATTCTCTAACTGCATACCCAGCTCAAGCCCCATATTGTGCAGGGTCTCCTTAATCTCGTTGAGGGATTTGCGGCCGAAGTTCTTCGTCCGCAAAAGATCTGCCTCAGTTTTCTGCACTAGTTCGCCAACATAGCGGAGATCCGCGCTCTGGAGACAGTTGGCCGAGCGTACCGAGAGGTTCAGTTCTTCAATCGGCCGCAGAAGATTTTCGTTGACGGTGGCGGAAGGAATCTCACTCACTTCAGGTGACCATTCTCCTGTTTCAGCAGCGCCTATCACAAAGATTGACAACTGATCCTGCAGGACACGAGCTGCCGAAGCAAGCGCCTCTTCCGGCCTCATACTCCCATCGGTCCAAATCTCCAAAGATAAACGCTCATAATCAGTACGCTGCCCGACCCGGGCGTTCGTGATGGTAAAGTTGACTTTCCGTACCGGTGAAAATGCTGCATCCAGAGGAACCGTCCCTAATGGGTCTTCTTCAGATTTATGTCGCTCTGCGGTCACATAGCCACGACCGCGGTGGATAATCGCTTCCAACTCAAGATGCGCATCTTTCCCCAATGATGCTAAGTGGGTTCCAGGATTGAGAATTTCTGCCCGCGGACCAACTATCAACGCGGCGGCGGTCACCTCTCCTACGCCGCGTATATCCAGCCGCGCGGTTTCGGTTTCGCTATCACGGAGACGGAACCGCACCTCTTTGAGGTTGAGGAGAATGTCTGTGACATCCTCCGTCACCCCAGGGACCGTGGAAAATTCGTGCAGCACATTCTGAATCCGTACCTTCGTGATGGCAGCACCGGACAGAGAAGACAATAGTACGCGCCTGATCGCATTGCCTAAGGTTGTACCGAACCCTCGCTCGAACGGTTCGCCGAAGAACCGGCCGTAGGTTGGGGTCAACGTTTCTTCCTCAACCTCGATACCCTTAGGCTTACTCAGGTCCCTCCAACTCTCCTGCATGCAGATTCCTCTTTTTGTGTTGAGAGCAGATCCTTCCTAGACCAGACCACTCAACTACACTTTCGAATACAGCTCGACGATAAGTTGTTCGTTGATCGGTAGGGTGAGTTCCGCGCGTGTGGGCAGTGCGCGTACTCGTCCGGCAAACGTGTCTTTGTTGACCTCAAGCCATTCGGGTACGCCACGCCGCTGAGCCAGTTCGAGCGACTCCTGAATACGAACGATCTTGCGACTCGACTCACGGACCAGAATTTCGTCTCCGGGTTTCACAAAGTATGAAGGAATAGTGACCCGTCGCTGATTGATCAGGAAATGACCGTGGCGCACCAATTGGCGGGCCTCGGAGCGTGAGGGCGCGAATCCCATGCGGTAGATCATGTTGTCGAGACGGCTCTCCAACAAGAGGAGCAAATTCTCACCAGTGATCCCCCTTCGCCTCTCGGCTAGCGTAAAGACACGACGAAATTGTCTTTCCAGTATGCCATAGATTCGTTTGAGCTTTTGTTTTTCCCGCAACTGCAAGCTGTATTCTGTGGACTTGCTTCGTCCCTGTCCATGCTGTCCAGGTGGGTAACTGCGTCGTTCGATCGCACACTTATCCGTGTAGCACCGCTCACCCTTGAGAAACAACTTGATGCCTTCCCGCCGGCACAAGCGGCAGACTGGTCCAATGTATCGTGCCACAAAACCTCCTGGCCTTTCAGATCATCTCTGCATTATTGCATACGGTCATGACACTTCCTCTTGTTTTACGAGACGAAGATTACACCCGCCGACGCTTCGGAGGGCGGCAGCCGTTGTGCGGAATCGGGGTCACATCGCGGATGATGCTGATGGCAAACCCAGCCGCCTGCAAAGAACGCAGAGCGGAGTCTCGCCCTGCTCCTGGCCCTTTCACTTGCACTTGCACGCTGCGCATACCGGCGTCGGCTGCCTTACGCGCGGCGCTCTCCGCCGCCACCTGCGCCGCAAACGGAGTCCCTTTGCGAGACCCTTTGAAGCCTACCGTCCCGGCGCTCGCCCACGCTACGACATTTCCCTGCGGATCAGTAATGGTCACAATGGTATTGTTAAAAGTGGAGTGGATGTTCACAATCCCCTCAGGAACCGCTCTTCTAACCTTCTTCTTCCGCTGTGTCGGACGCTCACCGGCTTTCGGCATGACTCGTCTCCTTGTCCTCTATTACTTCGGTCCCGGGGCTTGCTTCCTGCCCGCTACGGTACGGCGAGGGCCTTTGCGCGTGCGTGCGTTTGTGCGTGTCCGCTGTCCTCGCACAGGCAGGTTCCGTCGGTGTCGCAGCCCTCGGTACGATCCAGTGTCGATGTAACGCTTGATATGGTTCGCATTATCACGACGCAGGTCTCCTTCGACCCGGTATCCTTGATCAAGCACTTTGCGGATGCCGACCACTTCGTCATCCGTTAAAGCATCGGTTTTCTTCTCCGGAGAGACGCCAGCCCCAGCAAGGATCTTTAAGGCCGTCGCTCGCCCGATCCCGTAAATATACGTGAGGCCGATCTCCACTCGCTTGTTGCGCGGCAACTCAACCCCTGCGATGCGCGCCATAAGGTTCCCTCCACTTTACGCCAGCAGCTTTATCCCTGCCGCTGCTTGTGCCGGGGATTCTCACAGATCACTCGAACCACCCCGGCGCGCCGAATGATCTTACATTTACGACAGATACCCTTCACTGAAGCACGTACTTTCACAGTGATTATTCCTCGTGGTCAACAATATTCTCTCGACTAGAGCGACGGCAAGCCTAACACCTCGGGCCCTCTCTCGGTAATAGCAACAGAGCGCTCAAAATGTGCAGACAAGCTTCCATCTCGAGTGACAGCCGTCCAGCCATCACTCTTCAGTACGACCTCGGCCTTGCCCGCGTTGACCATCGGTTCGATGGCCAAGACCATTCCTTCGCGCAGCCGCACCCCACGGTCACGCGCGCCATAATTAGGCACGGGAGGATCTTCGTGCATACGTCTACCGATTCCATGTCCGACAAACTCACGCACGACAGAAAATCCTTCTCGCTCAACTCTCTCCTGAACGGCCGCAGAGATGTCTCCCAACCGATTGCCAACACGGGCTTGCGCAATGCCTTCTGCCAACGCTGCAGCAGTGGTCTCGATCAAATGCCGCACGCGCTCGTTGACTTCACCAACGGCGAAGGTAAGGGCTGCATCCCCGTAGAAATCTCGGTAGACGACCCCAAAATCCAAGCTTACGACATCCCCTTCTCGTACGATCCGTTGGGGTGAGGGAATCCCATGGACCACTTCGTCATTGAGTGAAACACAAATCGTCGCCGGAAATGGGACTGTCCCATTGCGTATCTGGTATCCCTTGAAGGCAGAACGGACCCCTTTCTGGCGGATTAGCTCAGTAGCAATCCGGTCGATTTCTCCGGTTGAGATGCCAGGGCGAACTCGCTCTCGCAACTCGGCCAAGATCTCGATTACCACGCGATTCGCCACACGCATGAGAGCGACTTCTTGCGGAGACTTGAGAAAAATCATGACCGGTGCGCCACTTGCGCGGTTTTCAATGTCGCAGTGATCCGCTGACACACTTCTTCTGGTGTGCCACGTCCGTCTACCTCGTAGAGCAATGCTCGGTCACGATAGTAAGACAACAGGGGTGCAGTAGCACGTTCATAGACTACAAGTCTGGCACTGACGGTTTCCGCATTGTCGTCGCTACGCTGGTATAAGACTCCCTGGCATTTATCACATACTCCGGGTCGCTTGGGCGGATCGAAGCGCTCATGATACATCGTCCCGCACTCGCGGCATACTCTCCGCCCGCTGAGCCGCTCAACCAGATCGGCACGGGGAACCATGATACTCACCACTCCATCCAACCTCTTTCCAGCGCCGGTGAGTTCACCGGTAAGCGCGTCAGCTTGCGCGATCGTGCGAGGAAACCCATCAAGGAGAAAGCCGGAGGCGCAATCCGCGTGTCGCAGCCGCTCGGCTACCATAGCCGTCACGAGTTCATCAGGAACCAGTTCTCCTTTGTCCATGTAGGTACGGGCCTGTTGCCCGAGGGGCGTTTCCTCTCTCACTGCCTGGCGCAGCAGGTCTCCCGTAGAGATATGCGGAATGCTGAACGCCTGCTTGAGCATCTGTGCTTGCGTTCCTTTCCCAGCGCCAGGCGGCCCCACCAATACGATGCGCATGTATTTCTCCCCGCTCTCAGCCCCGGCGACCACGCAGACGGCCGCCCTTCATGAATCCCTCGTAGTTACGCATCAGGATCTGGGTTTCGATCTGCGCAACCGTGTCGAGCGCGACGCCAACGACAATGAGTAGCGCCGTTCCGCCAAAATAGAAGGGGACATTGAACGAGCCAATCAGCAAAGTAGGCAGGACGCAGATGAGGGCAATGTAGATCGCCCCGCTCAGGGTAATCCGGCTGAGCACACGATCGATGTATTCGGCTGTGCGTTGTCCAGGGCGGATACCAGGAATAAATCCCCCATATTTCTTCATGTTGTCCGCCACATCGGCCGGGTCGAACACCACTGCTGTATAGAAATAGCAAAAGAATATAATCAACGTGACGTAGGCCAGGGTATACACTACACTACCAGGAGCCAACGAACCGGCCACCGCTTGTGCCCAAGGGTGATCGGCAAAGCTGGCGATCGTTGCGGGAAAAATCAACACTGATGAAGCGAAGATCGGCGGAATCACGCCGGCGGTGTTAATTTTAAGCGGTAGATGAGAACTTTGACCGCCGTAGACTTTGCGACCAACCACTCGCTTCGCATACTGCACGGGAATACGGCGGTGCCCGCGTTCCATAAAGATCACAGCAGCGACAACTCCTACCATTGCCGCCAGGATAAGAAGCAAGACAAGAATACTGAGTTCTCCTTCTCGCACGAACTCAGTCGTCGTTGTGACCGCCGAAGGAAGACTGGCCACGATGCCGGAGAAAATGATCAAAGAGATTCCGTTGCCCACTCCTCGCTCAGTGATTTGTTCTCCTAACCACATAATGAAAGCCGTACCAGAGGAGAGAGTGAGCATCGTCAACAAACGGAATCCCCAGCCGGGGTGGAACACCACTGAACTGCCGCCTGGGGATTGGATTTGCTCCAGACCTACACTGATGAAAAATCCCTGTAATAGCGAGAGACCAACTGTACTGTAGCGAGTGTATTGGGTAATCTTGCGCCGCCCGAGTTCTCCCTCTTTCGAGAGCCGCTCTAACGCCGGCACCACCACAGTCAAGAGTTGTAAAATGATCGATGCGCTAATATAGGGCATGATCCCCAGGGCAAAGATAGAAAATCGCTCTAGGGCGCCACCCGAGAAAAGGTTCACCAAACCAAAAACAGTGTTGCGGGCCTGCTGGAAAAAGGTGGCCAAAGCCTTCCCATCAATCCCTGGCGTGGGGATTGCCACCCCGGCGCGATAGACCGCCAGCAGGGCAAAAGTAAAGAGCAGACGGCGGCGAAGATCAGCGATTTTCGCCGCGTTTTGTAATCCTTCGAGCACGTTATCCGACCTCGACCGATCCGCCCGCAGCCACGATTTTTTCACGGGCCTGCTGACTAAACGCGTGCGCTTTCACCACCAGCGCCTTGGTCAGCGCGCCCTGGGCGAGAATTTTGACTTTCTTATTCTTGCCTCGGACTAAACCAGATTCTCGTAGGGTTGCTACATCAACTACCGAGCCGGCAGCAAAACGTTCCAGACTGCCCAAATTAATGATACCGAATTCCTCCCGCGATGGGTTATGGAAACCACGCTTGGGTAAGCGCCGGGCCAGAGGCATCTGGCCGCCCTCGTATCCCGGTGGCGTGTTACCTCCAGAACGGGAACCGCGCCCTTTGTGTCCTTTGCCTGACGTTTTGCCGTGGCCGGAACCTGTGCCTCGCCCAAGGCGCTTGCGCTTTTTTACCGCCCCAGCTGCGGGGTGTAGATGACTAAGATCCATTTTCACGCACCTCGACAAGATGAAGCACCTTGCGAATCATTCCTTGCATGGAAGGAGAATCATGTCGCAAGACCGTCTTCCCCACACGGGTCAGCCCGAGCCCGCTCAGGGTCTCGCGCTGACGGCGTGGGCAGCCGATTCCACTACGCTTGAGGGTAATCCGTAGCACTTTGCGTTCTGACGTATCTGCCATGAATTTACCCCTGTTGCAATTCAGCCACACTCTTTCCTCTCCGCTCAGCCACTTGTTGCGGCAAGGAGAGGCTATCCAACGCGGCTAGCGTCGCCCTGACTGCGTTGTGGGAGTTGGTTGATCCCAGACATTTGGTCAACGCGTCACGGACTCCAGCCAATTCCATAACGGCACGCACTCCTCCACCGGCAATCAGGCCGGTTCCTTGCGAAGCCGGTTTAAGCAGCACTTTGCCAGCTCCATGTTTTCCAGTCACCCGATAGGGGAGGGTGCCTTGGGAAAGCGCGACATGAATGAGAGATTTTTTCGCTTGCTCAATACCTTTGCGAATCGCCTCAGGCACCTCGTGCGCCTTACCGAGCCCATACCCAACATGCCCGTTTCCATCTCCAACGACAACCACCGCACTAAAGCTGAATCGCCGCCCGCCTTTAACGACCTTGCTGACACGGTTGATATGAACTACCTTTTCCTTAAGTTCCAGACCCTCTGGGCTGATCCGTTCTTCGAAAGCCACCACGTCACATGCTCCTTAAAATTGCAGGCCAGCTTCGCGTGCAGCCTCAGCCACAGCGCGGATGCGTCCATGATACAAGAACCCGTTGCGGTCGAACACCACTTCCCTGATGCCCTTTTCCTGACACCTCTGGGCAATTAACGCGCCGACCTCTTTTGCCGCTTCCACCGTCGCAGTTTTCTTCAACGCTACGCGTAACTCTGCTGAGAGGGTTGACGCAGCCGTAAGAGTCTGGCCGCTCTCGTCTGAAACAACCTGCACATACATATGCTTGCCACTCCGATAGACGCACAGGCGCGGACGTGCGTCTGTTCCCTTCAGTCGTTTACGCACTAGTTCCCGCCGTAAGGCCACCCACCCATCACGACGATTCAATCCTTCCGTATCCTTTACCGTGTC
>JACXTT010006066.1_pt1 | contig 17353 bp, 15 predicted proteins | sample 9270951 | NCBI WGS metagenome assembly JACXTT01 (sample SAMN15532306, study PRJNA645909) | rock metagenome | isolation source: weathered quartz diorite | place: Puerto Rico | collected 2017-06-21 | reverse complement strand
CGCCGGAGCGCGGGGTGCTTGTCGCGGATTCGAAAATGGCGCTCTTGGACGAGCTGATCGCCTCCGACCTCGTCGACGATGCGTACGTAGCGCTCACGCTCGCGGGCTACTTCCCGCAGCTGCTGCGCAAGCGCTACGCCGACGTCATGCCGCGCCATCCGCTCAAGCGCGAGATCATCGCCACGGTCGTCGCCAATACGATGATCAACCGCACGGGCGCGGTCTTCGTGCATCGCATGCAGGAGGACACCGGCGCCACCCACGCGGAGGTGACGCGCGCCTTCATCCTCACGCGCGACATCTTCGGGCTGGAGGCGTTGTGGCGCGACGTCGACGCGCTCGACAACCGCGCCGCCGCGTCGCTGCAGTACGAGATGCTGATCGAGATCGGGCGCCTGGTGGTGCGCGCGACGCTCTGGTTCCTGCGCCGCCGGCGCGAGAAGCTCCCGATCGCGCAGGTGCTCGACATCTTCCGGCCGGCGCTCGCGGAGCTGCGCAGCCGCGTGCCCGCGATCCTCTCGGCCGCCGACCGGCTCGCCTTCGCGGCGCACGTCGAGCGGCTCGCCGCGCGCCAGGTGCCGCGCGAGATCGCCGAGCGCATCGCCGCGCTCGATGCGCAGTACGCCGTCCTCGACGTGACCGAGGTCGCGCTGGAGCAGAAGAGGAGCGTGGAATCGATCGCGGCGCTGTATTTCGCGCTCGTGGGCGAGCTCGAGCTGCGCTGGTTCGCGGAGAGAATCACGCAGCTTCCGACCGATACGTCATGGCAAGCGCTCGCGCGCAACGCCTTGCGCGACGACCTCTCCGCGCAGCAACGCGCGCTCACCTCGAGTGTGGCCAAGCTCTCGCCCGCCGAATCCGATCCCGCGAGGATGCTCGCGGCGTGGCAGGAGCGCTACGCCCCGGCGATCGCGCGCCTGAAGGCGATGACCGACGAGCTCAAGCGCGCCGCCACGCTCGACCTCGCGGTGCTGTCGGTGCTGCTGCGCGAGCTGCGCGCGCTCGCATAGCTGTCATCCCGGCGCAGGCCGGGACCCAATCATTGGGCCCCGTCCTTCGACGGGGTGACGATCACGGCCGCGATCACGTTCCGCCCCTCGGCGAGCAGGATGTTGAACGTGCGGCACGCCGCGGGGGTGTCCATCACCTCGACGCCGATCCCCGCCTTGTAGAGCGGAGCGAGCAGCGCCGGCTCCGGGAAGGCGAAGGCCGCACCCGTGCCGAGCAGCACGATCTCCGGCGCGAGCGCGACCAGCGCGGCGATGTGATCGGCATTGAGGCTCGCGACCGAAGCCGCCGGCCAGTCGACCACGATGAGGTCGGAGCCCACGACCAGGCTCTGCGTGTGGCGCGCGCGATTGACCTCGACGTAGCCCGCGCCGTAGCCGGTGAAGCGGTTGCCGCCGGGGCCCGCGTCCTGTGCGATCTTCATTGCTTTAAAATCATGGTCATATGAACCTGAACGATCCCTTGAAGCCTATCGTGGTCCCCGAATTCTCGCGCATCAAGCGCCTGCCTCCGTACGTCTTCAACATCACCAACGAGCTGAAGATGGCGGCGCGGCGCGCGGGCGAGGACATCATCGATCTGTCCATGGGCAACCCCGACGGGCCGACGCCGCGGCACATCGTCGACAAGCTCGTGGAAGTCGCGCAGCGCGAAGACACGCACGGCTATTCGGTCTCCAAGGGCATCCCGCGCCTCAGGCGCGCGATCTGCCAGTGGTACAAGCGCCGCTGGGACGTCGCGATCGACATGGACCGCGAGGCGATCGTCACGATCGGCTCCAAGGAAGGGCTCGCGCACCTGATGCTCGCCACGCTCGACCGCGGCGACACGGTGCTGGTTCCGAACCCGAGCTATCCGATCCACATCTACGGCGCAATCATCGCCGGCGCCGACGTCCGCTCGGTGCGCATGACGCCGGGCGTGGACTTCTTCGCCGAAGCCGAGCGCGCGATCCGCGAGCTCATCCCCAAGCCCAAGATGATGATCCTGGGCTTCCCGTCGAATCCGACGGCGAAGTGCGTCGAGCTCGACTTCTTCGAGAAGATCATCGCGCTCGCCAAGCAGCACGGCATCCTCGTCGTGCACGACCTCGCGTACGCCGACATCACCTTCGACGGCTGGAAGGCGCCCTCGATCATGCAGGTTGCGGGCGCGAAGGACGTCGCGGTCGAGTTCTTCACCATGTCGAAGAGCTACAACATGGCCGGCTGGCGCATCGGCTTCATGGTCGGCAACGCCGAGCTCGTGAACGCGCTCGCGCGCATCAAGAGCTACCACGACTACGGCACGTTCACGCCGCTGCAGGTCGCTGCGATCGCCGCGCTCGAGGGGCCGCAGGAGTGCGTCGACGAGATCCGCATGAAATACCAGAAGCGCCGCGACGCGATGGTGAAGGGCCTGCAGGAGGCGGGCTGGGCGGTCGAGAACCCGAGGGCCTCGATGTACGTCTGGGCGCAGATCCCGGAGCAATACCGCGCCATGGGATCGATCGAGTTCACGAAGAAGCTCCTGCGCGAGGCGAAGATCGCGGTGGCCCCCGGCATCGGCTTCGGCGACTACGGCGACGACCACGTGCGCATCGCCCTCATCGAGAACGAGCCGCGCATCCGCCAGGCGGTGCGGGGCGTGAAAGAGATGCTCAGGCGGGACCAGCAGAAATGAGCGAGGTCGTGGTGGTTGCGGTGACGAACGCCGCGCGCGAGGTCGTGAACCCGGATCTCCTCGCGGGCTCCGAGCGCGTGCACCGGCAGCTGCGGCCGCACCTGCCCGCGGCCTATGTCGAGCGCATGAAGGAGGTTTTCGCGGGCGGGGCGGAGATGGCGGTCGCCGTAGTCGGCGGCGAGGTCGCGGGGATCACCGTCTTCCGCATCCTCGAGAAGACGCACTCGGGCCGCGACCTTTACTGCGACGACCTCGTGACCGACGACACGAAGCGCTCCACAGGCGTGGGCCACGCGCTCATGCGCTACATGGAAGGCATCTGCCGCGAGCGCGACTGCGACAACTTCTCGCTCGACTCCGGCACGCGCCGCCAGCAGGCGCACAAGTTCTACTTCCGCGAGGGCATGGTCGTCACCTCGTTCCACTTCGACAAGAGAATCTCGCAGAAGCAGACGGGCGTAAAAGCTTGAAACCCATCCACGTCGGGCTGCTTGGCCTGGGCACGGTCGGCAGCGGCACCATCGAGGTGCTGCGCCGCAACCGCGAGGAGATCTCGCGCCGCGCCGGCCGCGAGATCGTCGTGAAGGTCGCGGGCGCCCGCGACCTCACGAAGGAGCGCGCCGTCTCCCTCGAAGGCATCGAAGTCGCCGGCCGCGCCGGCGAGATCGTCGCGCGCCCCGACGTCGACATCGTGGTCGAGCTCATCGGCGGCGAGGCCGACGCGCGCGAGCTGGTGCTGAAGGCGATCGATGCCGGCAAGCACGTGGTCACGGCAAACAAGGCGCTGCTCGCGAAACACGGCACGGAGATCTTTTCCGCCGCGCAACGTCGCGGCGTCATGGTCGGCTTCGAAGCCTCGGTCGCGGGCGGCGTGCCGATCATCAAGGCGATCCGCGAGGGGCTTTCGGCGAACCGCATCGAATGGATCGCCGGGATCATCAATGGCACCTGCAACTACATCCTCTCGGAGATGCGCGACAAGGGGCTGCCCTTCGACATGGTGCTCGCGGAGGCGCAGCGCCTGGGCTACGCGGAGGCCGATCCCGCCTTCGACGTCGAGGGCATCGACGCCGCGCACAAGCTCACCATCCTCGCCGCGATCGCCTTCGGCATCCCGATGCAGTTCGACAAGGTCTACACCGAAGGCATCTCGCGGCTCACGGCGATCGACATCAAGTACGCCGAAGGGCTCGGCTACCGCATCAAGCTCCTCGGCATCACGCGCCGCACCGCGAAAGGCATCGAGCTGCGCGTGCACCCCACGCTCATTCCCGCGCGCCGCCTGATCGCCAACGTCGAGGGCGTGATGAACGCCGTGCTGGTCAAGGGCGACGCCGTCGGGCCGACGCTCTACTACGGGCGCGGGGCGGGCGCGGAAGCCACCGCGAGCGCGGTCGTCGCGGACCTCGTCGACGTGACCCGCATGGCGACCGCAGACCCCGAGCACCGCGTGCCGCACCTCGCTTTCCAGCCCGACCGCCTCTCGGACGCGCCGATCCTCGCGATGGAGGACATCGAGACCGCGTATTACCTGAGGCTGCGCGCGCTCGACCGCCCCGGCGTGCTCGCGGACGTGACGCGCATCTGCGCCGACCTCTCGATTTCCATCGACGCGATCTTCCAGAAGGAGGCGGGCGAGGGCGAGGAGCAGGTGGACGTGGTGATCCTCACGCACCGCACTGTGGAGAAGAACGTCAACGCGGCGCTGCGGCGCATCGAGGCGCTGCCGACGATCCCCGCGCCGGTGGTGAGAATCCGGTTGGAGGAGCTTCTCTGAGCCGAAAACCGGGGTCAGACCCCAAACCGATCAAAGGCGAAAACCGGGGTCTGACCCCGTGAAGTACGTGAGCACGCGCGGCGCATCGCCCGCGCAATCGTTCAGCGGCATCCTCCTCGAGGGCCTCGCGCCCGACGGCGGCCTCATGGTGCCGGAGCAGTGGCCGCGGCTCATGCGCGCGAAGCTCGACGCGATGCGCGACCTCGCGTATCCGCGCCTCGCCTTCGAGATCCTGCGCTTCTTCGCCGACGATTTTCCCGGCGCGGACCTCAAGCGCATCACCGAGGCCACATACACCGCGCAGACGTTCGGCACGCCCGAGATCACGCCGCTCACGACGCTCGAGACCAACCTGCACCTGCTCGAGCTTTCCAACGGGCCCACGCTCGCGTTCAAGGACATCGCGCTGCAGCTCCTCGGCAACCTCTTCGAATACGAGCTCGGGCGCGAGGGACGCGGCCTCAACGTGCTCGGCGCGACCAGCGGCGACACCGGTTCGGCCGCCGAATATGCGCTCAAGGGCAAGCGCGGCATGAACGTCTTCATGCTCTCGCCCCAAGGGCGCATGAGCCCGTTCCAGCGCGCGCAGATGTATTCGCTCGCGGACGCCAACATCTTCAACATCGCGATCGAGGGAATGTTCGACGACTGCCAGGATGTCGTGAAGGCGGTCGCGTCCGACCTCGACTTCAAGGAGCGTCACAATCTCGGCGCGGTGAACTCCATCAACTGGGCGCGCATCGTCGCGCAGGCCGTCTACTACTTCAAGGCGTATTTCGCCGCGACGTCCTCCAACGACGAGCAGGTGAGCTTCGCGGTTCCGTCCGGCAACTTCGGCAACATCTTCGCGGGCTACGTCGCGAAACGCATCGGGCTCCCGATCCGCAGGCTCGTGCTCGCCACCAACGAGAACGACGTCCTCGACGAGTTCTTCCGCACCGGCCGCTACCGCCCGCGCAAGGCCGTGGACACGTACGCGACCTCGAGCCCCTCGATGGACATCTCGAAGGCGTCCAACTTCGAGCGCTTCGTCTGGGACGTGGTCGATGGCGACGGCGAGAAGGTGGCGTGGCTCTGGAAGCAGCTCGACGAGACCGGTGGATTCGACCTCTCGACCGATCCGGCGTGGGAGCGCGTCGAGGAGGATTCGGGCTTCGTCTCCGGCCGCAGCACCCACGCCGACCGGCTGGAGACGATCCGGCTGGTGAAGAAGCGCTACGGGCAGGTGATCGACCCGCACACCGCGGACGGCGTGAAGATCGCGCTGCGCGTGCGCGAGGCGCGCTACCCGATGGTATGCCTGCAGACGGCGCTCGCGGCCAAGTTCGAGGAGACCATCGTCGAGGCGCTGGGCGAGCCCGCGCCGCGTCCCCCGCGCTTCGAGGGCATCGAGCGCTTACCGCAGCACTTTCAGGTCATGAAGCCGGATCCCGAGGCCGTGAAGGAATTTATCGCTCGACCCCGCGCGGGCGTTCTGTAACAATGCGACGCAAAAGGCCATGAAAGTTCGCGCGATGGGGGGACGTCTGCTGCAAGCGATGGCGGCGGCGGCTGCGCTGGCGGCGGCCCTGTCCGTGCACGCGCAGACGCTGTACTCGGCGAGCATGCGCAGCTTCGCCAACGCCGGCTCGCAGATCGTGGTGGGCAACCTCTTCACGATCAACATGGCGAACACCCAGGCGAATCTGATCGCGCCGATCCGCCTCGAGGGCAATACCGCGGTCGGCATCACCGGCATGGCGGTGCATCCGGCGACCGGCGTCTTCTACGGCATCACCTCGGGGCTGTCGCCCGACCATCCGCATTCGCTGGTGACGATCAATCCGGACACCGGCAACGCCTCGCTCATCGGGCGGCTCACGATGCCGGGCTCCGACATCTCTTTCGACGCCGGCGGCACGCTCTATATCTGGGTGCAGGCGACGCGCCAGGTCGGGCAGGTGAACCTCGCCAACGGCGCGGTGACGCCGCTCGGGCAGGCGGGGCCGCCGACGACCGCCGGCGGGCTCGCGATCGACCCGAAGGACAACGTCGCCTACATCACGCCCGCCGGCGCCGCCGGCACGCTCGACCGCGTCGACTTGAAGACCGGGATCATCACGGCCGGCCCGCCGCTCACCGGGGCGCCGTTTCCCGCGGCGGTCAACGCGATGACGTTCACGCCATCGGGGCTGCTCATCGCGGTCAACTCGAATGCGGGCGTGCCGCAGAGCACGTTCCTCGTGAGCATCAACACGGCGACGGGCGTCGTGTCTCCGATGGGCACGCTCCCGGACGACACCGACGCCATCACGTTCTCCGGCCGGCACGCGCTCGATCCGATCGCGCTGCTCAAGACGCTGAGCGGCCGCGTGCTCGCGTTGATCGCGCTGTCGATCGGCTGCGTCGTGGGACTGATCGTCTACGCGATCTGGTCGCGGCGCCAGAAACGGCGCAACGCGCCTGGCTCCGCGAGCTCCTAGAGGAACACGATCCAGGCGACGAGCAGGGTGAGGAGCATCCCGCCCAGCATCGCGCCGAAGATGATCGCGAGAACGCGCGCGTCCTGCGCCTGCTGGCCGGCGACGTCGTCATCGGCGAGCGCGCGTCCCTTGCGCCGCTCGCGGAACGCGACGCAGATCACGACCACGAGGATCGCGAGGAACGCGAAGAAGACGAGCGCGAGCTTGCCTCCGAGCGTCATTTCCTGGCGGGCGGTCCCTCGTCCATGTCGTCATCCTCGCGCGGCGGATGGCCGTCGAACACGGCGTTGCGGCGCCGCTGCAGCCACAGGTCGCGCACGAACGTGTAGCGGTCGAGGGCGGCCTGCTCGAGCACGCTCTCGGCCTTGAGGAGGTTCGCGCGCGTGCGCACCTTGTCCACGCCCCACCACGTCCAGTACCAGCGGTTGGCGCCGTACTCGTGCGTGTAGTACCAGGAAGGATCGATCGCCTTCGCCGGCGCGTCGCGCACCGTGCTCGGGCCGAGGAACGGGATCACGAAGTAGGGACCGGGCGGCACGCCCCACCAGCCGAGCGTCTGGCCGAAGTCCTCGTCGTGCTTCTCGAGCCCGAGCGGCGTTGCGATATCCCACAGCCCGGCGATGCCGAGCGTGGTGTTGACGGCGAAGCGGCCGGCGTCCGAGAGGCTCTGGCCGACCTTGCCCTGCAGCAGGTTGTTGAGGCTGGTGCCGATGTCCTCGATGTTCGAATAGAAGTTGTTCACGCCCTCGCGCACGAACCCGGGCACGAGCTTTTCGTAGCCTTGCGCCACCGGCTTCAGCACCGCGCGGTCGAGCGCATCGTTGAAGGCGAAGGACTTGCGGTTGAAGCCCTCCCACGGATCGCGCGGATCGCCGCCTCCGGTGGATGCGCAGCCTGCGAGGGCGAGCGAGACGACGAGGAGCGCGAGTGATCGCATGTGTTTTTCCTTGTCAATGAATGAGCCGCATCGAGAGGTCGAGCGCTTCCACGTCCTTGGTGAGCGAGCCGATGGAGATGCGGTGCACGCCCGTCTCGGCGATGGCGCGCACCGACTCGAGCGTCACGCCGCCGGAGGCTTCGAGCTCGGCCCGGTCGGCGGTGATGCGCACGGCCTCGCGCATCCTGGCGAGGTCGAAGTTGTCGAGGAGGATCAGCTTCGCGCCCGCCTCGAGCGCCTCGCGCAGCTGCTCGAGCGTCTCCACCTCGACCTGCACCATCGTGACGGAGCCCGCGGCGTGCAGCGCCGTGGCGAGCGCCGCGCGCACGCCGCCGGCGGCGGCGAGGTGGTTCTCCTTGATGAGGATGCCGTCGTAGAGGCCGATGCGGTGGTTGGTGCCGCTGCCGGTGCGCACGGCGTATTTCTGCGCGAGCCTCAGGCCCGGAATGGTCTTGCGCGTATCGAGGATCTTCGCGCGGGTGCCTTCGACCGCGCGCACGAAGAGCCGCGTGCGCGAAGCCACGCCCGAGAGGAGCTGCAGGAAGTTGAGGCCGGTGCGCTCGGCGGTGAGCATCGCGCGGGCGTTGCCCTCGAGCTCGCACAGCGAGCTTCCGGCGACGATGTCGTCGCCGTCGGCGTGGTGCCAGAAGATCTCGACGTCGGGATCGAGCTCCTCGAAGGTGCGGTTGAACCACTCCGCGCCGCAGAGCACCCCGCTCGCGCGCGTCATCACGCGCGCGCGCGCTTGCCGGTCGGCGGGCACGAGCCGCGCGGTGAGGTCTCCGGTGCCCACGTCCTCGGCGAGCGCGCGTGTCACATCGCGTGTCACCGTTTCTTCGAGCGCGTGGTGGAGATCGGGCATGGGAGGCGCATCAGGATACCATTCCAAAATCCCTTGAAACCCGGGCGCCGGCCCCCCATCTAAGGGGAAGCCATGAGGATCGACAAGCTCACCACGAAGTTCCAGCAGGCGCTCGCCGACGCCCAGAGCACGGCGCTCGCCAACGACAACGGCTTCATCGAGCCGCAGCATCTCCTCGCCGCGCTCCTCGCCCAGGAAGACGGCGGGACCGCCTCGCTCCTGCAGCGCGCCGGCGTCAACGTTCCGCCGTTGAGGAAAGCCATCGACGAATCGATCCGGCGCCTGCCGAAAGTCGAAGGCACCGGCGGCGAGATCACGATCTCGCGTGACCTCAACAACCTCCTCAACCTGACCGACAAGGAGGCGACCAGGCGCGGCGACCAGTTCATCGCGTCCGAGCTCTTCCTCACCGCGGCCGCCAAGGACAAGGGAGAAACGGGGCGCCTGCTCAAGCAGCACGGCGTGAACGAGGCCGCGCTCAACGAAGCGATCGCCGCTGTGCGCGGCAACGAGACCGTGCACAACCCGGAAGCCGAGGGCCAGCGCGAGGCGCTCAAGAAATACACCATCGACCTCACCGAGCGCGCGCGCCAGGGCAAGCTCGATCCCGTGATCGGCCGGGATGAAGAGATCCGCCGCGTCGTGCAGGTGCTGCAGCGGCGCACCAAGAACAATCCGGTGCTCATCGGCGAGCCCGGCGTCGGCAAGACCGCCATCGTCGAGGGCCTCGCGCAGCGCATCGTGAACGGCGAGGTGCCGGAAGGACTGCGCGACAAGCGCGTGCTCTCGCTCGACATGGGGCTGCTGCTCGCCGGCGCCAAGTACCGCGGCGAGTTCGAGGAGCGGCTCAAGAGCGTGCTCAAGGAGATCGCCCAGGACGAGGGCCGCACCGTCGTCTTCATCGACGAGATCCACACGATGGTCGGCGCCGGCAAGGCCGAAGGCGCCATCGATGCCGGCAACATGCTGAAGCCCGCTCTGTCGCGCGGCGAATTGCATTGCGTCGGCGCGACCACGCTCGACGAATACCGCCGGTACATCGAGAAGGACGCCGCGCTCGAGCGCCGCTTCCAGAAGGTGCTCGTCGACGAACCCTCGGTCGAGGACACGATCGCGATCCTGCGCGGCCTGAAGGAGAAGTACGAGGTGCACCACGGTGTCGAGATCACCGACCCGGCGATCGTCGCCGCGGCCGAGCTCTCGCACCGCTACATCACCGACCGGTTCCTGCCCGACAAGGCGATCGACCTCGTCGACGAAGCGGCCTCGCGCATCAAGATGGAGATCGACTCCAAGCCCGAGGTGATGGACCGGCTCGACCGCCGCATCATCCAGCTCAGGATCGAGCGCGAGGCGGTGAAGAAGGAAAAGGACGAGGCCTCGAAGAAGCGCCTCGCGTTGATCGACGACGAGATCAAGCGCCTCGGGAAGGAATACGCCGATTTCGAGGAGACGCTGAAAGCCGAGAAGGCGCGCGTGCAGGGCTCGACCCACATCAAGGAAGAGCTCGAGCGCGCGAAGCTCGCGATGGAAGAGGCGCGCCGCAAGGGCGACTGGCAGAAGATGAGCGAGCTGCAGTACGGGCGCGTGCCCGAGCTCGAGAAGCAGCTCAAGGCCGCGGAGGCAGAAACTCCCTCTCCCTTGGGAGAGGGCCGGGGAGAGGGTCAGCGGCTCCTGCGCACGCAGGTCGGCGTCGAGGAGATCGCGGAGGTCGTCTCGCGCGCCACGGGCATCCCGGTTTCGAAGATGATGCAGGGCGAGCGCGAGAAGCTCCTCTTCATGGAAGAGCGCCTGCACCGCCGCGTGGTCGGCCAGGACGAAGCGGTGCGCCTGGTCTCGGATGCGATCCGCCGCTCGCGCGCCGGCCTCGCCGATCCCAACAAGCCCTACGGCTCATTCCTTTTCCTCGGCCCGACGGGTGTGGGCAAGACCGAGCTCTGCAAGGCGCTCGCCGAGTTCCTCTTCGACAGCGAGGACCACCTCGTGCGCATCGACATGTCCGAGTACATGGAGAAGCACTCGGTCGCGCGCCTCATCGGCGCGCCGCCGGGCTACGTCGGTTACGAGGAGGGCGGGCACCTCACCGAGGTCGTGCGCCGCAAGCCCTATTGCGTGATCCTGCTCGACGAGATCGAGAAGGCGCACCCGGACGTCTTCAACGTGCTGCTGCAGGTGCTCGACGACGGGCGCCTCACCGACGGCCAGGGACGCACCGTGAACTTCAAGAACACGGTGATCGTGATGACCTCGAACCTGGGCTCGCAGATGATCCAGTCGATGTCGGGGCAGGACTACCAGGTCGTGAAGCTCGCGGTGATGGCCGAAGTGAAGACGCATTTCCGGCCGGAGTTCGTGAACCGGCTGGATGAGATCGTCGTGTTCCACGCGCTGGACGAAGCGAACATTGCGCAGATCGCGCGCGTGCAGCTCGGCGCGCTCGAGAAACGCGTCCAGTCGATGGACATCGCGATCGAGTTCACGGATGCCGCGGTCGCCGAGCTCGCGAAGGCCGGTTTCGATCCGGTCTACGGCGCGCGGCCGCTCAAGCGCGCGATCCAGCAGCAGATCGAGAACCCGCTCTCGAAGGCGATCCTCGAAGGCAAGTTCGGGCCGAAGGACGCGATCCGCGTGGATGCGAAGAACGGCGTCTTCACGTTCGAGAAGGCGAAGGCTGCGCAGAAGAAAGCCGCCTAAGCCGCGCTCGCCCGGTCCAATTCCTTCAACGCTGCGTCATCCAGCTTCACGCGGACGGCGCCCGCGATGTCGTCGAGCTGCGCGACGCAGGTCGCGCTCACGATGGGCGCCGCGATCGACGCCTGCGCCATGCTCCACGCGATGGAAACCTGCGCGGGCGTGGCGCCGATGCGCGCGCCGATCTCGTCGAGCGCGGCGAGGATGCGCACGCCGCGATCGCCCTCGAAGTACTTCTTGAGCCCCGCCGCTCGCGGCCTGCCCTCGGCGTCGGCGAGCTTGCGGTACTTGCCGGAGAGGAATCCCTTCGCGAGACCGAAGAACGGGATCACCGTGAGGCCGTATTCGAGGGCGAGAGGCTGGTAGTCGCGCTCGAACACCCCGCGGTCGTAGAGATTGAACTCCGGCTGCAGCGTCTCGTAGCGCGGCAACCCCATACGCGCGCTCGCCGCGAGCGATTCGCGCAGCCGCGCCGGCGTGTATTGCGACGCGCCGACCGCGCGCACCTTGCCGGATTTCACCAGCGTGCCGAGCGCTTCGAGCGTTTCATCGACGGACGTGTCGGGATCGTCCTTGTGCGTCTGGTAGAGGTCGATGCGGTCCGTCTGCAGCCGCTTGAGCGAATTCTCGACGTGCTTCACGATCTGGCCGCGCCTGAGGCCGCTCCCGCCTTCGACCGGCAGCCCGACTTTCGTCGCCAGCACGACGCGCTCGCGCTTGCCGCTCTTCGCGAGCCATTTGCCGATGATCGCTTCCGACTCGCCACCCCTGTGACCCGGAACCCAGGTCGAATAGCTGTTGGCGGTGTCGATGAGGTCGAAGCCCAGGTCGACGAAGCGGTCGAGGATCGCGAACGACGTCGGTTCATCGGCCGTCCAGCCGAAGACGTTGCCGCCCAGCGCGAGCGGCGCGACGTCGATGCCGGAACGGCCGAGCGGTCTTCTCTTCACGACTTGCGGTCCCATGAGGTCTTGCCGGCGTCGGAGCCGGCGACGGAGTAGAGCGCGCCGGGGGCGTTGCGCGTCTTCTGGAATTCCTCGAGCGTCTGGCCGCGCATCGCCGCGTAGATGTGCAGGTTCGACACGCCGAGGACCGCGCCGAGCTTCTCGAGCATGAAGAAGATCACGCCGTAGTGGATCATGCCGCGCCAGTCGCGGCGTCGCACGAGATCCTTCTCCTCGTCGGTGAGCTCCGCGGCGATGAACGCCGCTTCCGGATCGGCGACGAACGCCGCGCGATCCGCAGGCTCGATCATGCGGTGCAGGAATTCGTTGAGCCGGTACGCCTTGCGGCTGCGCACGAAGTCGAAAGGATAGGTGCCCGAAAGCTTCTCGATCCCCGCGAGCTGGCGCGCGGCCGCCGCGCGCGTCTTCTCCACGGCCGCAGCATCGGTCGCCGGTCCGTCGTCCTCGTAGATCGCGGTCGCGATGCCCGCCATCGACGGCAGGTAATAGGTGCGGTGCAGGCATTTCACGCGCGGGGCCAACGCGCCGCGCATCACCAGCCACATGATCACCTCCGCGCCCTCGAAGCCGCCGCGCTCGGCGTAGTCGGCATGCGTCATCTCGACGAGCCTCTGCGGATCCTTCTCGATGAGATCGAGGAACTCGCGGTCCCACTCGGTGTTGTTGAAGCCGGCGCGCTCGCCGTGCACCTGGTGCGAAAGCCCGCCGGTCGCGACGATGGCGACGCGCAGGCTCTCGTCCGGATAGCTCTCGATCGCGCGCCGCAGCGACTGGCCGAGCCGCCAGCAGCGCCGCGCCGTCGGAATCGGGAACTGCAGCACGCCGACCAGCAGCGGCACGAGCGCCGCGGGCCACGCGGGCTCGTGCGGCATCATCATCGAGAGCGGCGAGAACGTGCCGTGGTCGAGCGGCTTGTGCTGGAAGACCGAAAGGTCGAATTCGTCGGCCATCAGCGCGGCTGCGAGATGCGCCGAGAGCGCGGGATGTCCCTCGAGCGGCGGCAGCGCGCGCGCGCCGCCACCTTCGTCGGCGACCGCCCACGCATCGCCCATGCCGAGCGCGAACGCGGAGTAGTGATCGAAGAAGAACGACGTGACGTGGTCGTTGCAGACGTACAGCAGCACCTCGGGCTTCTTTTCCGCGATCCAGCGCTGCATCGGCGCGAACGCCTCGAAGATCGGCGCCCACACCGGATCGTCCTGCTTCTTCTTGTCGTACGCGAAGCCGATGGTCGGCGTGTGCGAGCTCGCGAGGGCCCCGACGACTTTCGCCATGGTCTTTCTAGCGCGCCGAGAGAAGCTCCTCGATCTTCGCGACGAGCTCGGGCGATTCGGGCTCGACCTTCGAGGCGAAGCTCACGGCGCTGCGGCCGTCACGCGCGATGAGGTACTTGTGGAAATTCCACTTCGGCCGCTCGCCGGTCGCATGCGCGAGGCCGTCGAACACCGCCGAGCCGCCGGCCTCCTTTACCGGCGTCTTCGCGAACAGCGGAAATTTCACCGCGTACTCGCGATCGCAGAAATCGCGGATGTCCTTCGCGCTTCCCGGCTCCTGCTGGCCGAAATCGTTCGAGGGGAAACCGAGCACGACGAGCCCGCGCGACTTGTACTTGTCCGCGAGCGCCTGCAGCCCCTTGTACTGCGGCGTGTAGCCGCATTCGCTCGCGGTGTTCACGACGAGCACGACCTTGCCCGCGTACTGGCACAGGTTCTCGCGGCTGCCGGAGAGATCGTTGACGGTGTGGTCGAGGAGGGCGCCGCAGGTCGCGGCGGATGCGTGGGTGGCGGTCATGAGGAAGGCGATCGCGAGGAAGTTCTTCATGACGCCAGTCTAAATCAGGACGTTGAGGATCGCGTTGCCGATGCCCATGAGCGCCGATCCCGAGATGAGGCCGGCGCAGATGGGCTCGAGCCCTTCGACCCAGAACTCGTGGCCGCGAGTTCCCGGCGCCTGGCGCCGTCCCATGATCCAGAACGCCAGCGCGCCGACGAACATCCCCAGCGTCGATTCCGGCGGCAGCACCACGCCGAGCCCGATCGCGACCGCGGAGAGCGCGAACCGGCCCTTCGTGAGGATCTTCGCCACCTCGATCGCGATCGCGGCGAACGCCGCAACCGCCATCGAAATGATCGCGCTCGCGGGCAGCGCGCTCAGTCCCTTGGCGATGATCTCGGCAACGCCTTTCCACTGCAGCGCGGCCGGCATCGCGAACTGCTCGGAGACGATGGTCGCGGTCGAGCGCACGCCGTTCGCATCCGGCGGGAGGAACAGCAGGAAGTAGAGCGGCACGCAAGCGGCCGCTCCGGCGACCAGCCCGATCACGTGGCCGACCGCCTGCTGCCGGGGCTTCGCGCCGAGCATGTAGCCGGGCTTGATGTCCGAGAGCAGGTTCGATGCGTTGGCGGCGATCTCCCCCGTCATGCCGGCGGGCAGCAGGTTGCTCGCCGGATTGGCGCGGTCGATCGCGCCCATGGTGAACTGCGTGATCTTCGACAGCGCCCCCGTCGGCGTCCACGACGTGAGCGCCATCGAGTTGGCGCAGATGATCGTGAGCACGAAGATGAGCGGCAGCGAGATGAACGCGAGCAGCAGCGGCACGCCGAAGAACGCGTGCGTCACCCATACGCCGAGCACGCTCATGAGCGGGATCCCGGCCGCCGAGATCCACAGCGGAAACTCGATGTGCGCAAGGACGTCCGTGCCCGCCGCCTTGCCGCCGCGCAGATTCTTGAACGCGCTGATGATCAACTGCGGACGCGCGAGGAGGCTCGTGAGCGATCCCACCACCATCATCGTGACACCCCACCACAGCGACCACTGGTTCACGATCTCGACGCGCGAGATGGGGATCGTGGCGCCGGTGGGCGAGATGCGCGGCGCGATGTCGCCGGCCTGGATCATGAGCGGCGCGAGCACGACGAAGTTGATGAAGGCGCCCAGCAGGCAGCTCGTCGCGACCGCGATTCCCATCAGGCCGCCGATCCCCCACATCGCCACGTCCACCGTGAGCCGCAGTCCCAGCTGGCGAATGTCGGTCCCGAGGATACGCGGCACGTAGTTCGACGCGGCGTAAAAGTAGCTGTCGATGCGCTCGTGGAACGTCCACGGTTCTTTCATCCCGAGCCACTCGTGCATCCGCAGCAGCTTGAACTGCACGAGCTTCATCCAGCCGTCGCTGATGAGCAATTGGTAAGCGGCCGCGGCGAGCGCGGTGAAGCCGAGGAGCCGCGCCTTGAAGACGCCGACCGCGGCCTTTCCCGTGTAGAGCGCGTCGAGCACGACGCCGGCGGCGCGCCCTTCGGGAAACGGCATCTGCTCCTCGTTGATGAAGCGGCGCTTCATCGGGAAGGCGAGCAGCACGCCGATCGTCGAGATGACGACCATCCACACGCCCATCTGCCAGCCCGGGATGATGCGGCCGGTGATGGGCATGTAGGCGGCGAGGCTCGAGATCATCGGCGAGATCACGTAGCCCGCGGCGGTCGCGATCGATTGGGTGCAGTTGTTCTCGAGGATGGTGAAATCGGTCGCGAGCCCCGCCTGGTTGAGCGCACGGTAGATCGCGAAGGCGAGGATGACGGAAGTGAGGCCGACGCCGATGGTGATCCCGGTCTTGCCGGCGATGTAGAGCGCGGTCGCGGCGAGGATTCCGCCCAGGAGGAAGCCCGTCACCGCCGAGCGCACCGTGAGCTGCGGCATGTCGCCGCGGAAGACGTTCTCGAGCCACCAGCGGTCTTTCTGCTCGCGCGTCCAGGTGCGGATCTGCGTCTCGTCGAGCTGGATCAACGCCATGGGCAAAGTTTCCCGTCCTGAATGGTGGCGAGAGCTTACCGGGATTTGGTAGAGTCCACGACGCCATGATCGACGAGACCCAGACGCACTACCAGGTACTGGGCGTGTCGCGGGATGCGAAATCGCACGACATCGTCCGCGCCTACAAACGCCTCAAGGGCCAGCTCGAGGCCGACAACGTCGCGCCCGAGCCGAAGCGGCTGAAGAGCGTCGAGGCGGCGTTCGCCGTCCTCAACGATCCGGCGCAACGCGATGCCTACGATGCGTCGTTCGTGCAGGCGCGGCGCCAGCGCATCGGCACGAAGACCTTCGCGTGGATCGCCTCGATCGTGATCGGCGTCACCGGCATCGTCTGGTACTACGTCGAGGTGCGCACGCCGCCGCCCCCGAAGATCGCCATTGGCGCGTCTTCCGACACGGACATCCTCAACGCCGCGTCGATCGCCGTGGGACGGTTGCAGGCGACCGACGTGAGCGGCCAGGCGAAAGCGCTCGGCGTCGCCTTCACCGTGGCCGAGAACGTGATGGTCGCGCCTTGCCGCGGCATCGCGCCGACCGCGCACCTCACGGTGAGCATCCCGCCGCGCACGCTTCCCGCGCGCGTGGCGAGCGTCGACGAGAAGCTCGGCTTGTGCAAGCTTTCCGCGCTCGGGACCGGCACGCGTCCCCTGCCCGTGGCGGGCGTCGATCCCAAGGCCGGCGAGCGGCTGGTGGCGGCGAACGTCGGGGGCACCGGCAAGGTCGCGCTCGCCGAGGGCTACGTGCGCAAGGTCGAGAGCGACGAGCGCATGATCGACGCATCGTTTCGCGAGACCGCGGTGGCGAGCGGCTCGCCGCTCATCGACATGTACGGCCGGGTCGTCGGGCTCGCGTTCGTTCCGGCCGCCGACGGGAAGCTGCGCCACGTCGGGCTGCCGAAGGCGTGGATCCGCGACATCAACGAGCCGCCGGAGCCGGAGCAGAAGACGCAGGCCACAGGCGAGGAAAGCCCCGCCGAGACGAAGCCACCCGATCCGCTCGAGCCCCAGGCGCCTGCGGTCAAGATCTCGCCCGAGCACCGCAAGCGGCTCGAGAAGCAGTTCCGTCCGCCGCCCAAGCTTCCCGAAGGCCTCTAGGCGATCCCCGCGGTCCAGTCGCGAATCGTGTCGGCGAGCTCCGCGAGCACCGCGGCGTCGTCGCGCGCCGCGTGCGCCGGCA
>JACXTT010006065.1_pt1 | contig 17355 bp, 16 predicted proteins | sample 9270951 | NCBI WGS metagenome assembly JACXTT01 (sample SAMN15532306, study PRJNA645909) | rock metagenome | isolation source: weathered quartz diorite | place: Puerto Rico | collected 2017-06-21 | reverse complement strand
AAGCGCTGCGCTGATGACGAATTACAGGATGTCTTTCAGGTAGCTTTTAAGGGCAAGGAGTGGTGCATCCATCTGCGCCACCGATCGTGCCTGGCCGAAGTCAACCGACAACCTGTTCAACTCACGCCCCAACGGTTTTTCGATACCGCCCAGGGCATCCATCGCCAGGCCCAGGCATTCGTTCATCTTGAACTGAATGGTTTCGACATCCTCCCGGCGTACCAGCAGTTCGAAAACATCCCGCTGGTAATCGCCCATGACCAGATCATCCCGCAAAATCGGGCTCAGGCCTTCTTCCTCGTAGGCGAGTTTCAGGGAGAAAAGGGCGACTGTTTCCAGTGACGATTCCATGCTGTGAACCTGTGTGAGATCTCGCCGGTCGGCCAGCGGCACTTTCCGGCAGGCGAAAAAAAAGGCCTTGCAAAGCAAGACCTTTCTTAATTTTGGTGCCCGAGGGAGACCAGAAAGAAGTAAGTTTTGCGAGGCTTGCAAGCGCTTTTTTGAATCGGGGATACAAGCGGGGATACACATTTCTCCGCGTTGGCAGCATTTTACCTACTCCGTTTGCCGAATCGAGAAAAATACAGCTATTTCGATTGACTCAGCCTTGTGACCTTCTTGGAAGCCACAAGGTTGAGCGCCTACAGGCTGGACAGGTGTCTCAATGAATATCTGGCCACTCTTCAACAGCCCAGTCGGCAAACTTTTTTGCCCTACGCTGAATTTGCCGTTTATCCCACGTCCTGGCTGACGCTGCTTCCTGAGTGATTTTCCAGTTTGACCCTTTAATCACAACCCTCTTATCAGCCCAGCTGAGGTCCTTAATGCGCCCATTTTGACCTTTTGTAAGAGGAACCAGATTTCCAATTGTATGAAGAAGTGCTTTGTGGTCTTCTCTGTTAAACCAATCAAGCCAGTCTCCCGTCAGACTCTGTGGTAAAACGTGTTCTACGGTAAAGTCATCTGTAGCGTTGTCATAGCCATGCGTACTGTTATGTTGAAGTTCTCTCTGGATCAGAAGATATTTCGTGATCTTTCTAGAGTACATGTCTTCATTGCTTAAAGTTTCTCTAATGCTGTTGTCATTTGGGCATCTAATTGTGCCCGTTATGATTCGTTCCTTAAGAGTTTTCGGATCGGCACCAGCCTTTCCCCACAGACCTTTGAATACAGCATGTAATCCTGTTGGTTCTAATCCAACTATTGCACGCCGCACTAAAAAAGACTCGACGATAGCAAGGCATTGTACAGTTTTCCTTGTGGAAGCCGATCCTTCTCGGTGTGCATTCAAAAGTTCCAAAATGTAGGGCCAGGTAACAGTTGTTTTTGGCATTAAGCTAAATCGATGAACTCGTTCACCCACCTGGTCGCTGATACCATCTATCGGGTTGTAATCGACCAGTGCACAATACAAGTCCGCGTAAGTACTCATTTCCGCTACGATGGAGTCGGGCGTTGAACTAGTCCATTTTTTTTGTAGTTCTGGAAAGGCACGGGATTTTGAGATTAGGCCATTGAACTTGATAAAGGAGTAAATGGTGATGTATTGATCAAATGAGTTCCGAGGAAAAGATTTTTCAAACGGCTTCCAGGTCGAGTCATAGAATTTGTCGAGTGCATCTCTGCAGTTGTTCGGGACTCTAGAGATTACGTCGTTTCTGACTAGGTCGGATAGCGAAAGTTTTACACCTTCATAGTTTAGTTTAGAGAATACAGTGTTAGCGTCGTCGGTGGCCTCTAAAGTGATCTGGATAAATACAATCTTATTCAAGAGTCTTTCTTGGAATGACTCGATTTTGTCTGTAAGAAACTTACCATCTTCATCAAAAAAGATTTCACTGAATTGCCATTTGATGTTTTCCCACTGAGAGGATATGCCATGGCGATTGGAGTGTTCGTCAATTGTTTCTTCTTTGAAGTTCCATTCAATACAGGTGATGTCATTGCTCAATAAGTCGAAGAGTTGTCTGCGGTCTTGCACTGTAGGTAGTAGCTTAGGCATGCCTTTGTACTTGCCTGCGGTAAATGCTAAGTACATTTGCGCAAGAGTAAGTGCGTCTTCTTCTTTTCCGCCTTTTATATATGCCCAAGCCAGTCCGCATATGAGCAAGTAAATAGTTGTAAGGCGTTGCTGGCCATCAATCATTAGGTATTCATTTGGAGATTGAGTGCCGCCCTTTTTACCGAAGTCTTGGACGACTGTGGCGCCTATGAATTGCTCGAGATCCTCTACGCCTGAGTTGTCAATATCCTCAAGAAGTGCCTGCAGAGGTTCGTCCCCCCAAACATAATATCGCTGATATACAGGCGCCGAGTACCTTACCGATCCGTCGAACGTTCCATCAACGTTGGTTTTTTCAGGGGTTTTCATGTCTCTTATTTTACTCCGAGTAATTGGGCTCTACATTGTGTTGGCGGATTTATGGCACACAGATTTTAGGTAAGTTTTGTATTCGCACGTGGTCGACCGGCTAATGTGTGGTCGTGGTTTGTCGCGTGGGAAAAAGACAGGGGGACATTCAAGCTGCAGGTCCTTTTGCGTGCTTTATAGGGAATCGTCCGAGCGTAGCGCGGTGCACGAAAGGAAGGCAACCTAGACCAATGCTCAACGTCGTCACTGGGAGTGAGTCTTGCCTGTCACTCGGGTGTGGAGATAAGCACGTCCAACGAGGCAGCGAACGGGTCGGGGACCCTGGAGAAGTACCTGCTTCACGGGGTCGGAAACCCGCGGCGCTTCGTTAGTGGGAGGACTCAAGAGTTACTGAAATTTCAGTCATTGAAATTGAAAGAAACACATCGAAAAACAACCACCATTACCGTATCGGTAATGGTGACGTCAGATAGGCCATTCCATAGGGCAAATGCACAGGTGAACCGGCAGTTCACCGGGTTCACCGGGTTCACCTGTTCACTAAGCTGGGAGTTCTCCCGCTAACAAGGTCCTGCGGGTTTTGTGCCCCGTGTCATTTAGAAATGCTCAGGGGCCCTGGCGATCTCCCAACATTCTTGTGCAATTGCACTGACATCCAGTTGGGCACCTGCCCGCTACCATGCCAGGCGCTTTTCCGACCCCATATCGTTCAACGACATTCAGAGGGCCCCCGGATGTCAGGCAATTGACCTCCGAGACCAGTCAGAGAGTGACGTTATGCTCAGGTAACGCATGCGAGCTTTTCGCTGAAGGTGTTTCATAAACGGGGGGCGGGGAATAAACCATCCTGAAAAGCCTGTTACAAGGGTTACGGATGTTACGAAGCTTGTTAAGTATATGATTATAAAGCTTTTATTTTTTGTAACACATCAGTGTGGCCCGATGCAGAAGCGTGTTACTAGGCTTGCTGGTGTTACATTTCCACAGAATCATAAAGGAGGGTGGAACCCACGCTGTACGCATTTTTGGGCGAAGGGGGCCCTGTTTCGGCTCAAGGTGTCAGGTAGAAGGAAGACGCCTTCCGTCGCGATATGGAAAGGCGATTTGCCATCAGTCGGCGTCGGTCGTATTCTGAAATTGGCTATTCAACCAGGTTTACTGTGGGGCAGCTGTAATACCTATAAATACATCAAAAATTATTTGATTTTGCCAAGGAGAATTGGGTGAGTTTTTTTTCAGAAGAGGAGACGAGTAATCTTCGAATCACGAATATGATTCTCCATGTAGTTGGGAGCGACGAATTCGTGGCTGAACCTGTACGTGAAATTGAGCACGAAGAGTTTTTTATTGCGAGAATACTAGATACCTCCGCGGATGCTATTTACACGTTCAGGGAGGATTCTGCTACGAAAGCTTTGCTTGAAGCCATTGCGAGAGGCACATCGACTTTTGAGCGCGGTGCTCAAAGCTTGTCAGCTACTTTCTCTCGGTGGCACGTAAATAGCAGTCGCGATGGTGCTCTTTTTATATTTGAAATGTCGACAGGGAATGTTAGTACAAAGATATATAGTTTAATAAAATATGATTATAGTGAGGCCATCGAGCAAGCATCTCCAGAGGATGGTGGCCTACTACGTCGTATCGTTCACGCATTTGTAGCGGACAAAAAAGCAATTCAAAAATCGGCGTTAATTAGAGTCGTTGATGGTGAAGCTGAGTTGCTAGTTTGCGCTAGGGATCGAATGAAGCGAGCTCCTGAGATAGTTGATTATTTTGCTAATTTTCTTGATGTCGTGAGAAGTATGTCAGATCAAGAGCTAAATCTAAAGGTCGTTGCTTTACTTAGAGACACCTTGTCCGCTTGTAAAACCGACTTGCCGACTTCCGTACCAAGTGCTTTCTCGATAGCCAAAAGTGCATTGGCTCAGCGGAGAGAAATAAATGAAGATGCAATTATCGATTCGATTCTTTTAGCAGCTGGAAATCCTACGGATGAGAGAGTGATTTCTAGATTGCAAACTACCACTCAAAGAAAAATACGAACTGCTAAAATTGAGAACCTTGTTTTTCCGACCGATCAGACGGTTTTAGGTCGACCGCCGATGCGTAGAATCAGAACTACTGAGGGAGTAACGGTTTTGTACCCAGATGGCGTTGGTCTGAGTGTTGTAAGAGAGCCAAAAGCAGCTGGTGGTGAAATAATAACTATTAATACCCAATCAATCACGGAAGACAAACTTGTATCCGATAATCCTCGCTGAACTGCTAGATGGGCTTGTAGCTCAGGCAGGTGCTCTCGTAAGTGAGGGTGAGGAGCATGTCGTCGTCTCTAACTTGCGCGCGCAGGCTACGTTGCAGGTGCTTCAGCAATGCCATAGTCTACGGTGGGAAAGTAACGCCGTGGATGAAGAGCAGAATGCTACAGAGATCGCAAATATTGTTGAGGATTTTGAACCATTTAAAGTTTTTATCAGGAAGCCGTCTCACTCAGATGGTGCTTTAGGCATATTAACACTTTCTGGCCTAATCGCGTTTATGGATAGAGGCCATGATGCAACATGTTGGCGCGTTGCGCGCCTGTCAAAGCCTATTACTACCCAGGCTCATTATCTAACTGACTGGAGTTCTCCAGCATCCTTTACGAGAACCTCGGAAACTAAATCTCCTAGATCAATAGTCAAGGCGGTTGGTGCCTCAGAGGTTGTTCCTCTAGATATTCGTCCGTGGATTTTGACCAATCCCTCCGAACTTGATTTTACATTTCCTTATCACTTGGCTTGGAGTGCAAGAGCTTTTGAGGCATTGATACGCGCTATTCCAAATGAAATCGAGTCTAGTAATCAGTCACTAATTTTTAAAGGCCCTCCAAAGCTCGTCTTGCAAACCGCTGGTGTGACCGCAGAATCAATAGCAGGGTTCGGGGCATTAGCTTTTATTGCGCTTCAAGAAGCAGTAGCTTGGAGTTACGAAAATTTTCGCGATGTGGAAATAAAGCATGGTCTTCTTTCGACTGAAATTGCCCGATCAGGGCGATCGGATGGGCACGTTGAAGATTATCTAAAAGATAATATTTTAACCGCGTTAGAGAGCGCAAAAATTGCGTATCAAATGTCTATTTCTGATATCGCTAAAGATACCTTGAAATCTCTAAGTGATCTTCGGAAGGCCATTACCGAAGATACAGCGAAAACTACTGATGCGACACGGCAGACCATAACCGCCATTACTGGCGCATTCGCAGTTACTATCGGACTAGTTGCAGCCAGACTCAGTAGCTCTATCAATCCATGGTTGATCTTGACTGTTTTAGTGGTGGCGCTCGCCTACGTTGGTATGATCGTGTATTCGGGGTGGAGTTTTATAAGACTACAACGCAACCTTAGAGCGGATTGGCAGGCAAAATTGTACAGATTTCTGCCAGCGGTAGAGTACGAGAAAATGGTGGTGGCGCCAGCTAGTATTGCTGAGTCGACATTCAGGAATACTGCGATTGTCGGGGTCGTGGCATTCGTCTTGATGTGCGTCGGTGTGGCAATATTTGGTTTTACAAAAGAATCGTCTACTCTGTCTCATAAGGCGGAGAGCGCTGATGTCAATGAAGTAAGCACGAAAATCAATAGAAACACTGCAAGTAAGAATTTCCATAGCCAAATGTTTATGTTCCCTAGCCATGATGCGTTTCGTGCGATATGGCTCTCACCACTAGCCGTGCGTAAGGGAGATATATGGTACCCAACTGGAAGCTCGATAGAATCCGAAAGCTCACTGACGAAGTGAAGGATCTTCACCCCGTTCTGCATGAGCTATTCAGAAACATGCCAAGCATTACCGAGGTGAATTACACTCAAGGCAATCGGGAGATGGGAGCTGATTTTGTACTAACGAAGTATGACGAAACGCTGATGGAGCAGGATTATGTTGGAGTTATTGTTAAATCTACTCCAATAAAACAAAATCATGAAGACGTTCGTCGGCAAATTAGAGAGTGCGAACATGCACGTCCAATTGAGGGTGGGAAAAAGGAGATTTTCTTAACTGAAATATGGATTATTACAAGTCAGGATATCACTCGTTCAGCGCAAGATAGTATTTATCATGAGCACAAAAATACAAAAATTAAATTCTTTGACTGTGAAAAGCTGACAAGTCTCATTGATAGGCTCTATCCGCGATACTGGGATTTCTCCAATTTTAATATTAACAAATATGTGGCAAAGCAATTGGCTATGATTGATGGTTATGGCGTCGATCATTCCTTGATTCCTCAAAAATTTGGGCATATAGAGATAGTTCAGCAAATAGTTAGGATACCTCCAGAATTTAATAGAAAGTTTCGAAGAAAGCCAACTGTTCCGGTCACACTTTTTGATGAGTTGAAGAAGAATAGATTTCTTTTTATTCAAGGAAGTATGGGGGCGGGTAAGTCAGAGCTCGTAAGGGCTACTGCTAGGAAGCTGTGTGAGCAGCAAACGTTGGAAGACTTCAATGTTATCCCTTATTTCACGACTTTCAGAGAGCTGAAGAGTAGTGCCGAGTCTTTGCCTGATATAGTCTCTAAAGTGGAAGCCGAGCTGGATGACGTTGGTAAAACTATTATAATATTTATAGACGGTCTCGATGAAACCGATGAAGAGATGGAGGAGAAAGTTAAATTTTTGTGCGATTCGGCAGTTTCCATTTCGCCTTTGATACACGTGAAGATGGTTGTTACCTCTCGTATTATCCAACAGGAAAATCATCAGGAGAAGCTGGAGAAGCATTTTGATAGATTTAATATATGTGATCTCTCACATGCAACCATTATAAATTTTATAGAAACTCTTTGTGGTCAGCTCAAGGTGAGTTCTAAGTTTAAAGAGGATCTACAGACATCTCCTCTTATGAAAGCACTCCCTAAAACCCCGTTGAGTGCCATATTGCTTGGTCGGTTGGTTTCTGAAAATATTAAAGAATTGCCGTCAACCTTGCCCGAACTCTATTCGAAATATACCGAGCTTGTCCTGGGGCGGTGGGATATTCAGAAAGGTAATGGTTCGGAAAAGGAGTATGAGACTATTCAGCGGATCATTTCATTTGTCGCCGGGTATATGACAGAAAATGATCTGGATTTTTTAGGGCTGCGGGAGCTCGAGACGATTTTCGTTGACTACCTTAAGGTGAGGAGGACCGGTCAGGACGCAAATCAACTCATAAAGTCATTTAAAAAGAAAACGGATATTATCGGGTTTGACTCTGACAGAAATGCCATATTCTTTAAGCATAAGACCTTTAAAGAGTTTTTTTACGCAACTCTTCAATTTCAACAGAAGGGTCTCGAAGCACCAATAAACAAACCTTTTGATCTGTACTGGCAAGGTGCTGAGTATTTTTATCTAGGATTAGTTAAGGATGCACCTCATAGGATCGAACAGATAAGTAGATTGGCACCGCAAAATGAACTCGAGTCACTGGTGAAGCTATCCTCACTTTCCGATTTCCTCTTAGCCGCATATCAAACTCCTTACAAGGAGATTGAAACTGCTCTGAGTCGGGTTCTGGTAGATGCAGCAATTTTATATGATGAAGTTGTTAATCAGAAGAAGGAAAGTTGGTTGAGGCAGCTTCCTGAACTTCAAATTCTTTGCCTTCTAACTACGGCTATAAAAAAATCTTATTCTTACGAGTTTTTCTTGCCGGCGTTGCATGAGGCTAAGCTATTGGCGGAGCTGGATGGGGCATTAAGTGGCGAACAGAGAAATGTACTTTTGTTTTTTATAGACTCGGTTTTGGCTAATCTTAATGATGATCAGGCTTTTGTCTCGCTTGTTGAATCGTATGAGGGAACTTTAAGTTGGACGCTTAAGTTGGGTATTGATTTTTCTTCTCAAGATGCGAGTTTTATAAACTCTGCTACAAAGCGAATCCAGAAGAAGATAAATAAGTCTACTAGAAATAATAGAAATTTGCATGGTTACATATTGGAGCTTCAAGATCGCCCGTTGAAAGATAGGAAGGATATACCGTCAAATGTGCGGGTTTCTTGAATATGGAAAAGGGCCGATTAAGGCCCTTTTTTATTAATTACTTAGTCAACCATCCCTCGACCACGTCGGCACCGTACTTGATTTTCCACTCTTTAAGCGTTTTGTGATTCCCGCCTTTGGTTTCAACCACTTCGCCGGTGTTTGGGTTCTTGTAGACCTTCAGCTCGCGAGGCTTGCGCTTGCCTGGTGCCGCGGGCGGCGTTGAAGCGCGCTTCGTGCTCTGTGGATCCAGCAGGTTGATGATGTGCTTGAGGCTGAAACCGTACTGATTCAGCAGCCCGCGCAGCTTGGTCTCGAACTCGATTTCTTTTTTCAGCGCGCCGTCGCTCTTCATCGTCTCCAGTGCCTGGAGCTGTTCAGCGAGGTGTTTTTCCAGCTGACGGTATTCGGCAAGTTTGGACATGTTTGTTTCCTATGTTTGTTTGATGACAGTTTGAATGTTCGTGCGGCTCACAAGTTCAGCGTTATTCTGGCAGCTTCAGATACTCTTGGATGCTAATAATCTCTGCCTTGATCAATTTTACCGTGAGAATCTCGAGTTTCGTTTTTATGCGAGGTTTGTCCACGAATTCCAGCATTTCCTTTAAGGAGACTATTCGTGCTTTCAGTAGTTCTTTCCAGTTGGGGGTGGTTCTAAGGTCAAATTGAATGATCATTTTGTAGCCTGTGTTGGTTCAAACAGCCTACCTGCGTAGGCTGTTTCGGTGGTTCAGCGAGTTACAGCGAGAGGATGTCTTGCACGCTGTACTGGCCGGATCGATCCAACAGCTCGCGCCAGTTCCAGCTGTGGAAGTCTTCGCCTTCTTGTGGAAGTACCAGCTTCATCAGGCTGAGGTGTTCGCCTCCCAACATTCCTTGCACATTCCACAGCTTGCCGCCCAAGTCCATCAGCGCTTGCGCTTGTTCGTTCCACCGCTCCTCCAACACTGTCCTGGCCAGCGACATGGCTGTTCTCTGGATGATTTGGTGTTCCCTTTGCGACTCGGCAATGTGCTGGTCGACGATGGCCAGCTCCTGTTCCAGCGCAGTGATGATCAGGTGTTGACGGCGATTGTGTTCGGTCGCTGTCGTGAGGTTTTTCGCGGCCTTTTGTGCGTCGGCGTTGGCGTTCTTTTCGCCCTCGATATCACCCCAAGCCACGGCCTGCGCGTAGGCGGTGGCGGCATCGGTTTCGGCTTGCCGGGCTTTGGCCATGTCCTCTTCCGCTTGCTGTTGGATCTGTACCAAGCGAGTGCTGAGGCTGTCGCGTTTTTCGTTGAGTTCTTGCTCGTCGGCTTTCCAGTTCGCCATCGACTCGGTGTAACCCGCCATCAGGGTTTCATGATTGAGCAGTTTCTCGCGGCGAGTGATCTTCGCATCGAGCAGCCAGGCACGGTGGTTGCTAGCGTCGTAAGGAACCTTCAGGCTGCTGTGCTCGTTGCGGATTGCGGTCAACCGGTCCTCCTCGATGACCTCGTCGCCTTCTAGTAGCGCTTCCAACGGCGCCATCTTGGCGTAGTGCTGTTCAGCATCGCTCAGGTGTTTATCGCGTTGGGCGGTCAGTTGGTTGATCTCATCGATCAACCGTTGCTTCTTGTCGCAATGACCGGTCGCGACGGTGCTGTCTGACACCGGCTGTGCTAGTCCGGTGGTCTCGCGGATGGCCAGCAGTTCGTGTTGTTCGGTGGAAGTTTGGAATTCGTTCATCTGTCTTGTTCCTTCAAAATTGGATTTGGGTTGAATGAGCGGCTGGCGAGGCCGGGATAAGCCGGCGCTACCTCGATCAGCGGACGCGCCTTCAGGCAGCCCGAGCCTCGCTCTCATCCGTTCCCGGAATCCTCTTCACGATGTAGCAGCGCTGGGGCCCAAGGCCGGGCAGGCGGACCAGGCTCGATGCCTTGCCATCGCTGGCCGGCTCCAGCACGCCGCGCTGCAACAGCTCCTTGTTCACGGCGTTGATGTTCATGCCCCGGAAAATCTCGGAGCGCCACGCCTCGGGCAGCACGTAATAGGTGTTGGTCGTATGCATGGTGTCGCCCATGCCGTGCTCCAGCGTCTTGCGAAAGCCGAGGCGGTCGATGGTGCGCGGGCCGTGTTCGTCGATCTTCGCTGCCGCCGATTCCCAGCGGGTGAAACGGCTTTCGCCGAAGCGCTCGATAACCTGGCGCAGCCGCGCCAAGATCGCATCGCCCTCGAAGTTACCGGCGCCGCCGCGCTCGTGGAGCCAGGCGTTCAAGCACACACGTGCGGCGGTGGTGGCTGTGCCATCTGGCCAACCGGTGATACCCATCGCGGTGGCCAGCTCGCCCGCAGCAGCCGCAAGGCCGAAGCGAGCGGCGGCACGATGTGCTTGACCGCTGGCGGACGCCGGGAGCGATTGAGCGATGAAGCCTTCCAGCGTGCGGCGTAGGATCGCCGCCCAGCCGTGGCGCTTGCCGGGTTCGCACAGCGTAGTCAGGAACGCGGTAAGCGGTGTGCCGTAATAGTTCGCCACACGAGCCTTGAGTGCGTCGGACAGGGCGGCGGCATCTTCGAAACCGTTGAGCGTGTCGAACATGCCAAGCCCTTTGCTGGCATCCGCCGGAACGGCGAGCATGCGTACCTCCATGCCGGCTTTCAGCTCCTTGTTGGCTTCGGCCATGTGCTGCGCCAAGGTCTTCTCGCCCGTGGACAAAAACAGCAAACGCCACTCCTGCACCTGCCGGCCTGCTTGGCCTCGATCATTGGCGCGGGCCTTACCGGTGCCGTTGCCGAGCATGTACACCGTCTCGCCGATGATGCGGGCATCACACATGCCGATTTCATCGAGCACCAGAAGCCCGTCGGAATGCGCGGCAGCGATCGACTCCAGCGCGTTGTCGGTCGAGCGCCACGAGCGCACCAGACGCGGCCCGCCGTAGATCGACGCGGCAACTTGCAGGTGCGTGGTTTTACCGCCGGAGCTGTCGCCGTACAGGTGGAAGCCGCCCGATTCGTGGCCAAGCATGTGCAGCAGGGGACCGGCGAAGGCCACGCCGACGACAAACGCCAAGCGATGGTTGCCGATGCACAGCGCGCCGATCTGCTGTTGCCATTGTTCGAGCGTGCCCGCTTCGCTGATTGGCGGAAGCTGCGCGCCGGCCTCGTAGAAGTGCAGGTGTTCCGCGTGCATGCCGACCTGCTGCTCGGGCAACAGAAAGGCGTTGTCATGCCAACCCAAACGAGTGACCAGGCGCGCACGTTGCGCACTGTCGAAGCCGCCCAGGTAGCTTTGCAAATCGTTGCGTGCGTTGCGCCCCGAGCGACTGCCGGCCAGACGCAACCCCATGTCCACCAACGGGCCGAGTACGTCCTTACCGAAGTCGCCGGTCATGGTGCGCGCTGGGATGTTCCAGCGTTTCTTGGTGCCGTCGGGGTCGTCGAATTCGACCAGCAAGCCCCAGTTGTGGCCCTTCTCGTCGCGGGTGCGCGCAAGGATCGCCAGCGGCGAACACACCGGGCGTGCTTCACCATCATCGCCGGCATAAAACACGCCCTCGGAAGTCAGGCGAAAGCCACCGGGCATCAGGTCGTTTTTTGATTTTGCAGGTCGCTTGGCCGCTGCTTTGGGTTTCGCGTCCGGCTCCGGTTCCGACTCGGGTTTCACCTGGGCAACCATCGGCGCTTTTTCGATCACACCGAACAGCTCACCGTTGCTCTCCAGCGCGGTGAAGTGGCCGGCGGTCCAGCCTTTGGCGAGCGCATCGGCGGCATCGTCGCCGTCATCCCATTGACCACCCTTGGCGAGCGCGGCGCGGCCGTTCTTCAGCGTCGGCTTGCGTTTGAACACCTCCAGCGCGATGACCCGGACTGAAGCGGCGCCGATTTCGCGTAGCTTCTCGGCAACGGTAGCCATGCAGGCTTTACCGCTGTCGTCGTTGTCCGGCCACAACAAAACGTGGCGTCCCTTGAGCGGCGTCAGGTCGGCTTTGTGCCAGGAGTTGGAGCCGTTCGGCCAGCAGGTGGCGACGTAGGTCGGCAACAGCTCGGTGGCGGCATCGGCCGCTTTCTCGCCTTCGCACAGAACTACCGGTGCGTCAGCGCGCTGGGTCAGTTCATCAAGGCGTAGTAGGGGACGCGGATCCGGCAGACCCTGCCAGCGCCATTGCTTGGTTTGACCATCGGAGCGCTGACACCACGTCAGAGGCGCAAAGACCTTCTTCGGCTTGCCGTCCTCATCGGGGTCGAGGTCGAAGCGATACAGCGCCATGAGCGGCTGACCCTGCGCGTCGCGATAGATCCAGACCTTGGACGGCACACCGTGTTCACGGTGCTTGGTCGGGCACTTGTTCATGGCCTCGGTCGGGATCGGCTGGATGGAGTTCCACGTCGGCGTCTTGGGCTTAGTCGGGGCGACCGTAATCTTTGCGGCGCCGGGCGCAACATTCAGCCAATCAGCCAGCTTATTGCACGCTTCGACGTCGGTGCCGCCGTCCAGATAGCGCACCAGATCGATCAGGTCGCCGCCTTTGTCGCCGGTGGCAAAATCCGCCCAAGTGCCTTTGCTCAAATTGACCTTGAGCGAACCGGCGCACTTGTCGCTACGGGTCGGATTCGGAGCGGTGTATTCCTTGCCGCCGTCCACACGCTTGCCGTTGGGCAGCCAATGCGACAAGACATGATCAATGTCTTTCAGCGCAGCGGCTTTTACGTCGGCAAAGCTTGGGCGTTTCGCGGTGCTGTTCGGGCGCTGGCTCATGTGTCAGCCCTCGGCAGAAACAGCGCGTCGTTGATGTCGTCAATCAGGGCTTTGGCCATCTCGCCCAGGTACAGAGCGGGCCAACTGAAACGCTCGCCGTTGTCACTCATGGCTGCGTCGAAATTGAGCTGGTTAGCGTGATGCTGAAGCAACGACACCATCTCCAGTGCATCCTCGACGGGCACACCGGCATTGACGCGAAACAGCTTCAGGTCAGTGGCGTTAACGCGGGAAAAGGTAGCGTGACCCAGCGTGGTGGAGGTGGTCATAGCGCACCGCCTTTCTGCACCGCAGGCGTTGAGGTGGTGTCGCCGTGCATGGCCAGCGTTTTGATCAGGCCGAGGGTGCCGCGCACGTCCCAGAGGACGGCAGCAATGACGTGATTGGCAAGGCGCGAGGATTCGTTTTCGAAGTGGTCTTCCAGCAGCGTCAGCACCGAGTCAGCGCGGTCGATAGCGCAGGTGATGGCGTCGATAGGTACGCCGGCTTCGGCAGTTGGGTTCACGCAAAGCAGGTTTTCGGGCAGGGCAAAACTCAGTGAGTTGTTCATTGGGCACCGCCTGCAGTTTCGAGTGCGCGGGCTTTGGCCATGTGAGCGTTGTAGCGGGAGAGGCGTGTAGCTAGGCTGGAGTTGGCGTGTAAAGCGGCGAGAGCCATTGCACGGTGTGCAGCGGCGCGAATTTTGGACGGATTGAGGGCGTGCATGGGTGAAGCTCCTGTATGTGAGGAGCTGCCACTGATCGTCGCCAAACGATGTAAGGGTGGCAGCTGTGCGCGGGTTGGCGAACCGGGCATACAGGACCCCGGCAGACCCGAAGGTCTCCCACGCACAGCCGCCATAAAGCAGGAATGCGGGCACAAAAAAAGCGCCTGCAATCGGTATGGGGGCGCCTGTGCGCCTGTATGAGCTCGGGTCGCCAAACCCGGTCGCTGAATTTGCAGCGACGGCCAGAGAGTAACGTCCGTTATTCGAAAGTGCAACTGCGCTGATGGCTTGCGGATTTTTCAGGTGCGGCATAAATTGTTCGTGCATGTAGATTGACCTCAACGCCTCCGGATCGCCCCCGGAGGCGTTTTCGTTTCAGGCATGGGCTTCCCAGCGCAGGGAGAGAAGGGGTAGAAATCCGCCGCTGAGCATGGAGCGGGCGTCTTCGTAGGCGTCGGCTTGCTGGCCTTCGTCGACGACAACGGCCCCGGTCTTTTCGCAGTGGAGGGAGAGGGCGCACCAGGTACCGTCGGCCCAGCTGAGCACGCTAACAACGCGACCTTGCCTGTCCTGCTGGCTGCGGTAGCGTTCAAGACGCTGCATGACGCGAGACGAAAAACCGATCCGACGCAACACGGAAAAGGGGTGCATCAAAGCGTTGTTTGCAGTCTTGTGGCTCATGCAGCCACCTGATCACGTGCCTCGATGCGGCTGCGCGCCCACGCTTGAACTTCGGAAAGGACCCAGGCGACAGGGGCGCCGCGTGCGTTGCTGTTGCTCAGCTTGACGGGCTGCGGAAAACCGCAGTCGGTGCGCTGCATCAGTTTGTAGATGGTCGAACGCTTCATCCCCACGATGCCTTCCACCTCCCGCATGCGGATTAAAGTGGAAGCGGCATCAAAAAGTGAGACGGCGTTGGCGGGAGTCTTGCGGGGAAAATCGGTGACAGAGGTGTTCATAGGTATTGCTCTCGATTGATTTGGACAACGAGAGCAATGGTCTAGAGATTGCTCGGCGGTGAGCAGTTCACTTCCATTTGAAATGACATTGAAATATCGGTCACACCACAAAATTGCGCTTGAGGATTCCCTCCACGCTTTTGCGGGTTAGCGCTTTTTCGGTTTCCAGTGTCACCCACTCAGTACGCTGCTTGAGTGGTTTGGACACCTCCCGTTTCAGCCAGGCATGAACCGCCGTGGTCACGTTTCGCCGTGACATTCCGCTAGCCACGTAGTGTCGACCTTGCCTAATGATTGCTGTATCGCGTGCGCTGATTTCTTCGTTACGCTCCATTCCGCTGATGATGCCGCCCTTCGTGCGGATAGCGTTCTCGATGGCTCTGTAAGCAATGGGGGTCAGCTCGTCACTGATCAAGCAGGGTAAGGATGTTATGGGCTCTAAAAACAGCACGTACTGGTCCAGTGCCTCAATACGTTCGTTAGGATCGACCTGCCTTTCCACAACCTGACAATAAAGGTCCCACGGCCAATCCGTTGGAGGCTCGGCAACATGCGACCAAGCCTCTTGTTCGGTGGAGCGCATCCAGTCAGCTAAGGCGCTAAGCGCTTTTACGGCGCAGGCCATGACGTAGGCGGCATATGTCTCGCGTTCCGATGCGGAATGACACTTGCTGTATTGGCGAACCCAATGCGCGAGACGGTTTTTTTTGTCGGTTGAGGCGTACTGAAAAATAGCCTCCTCATGCATCGTTGTCTGGATGCACATGCTGCTCATGTCGCTGCTGATGTCGCCGGTCTGGATGCGAATGCAGCACTGATTGATCAGCTCGCACACGTCAGTGATCTGTTCATTGCAGAACTCGTAGAGCGGCTGCTCTGAGAGATATTGGATCAATCCAGCGGTTAGCGCCGAGTGCAAGATTGGGTGGGTATCAATCATTCGAATGGCTCTCGACGTGCAACGTGCTGTCCCGCGCCCTGCGAGTTGGAGGCGTAGCCAGCGGGCTTGGCGCTATGGCCAAGTGTGAGGAAGTGTCGGCCCGCAGCAGGCAAGGGGCCTGTCGTAGCGTTACACAATCGGCGTGCGTTACATCGAGTGTACGGAATGGCGTGCTGGAGTGTAACGGGGTTCAAAGCCAATGAATCCGGGTGTTTGGCCGGCACCGTTACACGAGTAACACTCGTAACATGGATTTTGGAGATGGTATGGATAGGTGCATTCATACCGCTTTTCCAAATTGTCCCTTGGTCACCTGGTCGTTTGCCAATGCATCAAGGTGATCTGCATACCACTGCATCATCTTCACCCTGTGCTCTAGGTATTGAGCCTTGTTGTATACCCCGGATATTCCCTCTTCTTTGTGAGCAAGCTGCGCTTCAACATGCTCTTTTGGCCAGCCGTGTTCCCTGAGCAAAGTGCTGGCGGTGTGACGAGTCCCATGCCCAACCAGGCGGCCTTTGTAACCAACCGTCGCGAAGACTTTATTGATTGTGTTCTCACTAATCGTCGGATTCTTCGCGCCCACTCCGGGGAACAGCCAGCGACTGCGACCAGTGAGGCAGTGAAGTTCTTTGAGAGCGGAAAGTGCTTGCTTAGGGAGTGGGCATACAAAGTCCCTGCGCATCTTCATCTTGGCGGCAGGCGTCGTCCATGTTGCTCCATCAAGGTCGAACTCTTTCCATTCAGCTAACCGAACCATGCCCGGCCTAGATGCGGTCCAGATACAGAGCCATGCTGCAGTCCGGGCCGTCAGCCTGCTGGGAGTGTTTTTGAGTGCTTGGAGGAACTCTGCCAACTCAGGCTCAAGCAAATGAGGATGCTGCTGAGTCTTCGGGGCTTGAGCTGCAATATCTCGTAGTCGACTACCCGGATCGTTTTCCGTGAGGCCCAAACCGATGGCTCGCCCGAATATCTGATTGATCCAGGTTCGACACTTTTCCGCCACGTTGTGTGCGTCCCGGGCTTCGATGGATGCTTGGAGTTCCGCGCAGTCGGTACGGGTGATTTCGTCTAGAGGCTTATCTCCCAGTGCCGGGAGTATGTCTTTGTCGAGGTAGGTGCGGATTTTGTTGAGAGTGGAAGGTGCGAGACCCATTTCCTCTTTTGCCTTCAGCCAGGCATCAGCGGCAGCTCGAAAGGTTCGGGTCTTGGCTGCATCGATAGCAGCTTTCGCGGATCGCTTTTGTTCAAGGGGATCGGCACCGCTACTCACTACTTTGCGTAGATCGGCAGCTTTGTCCCTGGCCAACGCGCCACTTACTTCCGGGTAACCCCCGAGCCCCATCCAAGCCCAATTGCCCGCCGGACGTTTGTAGCGGAGCTGCCAGGATTTACCACCATCAGGTTTAACCCTGAAATAGAGGCCGTTTCCGTCCAGCTCCCGGTATTCCTTTGACTCCGGCTCCAATCCTGCAAGTGTCGTGTCAGCGAGAGGGCGGCGCTTGATGTCTGCGCGCTTCATCCTTGTATCCCAAAGTTCGGTATTTTTCTCAGGATACAAGCAGGGATACAGGGATACAACGGATAAGGGGAGACAGGGGTAGACAGACAGGCACAAAAAAACCGGCCAAGTGGCCGGTTTCTCTGGGTCTGAGAGGCT
>JACXTT010006064.1_pt1 | contig 17357 bp, 12 predicted proteins | sample 9270951 | NCBI WGS metagenome assembly JACXTT01 (sample SAMN15532306, study PRJNA645909) | rock metagenome | isolation source: weathered quartz diorite | place: Puerto Rico | collected 2017-06-21 | reverse complement strand
TCCAACTGGGGGGTCAGATTGATCTCGGGGACCAGGATCAGGATCTGCGCAGCGGGCTCGCGCGCCAGCACCTGGGCGCAGGCCTGCAGATACACCTCGGTCTTGCCGCTGCCCGTGACGCCGTACAGCAGCAGCGGCGTAAAACCGGCCGCGCCGCCGATCGCATCGGCCGCGGCCTGCTGCTGGGGATTGAGGGCGGGCGCCGCGTATGGCGTGCCGTCGGCGACCGCGGTATTTTTCGCCAGCTTGCTGATGGCCCGGTCCAGCGCCACGGTGGTCGACAGGCGCAGGTTTTTCGGCAGGCCGGGCAAGGCCACTTCGCCCAGCGGGCGCTGATAGTAATCGGCAGCGAAACCGGCCAGCGCCAGCCACTGGGGCGACAAGGGCGTGAGCTGCGCGCGCACGGCCAGCGCGTCCTTCAGTTTGTCGGCGGGGACCTCGGTGCGGCTGTCGACTTCGATGATGAGGCCGACCACTTCGCGCCGGCCGAAGCTGGCCAGCACCAACTGCCCGGGCAGGGGCTCGGCGCCCGGCGCGCAGGGCCAGCGGTAGTCGAACAGGCTGGTGAGCGGGGTGTCGAGGGCGACACGCAAGATGCAGTGGTCCATCAGTGGGGGCGTGCGTCCCTGGCAGCGTGCCCGGGTGTGGACAACTTTGTGGACAAGGACTTTGCAAGACGACGAGAAAGTTTGTTGTTAATCAAGACATGCCACCGACAACCAAAAGTCAAACAAATAAAAGGGTTTGGAATCAGCCACTTGCGAACACCTTCCCCATGGCGTTATTTTCCGGTTTTCGACCGCGTGTTTGTGTATAACTCTGCCGTCGCAGGGTTGACGGTACGCCGAAATTATCATGCGGCGCAGCATGAACTTAAAGTAAACCTTTACGTTTTGCGCTAAGTGCCAGTAAACCAAGGACTTTCCGAAATTATCCACATCTTCTGTGGATAACTTTGTGGACAATGAACCGAAAACCCCGTTTCACCTATGAGAAAGCACTGCCGAGCTGCTCATTTTCCATGCAGAAATATTCGAACAAGCCTTTAAAATCAATTACTTACGATCTAGCGAAATAATGCAAACTATCCACACCCTGCAAAAACGTTCATCCCGGATTTTGTGAATAAGTGTGAGTCTCTACACGGGAAATTGCCGTATTTTGTTGCCAAGTAGATAGCAATTGCCGCAAATTAAGCACCTCGGCCCTGGGCGCGCTGTTCCCGGCTGAAACGGTGCACGGCTTCCACCATGGCCGTCACCGATTCCGGCGGCGTGAACTGGGAAATACCGTGCCCGAGATTGAACACGTGGCCACTGCCGGCGGACGGCGCGCCGTAACTGGTCAGCGCGCGCTCCACTTCGACCCGGATCTGCTCGGGCGCTGCGAACAAAATGGCCGGATCGAGATTGCCCTGCAAGGCGACCTTGTGGCCGACCTTTGCACGCGCCTGGCCCAGGTTGACGGTCCAGTCCAGGCCCACCGCATCGGCGCCGATGTCGGCGATCTGCTCCAGCCACAGGCCGCCGCCTTTGGTGAACACGACGGCGGGAATGCGCACGCCGTCCTTGTCGCGCTTGAGCTGCTGCACCACCTGCTGCATGTAGGCCAGCGAGAATTCCTGGTAGGCGCCGTCGGCCAGGGCGCCGCCCCAGGAGTCGAAGATCATCACGGCCTGGGCACCGGCGTCGATCTGGGCGTTGAGGTACTGGGCCACCGCGTTGGCGTTGATGGTCAAAATGTGGTGCATCAGGTCTGGCCGGCTGTAGGCCAGCTTTTTGATGGTGTGCCACTCTTTCGAGCCGCTGCCTTCGACCATGTAGCAGGCCAGGGTCCAGGGGCTGCCCGAAAAGCCGATCAGGGGCACGCGGCCGTTGAGGGCCTGGCGAATCTGGGTAACGGCCTTGAACACGTAGTCGAGCGAGTCGAGGTCGGGCGCGCGCAGCTTCATGATGGCTTCTTCGGTGCGCAGGGGGCGCTCGAACTTCGGCCCTTCCCCATCGGCGAAATACAGGCCCAGGCCCATCGCATCGGGCACCGTCAGGATGTCGGAGAACAGGATCGAGGCGTCCAGCGGATAACGGTCGATCGGCTGCAAGGTCACTTCCGTTGCATAGTCCGGATTCTTCGCCAGGCCCAGGAAGGAGCCGGCCCGCTCGCGCGTGGCGCGGTACTCAGGCAGATAGCGGCCCGCCTGGCGCATCAGCCACACCGGGGTGTAATCGGTCGGCTGGCGCAGCAACGCGCGCAGGAAAGTGTCGTTCTGGAGTGGAGCGAATTGGGGCATGACGGTGGCGGAAAGCTGGACGAAAGCCGCTATTATGGCATTGTCATGGCGGGGATCGTCCGCTCGCGCGCCACTGGCGAGCGGCCCGCCAAACGTGGCATACTCGGCGTCTTCCCGCTCGACGCGCCGCAGCGCACCACCCATGACAAGTTCGCCACTTCAAGCGTATGCGCCCTTTGGCGCCTGGCCTTCCCCCATTACCGCCGCCGTGGTCGCCGCAGGCGCCGCGCCGCTCTCGCAAAGCGCCATCGATGGCGACGATGTGTACTGGGTCGCGGGCCGCGCCAGCGAAGGGGGCCGCAACACCCTGCTGCGCGAGCGCGACGGGACCATTACCGAACTGACCCCGGCCAGTCTGGTCTCCGGGACCGGCGCACCTTTTAACGTGCGCAGCCGGGTGCATGAATACGGCGGCGGCGCCCTGCTGGTCGACCAGGGCCTGATCGTGTTTTCCCATTTCGCCGACAACCGTTTGTATGTGCTGCGCGATGGCGAAGCGCCCGCTCCCTTCACCCCCGCGGGCTCGCGCCGCTACGCCGACTTCGTCCACGATGCCAACCGCCAGCGCCTGATCACCGTGTGCGAAGACCACGCCGGCGGCGGCTACCCCGCCAATTTCATATGCGCCGCCGGTTTCGATGGCAGCCAGACCACGCTGGTGTCGGGCGCGGATTTCTATGCGGCGCCCCGCCTGTCGCCCGACGGCAGCCAGCTGGCGTGGCTCAGCTGGATGCATCCCTGCATGCCGTGGCAGGGTACGCAGCTGTGGCTGGCCGACCTGGCCGCCGACGGCAGCGTGAGCCAGGCCCGCCTGGTCGCCGGCGGAGAAGATGAATCCATCTGCCAGCCCGAATGGTCGCCGGGCGGCGCGCTGCACTTCGTCTCGGACCGCAGCGGCTGGTGGAATCTGTACCGCTTCGATGGAGCGCACAGCGCCGCGCTGTGCCCCCGCGAGGCCGAATTCGGCGGCCCCCTCTGGACCTTCGGTAACGCCCTGTATGGTTTCAGGAGCGAGTCGGACATCGTTTGCAGCTATATTGAAAATGGCGTCAGCCAGCTCGCCCGCCTGTCCAATGGCGCGCTCACGCCGATCGCCAATCCCTACCAGGAAATCCGCGAATTGCGGGTGCACGGCGACGTCATCGTGTTCTTCGGCGGCGCGCCCACCATCGCCAGTGAGCTGGTGCGGATGGATCTGGCAACAGGCACCAGCCGCGTGCTGGCCACCTCGATCGCCAGCCTGCCCGCGACGGCCAATCTATCCGTCCCCGCCAGCATCAGCTATCCCAGCGCGGGCGGGCGCACCGCTTACGCCTTTTATTATCCGCCGCAAAACGCCCGCTATCAGGCCGATCCCGCAGCGGGCGAAAAACCGCCCCTGATGGTGATCGGCCACGGCGGCCCCACCAGCATGGCCGCCAACACCCTCAAGTTGGCGACCCAGTTCTGGACCAGCCGGGGCTTTGCTGTCCTCGACGTCAACTACGGCGGCAGCACGGGCTTCGGCCGCGCCTACCGCAACGCTTTGAAAGGGCAGTGGGGCGTGGTGGACGTGGACGACTGCGTGGCCGGCGCCCGCTACCTCGCCGAACAGGGCCTGGTCGATGCGGACCGCCTCGTCATCCGCGGCGGCAGCGCGGGCGGACTGACGGTGCTGTGCGCCCTCGCCTTCCACGATGTGTTCAAGGCGGGCGCCAGTTACTACGGCGTGTCCGACCTGGCGGGACTGGACGCGGATTCGCACAAATTCGAAGCCCAGTACACGGCCTGGCTGATCGCGCCCCAGCCCCAAGCGGCCCAGCTGTACCGCGAGCGCTCGCCCATCCACCATGCCGATAAACTGAAAAACCCCATGATCTTTTTCCAGGGTCTGGACGACAAGGTGGTGCCGCCCCCCCAGTCCGAGGTGATGGTGGACGCCCTGCGCCGCGCCGGCGTGCCGGTGGCTTACATGACGCTCGAAGGCGAAGGCCATGGCTTCCGCAAAGCCGACAGCATCGTGCGCACCCTGGAAGCGGAATTGGCGTTTTATTTGCGGATCTTTGGCGTGACGCCAGCGGAGCCTTTGCCCGCCCTGCACATTGAAAATCTGCCCGACGCCGCATGAGCGCCAGCAGTCTGAAACAGCAGTTCGCCGCGTTCACGGATGCCCAGAAGCTGGTGGCCGCCTTGCTGGCGCTGGCCGGCGAGCCAATGGGCAAAAGCCGCATTACCCTGCACTTCGCCGAGATGGGTATCGTAATGCCGGCCGACGTGCTCGACGCGGACCTCAAGCTGCTGCGCGAAATGAAGCTGGTCAGCGAAGTGGTGGGGCGGGGCTTCGCGCTGGCCCAGGAAGCCAGCTGGCCCGCCATCCGCGCAGCCGGCGCGATGGACATGCTGGTGCCCCTGTCGGCCGCCTACGAAAAGATCATGCCCCTGCGGACCAACTGGGAAGGCTACGTGGTGCTGCGCAGCTACCGCCAGGGCGTGGCCCTGCTGCGCATGGCCATGGTCAATGGCGACGGCGTGGCGGTGTGGGCGCCCCTGCTGGACGCCTGCCTGGCCTGCCACGAGGCGGGCTATCTGCATCCCCTGGCTGACATCGCCGGCCGCCCCTTCGAACCGGAACTGGTCGACCGGGTGCACTACGAGCTGCGCTACGAAACCATCACTGTCCTGCTGGGCTACACGGAGCACCATCCCGACGATGCCCAGGCCGTGCGCGCCTACGCCGAGGCGCTGGTCAAGCAGCCCGGCGCGCCCATGACCTTGCGGGTGGCGCTCACCAATCAGCTGATCCTGTGCGGCCGCTTTGCGGATGCCGCTGCGCTGATGGACAATCTCGATCCCTCCTACGCCCACATGTTCGGCGCCGCCATCGCCCTGCTGCGCGGCGATGACGACCTGGCCCTTTCCGGCTTTGAAGAAGCCTTGAAACTGCGCCGCAAGGAGACCGGTAAGAAGAAAGCCATCTTCGCCGGCTTCTGCGGCCACCTGTACGTGCTTGGCCTGTTGAAAAGTGGCGATGCGCGCCATCTGAAACTGGCCGAGGCTTACCTCGATATCGCCACCCGCGCCGTGCAAAATCCCGATACGGCCGTCTACCAGCAACTGAGCATGCTGCGCCAGATCCGCGCCGGCACGGTCGATCCGGACGTGCTGCCCTCGCGCGCGTGGGAAACCGCCATGCAGCCCGTGATGTTCCGCGCCCTGCTGCACTGGTGGCTGGGCGCCCCCCAGTTGAGCGGGCGGCGCGCCGAGATCGACGCCATGTTCGAACTGGCTGCGGGGGCCGGTTTCGATTTGCTTGCGGCCCAACTGGGTGCGGTGCTGGGCCACATCGGCGCGGTCAGCCGCGAGCAGGAAGCGACCGCCCTGCGCCAGCGCCACCGTTTTGCCGACATGAGTTTGTGGTTCGAGCGGGAAGAAGCCTGGCAGCGCCAGCTCAACGCCCTGATCAACCTGCAGCCGGCCGTCAATGTGGAGACGGTGCGCGAGTCGCGCCTGGTCTGGCTGATCGGCTATGCCGCCGACTGGGGCATCAACAGCATCGAACCGCGCGAGCAGAAGCGCGATGCGCAGGGCGGCTGGAGCAAGGGCCGCGCGATGTCCCTGAAACGCCTGGCCGATGAAGCGGACCAGATCGATTTCTTGACGGCCCAGGATCTGCAGGTGGTGGGCGCCATCGAAGCCTACAAATACTACAGCCAGAGCGGCACCAAATATGAACTCGACACCGACAAGGCCATCACCGCCCTGATCGGCCATCCCCTGCTGTTCTGGATCGATGCGCCGGGCGCGCGGGTCGAGTTGCTGCCGGGCGAGCCGGAGCTGCTGGTGAAAGCGCGCGGCGGCGAAGTGACCATCACCATGCGTCCGTCCACCGTCAACGAAGAAGACCTGTGCATCACCCGCGAGACGCCCAGCCGCCTGCGCGTGGTGCGCCTGACGCCGGAGCACCGCCGGGTGGGCGCCATCATCGGCAAGGGCCTGGTGGTGCCGCTCGCCGCCGAAAAGCAGGTGTTGAAGGCCATCGGCGCGATTTCCTCGATCGTCACCGTGCAGTCGGACATCGGCGGCAGCGCGGGAGACATTGAGCAGGTGGCGGCGGACGCCCGCCTGCACGTGCACCTGCTGCCCTACCAACAGGGCTTGCGCATGCAGGTGCTGGTGCGGCCCCTGCCTGGCGCGGGCGCCTATTATTCGCCCGGCAGCGGCGCCGAAAGCGTGATCGCCGACTTGAACGGCGTGCGGGTGGAAGCGAAGCGCGATTTGAACGGCGAGCGGGAAGCGGAGCGCCAGCTGATCGGCGCTTGCCACGCGCTGGAACAGGCGGAGTCCGAACATGGCGAATGGCTGCTGGGCCAGCCGATTCCCTGCCTGGAGCTGCTCACCGAACTGCAGGACGTCGATCCCGCTAAGGTGGTGGTAGCCTGGCCCGAGGGCGAATCGTTCCGCGTCACCAAAAAAGTCGAATCGAAGTCAATGCGCTTGTCCATCAAGCGCGAAAACGACTGGTTCGCCGCCAAGGGCGAAGTGCAGATCGACGAGGAGCGCATCGTCGATCTGCGCGCCCTGCTCGACATGCTGCGCTCGAGCCGGGGTCGCTTCATCGAACTGGGCGACAACCAGTTCATGGCCCTGTCGACGGAGCTGCACCGCCGCCTGATGGAACTGGCCTCGTTCGGCGAGACGACCAATGATGGCGTGCGGGTGCACCCGCTGGCCAGCTTCGCGCTGGAGGAACTGGCGCAGGACGCGGGCGGAGTCAAGGCGGACAAGCTGTGGAAGGAGCACCTCAAACGCATGGCCGCCACCACGGCCTATGTACCGGCGCTGCCCTCGACCCTGCAGGCGGAACTGCGCGACTATCAGCAGGAAGGGTTTGAATGGCTGGCGCGCCTGGCCCAGTGGGGCGTGGGCGCCTGCCTGGCCGACGACATGGGTCTCGGTAAAACCGTGCAGGCGCTGGCCCTACTGCTGCTGCGCGCGCCGGGCGGGCCGGCGCTGGTGGTGGCGCCCACGTCCGTGTGCATGAACTGGATGGCGGAGGCGGCCAAATTCGCCCCAACGCTGCGCATCAAACTGTTCGGCGCCGGCGACCGCGCCGCCCTGCTAAGCGGGGTCGAAGCTTTCGACCTCGTCATCGTCAGCTACGGCCTGTTGCAATTGGAGGCGGCGCAGTTTGCCAAGGTGGCCTGGCACACGGTGGTGCTGGACGAAGCGCAGGCCATCAAGAACAACGCCACCAAGCGCTCGCACGCCGTGATGGCACTGCAGGGCGACTTCAAAATGGTCGCCACCGGCACCCCGCTGGAAAACCACCTGGGCGAGTTGTGGAATCTGTTCAGGTTCATCAATCCCGGTTTGCTGGGCACGGCCGACCAGTTCAATCTCAAGTTCGCAGGACCGATTGAAAAAGCCCAGGACAAGCGCGCCGAGCAGGGTGCGCGGGCGCGCCTGCGCCGCCTGATCCAACCTTTCATCCTGCGCCGCACCAAGGCGCAGGTGCTGTCCGAGCTGCCGCCCCGCACGGAGATCGTGCTGCCGGTCGATCTGACGGAACAGGAGACGGCCCTGTACGAGTCGCTACGGCGCGATGCCCTGAACCGCCTGGCCGCGCTGGAAGCGCCGCAAAATCAAAAGTCGATCGAGATCCTGGCCGAGATGATGAAGCTGCGCCGCGCATGCTGCAATCCGAACCTGGTGGCGCCCGAACTCAATCTCGCCAGCAGCAAGCTGGCCGCGTTCGCGCGCCTGGTCGATGAGCTGCTGGAAAACCGCCACAAGGCCCTGGTCTTCAGCCAGTTCGTCGACCACCTGACCCTGATCCGCCGCTACCTGGACGAGCAGGGTGTACGCTACCAGTACCTGGACGGGTCCACTCCCATGGCCGAGCGCAAGAAGCGGGTCGATGCCTTCCAGGCGGGCGAGGGCGAGCTGTTTTTGATCAGTTTGAAGGCGGGCGGCGTCGGCATCAACCTCACGGCGGCCGATTATGTGATCCATATGGACCCGTGGTGGAATCCCGCGGTGGAAGATCAGGCCTCCGACCGTGCCCACCGCATGGGGCAACTGCGCCCCGTGACGATCTACCGGCTGGTGGCGCGCCACACCATCGAGGAGGGCATCGTGGAGCTGCACAAGCACAAGCGCGACCTGGCCGACAGCCTGCTGGAAGGGGCTGACCTGGCGGCCCGAATGTCGCCCGGCGAAATGCTGCGCATGCTGGAAGAAGGCCTGGCACGCTGACAATTTGAAGTATCAACACGCACATGAAAGCACGAGGCCATACATGATGAAGACAAAAATCGCGCTCGCGGTCCTGACGATGGTGTTTGCGCTGGCGCCCGCCGCCGCCAAGCCGAAGAAGGCGCACCGCGCCGCCGCAGCAGCAGCGCCGGCGCACAAGGCGTCCGCGAAATCGACCAAGGCGGGCAAAAGTAAAAAAGCGGTGGTGGTGGAGGAAGCGCGTCCCGTTTCCGCCGCAGCGCCGGTAGCCGCGGCGCCGGCCGAAAAACGTGCCGACCGCTCGCTTGATTACAACGCCCAGCAATTTCTCAACGCCCTCTGGAAGCTCGATCCGGAAGACGCCATCGCAGTGGGCAAATTCGATGGCGCCGCCGCCATGTCGGTGCCGAATGCGGCCCTGCGCGCGCGCCAGCTGGCCTTTGCCGACGAATGGCTGGCGAAATTCGACAAGATCGACCAGCGCCAGCTCTCGCCCAAACAGCGCACCGACCTGGCCGTCCTCGTCAACAAGGTCAAGGGAGACAAGTTCGCCCTCACCACTTTGCGCGAGTGGGAGTGGAACCCGGCCCTGTACAACATCGCCGAGCCGCTCGACCTGATTCTGTCGACCGACTACGCCGCCAAGCCCCAGCGCCTGCGGACACTTTTAAAGCGCCTGGCGCTGGCGCCGGCCTATTATCAGGCGGCCCAGGCCAGCATCGTCAATCCCACCCACGAGCATACCCAGCTGGCCATCGCCCAGGCGCCGGGGACCATGGTGGTGCTGGCGGAACTGGGCAAGGCGGCGCAAGAGTCGATCCTGACGGCGCAAGAGAAGGCGATTTTCGCCCAGCGCATCGCCAACGCTGGCACCGCCTTGCTGGCCTACGTGGATTTTTTGACGGCCCTCGACAAGCAACAGCAAGCCAGGAACAGCGCGCGCTCCTTCAGGATCGGCAAGGCCCTGTACGAACAAAAATTCGCCTACGAGATCGCATCGATCAACACGGCCGAACAGACCTACCAGAAGGCGCTGGCGGCCAAGGAAGAACTGCTGGTGCGGATGAACGGCCTGGCCGATGAACTGTGGCCCAAGACCATGGGCGCCGTCTCCAAGCCGGCCGACCGCTTTGCGAAAATCGGCATGGTGATCGACCGCCTCTCAGCCAGCCACGTCGCCCGCGAAAATTTTTTCCCCGAGATCCGCCGCCAGATCCCCGTGCTGCAGGACTGGGTGACTTCGCACAATCTGCTCACGCTCGACTCCCGCCGTCCCCTCGAAGTGCGCGAGACGCCTTTGTATAAAGCCGGCGTGGCCGGTGCCAGCATCGATGCGCCGGGGCCCTACCGCCCGCAGGACAAGACCTGGTACAACGTGACACCTTTGACCGGGCTGTCGGCGGCCGAGGCGGAGAGCACCCTGCGCGAGTACAACACCTGGATGCTGCAGATCCTGAATATGCACGAGGCGGTGCCGGGCCATTATGCGCAGCTGGTGTATGCGAATAAATCGCCTTCGCTGGTCAAGTCCCTGTTCGGTAATGGCGCCATGGTGGAAGGCTGGGCGGTCTACTCCGAGCGCATGATGCTCGAATCGGGCTATGGCGACAACGCGCCCGAGATGTGGCTGATGTGGTGCAAGTGGAACCTGCGCAGCGTGTCGAACACCATCCTCGATTACAGCGTCCACGTCAACGGCATGAGCCGTCCCCAGGCCATCGACCTGCTGGTGCGCCAGGCCTTCCAGACGCCGGCGGAAGCAAATGAAAAGTGGAGAAGGGTGCAGTTGTCGTCGGTGCAGCTGACCAGCTATTTCAGCGGCTACAGCGACATCATGGAACTGCGCGAACAGAAGAAGCAGGCGCTCGGTCCCGCTTTCAATTTGAAACAGTTCCACGAGCAGTTCCTCGGCTACGGCAACGCGCCCGTGAAGACGATCCGCGAATTGATGCAGTAACAGCGAGCGAAGGGCGGCGGACCTGACGCAATTTCGGTCCGCCTGCTAGAATCGATTCGCCATGCGGCGCGCATCTGGCGCGCCGTTTTTTTACCAGGACCCAGGACGATCGATGACCACAGCCAGCTCCAGCGTCAAACCCAACTCACCCGGTACCGTACTTTTCGCCAGCCTGATTGGCACCACCATCGAGTTCTTCGACTTTTATATTTACGCGACCGCCGCCGTACTGGTCTTTCCCAAACTGTTCTTCCCCGCTTCCGACGCCGCCGCCGCGACCCTGCAGTCGCTGGCGACCTTCGCTCTGGCCTTCCTGGCGCGCCCGATCGGGTCGGCCGTGTTCGGCCACTTCGGTGACCGCGTGGGCCGCAAGGCGACCCTGGTGGCGGCCCTGCTGACCATGGGCCTGTCAACGGTCATCATCGGCATGCTGCCCACCTACGCCACCATCGGCACCGTCGCCCCCTTGCTGCTGGCGCTGTGCCGCTTCGGCCAGGGCCTGGGCCTGGGTGGCGAATGGGGTGGCGCGGTGCTGCTGGCGACCGAGAACGCCCCACCGGGCAAGCGCGCCTGGTACGGCATGTTCCCGCAACTGGGCGCACCGATCGGCTTTTTTCTCTCGGGCGGCACCTTTCTGCTGCTCACGCAAGTGCTGACGGAAGCCGAATTCTTCGCCTACGGCTGGCGCATCCCTTTTCTCGCCAGCGCACTGCTCGTCATCGTCGGCATGTACGTGCGTTTGAAGCTGACCGAGACGCCCGACTTTGCGCGCGTGCTGGCCAAGAACGAGCGCGTCAAGGTTCCCGTCGTGACGGTGCTGCGCGATCACACGCGCGTGCTGGTGCTGGGCACCCTGATCGCCCTGTGCACCTTCGTGCTGTTTTATCTGATGACGGTGTTCACCCTCAGCTGGGGTACCAGCAAGCTGGGATTCTCGCGCAAGGATTTTCTGGAACTGCAGCTGTTTGCCGTGCTGTTCTTTGGCCTGACCATCCCCTTCTCGGCCGTGGTGGCCGACAAAAAAGGACGCCGCGAGACCATGATCTGGGTGTCGGCGGCGATCGCCGTGTTCGGGCTGGCGCTGGCGCCCTTGTTCGGCTCGGGCAGCACCGTGGCCGTCGGCTTCTTCCTGGCACTGGGCCTGGGCTTGATGGGACTGACCTACGGCCCGCTCGGCACCCTGTTGTCGGAGCTGTTTCCCGCTGCAGTGCGCTACACGGGCGCCTCGCTGACATTCAATCTGGCCGGCATTCTGGGCGCCTCGCTGGCGCCCTACGCGGCCACCTGGCTGGCGACCAACTACGGCCTCGCTTACGTGGGCTACTACCTGACGGCGGCTGCCGTCATCAGCCTGGTGCCGCTGCTGGCGACCACCAAGACGGCTCGCGCATAACGCTCGGACCTGCAGCGGCAAAAGGCCGGCGCTGGTGCGCCGGCCTTTTTTATGCGCGCCTTACTTCGGCATCAGCACGGTATCGATCACGTTGATCACGCCATTGGACTGGTAGACATCGTAGGTGCTGATGTTGGCGTGGCCGCCCATTTCATCGGCGATGGTGATGTTGTGCATGCCGTTCATCATGAAGGTCAGCTTGCCGCCTGCGGCAGTACCCAGTTCCGCCTTGCCGCCACCCTTTTTGATGGCGTTCGACAGCGCCATGAAGTCGTATTTGCCAGGGACGACGTGGTAGGTCAGGATCTTGGTGAGGGTCGCCTTGTTTTCCGGTTTGACGAGGGTGTCGACCGTCCCGGCGGGCAGTTTGGTGAAGGCCGCATTGGTGGGTGCGAACACGGTAAATGGGCCCTTGCCCTTGAGGGTATCGACCAGACCGGCTGCCTTGACCGCGGCTACCAGGGTGGTATGGTCGGCCGAGTTGACGGCGTTGTCGACGATGTCGCGCGAGGCGAGCATGGCCTGGCCGCCCACCATGACGTCGGCGGCGAGGGCGAAGGAAGAAGCGTTGAACAGCGTGGCGGCAAGCAGTGCTGCGAAGACGGTACGTTTCATGGTGAATCCTATCGTGGTTGTTGTTAAATAATTGACGGTGTCACCTGACTACATACGTCCGGCAGCGCCACACGGATTCAATTGACCGATCGATCGCCCGACCGCGGCCGGTAAAGATGTGCATTGATGCACAAGGGGCGTGCCTGTGCGCACCGGCACGGCGCCCGGTTCCTGCAATAGAATCGAAGCTCGCATAACTCGAAGATGACAGTTGTCGCGGCCCCGCCGGTCCCAGTTCACGGGACGCATGCTCCGGATCCGCCCCGGTTCCAGGTTTTATCCAGCAGTACTTCCACAGCGCCACCAGAGCGGAAAGCCACCGGCGCTGCTTTCACACTTACGGAGACACACCCATGAAATTCGCCATGCCCGCGCTTTGCCGGCCGCTCGCCGCCGCCGCGCTGCTGCTGTCCGCCCTTTCCCCTTCCGCCCAGGCCCAGGTCCAGGCCGGCCCTGGCAGCTGGTCATCCCAGCAAACCTGGGACGCCGACACCGTCAACGGCGGCAGCCTGACGGGCTTCTTCTACTGGCCCAGCACCCAGCCCACCCTGGGCGGCAAACGCGCCCTGGTGCTGGCCCTGCACGGCTGCACCCAGACGGCGCAAGGCGACGTGATCGACACGGGCGGCGGCTTCAACTGGCAGCAGGCGGCCGACCAGTATGGCGCCGTGGTGCTGGCGCCTAACGCCACCGGCAACGTGTATTCGAACCACTGCTGGGACTACGCCAACACCGGCCACAATCGCACTTCCGGCCACGACGCCATCCTCATCAAACTGATCAACCGCTTCCTCAGCGATTCGAAATACGCCATCGATCCCAACCAGGTCTACGTGGCCGGCCTGTCCTCGGGCGGCGGCGAGACCATGGTGCTCGGCTGCATGGCGCCCGATATTTTCGCCGGCATCGGCATCAACGCAGGTCCGCCGCCAGGCACGACGACGGCGCAGATCGGCTTCGTCCCCTCCGGCTACACGGCCACCACCGCGGGTAACAACTGCAAGGCCCTCGCCGGCAGCAACAGCGCCAAATTCGCGAGCCAGATCGCCGGTGTGGTGTGGGGCACCACCGACTACACGGTGGCCCAGGCTTACGGCCCGATGGATGCCAACGCCATGCGCATCGCTTACGGCGGCAGCTACACGCAGCAGGCGGCCGTGACCGTGCCCACCGGCGGCAGCGACGTCCGCTACAAGGACGCCAACGGCAAACTGCGTACCTCCGAGATGACGATCACCGGCATGGCGCACGCCTGGCCGGCCGGATCGGGCGGCCAGAACACGAACTATGTGGACGCCACCCACGTCAACTACCCGTCCTTCATCATGGACTTCTGGTTCAAAAATAATCTGCGCGTGTCCGCCGTGCCTGCGCCCACCGTCACCGCCTGCAGCGCCAGCGTGTCCGGTACCACCGTCACCGTCAGCGGCAGCGGCACCGACGCGGGCGGCACCATCAGCAGCTACAAGGTGGTGCTGACGGGACCGACCGCCGTCAACGACGCCGCCGCCGGCGCCGGCTCAAGCTTCAGCAAGGGCTATGCGGTCACCAACGGCTACTACACGGGCACCGTCACCGCCACCGACAGCGGCACCGGCCTGACCTCGGGCACCTGCAACATCGCCCAGTTCCTGGTCGGTACCGCACCGGCCATCCAGCCGCCCGCCAACGTCACCGTGGGCGCCGTCACCGCCAGCAGCATCGCCCTGTCCTGGTCGGCCGCCACCAACGCCACCGGCTACAACGTCTACCGCAACGGCAGCAAGATCACGGCTTCTCCCGTGACCACGACCTCGTACACGGCGACGGGACTGGCAGCCAGCACCGCGTATAACTTCCAGGTCTCCTCGGTCGGCGCCAGCGGAGAGAGTGCCCTGTCGGGCGTGGTGACGGGCACCACCTCGAACGGCTTCGTCTGTACTGCCACCAACGCCAGCAACTACGCCCACGTCCAGGCCGGCCGCGCCCACGACAGCGGCGGCTATGCGCTGGCCAATGGCTCGAACCAGAACATGGGGCTGGATAACACGTTTTATACGGCGACTCTGGCGCAGACGTCGGCGGGGTATTACGTGATTGGGAATTGCCCGTAAGCGGTGGCTTGCAGGGCGGGAGGAAACGGGGACAGGCCGGGCCGCGCAAGGCAGCGAGTGCCAGTCCCCGGTGCTGCCAACGTTCGGGAAATCAGGTCGCTTCTTCCGGCGCCTTGGTGGCCCGCGCAAAGATCGGGGCGGCCAGCAGGCCCAGTTCGAACAGGAGGCACATGGGGACGGCCAGCGAGAGCTGGCTGACCACGTCGGGGGGCGTGACGACCGCGGCGATGACGAAGGCACCGACCACGGCGTAGGGGCGGATTTCCTTGAGCTTGTCGACGCTGACGATCCCCATCCGCACCAGAATCACCACCACCACCGGCACCTCGAAGGTGGCGCCGAAGGCCAGGCACATGGACATGACGAAGTCGAGGTAGTTTTCGATGTCGGGCATGACGGAAATCGAGGCGGGGGCGAAGTCGCCGATGAACTTGAAAACGCGGCCGAACACCAGGAAATAGCAGAAGGCCACGCCGCCGATGAACAGCAGCGAGGACGAAATCACCAGCGGCAGCACCAGCTTTTTTTCGTGGGCGTACAGCCCCGGCGCCACGAAGGCCCACAGCTGATAGAACACCCAGGGAAGCGACAGGATGAACGCGACGAGTAAAGTCACTTTCATCGGTACCAGGAAGGGCGCGATGACGCCGGTGGCGATCATCTTCGAGCCGACGGGGAGCGAGGCGATCATCGGGTGGGCGATGAAATCGTAGATGGCGCCCGGCCCGGGCCACAGGAACAGCAGGCCGCAAATGATCGCAACGCCGACCGTGGCGCGGATCAGGCGGTCGCGCAGTTCGAACAGGTGGGAGATGAAGGTTTCTTCGCCCTCGGCTTTGTCGGTCATCTGGCTGCCTCGAAGAAGCGTAGCGAGCGGCCCGCTATCGCGTTGAGTAGCGGAGCCGTACCAAGGTACGGTGAGCAACGGAGATGGGATAGCGGGTCGCGCAGTAGCTTGTTCGAGGTTGCCATTAGAAGAAACTGGAAGAAGTGGATGCGCGGGGCCGGTATTTTTTCACGCGGGCGGCGCCGGACATGATGTGCATGCGGCCGCCGTGGCGCTGTTTGTACCAGCCGGGGATGGCGGAGTTGCGGGTCAGCTTCTTGCGGCGGAATTCGCGCGCCTTGCGTTCCAGGTCCGTCACGCTGGCGGTGGGATTGCCGTAGGTGGCGGGATGGCCGCGCCAGGCCGCTTCGACGTCGTCGACGGACGAATGGATGGTGTTCTGCACTTCGGTGCGGATCGATTCGGCCGTCTCGACGACTTCCTTGCGCAGGTTGCGCAATTCTTCCAGCTCGATTTCGCGGCTCACTTCCGACTTGACGTCATGCAGATAACGCTGGGCGCGGCCGTACAGGGTCCCGGCCATGCGCGCCACCCGGGGCAGCTTTTCGGGACCGATGACGACCAGCGCAACGACGCCGATGATGGCGATTTTGGAGAGACCGAGATCGATCATGGAGGGCCTGGTTCAAAGGGCAGGCGCCCGCGCGGCAAGCGGCAGGCGCGCGCCATCAGAACTTCGATTTCTCTTTCGCTTCGACGTCGATGGTGGACTTGTCGGCGACCATCTGGGTCGGCGGCACGGCGGTGGTTTTTTCTTCCTCGCCCTTCACGCCATCTTTAAAACCCTTGACGGCCTTGCCCACGTCGGAGCCGATATTGCCCAGTTTCTTGGTGCCAAACAGCAAAACCACGACCAGCAATACGATGACCCAGTGCCAGATGCTCATTGAACCCATGTTGTTCTCCTTACCGGCGCGAACGCCTTGAATTCGTGGAAATATTACTAGTGTAAAGCGAGTATACGCGATGGACCATCCGCTGTCCCATTCGCAATGGCAACTTACCGCTGTCCCCGCCAGGGCTTGGGCCCGCCGATCACGTGCAAATGCAGATGGTACACCTCTTGTCCGCCATCAGGCCCACTGTTGATCAGGGTCTTGTAGCCCCGCTCGGGACCATCGGCCCCATGCACGACGCCGCAGCCCTGATCTTCCGCCAGCCTGGGCGCCAGCGCAAGCATGCGGCCCAGCATGGCAGTGTGCTCGGAGGTGCAATCGGACAAGGTTGCCACATGGATCTTCGGGATCACTAGCAAATGCACGGGGGCGGCCGGGTTGATATCCTTGAATGCCAGCAATTCATCGTCTTCGTAGACCATGGTACTGGGAATCTGTTTGGCGGCGATCTTACAAAACAGGCAGTTTTCCAATCTATCCTCGCAAATCAAGAAGGGCGGGCGGCTTTTTCGGCGATGCCGGACACGCCTTCGCGGCGCGCCAGTTCATCGAGTACCTGCTGGGGCTTAAGGTCGAACTGGGCCAGCAGCACCATGCTATGAAACCACAGGTCGGCCACTTCATACAGTACCTTGGCGGAATCGCCGCCGTGGCGGGCGTCCTTGGCCGCCATCACCGTCTCGGTGGCCTCCTCGCCGATCTTTTTCAGGATGGCGTCGTCGCCCTTTGAAAACAGCTTGGCGACATAGGAGGTAGCGGGATCGCCGCCATTGGCCAGCTTTCGCGACTCGATGACATCAGCGAGCTGTTGCAGGATCGCGCTCATGGCTTTTTCTTCGGGTTGGCGTAAATGGTGTCGGGATCGACCAGCACGGGTTCCACGCTGTGCCAGTCGCCGCTGGCGGCATCGCCTTCGAATTTCTGGAAGAAGCAGGAGTGGCGGCCCGTGTGGCAGGCGATGCCGCCGGCCTGCTCGATTTTCAGCAGGATCACGTCTTCATCGCAATCGAGGCGGATCTCCAGCACCTTTTGCACGTGGCCGGATTCTTCGCCCTT
>JACXTT010006063.1_pt1 | contig 17358 bp, 15 predicted proteins | sample 9270951 | NCBI WGS metagenome assembly JACXTT01 (sample SAMN15532306, study PRJNA645909) | rock metagenome | isolation source: weathered quartz diorite | place: Puerto Rico | collected 2017-06-21 | reverse complement strand
CTGGCGTGCAGGGGCGCTTTCTGATACGGGTTGCCGGCCGGGACGATGCGCAGCTGATCCGGGCGCAGCAAGTCTTGAAACAGCCGGGCCAGGGCCACGTGGCCGGCATGGACGGGGTCGAAGCTGCCGCCCAGCAGTGCAGTACAAGTCACGATGCTGCCAGCCAATCCCGGGGCGGCAGAAAATCGGTGTAGAGGCGCGCCTCGGCGCTGCCCGCTTCCGGCTGCCAGTCGTAGCGCCAGTTCACCACGGGCGGCATCGACATCAAAATCGCTTCCGTTCTCCCGCCCGACTGCAGGCCGAACAGGGTGCCGCGGTCCCACACCAGGTTGAATTCCACGTAGCGCCCGCGCCGGTAGCACTGGAAATCGCGCTCGCGCTCGCCATAGGGCGTGTCCAGGCGCTGCTTGATGATGGGCAGGTAGGCGGCAATAAAAGCGTCGCCCACGCTGCGGGTCATGGCAAAAGCCTCGTCGAAGGGCAGCTCGTTGAAGTCGTCAAAGAAGATGCCGCCCACGCCCCGTGCTTCCTTGCGGTGTTTGAGATAAAAATACTGGTCGCACCAGTGCTTGAAGCGACCGTGCAGGTCGTCGCCGAACGGCGCCAGGGCATCGCGGCAGGTCTGATGGAAATGGCGCGCGTCTGCCTCGACCCCGTAATATGGCGTCAGGTCCATGCCGCCGCCGAACCACCACACCGGCTCTTTTCCCTCCGCCACCGCCTCGAAAAAGCGCACGTTCATGTGCACCGTGGGGGCGTGGGGATTGCGGGGATGCAGCACCAGCGACACCCCCATCGCCACCCAGGCGCGGCCTGCCAGCTCGGGACGGGCGTGCGCCGCCGACGGGGGCAGGGAGGCGCCCATCACGTGCGAGAAATTGACCCCGCCCCGCTCGAACACCTTGCCGTTTTCGATCAGGCGCGAGATGCCGCCGCCACCCTCCGGCCGCTCCCAGGCATCGCGCAGGAAGGGCTTGCCGTCCACCGTTTCAAGGGCGGCGACGATGCGCGATTGGAGGTCGAGCAGCCAGGATTTGACGGCGTCGGGGGAGGGGGCGGACATGAAATGACGGGTGGATTGCAAAAAGGAGGAGGGATTGTACAGCATGCAGCACCGGGGACTGGCCCTGCGGGCCTGTCCCCATTGTTCGATTTCTGATGCGAGGTCAAAACGGGGACAGGCACCGCTTTCGCATGCGAAAGCCGCCAGTCCCCGCCCTTCGATCAATGCTTCAAACCTCTCCACCCAATATCCCGCCGGAACTGCGCCCCATTGAAGTGAATCTTGTCCACATTCTCATATGCCTGCTTCTGCGCCATCTTGACGCTGTCGCCCAGCCCCACCACGCACAGCACGCGCCCGCCATTGGTTTGCAGGGTGCCGCCCACTTGCGCGGTGCCGGCGTGGAAGGTCACGCATTCGGCGGTCTCGGCGGGAATGCCGTCGATGACGTCGCCCTTGCGAGGGCTGTCGGGATAGCCGGCGGCGGCCATGACCACGCCGACGGCGGTACGGCGGTCCCATTCCAGTTCGACGGTATCGAGGCTGCCGTTGACGGCGTGTTCCATCACCGCCACCAGGTCGGACTTCAAGCGCGCCATGATGGGCTGGGTTTCCGGGTCGCCCATGCGGCAGTTGAATTCCAGCGTTTTCGGATTGCCGGCGGCGTCGATCATCAGGCCGGCGTACAGGAAGCCCGTGAATACGATGCCGTCCTTGGCCATGCCGGCGATGGTCGGGTTGATGATCTCGCGCATCACGCGCGCGTGCATGGCGGGGGTGACGATGGGGGCAGGGGAATAGGCGCCCATGCCGCCCGTGTTCGGGCCTTCGTCGTGGTCGCGCAGGCGCTTGTGGTCCTGGCTGGTGGCCAGGGGCAGGACGTGCTTGCCGTCGCACATGACAATGAAGCTGGCTTCTTCGCCCTGTAAAAATTCTTCGACGACGATGCGGGCACCCGCAGAGGTTGCTCCAAACGCGTGCGCGTTGTCGCGCAACATATCGTCCGCCGCCGCGTGGGCTTCTTCCAGGGTCATGGCAACGACCACGCCCTTGCCGGCGGCCAGGCCGTCGGCCTTGATGACGATGGGCGCACCCTGCTGGTCGATATAGGCGTGCGCTTGCGCGACGTCCGTGAACGTCTGGTAGGCGGCGGTGGGGATGCCGTGGCGCTGCATGAAGGCCTTGGCGAAATCTTTCGAACTTTCCAGCTGGGCCGCTTCCCGGGTCGGTCCAAAGATTTTAAGGCCGCGACCGCGGAACAGGTTGACGATGCCGGCCGCCAGCGGCACTTCCGGTCCCACCACGGTCAGGCCGATGTGCTCGGCCTGCGCGAAATCGGCCAGGGCGGCGGGATCGGTCAGATCGACGTTGACGAGGCGGTTGTCGCGCGCCGTGCCGCCGTTGCCGGGGGCAACGTAGACCATCTGGATGCGTTCGGATTGGGCCAGTTTCCAGGCCAGGGCATGTTCGCGACCGCCGGAACCCACTACCAGTATTTTCATGGAATGCTCGTGTTTAGTCTTCGATCAGGGCGTTGGTATAGACCTCCTGGACGTCGTCCAGGTTTTCCAGCGCGTCGAGAATTTTCTGCATCTTGAGGCCGTCTTCGCCCGAGAACACGGTCTCGGTCGAGGGCTTCATGATGATCTCGGCCACTTCGGCCTTGAAGCCTGCTTTTTCCAGGGCTTGCTTGACGCCGGCGAAGGCGAACGGATCGCACAGCACTTCGAAGCCGCCTTCTTCATCGGCCACGACGTCGTCGGCGCCCGCTTCCAGGGCCGCTTCCATCAATTTGTCTTCGTCCACGCCGGGCGCGTACAGCAGCTGGCCGCAGTGCTTGAACATGAAGGCAACCGAGCCCTCGGTGCCCATGTTGCCGCCGTGCTTGTTGAAGGCGTGGCGCACTTCGGCCACCGTGCGCACGCGGTTGTCCGTCATGCAGTCGACGATGATGGCGGCGCCGCCGATGCCGTAACCTTCGTAGCGCACTTCTTCATAGTTGGCCCCTTCCAGGCTGCCCGAACCGCGCTGGATGGCGCGGGTGACGTTTTCTTTCGGCATGTTAGCATCGGCCGCCTTGTCCACGGCCAGGCGCAGGCGGGGATTGGCATCCACGTCGGCCCCACCCATGCGGGCAGCCACCGTGATTTCCTTGATCAGGCGCGTCCAGATCTTGCCGCGCTTGGCGTCGGTGGCGGCCTTCTTGTGCTTGATATTGGCCCATTTGCTGTGTCCAGCCATGTCGAAACTTCCTTCAGCGGTATGCGATTGAGGCCAGCATTTTAGCATGGGCAGGGGCCGTAATTCCGCCGCCGCCCCCGCCTGGGGCTTGCGCAAGACAGTGGCGGGAGGAGCGCACGCGGCGCTTGACAAGGGGGGCGCCGGTGCGTTTGGCCGATTCCTCGTACAATGGTTCGATGAGCAAAACTGCAACAAGCATGCCGGCTGCCAGCGCGAGCACCAGCCCCAGTCCGGGTCTGGCCGGCGGCCTGGCCATCGCCGTCATCGGCGCCGTCCTGTTTTCCACCAAGGCCGTGGTCGCCAAGCTGCTGTACCGCTACCACATCGACGCCGTCACCCTGATCGCCTTCCGCATGCTGTTTTCCCTACCGGTGTTCGCGGCGGTGGCGCTGTGGAAAATGCGGGTGGGACCGCCCCTGTCGAACAGCGATCGCTTGCGCCTGATCGGCTTGGGCCTGGTGGGCTACTATTTGTCCAGCTTTCTCGATTTTCTTGGCCTGCAATATATCTCGGTGGGACTGGAGCGGCTGATCCTGTTTCTCACGCCTACTTTTGTGCTGCTGGTGACGGCCTTGTTGTGGAAGCGTCCCATCGGTCGCGCCCAGTGGCTGGCGCTGCTGCTGTCCTATTGCGGCATCGTGCTGGTGTTTATGCACGACCTGGCAGGCGGGGCGGGCAGCACTGTGATCGGCTCGCTGTTCTTGCTGGGCTCGGCTGTCAGCTACGCTATTTATCTGTTGTTCACGGGAGAAATGGTGCAGCGGATCGGTTCGTTGCGCCTGGTGGCCTACGCCATGTGCGTCTCCAGCGCCGCCTGCATCCTGCAATTTTTCGTGCTGCGGCCCGCGTCCCTGCTGATCCAGCCGGCGCCGGTCTACTGGCTCTCGCTGGTCAACGGCCTGTTCTGCACCATCCTGCCCGTGTTCTTGACGATGATTGCCGTGCAGCGCATCGGCGCGGCCACCGCCTCGCAGGCCGGCATGATCGGGCCCGTGTACACCCTGTTCCTGGGCGCCCTGATCCTGGACGAAACCATCACCGCCATCCAGCTGGCGGGCACCGCCCTGGTCATCGCCGGGATTACCATGCTGTCGAAGAAAAAATAAAGGAAACGCATTTTGAACCCCGTGCAAGCACGCATTGCCCTGATTGCCCACGACATGAAGAAAGACGACATGGTGGCCCTGGCCGCCGAGTACGCCCCTTTCCTGCGCACCTGCAAGCTGATCGCCACCGGCACCACGGGCGCGCGCCTGATGGCCGAAGTGGGGCTGGCGGTGGAGCGAAAGCTGTCGGGCCCTTGGGGCGGCGATCTGCAGATCGGCGCCGAGCTGGTGGCGGGCCGCATCGACGCCGTGATTTTCCTGCGCGACCCCATGACGCCCCAGCCCCACGAGCCCGACATCAACGCCCTGGTGCGCGCCTGCGACGTCCACAATGTGGCCTGCGCCACCAACCTGGCCAGCGCCCACCTGGTGCTGACCCAGCTGCAAACTTCCACCAATCAAGCCAAGGAGACAGCATGACGACAAGCAAAGCCATCCGCATCAACCGCACCGGCGGTCCCGAAGTGCTGGAGTATGTCGACGTCGAGGTGGGCACGCCCGGCCCCGGCGAGGCCACGGTGCGCCAGCACGCCATCGGCATCAACTATATCGACGTGTATTTCCGCACTGGACAGTATCCCCAGCCCCTGCCTGCGGGCGCCGGCATGGAAGGCGCCGGCGTGGTGGAAGCGGTGGGCGAGGGCGTCACGGAAGTGAAAGTGGGCGACCGGGTCGCCTACGCGGGCCGGCCCAACGGCGCCTACGCCGAAGTGCGCAACATGCCCGCGTCCATCCTGTTGAAACTGCCCGACAGCATCGATTTCGAAACGGGCGCGGCCATGATGCTGCAGGGCCTGACCGTGCAATACCTGTTCAACCGCACCTACAAGGTCAAGGCGGGCGACACGATTTTGTTCCACGCGGCGGCGGGCGGCGTGGGCCTGATCGCCTGCCAGTGGGCCAAGGCCATCGGCGCCAAGCTGATCGGCACGGTGGGATCGGACGAAAAAGGAAAACTTGCGCTGGCGGCGGGCGCGGCCCACGTCATCAACTACAACACGGAAAATTTCGTCGAGCGCGTGGCGGCGATCACGGGCGGCGCCAAGGTGCCCGTCGTCTACGATTCCATCGGCGCCAGCACGTTCATCGGCTCGCTGGACTGCCTGCAGCCGCTGGGCATGATGGTCAGCTTCGGCAGCGCTTCCGGCCCCGTGCCGCCGTTTTCACTGCAGGAACTGGCTTCGCGGGGCTCGCTGTTCATCACCCGTCCCACCCTGTTCTCCTACGCGGCCAAGCGCGCCGACCTGGAAGCGATGGCGGCCGATCTGTTCGCGATGGTGTCGAGCGGGAAGGTGAAAATCGATATCAACCAGCGTTATCCACTGAAGGATGCGGCGCGGGCGCATGAGGAACTGGAAGCGAGAAAGACGACGGGGTCGTCCATTTTGTTGCCTTAAAAAGCATCGGGGACTGGCCCTGCGGGCCAGTCCCCGGCATTAACCTTGCTTGAGTTCAATCCGCCGAGCACCGCCATTCGGCCCCGGAAACCCTTCAAACGCACTCTGCACAAGCGCCGGCATCAAGGCGGGCGTGGAAGGCTGGCTGCTGTTGTTATGCACCGTCACGTCAAACAAAGGCTTGCCGTCCTTGGCCGAGCGGATCGCCACCTGCACGTCGCGCTGGTAGACGTGACGCTCGACCACCTGATAGCCAGCGGGGCCGCCCCAGAAGGGGTCGTAGAAGCCGCCATAGTAGCCGCCGAAATGACGGCGGTAGGGACCCCAGTAGCCGAAGCGGGCGGAAGAATAAAAGAAGGGATCGACCGCCTGCACCACCTGGACGGGCACGTCGGTGGTGCGGAAGCGCATCTTGACTTTCAAGGCGGCGTCGGCGCCCGCTTCAGTGAAACCCAGCCTGGCCAGCTGGCCCCGCACCAAGTCGAGGTAGCTGCGCACTTCCAGGGTGTCGTCCTGGGGGGCTGGGGCGTCGATCGAGTAGGTCTTGTTGGCGAGATCGGCCGGCCACTGCTGGAAGGTAGTCACGTCGCTGCGGACGGTGGTGGCGCAGCCGGCCAACATCAAGGTGCAGGCCGCGGCCGCGGCGATTGCAAGGCGTTTCATGTTGTTCTCCAAGTGCATTGGTTTTTCCCTAGTTCAGTGTATTGCGCGCACTGTTGAAAGGCAAAAGATTTACAGAATGTTACCGCACTTGACAGAGCGATACAGTCAATCCGGCGGGCCCAGTGGCCCCCGCTCTTGGTAAAATAGCCCGATCCCCACCGCCTGACTGGTTTGATTATGCGCACCGACATTTCCCAGACGATCTATCGCAACGACTACACGCCGCCCAGCTACCTGGTCGACACCGTCGAACTGGGCTTTGACCTGGATCCGGCCCGCACCGTCGTCGCCAACCGTCTCACCATGCGCCGCAACCCGGCCGGCACGGGTAGGCAGATCGATTTATACGGCGAGAACATCACCCTGGTGGCGCTGCGCATGAATGGCGTGGCGCTGACCCGCCGCCAATACCGCATCGACGGCAACCTGCTGCACATTCCGAATGCGCCGGACGAGGTCGTGCTGGAAATCGAGACCACCTGCGCGCCGGAGCGGAACACGACCTTGAACGGCTTGTACTGCTCGAACGGCAATTTTTTCACCCAGTGCGAGGCCGAAGGTTTCAGGGCCATCAGCTATTTTCCGGATCGCCCGGACGTGATGGCCGTCTACACCGTCATGCTGCGCGCCGACAAGAATACCTACCCGGTGCTGCTGTCTAACGGCAATCTGATCGAAGAGGGCGACTTGGGCGACGGCCGCCATTACGCCAAGTGGGAAGATCCCTTCCCGAAACCGTCCTACCTGTTCGCCCTGGTGGCCGCCAGGCTGGTCTGCCAGGAAGAGCAGTTCAAGCTGGCCGACGGCCGCACCGCCTTGCTGCAAGTGTGGGTCGAAGACGGCAATCTGGACAAGACCGATTACGCCATGCAATCGCTCAAGCACAGCATCCGCTGGGACGAGGAGCGCTTCGGCCTGGAGCTGGACCTGGACCGCTTCATGATCGTTGCCGTCAGCGACTTCAATATGGGCGCGATGGAAAACAAGGGCTTAAATATCTTCAACACCAAATACGTGCTGGCCAACCCGCGCGTCGCCACCGACGTCGATTTCGCCGGCATCGAGGCGGTGGTGGGCCACGAATATTTCCACAACTGGACGGGCAACCGGGTCACCTGCCGCGACTGGTTCCAGCTGTCCCTCAAGGAAGGCTTGACGGTCTTCCGCGACCAGGAATTTTCGGCCGACATGATCGGCACGGACAGCGGCCGCGCCGTCACCCGTATCGACCAGGTGCGCACCTTGCGCCAGGCCCAGTTCCCGGAAGATGCGGGACCGATGGCCCACCCCGTGCGGCCCGATTCCTTTGTCGAGATCAACAATTTTTACACGGTGACGATCTACGAAAAGGGCGCGGAAGTGGTGCGCATGTACCAGACCCTGATCGGCCGCGACGGTTTCCGCAAGGGCATGGACCTGTATTTTGAACGCCACGATGGCCAGGCCGTGACCTGCGACGATTTCCGCGCCGCCATGGCCGATGCCAGCGGGCGCGACCTCAGCCAGTTCGAGCGCTGGTACAGCCAGGCCGGCACCCCGGTCGTCAAGGCGGAAACGGCCTATGATGCCAAGGCCGGCAGCTACACCATCACCCTCTCGCAATCCTGCCCCGCCACCCCCGGCCAGGCGACGAAATTGCCTTTCCACATACCGGTGGCGGTGGGCTTGCTGGGCGCCGACGGCCGCGACATGAAGCTGGGCAGCAACGGCGCCACCACGGCCGTGCTGGAACTGACGGAACAGAAACAGACCTTCACCTTCAATGGCGTCAAGCAATTGCCGACGCCCTCACTGCTGCGCGATTTTTCCGCGCCCGTCGTGCTCGAGTACGACTACACGGACGAGCAATTGCTGCACTTGTTCAGCCACGACAGCGATGCCGTCAACCGCTGGGAAGCGGGCCAGCGCCTGGCCATGGCGCGCCTGATGGCCATGACCAATGCCGTCGAGGAAGGCATCGCGCCCACCCTGGACGACACCTTCATCGGCGCCATGCGCAAGCTCTTGACGGACGAGAAGCTCGACGCCGCCTTCCGCGAGCAGGCCCTGCTGCTGCCCTCGGAAACCATTATGGCCGAGCAACTGAAAGTGGTGAATCCCCACGCCATCCACACGGCCCGCCAGTTCATGCGCGCCGCCATCGGTGACGCCCTGCGCAGCGAACTGACGGCGCAATACCACGCCAACCTGACGCCCGGCCCCTACAGCCCGGACGCGGTGGCGGCCGGCAAGCGGGGCTTGAAAAACCTGTGCCTGGCCTACCTGAACGCGGCGCCCGATGCGGCCAGCCAGCACCTGGCCCAGCAGCAGTTCGCCGAGGCCGGCAATATGACCGACCGTGTCGCCGCCCTGCAATCGCTGGTGCACGCCCAGGCGGCCGGCGCCCATGCCGCCCTGCACAGTTTTTACACGGAATTCTCCGGCGAGGCGCTGGTGGTCGACAAGTGGTTCGCCATGCAGGCCGCCGCGCCCGACAACGACGTCGGCGCCATCCGCGACCTGATGAAGCATCCAGCCTTCAACATCAAGAACCCCAACCGCGCCCGCAGCCTCATCTTTAATTTCTGCGGTGGCAACCCCTCGCAATTCCACGCCCTCGACGGCAGCGGCTACGCCTTCTGGGCGGAACAGGTGATTGCCCTCGACGTGCTCAATCCGCAAGTGGCCAGCCGCCTCGCGCGCGTGATGGACCGCTGGCGCCGCTACACCCCACAGCTGCAGCGTCACATGAAAGAAGCCCTGCAGCGCGTGGCCGGCGTCAAGAAACTGTCCAGCGACGTGCGCGAAGTCGTCAGCAAAGCCCTGTCCGAATAAAATACTCTCACCATAAGGATGTCCATGAAACGCATCAGCCTCACGCAATACCTCGTTGAAGAGCAGCGCCTGCACAATTCGATCCCGGCCGAATTGCGCCTGTTGATCGAAGTGGTGGCGCGCGCCTGCAAGACCATCAGCCACTCGGTGGGCAAGGGCGCGCTGGGCGACATCCTCGGCAGCGCCCACACGGAAAACATCCAGGGCGAAGTGCAGAAAAAGCTCGACGTCATCTCCAACGAAATTTTGCTCGAGGCGAACGAATGGGGCGGCCACCTGGCCGCCATGGCCTCCGAGGAAATGGAATCGATCCACCCGATCCCGAACCGCTATCCGATGGGCGAATACATGCTGCTGTTCGACCCCCTCGACGGCTCCTCCAACATCGACGTCAACGTCTCGATCGGCACCATTTTCTCGGTGCTGAAAGCGCCGGACGGCATGGGCACCCCCACCGAAGAGCACTTCATGCAGCCCGGCAGCGCCCAGGTGGCGGCCGGCTATGCCGTGTATGGCCCGCAGACCATGCTGGTGCTCACCACCGGCAACGGTGTGAATTGCTTTACCCTGGACCGCGAGATGGGCTCCTGGGTGCTGACCCAGCGCGACATGAAGATTCCCGCCGACACCAAGGAATTCGCCATCAATATGTCCAACCAGCGCCACTGGCATCCGCCCGTGCAGCGCTACGTGGAAGAACTGCTGGCGGGTGACACCGGCCCGCGCGGAAAAAATTTCAATATGCGCTGGGTGGCTTCGATGGTGGCCGACGTGCACCGCATCCTGACCCGCGGCGGCATTTTCATGTACCCCGCCGACACCCGCGACACCGCCATGCCCGGCAAGCTGCGCCTGATGTACGAAGCCAACCCGATGGCCCTGATCGTCGAGCAGGCCGGCGGCGCCGCCACCGACGGCAAGCAGCGCATCCTCGACATTCCCCCGCACAAACTGCACCAGCGCGTGCCCGTCTTCCTGGGCTCGAAAAACGAAGTGGAGCACGTCACCCAGTACCACGCAGCCGGATGATGATGCACTAAGTTATGCGTAAAGCCGCATAATTGCGCGGCTTCGACAATTGGCACTAGCAAGATCGGTGCAGTTCTTGCTAGAATACGGCTCGCCGCCGCTTTAGCTCAGTTGGTAGAGCAGTTCATTCGTAATGAAAAGGTCGCCAGTTCGATTCCGGCAAGCGGCACCAGAAATACCGTAGTAGATGCACATCGTAAAAAAACCCGCTCGCGTTACTCGCAGCGGGTTTTTTGTTGGCTGGCCGTTTGTTCAGCGTTTCGTGCTCAAATCCACGATCATCCGCGTCAGCAGATACAAACGGGGCACGATGCTGTTCAGTTCAGCGTATTCGTTTTCGGTATGAATGTTGCCGCCGACGATACCGAAGCCGTCCAGGGTGGGGGCGGCCACGCCGCTGGTGTAGTTGGCGTCGCCCGCGCCGCCCGATCCCTCCATCGTCAGCTTCATGCCCAGTTCGCCGTAAATGGCTTGGGCGCGGGCGGCCAGGGCCTGCGTGGCGGGGTTGTCGGACATGGGGGCCATGCCGCGGGTGACGGAGGTCGTCACTTGCGTGCCGGCGATCAGCTGCTTGCGGGACAGCTGGGCCATGGCTTGCTCGACCCGCGTGAATTCGGCGGCGTCGCGCACGCGCATATCGCCTTTGACGACGGCGGTGTCGGGAATGACGTTGCTGCGGTCGCCCGACTGGAACACGGTGAAGTTGACGGTGGTGCCCTTGCTGGCATCGCCCAGGTTGGCCATCTGCAGCATCTGATGGGCCGCTTCCATGGCGGCATTGCGCCCCGCTTCCGGCGCCACGCCGGCGTGGGACGATTTGCCCTTGACGTCGATGCGCAGGTCGCCGCTGCCCTTGCGCCAGATAACGAGACCGTCGGCGGCGCGGCCGGGTTCCATGCTCAGGGTCACGTCGTGGGCTTTCGCCAGCTTTTCAATCAGAGAATAACTGCCTTTTGAAAAGGTCTCTTCGTTGGTGTTGATCATCAGGGTCAGTTGGGCGAAGTCGTTGAACTGCATGGCCTGCAAGAGGCTGATGGCTTCCAATGCCATCACGATGCCGCCCTTGTCGTCCATCACGCCCGGCCCGTAGGCGCGGTCGCCCTCGATGCGAAAAGGGCGGGCGGCGGCGCTGCCGTCGGCGAACACGGTGTCCATGTGGGCCAGCAACAGGATTTTGGCCTTGCCCTTGCCTTTCAAGGTGGCGACCAGGTTGTGGCCTGCGGCCGGGGCGGCGGAGACCAGTTCCACCTGCATGCCCCGTTTCTTCATTTCCTCCGCGAGCACGGCGCCCACTTGGTCGAGACCTTTTTCGCTGCCTGTGCCGGAGTCGATGCTCACCAGCTTTTGCAGCAGGCTGATGAACTGCGGCTTGACAACGCCGGCGCGCTCATACAGCTGCACATTCTTGCCGCCTTCGGCCCCCAGAGCGATGCTGCTCAGTGGGATCGACAACAGCAGGGCCAGGGTTTGCCAGGCAACAGGACGGCGGCGGGGTGGGCGCAGGATGACCTTCATGAGGAGTGTTGTAATTCCAATAAATAATACGTCGAATTTTTACAAATTGACACATATTTACACCCGGGATGGCGCCGCCAATAGCAGGCGTGGCCGATACAATAGACCCAGGCAGCATCGGCCCACCGGGCGCGGCGTTTGGTCAAGCTATTCAATCGAGGAGAAAAATAATGATCGCCAATAAAATCACGGCCCGCGCCATTCGGGTGGCGGCCTTCGTCGCCGTGGCGGCTGCATCGTGCTCGGCCATGGCCCAAAGCCAGGAATACCGCCGCGGCTACGACCAGGGTTATCGCGATGGTCTGATGGCGGCGCAGAACGGTCAGCGGCCCGGCTACCGCGAGGAGCGCGGCGCTTACCGGATCGAGATCGACCAGGCCGATTACGGCGTGCGCGGGGCGTTTTGCGATGCGCGGCCCGCCGTGCGGCAGGCGCTGGGACGGGGCAGCAATTTTTCTGTCACGGCCAGCAATAATCTGTGCGGCGATCCGGCGCCCGGTTCGCGCAAGCGCCTGACCGTGACTTATCGTTGCGGCAATGGGGGCGTGCAGCGCGCGCAGGCGGATGAGGGCGACGCGCTCACCCTCGGCTGTCAGTAATTATTGGAAAAGAGCGCGCGCTCAGGGATGGGTGGCGCGATCGAGTTCGATAATAAAACAGGTGTCGGCCAGGTCGCGGCTGCTGGGGACGGGGTCGACGGGCAAGGCCGGCATGGCGGGGCGGATGGTGCCGGCGCCATTGCTGGCCCAGGGATCGACGAACCACAGGCCGCTGGGATCTTGTTGCAGGATGTAGGCTTCCTGGCCCTCGCGGGGCGGGCGCTGGCGCTGGGGCGCGGGGGCCGCAAAAGCCATCTCGCGCCAGATGTCACTGCTGCGTCCGGCATTCGCTACCCAGGCGCGGCGGTAAGGCAGACCGCGCGCGCTGGCGCCGCACAGCCAGCCGCTGTCGACCTCGCCACCCATGCCTGTTGCGGTCGCACCACCTACCCTGGAGTAGACAAACATCATCTTTCGCATACCTGTGAACCGAGGGAACGCGCCCTCCACGCTGGATCGAGACGGCCGCGCCCGACGGCGTGCGCCGCGTTGGTGCATCCAAGACGACAGAATGCCACACTATTTCCAATATCCATTGCTCGAACTGTGCGCCAGTCCGACCCTATTTTCCCCGCGAAGGACGCGAAATGGCGTGGTTGAGGGCTGCCAGCGCTTTGACGCGGCGCGGCGCGGTGCTGCGACGGGTCAGCTGAGTGTTGTTTTTCTTCATCTGTTGCAGCTTTTGTATGCACGCACCTGCCGCCGAGTCAAACGGGCGAAGTGCTGCGTGATGTCCCCGGTTTCGACTAATATACGGCTTGCGGCGCTCAAGCCGCGCCCGCTGTTTTACAAATTTGCAAGATTGGCTTCAGAAGCACCGATGCATAACGATTCCTCCGCCGTTCCGTCGCCGTCCCGTCCAGGTCCGCCTTTCCTGCGCCGGCGCGTGCCCGCGCTGGCGCTCTCGCTCGGCATTTTCCTCAGCGCCGGCGTGGTGCTGGCGCAAGTGCTGCAGCAGCCGGCCGGCAACCCGCGCCCCGTGGCCGCCGCGCCCCAGCCTGTCGCGCCCGCGCCCGCGCCGATCAAGCTGGACCTGGTCACCGTGCAAAAAGGCGATCTGCAAGCCACCGTCGAGGCGTCCGGCAAATTGCAGCTGTATCAGTACGTCGACGTAAGTTCCCAGATTGCCGGCCAGGTCAAGGACGTGCTGGTGGCGGTGGGCGACAACGTCAAGGCGGGCACCTTGCTGGTGGAAATTACCCCGACGGTGCAGCCGTCCAAGGTGGAAAGCCAGCGTGCCCAGATGGCCCGCCTGCAGGCCGAACTGGCCGACCAGCGCGCCCAGCTCGATTACGCCGAGTTGCAATTCAAACGGCAGACGCAACTGAAAGCCCAGAACGCCACCCGCGAAGAAGCCTTTGAATCGAGCAAGATGAACGTGTCCTCGGCCACCGCCCGGGTCGACTCCATCAACGCCCAGATCCGCCAGGTGGAAGCGAACCTGAAAATCGACGAAGACAGCCGCCAGCATGCCCAGGTGGCCGCGCCCATGGCCGGCACCGTGGTCTCGCTCAACGCCCACGCGGGCCAGCTGGTCGGCACGGGCCAGGGCCAGGCGCCCCTGCTGCGCATTGCCGACCAGAGCAAGATGACGGTGCAGGCGCGGGTGGCGGAAGCGGACGTGACGCGCCTGCGCAAGGGCATGGCCGCGCAGTTCAGCACGCCTGGCTATCCGGGCCAGCACTGGAGCGGCAAGCTGCGCCAGGTGCTGCCGATGCCCGCCGATAACTCGGGCGAGCAGGGCAAGGAGACGTTTTACAATGTGCTGTTTGACGTGAACAATCCGGACCAGCAATTGATGAGCGGAATGAGCGCCCAGGTGCACTTTGTCGTCGGCCAGGCTAGCGACACCCTGCTGCTGCCCGCGCGCGCGCTGGGCACGCCCGAGGCCGACGGTTTATATAACGTCACGGTGATCGACGCTGCGCGCAAGCCATCGGTGCGGCGCGTCAAGACGGGCATGCGCAATGCGCAGCAAGTGCAGGTGCTGTCGGGCCTGGCCGCTGGCGAGCAGGTGCTGGTCGGGAAGATGCCCCCTGCCACTGCAACGGCAGCGGTGAAAGGCGCGGTGGCCTCATGAACCCACGCAGCGTCATCGAGCGCGCGGTGCTGGCAGCCTTGGCCGCCGGTGCCGTGGCGGGCTGCGCCAACAAACTGCTGGCGCCTGAATCGCCGCCTGTCGTCGATGTGCCTGCCAGCTGGACCAACAGCGCCAAGCGGGGTTTGGCGGACCGGGTCGATGCCGATTGGTGGAAGCGTTTCGGCAATGCTGAACTGACCAGCCTGGTTGCGGCGGGGCAGGGCCACAATCTCGATTTGAACGCGGCCCGCGCCAGGGTCAAGCAAGCCGAAGCGCAGGCCCGCATCGCCGGCGTGCAGTTGCTGCCGACAGTGGATTTGTCGGCCGGCGCCAGCCGCGACGTGCCGATCGGCCCGGGCGCCGGCACCACCTCGGCCAATGCCTGGCTGCAAACGGCGTACGAAGTGGATTTCTGGGGCAAGAACCAGGCAGGCGTGAAATCGGTCGATGCCTCGCTCAAGGCCAACCGCTACGACCGCCAGACGGTGGCGCTGACCACCACCAGCGCCATCGTCTCCGTCTATCTGCAGGTGCTGTCGCTCAACGACCGCCTCGACATCGCGCGCGAACACGTGGACAACGGCGAGAAGGTGCTGGCGCTGGTGGAAGCGCAAAGCGTGGCGGGCTCGGCCTCGACCCTGGACTTGGCGCGCCAGCGCTCGGCAGTGGCGGGCCTGAAGGCGGCGATTCCCGATTTGCAGCAGCAGCAGCGCGAGGCCCTGTCCGCGCTGGCCATTTTATTGGGGCGCCCGCCGCAAAGTTTTACGGTGGAAAATCATGGCCTCGACAGCGTGGTGCTGCCGGACGTCACGCCCGGATTGCCTTCCGAACTGCTCAACCGCCGGCCCGATATCCTGCGCGCCGAGGCGGTGCTGGAAGCGGCCAACGCCGACGTCACCGCCGCCCGCGCCGCCCTGTTTCCCCGCATCCGCCTGACGGGCGCGGCCGGGGCGCAAAGCAATGCTCTGCTAGCCCTGTTCAACGGCCCCAATCTGCTGGCCAATGTGGGCTCGTCCCTGGTCGCCCCCATCTTCGACGGCGGCCGCCTGAAGAGCGAGCGCGACCTGGCCATCGCCCGCAAACAGGAGTTGGTGCAGGTCTATCGTTCCACCGTCATTTCGGCCCTGTCCGAAGTGGACAATGTGCTGGGCCAGATCCGCACCATCGACGAGCAGCGCCGCCTCAAGTCGACCGAGATGGAACAGGCGAGAATTGCCAACGACCTCTCGCAAATCCGCTATCAAAATGGGGCGGAGGATTTGATGACGGTGCTCGACACCCAGCGCGCCATGTCCGACGTGCAAAATGAACTGGGCATGCTCAAGCTCAAGCGCTTGCAGGCGACCGTGTCGCTGTTCAAGGCTTTGGGTGGCGGCTGGCGCGACGAGGGTCCCAAGGAAACGCCGGCGGACAAGGATCCCGGTGAGCGGCGGGAGCAGGCCAGTCGGCCGGGTGAGATGCGCGGTAGCAAGGGCTAAAATCCCAGGCTAAGAGGTTTGGTTGGACGCTCTAAAGTGTGGACATTCAGGAAGCGCGGGCGGCGCCGATCTCGATAATGAAACTGGTGGTTGCGGCGTCCTCGCCTGCGACGGGCGCTGCCCGTGCGCGCGCCTTTTGCGGCAGCGCCGACGCGGTGTCGCCCGCGGCAAGCGCGGCTTCCCCATGATTGGCCGCCACGGGCCAGCGCTCGCAGGCCCAGTCGCCCTCGGCATCGCGGTGCATGATGAACACCGCCTGCAGCTGTCGCGGCGGTATGGCAGCGGCACGGCGCTCGCGCATCAGATGACTGCCAATGCGCAGGTCGGGCCAGAAATCATAGGACGCATCGTTGGCCTGCCTGCGCAGCCAGCCCGAACACGACGGCAAGCTCAGCACCCGCATGCCTCCCCTGGCGCCGCGCCAGTGGGCGACGTCGCGATGCAGCTGCGGGTGAAGGTGGAAATACTGGTAGCTCATGGCTGCTGCGCCGTGTCGGCGGAATGAGATGCAATGTTCAAGGTGGCGCTTTGCTGGGCTTGGGCAGATGACCAGGTTGGACTCGAAGGCGTGCCAGAAGTTCAGGCCGCAGCCGCTTTTATTTGCATGCGCCGACCTTGGGAGCAGAGTGTAGCCAGTTTGCCTACTTATGTCCACAAGGAAATAATAAGCCATATCAATAAACATTGCGTTTTTGCTCTTAGTTGCCAGATGTAAAAAGATGAGCGAGTTTGCATGCACATTGGACTCTGTTAGCCACCGCACAGTGAGGAGGTTGTTATTCCTATATTTTTGATCCCTGTGCGATTGACGCAGCACGGCGCGAAAAAGCGTGCTGGTCTGATTCGCTGTGCAATCGGGGAAGAATGAGTGGGGCCGCAAGCCTCACGCCGCAGCTAACTTTAAAAGGATGCTTTCATCATGGACAACCAGAAATCGAACAACGGTAATATGGGCAACCTCAACCGTGAAGGCGCGGGCGCCAGCATGGGCAAAGACCTCAGCAAAGACATGGGCAACCTGGGCGACAAGGCCCGCGACATGGGCAAGGACCTGAGCAAGGAAGCCAGCAACGCCGGCGCCACCATCAGCAATGCCGCCAGCAACGCCGTCGACAAAGCGAAAGACATGGCGCGCGACGCCAGCAACACCGTGCAAGCCAGCGCCGGTGACCTGCACAACAAGATCGATAAGGCGGCCGATGCCGCACAACCCATCGTCGACCGCCTGGCCACTTCGGCCCACGCCGGCGTCGATAAGCTGTCCGGCGCACTGGCCGGTGCCACCCAGGGCATGGACGCCAAGTCGCGCCAGCTGGCCGACGCGGCCCGCAACTTTGCCGACACGGGCCGCGGCTACGTGCGCAGCAGCCCCGCCACCTCGGTACTGGTCGCGCTGGGCGCAGGCTACCTGCTGTCGAAGATTTTGGGCAGCA
>JACXTT010006062.1_pt1 | contig 17358 bp, 15 predicted proteins | sample 9270951 | NCBI WGS metagenome assembly JACXTT01 (sample SAMN15532306, study PRJNA645909) | rock metagenome | isolation source: weathered quartz diorite | place: Puerto Rico | collected 2017-06-21 | reverse complement strand
GCAAGCTGCTTGACCTGGCAGCGGTGGGCGGCAAGCCGGTCGGCCAGGGCACCCGGCTCACCCTGCAGCTGTCGCAGTCGACGCTCGCCGGCCTCGTCGGCGCCAGCCGCGAGAACGTCAACCGGGCATTGAGCCGCTTCGCCACCCTCGGCTTCATAAGCCTCGACAGAGGCCGGATCACTCTGCTTCGCCCCGACGAGCTGCGCCGCCGCGGCGAGTGAGCGGTGTGCCGAACGGCACACCCAGTGGGTGACGCTCGGCATAGGCCCGCTCGCGGCGTGCGCTCATCGTGCGGTCAGGAGGACCGACATGAGTGACAACTACCGCTTCTACGCGAAGAAGATGGCCGAGCTGCGGGCCGCGCGCCTGGTCGCCAGCCCCTTGTACGGGCAGCTGATCGAGCTCCTGCACTTCGTGCTCCTGTGCGAAGCCGCCTGGGTCGACTGACCACTCTCCGTGGCCGGTGAAGGCGCGGCCGGGAGTCCGGCCCAAGCGGCATTACAATGCCGCCATCCGGTGAGGGTGGTCGGCGTTCATCGTTACGGGAGGTGACGCCCATGGCGTCCAGTAGCGGTTCAGAGCAGTACGGCGCGATCCTCATCCGTGGAGCGAATGGTCATCTCTGGTTCATGCGGAGCGACAGCGATGAGCCGAGGTCGATCGACGACGAGGAGCTCGAAAGCCAGCTGTCGGGGATCGCACAGGCCCAGCCCGAGGGAGGCGAGGGCACGTTCACATTCCCGCTGCCGGCCGACGTCAAGCAGCGGCTGGAGCGCAATGTCGGGCCGGTGCCCTGGGGCGTGATCATTTGGTGGGCCCACCGCCTTAGCAAATAAAGCCGGCGCGACCGTGGTCGCCAAAACCTATCGCTCCGGGACGCACAGGAGCGTAGCCCCAGAGGAGACGATCCGCCGGGGCTTGCGTCTCGCGCCGATCATGGGCATCACCAGGGTCGCGAACGTCACGGGGCTCGACTCGGTCGGCGTGCCGGTGGTGATGGTCTGCCGCCCGAACGCGCGGTCGATCGCGGTCGCCCAGGGTAAGGGCCTCGACCTGCCGGCGGCCAAGGCATCGGGCCTGATGGAGTCGATCGAGACCTATCACGCCGAGACCATCACGCTGCCTTTGCGGTACTGCAGCTACGAGGACCTGCGCTATACGAGCGCCGTCGCTGATGTCGGCAGGCTGCCGGCCCTGTCGACCAGCCCGTTTCATCCGAACTTCCGGGTGCTGTGGTCCGAGGGTCGCGACCTGCTCAACGGCGCGTCGGTGTTCGTGCCCTACGAGCTGGTCCACACCGATTACACGTGGCCGCAGCATGCGGGCAGCGGCTGCTTCCCCGCGACGTCTAACGGCCTGGCCTCGGGCAACCATCTTCTCGAGGCGATCAGCCAAGGGATCTGCGAGGTGGTCGAGCGGGACTCGACGTCGCTGTGGTGGCTGCGCGACGAGGAGTGGCGCGGTGCCCACACCCTGGACCTCGGCAGCGTGGACGACGCCGCGTGCCTCCAGGTGCTGGAGAGGTTCCACCGCTGCGGGCTCGAGGTTGTCGCATGGGAGACCACCAGCGACATCGGCATCGCGTCCTTTCTATGTGCGATCTTCAGTCGAGAGGACGACCCGCTCCGTCCGTTGCCGCCCGCGGCGGGCTCTGGGTGCCACTCCGCTCGCGCTATCGCGCTGCTCCGGGCGCTCACCGAGGCCGCGCAGACGAGGCTGACCCAGATTGCGGGCGCGCGAGACGACGTCAGCCGGGAAACGTATTCGCGCCACCGCCACGCTGGTGCCCTGGAACGGCTGCGAAATTCGCTCGACAAGCCCAAACCGCGCCGGCTGGCAGACGCTCCGGATTTCCATACGGACACCCTTGACGCAGACGTCGAATGGGAGCTCGAGCGCCTTCGTGACGTGGGCGTGAAGCAGGTCGTCGTCGTCGACCTGACAAAGGAGTTTTTCCAGCTTCCGGTAGTGCGCGTGATCATTCCCGGGCTCGAGGGCCTACACGATGTTCCCGCGTACGTCCCCGGCGCCCGGGCGATGGCGATTGCGAGCACATCCCCGTGAGCGTGGTCGTCTTCGTCGGCCCGACTGTCGCGGTTGATGAATCGCGGGCGCTGCTCGACGCCGACTACCGGCCGCCCGCTGCGGAAGGCGACGTCTTCCGCGCCGCTCGGACACATCCGCAAGCCATCGGCATCATCGACGGCTACTTCGACCGCATTCCCGCCGTATGGCACAAGGAAATCCTGTGGGCCATGAGTCAGGGGATCCACGTCTTTGGTGGCGCCAGCATGGGCGCGCTGCGCGCGGCGGAGCTGGCGGCGTTCGGCATGGAGGGAGTCGGCAAGATCTTTGAGGCGTATCGCGACGGGGTCATCGAGGACGACGACGAGGTGGCGGTCGTGCACGAGCCCGCCGAGTACGGCTTTCGAGCGGGCTCGGAGGCGATGGTCGACATCCGGCATACGCTGAACCTGGCGGCCGGCGCGGGTGTGGTCAGCCGCGAAGCCGCCGATACGCTGACGGCGATAGCCAAATCGCAGTTCTACCCGGAGCGGAGCTACGCCTCGATCCTCCGACTGGGTGCCGCGCGGGGGCTGTTGGCGGACGAGCTTGAAGCCCTGCGCAGGTGGTTGCCATCCGGCCGTGCATCGATCAAGCGCGCCGACGCGCTCGCGATGCTCAGCGTGATTCGCGAGCGCATCGCCGCCGGTCTAGAGCCCAAACGCGTGCGGTACACGTTCGAGAACTCCGCGATGTGGGAGTCGGCCTGGCGTTTTGCGGGCGAATCAGATCAGTCCGAGAGCGTGCTGCTCAGCATGGTGCTGGAGGAGCTGCGCCTCGAAGGTGAGCTCTACGTGTGCGTCCAGCAGGAGGCGCTGCTGCGCTCACTCGCGATCAAACACTCATACGTTCAGGGCGTGTCCGAACCCGCAGTGCTGAGAGCGGGCACCGAAGCCACCTTCTGGCGCGCTCGAAGCGTCGAGAGCGCCGAGGCAAGGCTCAGGTGGATGCGGGCCAACGGCATGGACGAGGCCCACATTCGGGCGTTCATGGAAGACCATGCACGTGTCGACTGGATCAAGAAGCTGGCTGCATTCGAAGCCGACGGCTACATCCTCGATCAGCTGCGCGTCTCTGGTGACTATCCGCGGCTCGTGGCTCGGGCTCTCGCCAAGCAGGCGGCGCTGACGGACTCGGCCGATTCAGCGCCCCAACCGCACGAGCTGCTGCGCTGGTACTTCGAAGGCCGGCTCGGCTGCGCGGTGCCGGCCGACGTCGCCAGCTACGCGACACAGCACGGCTACGAGAACCTTTCGGCGTTTCAGGATGCTCTCTCGCGCGAGTTTCGATTCGACGCGGCGGCACAGGTCGCAGCGGGCACCGGCAGCTAGGATTCGCGGCACGGTGGCCGTGGTTCGGGCTCTGTGCCCGGTGCTCGTCGGCCGGGAGGCGGAGCTGACCGAGCTCGAAGACGCGCTTCTGGCCGCGCTTCGCGGCGAGGGCCGCGTGGTGCTGCTCAGCGGCGACGCGGGCATGGGCAAGACCCGCCTGGTGACGGAGCTGAGCGATCGGGCTCGCGGGATCGGTGTGACGGTGCTGAGCGGCGGTTGCTCGGAGGCCACGCTCGCAATGCCGTACCTGCCGTTTCTCGAAGCGCTGGGCAACTACATGGCCCGCTCGGACCTGGCCATGCTGCGCGAGCGCCTCGGTGAGTCGGCAGCAGAGCTCGGCGCGCTCTTCCCACGACTTGGGCCGGCGCCGGTCGAGGCCGGCGATCCCACGCAGGCCAAGCTCCGATTCTTCGAGGCGATCCTGCAGTTGCTGGAGCTGGCCGCCGGCGATCCCGGCCTGCTTCTCGTGCTGGAAGACCTGCACGCGGCGGACGCGTCCACGCGCGAGCTGCTCGACTATCTCGCTCGGCGGCTGCACGGCATGCGCATCCTCGTTGCCGGTACGTACCGCGGAGATGAGGTCGGACGCAGGCATCCGATGCATCGCGACCTCCAGTCATGGCGGCGGAAAGGGCTGGCGCAGGTCATCGACCTCGAACCACTCGACGAACGTGACGTCGAGGACATGGTGCAGGCCATATTCGACGAGCCATCGGAGACGGACACCGGACGCTTTCTCCACGAGCGATGCGAGGGCAACCCTTTCGTGCTCGAGGAGCTGCTCAAGGAGGCCATCGACCTCGGCGACATCTACCGCACCGAGCGCGGCTGGGAGCGCAAGGAGCTGTCGGAGTTCAGGCTGCCCCGGACGGTTCGCGACACCATCCTGCTGCGCCTGGAAAGACTCGAACCGGACCAGGTCCGGATGCTCAGGGCGGCCGCGGTGCTGGGCGACACGTTTCAAGACTCCGCCCTCATCGCGGTTGCCGGCGAAGGCCTGTCGAGTGTTCAGGAGGCACTGCGCGCATGTGTGCAACAACAGCTGGTGCGCGAGGAAGCCGATGGTGGGGGCACCTATCACTTTCGCCACGCGCTGACGCGTGAGGCGGTGTACGAGGACCTCATCTCGACCGAGCGCCAGGAGTATCACCGGCGCGCGGCGGACTGGCTCAAGCTGCAGCCCGGCACGAGCGCGTCCCTAATCGCGGGGCACCTCATCGCGGCGGGCCTGGCAAAGGATGCGGTGCCGCTCTGCCTCGAGGCGGCGACTCGCGCCGAGGAGACGTGGGCGCTGGTGGAAGCTGCCGAGCTGTACGAAGCGGCGCTGCCTTACGTTCAAGATCCGCTGGATCGCGCCGATCTGCTGAAGCGACTCGGCAACTGCACGCGGTACGCGAGCCGGCCCGGCGCCGCGGGCGCCGCCGAGCGATACCTCGAGGAGGCGGTACGGCTCTTCGACGGTGCGGGCAGGGGGGTCGACGCCGCGCGCGTGCGCGTCACGTTGGCGGGTTCGTACTACCCGCGCCTCCGCCACGCGCTGGCGGAGCGCGAGCTGCGCCTGGCGATCGATGCACTTGAACCTCTAGGCCCCAGCCAGGAGTTGGCTGACGCCTACAACCACCTCGCGTTCTTCCGCATCGTCCAGCTCGACGGACCTGGCTGCACTGCATGGGCCGCGAAGGCGCTGGCCGCGGCGGAGGCAGATGGCGTCGGGCTGGCACAGGTCCGGGCGCAGAACCTCATGGGCCTGGGCCTGGCTTGCGAGGGTCGCGAGGAGGAGGCAATCGAATGGCTTGACCGCTCCGCCACGGTCGCCGCCGGTCATGGGTGGACCTGGTACGCGCTCGCAGCGATGAACAACACCTTGCTCTTGCTCCCCCTTGAGCGCTGGGTGGAGCTGCCGGCGCGGGTCGAGCGGATGCGTTCGGTCGACCCCAACCACTTCATGACGCTCAACTGTCAGGCCATGCTGGCGCTCGGCCAGGGCTTTCCCGCGAGGGCGGCTGAGCTTGCCGAACTTGCCCGAGAAACCTCCGCGAGCCGTGAATGGGCGGTCAGCGTCTTCTGGACGAACTGCACGCTGGTTCACGCATACGCATCAATGGGCAGGGTCGACGACGCGCGCCGGACGCTGCCGGCGGCGGGCCCTTCGCTCGACATGCAGGATCAGCTTTCACGGTGGGGAGCCGATCTGCAGCTGGCACTGGCGGGCGGTGGCGGGGCGCTCGCTCTGTCAAGCCCGCCGCCGGTCGAGAACGTGGTGACCGGCTGGCCCTGGGCCCTGGAGCGAGAGCTCGGCCTGCAAGCTTTGATCGACCTTGGTGCCGGTGATCGCGTCGAAGCCGACCTGCGTGACGCGCCCGACACCGCGTTCTTGAGGGCACTTCGTATCGACATCGCTCGTGCGCAGGGACGGCACGGTGCAGTGCTGTCACTGGCGCCGGCGTTCATCGAGCTCTCCAGCAAAGTAGGCGCGAGACTCTTTGCCGACCGCGCGTTGCTTGCGCTCGCGGAGGCGACCGCGGCGTTGGGCTCGGCCCCAGCTGCCAAATTGCTCCTGCAGCAGGCGATGAACAGCGCCGTGGAACGGGGGCACCACCTGCAGCAGCGCCAGGTGGGCGAAATGGCGGGCGTCCTCGGGATGGAGCTCCAGGTCGATCAGCCGAGCCAGCGCTTGCCCGAGCCCAAGGCCGTGGGCGAACGGTTCGTCACTGTGCTGTTCGCGGACGTGCGCGGCTACACAGCGATGAGCCAGGAGGTGGCGCCGCCGGTGATGGCGGACAAGATCGCATCGCTGCAGCGCACGGCAGCGCGTGAGGTGGCGCGCCATCACGGAACGGTGGACAAGTTCGCCGGCGACGCAGTTATGGCGACGTTCAACGTGAGCGGCACATCGCTGGATCACGCCAGCCATGCGCTGCGGGCAGCGGTCGCGATTCGCGACCGAGCACGTTACATGGGGCTGTCACTCGGGGTTGGCATCGCGACCGGGCCGGCGATCGTGGGCCGGCTCAGCCAGGGCGCGAACATGAGCGTTCTCGGTCAGACCACCAACCTCGCCGCGAGGCTGCAAGCCCAGGCTGGGCCCAACGAGATCGTGCTGAGCGAAGAAGCCTGGCGACGGCTCAGGGAGCGTGTCGATGCGATGCCCGAGATGCTCGACCTGAAGGGTTTCGCGCAGCCTGTGGCTGCGTATCGCGTGGTCTGATCGTCCTTCATCGGGGCGTGTGTCGAACGTCACCGCGCAGGTGTGTCGGCCGGCATAGGAGCAATTGAGGCGCAGCCATAGGCTCGCGTCAGGCACCGGCCAAATACACATCAAGAGGTACGAGAGATGGAAGCCAGAAGGACGTTCGGCGGAGCCAGTGGCTCCAAGCAGCTCGGGATCATGCTCGTCGCGATCATCGCGGCGGCCCTGCTCGCAGTCGCGGGTGTGATGCTCGCCAAGGGCCTCAGCGTCGGGAGCGCCCCTTCGGCGCCCGCCGCCAAGACGTACGTCGATTCGCCGAAGGACTTTCCGGACCGCGCGACCCACAGCGTGACCACCAGCAACTCCGACGTGCGACGCACCGTCCACACCCGGCCCGCGCTGGTCTAGACCTTTACTCCCCTGTACGCGGAGCGGCGCTCACCCCTGCGCCGCTCCGTTTTCTTAGTCCTCTTGGGAGGGGAACTTCCCGCAGACCCCGGACCGCTTACGTCACAGTGAGCGGTCCGGCCCGGCCGATCTTCTCGAGGCGCTTCAGGACCGCCACCAGCCCAGCACCAGGTGTCGCGCACCGTCATGACGGGATCGGCGAGGGAGCTACTCCCCTCCAGGTGCCATCCATCCTACCCACCAAACCTCACAGCGGGCTGTGAGTTTTAAGTGACGCTGGTCACATGAGGCAACCTGGAAATGGGACTTACATCTACCTGGAAGCTGAAGGCATAGAGCGATGACTTATTCTCCGGGTGGTCCAAGTTGTTAATCGACCCCAGTGCCCTCGATCCTGAGATGGTTCCGGTCGCGCTGCTGAAGTACGACGAGCGCGGCACTGTCACAACCTCCAACGGCGCGGCCAAAGTGCTGCTGGGACCCGAAGCGGCGATCGGCGCCCGGGCGCAGGATTCCGACTGGGTGCTCACGGATGCCGCCGGGTGGCCCGCAGCTGAAAACATCCACCCGGCGCTGTCGGTGCTCAGGAGTGGACGGGCGCGCCGCAACGTCGTCGCTCGTGTCCCGACTCAGGCCGGCGACATGTGGCTGCGCGTGGATGCAGTGCCAGAGCGGTCCGAGACAGGGGCGATCGAGCACGTTGTCGTGTCGTTGACCGACCTCACCCAGATACTCACCGACGTCCGCCTTCCAAAGCCGACTTACGGAGCGTCGGCGATTGCGGCCGTGACCGATGAGATCGTGAAATCCGAGATGCATCCGAAAGCGATCCTCGAAAGCGCGATCGCGACCCTGAGCAAGTTGCGCGCCGGCACGTGGGTGGCAACGCTCGTGAACAAGGACCCGCGCAGCATGAGCCTGCTTGCGGCCAACGATGCCAACCCCCAGATCGCGCACTACCTCCAGGACATGCACCTGCGCCCCGATGCGCCCACGCTGACACTGTCCGCTCAGGTCATCGAGACGGGCGAGCCCGTCTTGATGCCGAGCGTGCCGATGGGTGAGCTGATGGCCAGGATGAACCAGGAGGTCCGCACGTTCATCGACGACCACCCGCCCCCGACGCCGCTCGTCGAGCACATGGGCATCCTCATCGTGCCGATGCACTCGCGCTCGTCAGTCGTGGGAACGCTGGGCCTTTACGAGCCGCGATCCTCGAATCCGCTCACCCAGCGTGACGTGAAGTGGATCGGCGAGGTCGCCGACCGCGTGGGTCTCGCCGCGGACAACGCACAGCTCTACGTGGACGCGGTCAGCCGGCTCGACCGTCTGACTGCGCTGCGCAGCGTGCAGCTCGCGATCTCTGAGAGCCCGGACCTGCGGCTCACTCTTGGCGTGATCCTCGACCAGGCCGTGCAAGCCCTGTCGGTCGACGCCGCGGACGTCCTCCTGGTCGATGCGTCCGACGGCCAGCTCAGCGTGGCCGCGAGCAAAGGATTCCACTCGACGTCGATCCCCGACTACAAGCTGCCGGTCGACGAGGGCATGCCGGCCAAGGCCATCGCGGGCCGGCGCATCGAGACCCTCACCGGCCTGGGTGCCTACTCGCAGTTCCGGCGGCGGACGCTGTTCGCGCGCGAAGGTTTCAACGCGTATGGGGCTGTGCCACTGATGGTGGCCGGGAAGCTGGCCGGGGTGCTCGAGATCTTCAACCGCGCGACATTCCAGCCCGACCGGGAGTGGTTCGAGTTTCTGGAGGCGCTGGGCTCGGACGCGGCGATCGCCATCGAGCGCTTCTTGCCCGGCAAGGCGGCAGACAAGGGGGGACCGGCCGGCGCTGCCTCGCCCTCGCCGGCCTGGACCCAGCTGCAGAAGGAGATCCTCGAGCTCGTGGTCGAAGGCCTGCCCAACGCGGCCATCGCCGAGAAGGTCCACCTGAGCCCGCACACGATCAAGTTCCACGTCGGGCAGATGCTCGAGCGGGCCGGCGTCCACAACCGAACCGAGCTGGCGCACAAGGCAACTCGGGAACGCTGGGTATAGCCCGATCGGGTAGCGCCTACTACCCGAGTTGACCATCGATTTACACCGCTAGGTAAGTGGCCGCTTAACGCGTCTTTCTATCGTCAGATCGTCGCCGTGGCCTGCACGGCGACCGACTGACCAGTCGCAATCGGTCGCTGAGGTGTGGTGGCTTTGGAGCCGAATGGGGCGATGGGCGTGGCAGCCTTCCCGGCCGCAGCGGTGCTGGTCTTGCTGCTCGCGGTCCTCCTCGCAGCCTTGCCCGGCGTGACCGCGATCGCCGGCCTCGCCGGCCGCCTGGACACGGTCCCAGAAGGCCTTCCCGGCTGGTTGGCCACTGGGCTGGTCGCGGTCAAGCTCCTGCGCTTTGGGCCGATTCTGGCGATCGCGCTCGTGAGAGCAGACGAGGACCAGCAATGAGCCTGAATCCTGGCGAGCGCGTCGGTCCATACCGGATCGTCGAGCGGATCGGCAAGGGCGGCATGGCCACGGTGTACAGGGCCCATCACGATGCGCTCGACCGGGACATCGCATTGAAGGTCTTGCCCGAGTTCTTCGCCGAGGACCCAGAGTATCGGGAGCGATTCCAGCAGGAAGCGCGGTCGGTGGCGCGTCTGCGGCACCCGAACATCCTCACCGTGTACGACTTTGGGACCGACGGCGACATCACGTACCTGGCGCTGGAGCTCGTGCGCGGGGGCACGCTGGCCGACCGGCTGGGCGTGCGCATCGACATCCACGACGCGATCTCGATGCTGCGCCCGCTGGCGAGTGCGCTGGACCATGCGCACGGCGAGGGCGTCGTGCACCGCGACATCAAGCCGTCGAACATCCTCATCCACGACGACGGCACACCCGTGCTCGCGGACTTCGGACTCGCAAAGCTCGCGGCCTCGATGCGGAAGCTGACGGCCAGCGGGGTGGTCGTCGGCACACCGGAGTACATGTCGCCCGAGCAGGCCGCGGGCGAGTTCCTCGGTCCGGCTTCCGACATCTACTCGCTCGCGATCGTCGCGTACGAGATGCTGGCGGGCCGTGTGCCGTTCCAGGGCGACACGCCGGCCGCGACCCTGCTGTCGCACTTGAACAAGGCGATGCCGCCAATCCGCGAGCTGGACGGCGAACTTTCCGGCCATGCCGAAGGCGCACTGCGCCGTGCGCTCGCCAAGGCGCCCCAGGACCGGTTCAGCACTGCGGGCGAGCTGGTGGATGCGCTCACCCCTGCCGCCTGGCCGACAGCCAACATCCCGAGCGCGAGCTTCATGGCAGTGCCGACCATCATGCGCAGCGCGGCCCGCGGCCGCCGGCCGCGAGTGCTCGTTGTCGACGACGGCGCCGCCAACCGCGAGCTCATCGAGGCGTGTCTTGCCGGCGTCGACTGCGACGTCCGCCAGGCTGAGGACGGGCCGCACGCCCTGTCCACAATCGGCAGATGGCCGCCCGACCTGGTGCTGCTCGACGTCCAGATGCCCGGGATGGACGGCTACGAGGTCTGCCGCCGCATCAAGGCTGACCCGAATCTGCGGTTGGTCCCGGTCGTGATGATCACCGCGCTCAACCGCACCAACGACCGCGTCATGGCCCTCGACTCGGGCGCTGACGACTACATGTCGAAGCCTGTCGAGCGCGTCGAGCTGATCGCGCGCGTCAAATCGGCGCTGCGATTGAAGGCTGTCTACGACCGGCTCGACAGCGCCGAGCAGACGATCTTCGCGCTGGCTGCCGCTGTAGAGGCGAAGGACGCCCACACCAAGATGCACACGCACCGGGTCGCGATGTCGGCGCGCCACATCGGCTCCCAGCTCGGCATGGACGAGGCGGAGCTGACGCTGCTCTTCCAGGGCGGCATGCTCCACGACCTGGGCAAGATCGGCGTCGACGACGCGATTCTGCGCAAGCCAGGACCGCTCGACTCCGACGAGCTCATGAAGGTGCGAATGCACCCGCTCATCGGCATCGACATCGTGCAGCCGCTGAGGTCCGCCCTGGACCTCGTGCCAACCATCCGCTCCCACCACGAATGGATCGACGGTCGCGGCTACCCAGACGGCCTGCACGACTACCAGATCCCGCTGCACGCGAAGATCGTCGCGGTCTGCGACGCGTTCGACTCGATGATCAGCGCACGTCCATACCGGCCGGCTCGCTCGGTCGACGAGGCGGTGCGAATCCTCGCGGCCGGCTCGGGCCGGCAGTGGGACCCGGCCATCGTGTCGAAGTTCATCGCCGACATATCCACCATTCGCGCCCTGACGGCGGCTTGAGATTGCTTCCCCTCCCAAAGTGCCGGCACGGGTTGGTGGCGGCGGGCTTTGTCCCGTCCGTCGCTGCCGCCCTGCCGGCCACCCCTTAAGGTCCGGACCGCGACGTGAGTCGGGTGCTGGTGGTCGAAGACAACCCGGCCAACCAGATGCTGACCTGCTCGGTGCTCCAGCGAGAGGGCTTCGATACAGACGTTGCCGACTCTTCGGTTGAAGCCTTGAAGCTGATCGACGAGCGCCGGCCGGACCTGATCCTGATGGACCTCCAGCTGCCCGGCATGGACGGTCTGACACTCACCCGCAAGCTGAAGGCGATGCCTGCCACGGCCAAGGTCCCGATCGTGGCGGTCACGGCTCACGCCATGGTCGGAGTCCGTGAGTCGGCGCTCGAGGCCGGATGCGCCGGCTACATCTCCAAGCCCATCGACACCAGGACGCTTGGCGACCAGGTGCGGGCGTTCCTCGACCGAGCGGCGAAGCCGGCATGAGCGGTCGTGCCCGGCTGCTGATCGCAGACGACGACACGCCCAGCCGTGACCTGCTCGTCAACCAGTTCGAGGCGCTGGGGTACGTGGTCGACGCGGCCCCCGACGGCAACCGCGCTCTGCAGCTGGGAATGCGGAATGCCTACGACCTGGTGATCCTGGACGTCAACATGCCGATGTACGACGGCATAGAAGTCCTCCGGTTTCTGCGCCAGCGGTACCTGGCGCATCCGGTGCGGGTCATCGCACTGACGGCGGACAGCTCGATGCAGACGCGAGCCGCTGCGATCGCCGAAGGGATCGACTGCTACGTCAACAAGCCGGTCGACCTGAGGACGTTGCGCCGGATGGTCGAGTCCCTGCTCGCGGAGAGGTCGGCGCCGGCGCGGAGGTGAAGCCAGATGCCTGATTCTGAAACCCGCCGCATCATCCGCCCGACCCGGCGGATGACTCCCGAGACGACCCGCCTGCCCACTGCCCCCCGCGAGCAGCGCCGGGCTGCGAATGCCGACGCGCCTCCGCGCGTGACCCGGCCGACGATGCGCTTACTGCGTGCCGAGCGGCGGCGAGGTGGATAGCCGCTTCACCAAGGTCACTCCCACCAGCGTCGTCTGAGGCCGGCCGGTCAGCCGGCCCTCGATCCGGTCGATGATCGTGGTGATTCCCAGGCGGGCCAGCTCGTCTCGGGGCTGAGCCACGGTGGTCAGGCCGATGCGCGCGAGGCCGGCCATCGGCACGTCGTCGAAGCCCACGATCGAAAGGTCGCGCGGAACCTGGATGCCGACCCTGTCCGCGAACTCGATCAGGTCGATCGCCGCGAGGTCGTTGGATGCGAAGACTCCGGTGATGCGGTCGCTGCCGGTGAATGCCTCGTGCAGTTCGCGCAGCTCGCCGTCGATCTCGGCCCGGTCCGCCGGCGGCGACCAGCTGATGCGCGTAACCGAGGCGATGCCGGCCTGGCTCGCCTCTTGGAAGCAGGCGTTCTGGCGCGCCAGGTCGGAGCTATCGGCGAGCTCCGGGATCGACAGAAAGGCGATGCGGCGATGGCCGGTCGCGATCAGATGCTGCATCGCGAGCCGCCCACCCAGGACGTCATCCACGGCGACCACGTCGCCCCACTCCTCGTGGCAGCTGAGAAAGACCGCGGGCACCTGGTGCTGCAAGGTTTCGCGCATCGTGCGCGAGTCTCCCGAGAAGGCCAGGAAGACGAAGCCCGCCACGCGCTGGTCGAGCAGCGTCTCGATTCCGGCCAGCTCGCTCTGGCTGTCGCCTTCGGTGTTGCAGAACATCGCGGTGTAGCCGCGGGCGGCGGCGTGGCGTTCGACCGACTTCGCCATCTCGGCGTAGAAGGGGTTGGCCAGGTCGCCCACCACCACGCCCAGGATGTTGGTGCGCTGCTGCACGAGCTGCCGAGCCAGGATGTTGGGTCGGTAGCCCAGCTGTTTGATGGCGGCGTCGACTCGAAGCCGCGTCTCCTCGGACACGCCGACCACCCCGCGGATGACGTTCGAGACGGTCGACTTGGAAACGCCTGCGCGCGAAGCGACATCGAGGATGGTCGGCGGCCTGCGCGCCGGCGTCGAGCCGTCGTGGTGGTGCTGCGCCATCACCTGATCAGTCCAGCTGCCAGCGGTGGTCCGGGTCGGTGGTGACGAGCCATCGACGCTTCGGGCCAGCCATCACGTTGAGGTAGTACAGGTCGTAGCCCGCGGCCGCCGACACAGGGTGATACCCGCGCGGCACCAGGACCACGTCACCGTCGCGCACCTGGATGGCTTCGTCGAGCGAGCGATCGTCGGTATAGACCATCTGTACGGCGAAGCCACCCGGCCGAGCCAGGCGGTGGTAGTAGGTCTCCTCCAGGTAAGTCTCGCGAGGCGGATCGTCGGTGTCGTGCTTGTGCGGCGGATAGCTTGACCAGTGCCCGCCAGGCGTGTAGACCTCGGTCACCAGCAGCGATTCCGCTGCGCGATCCTCCATCAGGATGTTGTGGATCGTCCGCGCAGTGCTGCCCGACCCGCGCTGAAACGGCTTGATCTCACCGTGCTTGATGAGGCAGGCCTCCGCGCCGTTCTCTGCGGGCGCCCAGCAAAACGCTGCTTCACAGGCATCCGTCGTGGCGGTGAGGTCGAAGCTGTCGCCTGGCCCGATGTAGACCGCGTCCGGAGGACCCTCGAAGACGGAACTGCGCGAGCCTACGTCTTTCCACCGTCCGTTGGCCGCATCGACGTTGGCACTACCGGAGAGCATCACGATGCAGACTTCCCGGTCACCAATAAAGCGTTGAATGCGCTGCCCGCGACCGACCGCAACGACTTCGAAGCCGACGTACTTCCAGCCCGCAGACTCGGGGGTCACGGGGCCTCGAACCCGCAGCTCGCTCACAGGTGCCACCTGCGCCTGGTCGATGCACGCTCATGTTCCACTCGAGCCTTTACCACCTCCGGCGACTTCGACACCTCGGCCACCGGGACCTCCCACCAACTGTCGTAATTGGGCACGCCTTCGTAGCGGTCGGTCGGGATGTGGATCACGACAGTGCGGTCGATCTTCTTCGCGGCCACGAGCGCGTCGCGCAGCTCCTCCACGCTCTTCGCGCGAAAGACGTGAGCGCCGAGGCCCTCCGCGTTGGTGGCCATGTCCACAGGCAGGGCCTCACCATCGCTGTGCGCGGCGTCGTCACCCAGGGAGCCGGCCGAGCGATATCGATAGCGCGTGCCGAACCCGGCCGTGCCTTTGCTGCGAGAGAGGCCGCCGATCGACGCGAAACCCTGGTTGTCGACGAGCACGATCGTCAGCTTCATGCGCTCCTGGACGGAGGTGACGATCTCCTGGGCCATCATCAGGTACGAGCCGTCGCCGACCATCACGTACACCTCGCGTTTCGGGTCGGCCATCTTGACGCCCAGCCCGCCCGCGATCTCGTAGCCCATGGTCGAGTAGCCGTACTCGACGTGGTAACCCTTGGGGTCGCGGGTGCGCCATAGCTTGTGCAGGTCGCCCGGCATCGAGCCGGCCGCGCACACGACCACGTCGCGCGGACCCGACAGCTCATTGACCGCGCCTATCACCTCGGACTGCGCGGGCAGCGGACCATGGCGCAGGTCGTACAGCCGCGAAACCTCGCGGTCCCATTCCTGCCGCAGCTGCTCGCATTCCGCCCGGTAGGCGCCGTCCATAGCCCAGCCCTGCAGGCGCTGGTCGAGCGCCTCGATGGCCACGCGCGCGTCGCCGACCAGGGGCAGACCCCCGAGTTTGCCCGCATCGAAGGACGCGATGTTGACGTTGATGAATTTCACGGCGTCGTTTTGAAAAGCGGTCTTGGACGCGGTCGTGAAGTCGCTGTATCGCGTCCCGATGCCGATCACCAGGTCGGCCTGCGCAGCGATTCGGTTGGCGGCGAGCGTGCCGGTGGCGCCGACGGCGCCCAGCGCACCGGGATGATCGAAACGAAGAGAGCCCTTGCCGGCCTGGGTCTCGGCGACGGGAATGCCGGAGCGCTTGACGAGGTGGGCGAGCGACTCGGTCGCTTGCGAGTAGATCACGCCCCCGCCCGCGATGATGAGAGGTCGTTTCGCGACCCTGATCATCTGCGCGGCGCGGTCGAGCAGCGAAGCGTCGGGCGTGGGCCGCGCGATGTTCCAGACGCGCTCTGAGAAGAACTCCTCCGGGTACTCGAACGCTTCGGCCTGCACGTCCTGCGGCAGCGCTAGGGTGACAGCGCCCGTGTCGGCCGGGTCGGTCAGCATGCGCATGGCCGACAGCGCGGCGGGCACCAGCTGCTCCGGCCGCTGGATGCGGTCCCAGTAGCGACTCACCGGAATGAACGCGTCGTTGACGCTCACGTCACCACGACCTGGCGTCTCGAGCTGCTGCAGCACCGGGTCCGGGCGACGCGATGCGAAGACATCACCGGGTAAGAGCAGCACCGGGAGCCGGTTGATGGTCGCGGCCGCGGCACCGGTCACCATGTTGGTCGCGCCCGGTCCGATCGAGCTCGTGCAGGCGAGCGTCGCCAGGCGATTGCGCATGCGCGCGAAACCGGCGGCCGCATGCACCATGCCTTGCTCGTTGCGACCCTGGTAGTAGGTGAGCAGCCCCGGCTCCTCGGCCAGCGCCTGGCCGACGCCGGTCACGTTGCCGTGGCCGAAGATGCCAAAACAGCCTTCGAAAAATCGGTGCTGCACACCATCGCGCTCGACACGCTGCGCGGCCAGGAATCGGACCAGCGCCTGGGACATGGTCAGGCGGACGGTCTTCACGGCCGGCCTACGACGGTTCGGGAAGCATCACGTCGCGCACCAGCCCGTCCAGGTCCGAGCAGGCTGCGATGAACTGGCGCAGCGTCCGGACGGTCGGCGGAAAGGAGTCGAACTCGTCGACGGTCAGGCCGTCCTCGGTGTAAGCGCGGCGGAAGTCGGGAAACTTGTCGAGAAGCTGCTCGACCGCTTTCGGATCGACCGGGTCGTTGATCCGCGGCCGCACCTCGATGTCGCTCGCGTTGAAGCGCTTCTGCCACGCGGACGGTGGGGAGATGACCGCGTCCGCGCCGATGAGCTCGCTCCACTGCATGTGGTTGCGGTAAGCCGCGGCGAGCAGGCGCAGCCGGTATCCACGCTGCTTGAAGATCCCGTATGTCTTCTTGAAGACCGCGACGCCGGCCCACTCGAGGTAACCGGGATCGACGCTGATCTCGCGTTTGTCCAGCATGACCTTCAGCCAGTCGTCCAGGCGGCCGACCATGATGGTGCACACCGGTCCCATCGACTCAATCTCCTGACCGGCTTGCTCGCGTCGCCGCAGGCCCCGCTCGACCGCTTCCGCCACCGCGAGGCACTGCGGCAGCGTGAAGCACACGGTGGCGTTGATGCTGAGCCCGAGCGCCGTCGCCTCGTCGATGGCGGTGATGCCGGCCTTCGTGGCAGGGATCTTCACGATGATGTTCTTCGCGATCCGGCCGAATCGCACCGCGTTGTCCAGGATCGCGTTCGCGTCGCGATAGAAACGGGGGTCGGTCTGGATCGACAGCCGGCCGTTCCGGCCTTGATGCACGGCGAAGGCGGGCTCGAGCAGCTTCGCCGCCCGGACCGACATCTCCTCGACAAGCTTCCAGCCAATCTGGTCCTCGGTCGCGCCGGGCATCTCGCGCATCAGCTCCTGGATGCGCGGACGCCAGACGGCGATTTCCTTCTTCAGGATCCCCAGCGCGATCACCGGGTTGCACGTGGCACCGACCGCGCCGTTGTCGATCGCGTACTTGAGCTCGTCCACATCGGCCGAGTCGTTCCACAGCATCGTCGGCGTGGTCTGGGTCATCTGATGCAGCGGACTCTTGTAAGCGACCGCCGGCCGCGATGCCGTCATCTCCGCCTCCACCTTGCTTCTGGCAGCCATCTTGCCGCCGCATACGATAGGCCGCGAACGGCATCCTCGAGGCAGCCGCCCTGTGGTCTAGATCGCTTGTGCCGCGCTGATGTGGTTGACACGCTAACCAGCTTCGTATAGGTTCGGGTGGAACGTTCCAGCAGGCGTTAAGCATAGGGCGCGGAGGCGCGGTTGTCAGAGCGATTGAGAGTCGGGGTGATCGGCTGCGGCCT